>WNGA01003185.1_pt1 | contig 37434 bp, 35 predicted proteins | sample 5400061 | NCBI WGS metagenome assembly WNGA01 (sample SAMN13153366, study PRJNA577476) | soil metagenome | isolation source: 100 cm soil or saprolite under grassland replicate 2 | place: USA:California | collected 2016-06-15
AGGCGCTGCGCCTGAACCCGCCGCGGGAGGGCCAGCGCGTGCTCGACGTGGGCTGCGGCTTCGGCGACGCGACCCAGCAGATCGCCGCGCTCGTCGGCCCGAGCGGCGAGGCGGCCGGCGTGGACGCCGCGCACAACTTCATCGAGGCGGCGACGCGGGAGGCCGTGGAGGCGGGCGTGGCGAATGCGCGCTTCTTCGTGGCCGACGTGCAGACCGACCCGCTCGGCGGGCCCTACGACACGGCCTTCTCGCGCATGGGGACGATGTTCTTCGTCAGCCCGGTGGCCGCGCTGCGCAACGTGCGCAAGTCGCTCGTGCCCGGCGGACAGCTCACGAGTGTGGTCTGGCGCCGCCGCGAGGACAACCATTGGCTGTACCGCGCCCAGCAGATCGTCGAGGAGATCGTGCAGAAGCCCGAGGAGTACGACGAGCCCACCTGCGGCCCGGGCCCCTTCTCGATGTCCAACGCCGACACGGTGACCGACCAGCTGATGCACGCGGGCTGGGAGAACATCTCGCTGCGCCGCTGCGACATCGAGATCCTGTGCGGGAACGACATGGACGAGGCGATCGACCTGGTCATGTCGATCGGGCCGGCCGGCGAGATCCTGCGGCTGCAGGGCGATCGCGCCGCGCACCTGGTTCCCAAGGTCGAAGCCGCGCTGCGCGAGGGCCTGGCCGAGCTTCAGCGCGAGGACGGCTCGATCTGGGCCTTGGCCTCGACCTGGATCGTCACGGCGACGGCACCCGCAAGCGGCTGAGCTCCTCGTCCCTCGAGATAGCCGGACGGACGGTCGCCTTCGAGCGGCGCGGCGAGGGGCCGCCGCTCGTGCTGCTCCATGGCGCGATGGGCGACTCGCGCGAGTGGCGGCCTCAGCTGGAGGGGCTGTCGGATGAGCTCACGGTCGTCGCCTGGGACGCTCCCGGCTGCGGCGGGTCGTTCGACCCGCCGGAGGACTTCGGACTCGACGGATACGCCGACTGCCTCGCCGCCTTCGTCAACGCGCTTGGCCTCGAACGGCCGCACGTGCTGGGGCTGTCGTTCGGGGCGGGGCTGGCGCTCGAGCTGTTCCGGCGCCATCCCAGGCTGCCGCGCAGCCTCGCGCTCGCGTCGGCCTACGCCGGCTGGGCGGGCTCGCTGGGTCGCGAGGCCGCGCAGCGGCGCCGGGACTCGTTCCTCCGCGAACTCTCCCGTCCGCGGGACGAGCTGGTCCGCGACTTCGCCACCACGCTCTTCACCGAGTCGGTCCCGGCGGAGATCGTCGATTTCGAGGTCGAGGTGATGAGGGACTTCCGCCCCGCGGGAGCCCGGACGATGGCGTACGCGTTCGCGGACGCCGACCTGCGCGACGTTCTGCCGGCGATCGACGTCCCGACGCTGGTGCTCCACGGCGACGCCGATCAGCGCTCGCCGGTGTCGATCGCCGAGGAGATGCACGCGCGGATCCCGGGCTCCGCGTTGGTCGTGATCCCCGGGTCCGGCCACATGGTCAACCTGGAGGAGCCGGAGCGGTTCAACCGGGAGGTGCGGAGCTTCCTGACCGGCTGATGCGGGGTAATCGGGCGGTATGCGCCTCTATCCCGACACACCCGACGATCGCGGCCGCGCCGTCGCCAAGGACGCCCTCGTGCTGCTCACGCTGTTCGTGCTCGCGTGGCTCGCCCTGAAGGTCCACGACACCGTCGACAAGCTGGCCGTGCTCGGCACCGGCGTGCGCGACTCGGGCGAGGCGGTCCGGACCGGATTCGGCGCGGCCGCGGACGCCGTCTCCGGAGTGCCGGTCGTGGGCGGCGACGTCGGCGACGCGCTGCGCGACGCAGGCAAGGGGACGGGCGGCAACGTGGCGGACGCGGGCCGAGCCGGCGAGGACCGCGTGCACGACCTCGCGAACCTGCTGGGCTTCCTGTTCTTCGCTCTCCCGGCGTCGATCCTGCTCGTCACCACGCTCCCCGGGAGGATCGGGCAGGTGCGCGAGCTGAACGCCGCGGACCGCCTGCTCGACACCTCGTCGGAGGAACGCCGCCGGCTCGTCGCGATGAGGGCAGCCTTCACCCTCCCGGCGACCGAGCTCCTGCGCCACACGAGGGACCCGATCGGCGCCCTCGCCGCAGGCAACTACGACCCGCTGATCGAGGCCGCCTACGACGACGCAGGCCTAGCCCCGCCCACCCGCGGGTGGTGACGGCTGCGGCTTTCGCGGGCAAGGCGCCATGCGCCTTGAACGCCGAAAGCCGCTGCCGGAGACAGGACCCGCGGCCGCGGCGTTCGAACCCGCGGCCGTCGGCCTACAGCCTTACGACGAAGACGAGCTCGAGCCTGACTCCGCCTTCTTCCGCCGGCCCCGACCTCCGCGGCGCCCGCGGCGGCGGCGCCGGCCGTTGGAGCCGCCGGAGTCCGCGGACCCTGAGGCAGGGCCTGCGGAGGAGGCGCTCGAGGCGGCGCCCTCGGGCGGGTTCACCAGCGAGGCCTCGGCCGCGCTTCGGCCCACCTTGTCGATCCGCACGAGCGTCTTCTCGCCCACCAGGGTCGCCGCGCCGAGCACCGACACGACGTAGCCGTCCAGCTTCGCCACGGCGTCGTCGTCGTTGTACATGTGCGGCTCCTCGATGTGCACGAGCACCTCCTCGCCCTCGCGGAAGGGCAGCGCGCGCTCCTCGATCTCGTCCGCGGTGCCCTCCAGCACCACCTCGAAGTGGTCGATCGGCAACGCCTCGGTGCCCTCGAAGTGGAAGTGGCGGCCGGTCTCCTGCTCGATCTCGTGGATCGGGCCCTCCACGCCGTGGCCGCCGACCAGGATCGACGCGACCTTCGGGTGCAGCCGCACCAGGAACGCCGGCGCCCTGGGCCGCTCGGCGGCGAGGTCGCGCAGCCAGCGGTCCACCTCGATCGCGACCGTCTCCTCCGAGAGCACCACGCCCTCGCCCTCGCACACCGGGCAGGGCTTGGTCATGATCTCGCGCACGCCGTCGGTGACGTTCTGGCGCGTCATCTCGACCAGGCCGAGCGGCGAGATCTCGACCACGTAGGTCTTGGTCCGGTCCTCGTCCAGCGACTTGCGGAGCGTCTTCAGCACCGTGTCGCGGTTGCGCGCCCGCGCCATGTCGATGAAGTCGATGACGATGATCCCGCCGATGTCGCGCAGCCGCAGCTGGCGCACGACCTCCTCGGCTGCCTCGAGGTTCGTCTTCGTGATCGTGTCCTCGAGCTTCGCGCCCTTGCCGCGGCCCGTGAACGAGCCGGAGTTCACGTCGATCACCGTCATCGCCTCGGCGTAGTCGATCATCAGATAGCCGCCGCTCGGGAGGTCCACCCGCCGCTTGAGCACCGACTGGATCGCGTCCTCGACCCCGTACTTCTCGAACAACGGCTCGTCCTCGTCGTCGTAGGACTCGAGCCGCTCGAGCAGCTCGGGCGCGGTCCGGCTGAAGAAGGACTGGAGCCGGTGGTGCTGCTTCGGGTCGTCGACGATCGCCTTCTCGAACTCGCCCGAGAAGATGTCGCGGGCAACGCGCACCGAGAGGTCCGCCTCCTGGAAGACCATCTCGGGCGCCTGCGTCTCCTTGGCGCGCTGCTGGAGCACGTCGTGGAGCTTGTGGAGGTACTTGATCTCGCGCTCGAAGTCCTCGCGCTTGGCGCCCTGGGCCGCCGTGCGGACGATCACGCCGCCCTCGCCCATGTCGATCTTCTGCGCGGCGCGCCGCAGGCGGTCGCGCTCCTTGTCCTCGAGCCGGCGCGACACGCCGGCGCCCTCGCCCTGCGGCACGTACACGAGGTAGCGCCCGGCGATCGAGAGCTGCATCGACAGCCGCGGGCCCTTCGTCTTCAGCGGGTCCTTGATCGCCTGGACCAGGATCTCCTGGCCCGGCTTCAGGAGCTCGGTGATGCGCTTGCCCTTCCCGGCGCCGCGGCCGCTTCGCCCGCGGCGCGCGACCTCCACGCCCGGGAAGACCAGGTCGTCCGCGTGGAGGAAGCCGTTCTTGTCGAGGCCGATGTCCACGAACGCGGCCTCGAGGCCGGGCAGGACGTTGTCGACCTTGCCCTTGTAGACGTTCCCGACGATCGAGCGGTTGCCCTTGCGCTCTATGTAGAGCTCGGCGACCCTCCAGTCGTCGGCCTGCTGTGCGTTCTGCTTACTTCCGCGACCCCGTCCCTTGGCGGCGCCCCCCTGGGGGCTGCCCTCCGATTCCAGGATCGCGACTCTGGTTTCGCCCCGGTCCACCGAGACGAGCAACTGCTTTCTCAAGGAGAATTCCCTTCATAAATCTCATAGGCGCTTCACCGCGGCCGTCTCGCGCGCCTGCGCGTGGATCGATTGCAGTAGGCCTATTGCCATAAGTGTTGTGATTACCGACGAGCCGCCGTAGCTGACGAGCGGCAGGGGGATGCCGGTGATGGGCATGATTCCGATCGTCATGCCCACGTTTACGAAGACCTCGAACATCAGCATCGCGGTGATGCCCCCTGCCACAAGTGCTCCGTAAAAATTCTTCGCAATTGTAAGAGTACGCAACGCCCTCCAGATCAACAGGGCGAACAGCGACAACACGAGCGCGGCGCCCACGAATCCGAACTCCTCGCCGACCACCGAGAACACGAAGTCCGTGTGGTGCTCGGGCAGGAAGTCGAGCTTCGTCTGTGTTGCTTCGTCGCCGCGGCCGGTCTTCCCCCCGGAGCCGATCGCGGTCAGCGACTGATTGATCTGGTAAGCCTCCCGGCCCCGGTTCTCACCGGGGTTCAGGAAGGCCGTGAGCCTGTCCTTCTGGTACGGCTTCAGCACCTCGACGCCCGCCGCCGGCGCCGCGATCAGCACCAGCACGATCGCGGCGGCCGTGAGCCCGCCCAGCGCCGCGAAGTGCGTCCACGGCGTGCCGGCGATGAACATGATCGCGCCGAGGATCGCCAGGTAGACGAGTCCCGACCCGAGGTCCGGCTGGGCGATGACGAGCATCGCCGGCACTACCGCCAGCAGCGCCATCCGGCTGGTGGTCTCCCGGTCTGTGAGGCGCCTGATGCGGTCGACCATGAACCCGGCCAGCGCGACCACCAGGAGCAGCTTGCCGAGCTCCGACGCCTGGAAGTTGAAGAACGGCAGCTCGATCGAGCGGCGCGCGCCGCGTGTCGAGAAGCCGAGCAGGTACACCAGGACGATCGAGCCGATCAGGAACGCGTAGATGCCGAGCTTCCACTCGCGCAGGCGCGAGTAGTCGAAGCGCGTCATCAGGAGCATCAGGACGAACCCGACGCCCGCGTACGCGCCCTGGCGGTAGGCGTAGTAGTTGGGGTCGCCCGGGATGTCGTCCTGGGTCGCGTTGGCGACGATGTAGATGCTCGCCGCGATCAGCCCGATCGTCGCGAGCAGCATGAGCGGGTCGATGCGGAGCACGCGCCCGCTCGCCTCGCGGAAGTCCTGAACCGGGGTGGTGGTCGCCTGCATCAGTGCGAGGCCACCACTAGTCGGGCGCCCCTCCGCCCTGCACGAGCCCGCTCTCCTTGACGTCGAACAGCTCCGCGAGGATGCGGCGCGCCATCGGCGCGGCGGTGTCGGCGCCGAAGCCGCCGGCCTCATCCGTCACAGCCACGACGTACCTCGGGTTCGGGTACGGAGCGAGCACCACGTACCAGGACTGGTCCGGCCTGCCCACGTGCTCCGCCGTTCCGGTCTTGCCGGCCACGGGGATCGGGAAGCCGGCGAACACGGGTGTCGAGGTGCCGCCCGGCGCGCTGGCGGCGCCGTGGAGCCCCTCGAGGATCGCATCGCGGTTCTCCTTCGAGACCTTCACGCGCCGCGCGGTCGGGGCGTCGAGCTGCTGGAGCGCCCGCCCGGCGGCGTCCTCGATCCGGAGCCCGAGCCGCGGCCTCAGCACGCGGCCGCCGTTGGCGATCGCGGCGTACGCCACGGCCATCTGGAGCGGATTGGCGAGCAGGTCGCCCTGGCCGACCGCGAGGTTGATGTTGTCGCCCACCGACCAGGGCCGGTCGGTCAGCTTCTTCTTGAACCAGGTGTTCCGCCAGCGCGGAGTGGGCAGGCGACCGGGTTCCTCCGCGGGCAGGTCGATGCCGGTCTTGCGGCCGATGCCGAGCCGGTGACCCCAGACCTGGAGCGGCATCCCCTTCTCGTTCATGTCGCGCCCGAGCTGGTAGAAGAACACGTCGCTCGAGACCGTCAGCGCCTGGACGAGCGAGAGCGTGCCGTGAGCGACGCCGCCAGCGTTCTCGAACTTGATGCCGCCGACTGTGAGCGAGCCCGGGTCGTTCAGCGGCGTGGACGGCGTGATGTGCCCGCTCTCGAGCGCGGCCGTGGCGGTGATGAGCTTGAACGCCGAGCCGGTTGGATAGCCGGCCTGGATCGCGCGGTCGAAGAGTGGCTTGCCCAGGGCGTCGGAGCTCAGCGCGTCGAGCTGCTTCTTCGTGATCGGCTTGGTGAAGATGTTCGGGTCGAACGACGGCTGCGAGCCGAGCGCGAGCACCTCGCCGTTCTGGACGTTCATGACCGCGAACGCGCCCTTGCCGGTGCCGCCCGCAAGCGCCTGCTGGGCCGCGCGCTGGACGTCGAGGTCGAGCGAGAGGCGCAGCTGCTTGCCCTGGATCGGCTGCTCGCGTCTCAGCGTCTTCGTGAGATGGCCGAGCGCGTCGACCTCCACGCGCGCCGCACCGTTGCGGCCGCGCAGGAAGCGGTCGTACTCGGCCTCGATCCCGGCCTGCCCGACGCGGTCCCCCATCTCGACGCCGTTGAAGCGCTCGTCCTTCAGCTGCCTGGGGCTGACCTCGCCAACTTGCCCGAAGAGGTGCGCGCCGATCACGCCGTGCGGGTACTCGCGCAGGAACTCGCTCTCGGGCTCCACGCCCGGGAATTGCTCCTGGCGCTCGAGCACGAAGGCCACGAGGTTCGGGTTCACGTCCTGCTTGACCGTCGGCTTGGCGAAGGGGAGCGCCTTGAGCTCCCGCTCCACGCGGCGCTCCAGGCGGCGCGGGTTCAGCCCGAGGAGCTTCGCGAGCCGGCGGTAGAGCGCCTCGCGGTCGGCCCGGCCCTGCGGCAGCTTGTCCGGCGTCAGCTTGATCGACAGCGAGTGGCGGTTCTCCACGAGCGGCTGGCCGTGGCGGTCGACTATCTCGCCGCGCGGCGCCTGCACCTTGATCTCGCGCACGCGGTTCTCGCGCGCCGCCGCGACATAGTTGTCGCCGGACAGCACCTGGAGGTACCAGAGCCGGAAGAAGATCACCGCGAACATCACGAGCGCCACGCCGCCGATCACGGCGACGCGGAACGCGAGCTGCGGCGTGAGCGTCGGCCGGCGCTCGTTGTCGAGGTACACGGAGCCCTAGACCTCCAGGCCCCGGAGGCCGAGCGGCCCGGTCTCGCGCGGCGGGCGCCGGCGCCTGCGCACCTCGAGCGGGTCGACCTTCAGCGCCGGGCGCAGCAGCTTGCGCGAGCCGGTGAAGACCGGCAGGGCGAGCAGCACGTTCAGCAGCGTGGTCACGATCGCATCGCGGATCACCAGCGGGCTCACGCTGGCACCGACGTCAAGCATGAAGGACACGGCGGCGAACGCAACGACGAACCCGCCGGTGGCCGCGGCGCCGACTGCCAGCGGCAGCAGCCCGTGGCTCGGGTCGCGCACCTCGCGGAAGCGCCCCACGCCGTAGCCGACCGCGGTCAGCACGAGCGACGAGACGCCCATCGTGGCCCCGCTCATGAGGTCGAGGAGGAACCCCGCGGCGAACCCGGTGGCGCAGCCGGCAACCGACCCGCCGTAGTAGGCGACGGCCGCCACGGCCAGCACGACCAGGTCGATGTGACCGCCGAGGATGCCCAGCTGGCTGAGGCCCGAGAGCTGGAGCACCACCGCGAGCAGCAGCAGCACGCCGACCCTGAGCAGCGCGCCCGGCGAGAGGATCACGGGAGCGCCACCCCCGCCGTCTGGGCGCCGCGCGGGCGGCGCGTCAGCACCTGCACGATGTCGATCGACTTGAGGTCGGCATAGGGCTCGAGGTGCACGCGCTGGTAGATGTCGACCTCCTGGAGGTCGGCCTGCGAGACCCGGCCGATCGGGATGCCGCGCGGGAACAGCGACTCGCCCTTCGAGATCGTGAAGCCCGACGTGGCGACCGTCGTGTTCTCGGTCACGCGGCCGCCCTCCACGAATTCCATCAGGAGGTCGCGCGGGTTGCCCACCGCGGGCCGCACCACGCCCGTGGCGCCCGACGGCATCACCTGCGCGCCCACCCCGAACGAGGTGTCCGTGATCAGCGTGACCTCGGCCGTGCCGCCGGTCACGTTCGTGACCTTGCCGACAAGGCCGCCCACCTCGCCGTGCTCCGGGTCGCTGCCGGCCGCGATGACCGGCTGGTTCACGCGGATGCCGTCGCTCTCGCCCTTGTCGATCTTGATGCTCGAGTACCAGACCGTCGGGGAGCGGGCGATCACGCGGGCCGCGATCGGCTGGGTCCCGCGCGGAAAGGTCGCCTCGTCGCGGAGCCCGACGAGGCCCTTGAGCTGCCTCGCGTCGCGCTCGGCGGTCTGGGACTCGGCGAGCGCGGAGCGCAGGCGCTCCACCTCGCGCTTCAGGTCCTTGTTCTCCTTCTTGGCGTCGAAGGTGTCGCCCGCCCAGCCGAACAGGTCGCGCACCGGCTTGAGCGCGCGGCTCGCGCCGGTCTCGATCGGGGCGAACGCCTCCTGGGCGCCGCGCTGGAGCGCGTGGAAGAAGCCGCCGCCCGACTCGCCGAAGTAGGCCGTCAGGATCGCGATCGACAGGGCGACGAAGACGGCGAGCGCGGCCCGCCGCCTGCGGACCACCTTCCTGTCGTACACGCCTGGCGCCCCTCAGGCGGCGGGACTACCGCCGTCGGCTCGATCGGGAATTCTTGTTGCTGCGGTGGATCGCCTCGAACTCCTCGAGGCTGCGGCCGGAGCCGACCGCCACGCACGTGAGCGGCGACTCGGCGAGGTGCGCCGGCATCTGGGTCTCGTCGCGGAGGCGGTCGTCGAGGCCCTGGAGAAGGGCGCCGCCGCCGGCGAGCATGATGCCGCGGTCCATGATGTCCGACGCCAGCTCCGGCGGCGTGCGGTCGAGCGTCTCCTTGACCGCGTCGATGATCGCCTGGAGCGGCTCCTCGAGCGCCATCCGCACTTCCTCGCTCGTCAGGACGATGGTCTTGGGCAGGCCGGAGACGAGGTCGCGGCCGCGGATCTCGGCCTGCACCTCCTCGGAGAGCGGGAAGGCGGAGCCGATCTCGAGCTTGACCTCCTCGGCGGTCTGCTGCCCGATCATCAGCTTGTACTCGCGCTTGACGTAGTTGATGATCGCCTCGTCGAGCTCGTCGCCGCCGATGCGGATCGACTGCGACACGACGATGCCGCCGAGCGAGATCACCGCAACCTCGCTGGTGCCGCCGCCTATGTCGACCACCATGTTGCCGGTCGGCTCGCCCACGGGCAGCCCGGCGCCGATCGCGGCTGCCATGGGCTCCTCGATGAGGTAGGCCTGGCGCGCGCCGGCCGAGAGGCAGGCCTCCTCGACGGCGCGCTTCTCAACCCCGGTCACGCCGGAGGGCACGCAGACGACGACGCGCGGGTGCGCCCAGCGATTCTGGTGCACCTTCTGGATGAAATGGCGGAGCATCTGCTCGGTCACGTCGAAGTCGGCGATCACGCCGTCCTTGAGCGGCCGGATGGCCTGGATCGTGCCGGGCGTGCGGCCGAGCATGCGCTTGGCCTCGATCCCGACCGCGTGCACCTCGGCCGTGCGCGAGTCGATCGCGACCACGGACGGCTCCGAGAGCACGATGCCGCGGCCGCGCACGTATACGAGCGTATTGGCGGTCCCGAGGTCGACGGCCATGTCGCGGCCGCCCATCCCGGTGAGATAGGAGAAAAAGCCCATGGGACGCGCCCGCAGTCTAGAGGACCGCCAGGACCCCAAACTATGGCTGCAAAATGTTCGGCGCCAAGCGAAGCAAAGCGGGCACCGGCAGGCCCACGACGTTGAACCAGTCGCCCTCGATCTCTTCGACCAGCATCGCGCCGAGCTCCTGGATCGCGTAGCCGCCGGCGCGGTCGCGCCACTCGCCGCTCTCGAGATAGCGGGCGATGTCGGCCTCGCTCAGATCGCGGAAGCGGACGCGGGTCACGGCCAGCTCTGTGCGCTCCTCGCCGTGCTCGCGCAGCGCGATCCCGCCCATCACCTCGTGCCAGCCGCCGGACAGCTCGCGAAGCCAGCGCTCGGCCTCGGCCGCGTCGGCCGGCTTGCCGTGTGCGCGGCCGTCCCAGACGACCATGCTGTCGGCCGCGAGGACCCGCTCGCCGGGCACCGCACGCAGCTTGAGCAGGGCATTTTGGACAACCAGCTCGCGCGGGTCGCCCTCGTTCTGCTCCTCCACCTCCGGCGCCTCGACGCGGAACGCGACACCGAGCTGCTCGAGGATCGCCCTGCGCCGCGGCGAGCTCGACGCGAGGACGAGGCGCTCAGCGGCCAAGCTCGGGGAAGAACAGCCCCGTCTCGCGCCCCGCCGACTCCGGGGAGTCGGACCCGTGCACGAGGTTGGTCTGGACCTCGAGCCCATGGTCGCCGCGGATGGAGCCGGGCGCGGCACGAGCGGGCCGCCGATGATGAAGTCCACGAGGTCGCCGAAGAAGGGGCGTTCGCGGTGCTCGGCGTAGTGCTCTTCGGCGAGGTCGCGCTCGATCGTCATGTGCTTCATCGCCACGATCCTGAGCCCCTTGCGCTCGAACCGGGCGATGATCTCGCCTGTGAGGCCGCGCTCGAACGCGTCCGGCTTGACGAGGATGAGGGTTCGGTCCATGTCAGCCCGCGGACTGCGGACGGTCGCGGCCCGCCCGCGCGGGCCGGTCCGCCGTGGGCTCCGGCGGCAGGCCGGACCGGCCCTGCCCGGAGGACCGCGCCGCGGCGGGACGCGGGGGAGCGCCGGCGGCGGCCGCGCGGCGCGGACGCGTTCGGCGACCCTCGCCCGGCTGGCCCACCTCGGCCTCGCAGTAGGGGCAGATCTTCCAGCGCGGGTCGAGCGGCTTCCCGCAGACCGTGCACGGCTCCTTCAGCCGGCGCAGGCAGCTCGGGCAGCGCAGGAAGGAACGCTCGATCTCGAAGCCGCAGTACTGGCAGTGCTGGTGCTCGAGGCTCGCGAGCCGCGCCTGCGCGGCGGCGATCTCGAGCTCGCGCTCGCGCACGTCGTCGAGGTACTCGGGCGGGCGGACGATCAGGTACACGACGGTCCCGATGAACGGGAACAGCGAAGCCGCGGTCGCGCAGGCCACGAGCATCGGATCGGCGATCCGCCGGTGAGCGTCGCTCCAGGTCCAGTAGACCAGCGCGAGCCAGATCACGACGAGGAACAGCAGCAGCAGGTTGACGGCCAGTGCCAGCCCACTGTTTTCGATGCCGAACAAGGCAATGGGGCCCATTTGAACGCGCGAGTGTACTGGCGCCACCTACAGGAAGAGCCGCCCGAGCGCGTAGCCGATCCCGAAGAACACGAGAATCACCGTGGCCACCACCACGGCCACGAGGCCGATCATCGCGCCGAAGCGAGGTCCGTCACCGTCCATGTCGATGAATCCTGGCAGGCTCGCCTTCACCGGAACGTTTACGACGGCGGTGAAGGAGCCGGTCCATGCCTGTCGTTCGCCCGCGGCACCGCGGCGGCATCGAGCACCGCCGGCGGCTCGCCGACGTCAGGGCCACCGTCGCGGCCCCGGCCGCCCTGCCCGCCTCGATGCCGGGTGGCGCGTCCTCGACCACCAGCGCCTCGGCGGGATCGACCCCCAGGCGGGCCGCCGCCGTAGGTAGCCCTCCGGGTCGGGCTTGCCGCGCTCGACGTCGTCCGCGTAGACCACGACGGCGGGCGGCTCGATGCCCATCGCGGCGAGCCTGGCGTGCGCGAGCGGGCGGGTGGCCGAGGTGACGACCGCCACGCGATCCGCCCTCACTGCCGCGAGCGCCCCGGCGGCACCCGGAATCGCGCGCAACCCGTCCACGTCCTCCGCCTGCCGGAGCTCGATCGCCTTCGCCTCGGCGACGGCATCCAGCTCCGGCCGTAGCGCCCGCACCACGTCGACGGACCGGACCCCGTGCATCGCCGAGCGAGGCGAACCCACGTCGAGCACGGCACGAACGACGCGGCGAGGCACTACAGCGTCGACGCTCGGGCGTCCGCGTCCTCGCGGACCAGGTCCGCGACCAGGTAGATCGAGCCGGTCGCGAGCACGGCGCCCTCGGGCCCGGCAAGTTCCCGCGCGCGGGCGAGCGCTGCCTGGGGGCCGGCCACCGTCTCGACCGGCGGGCCGCCGAGCTTCTCCGCGAGCGTTACGAGCGTTGCCGGCGACAGCGAGCGCGGATTCGCCGGGCGCGTGAAGACAACCCGGTCGAAATGCGGGAGCAGGCTCTCGAGCATCCCCGCGGCGTCCTTGTCCTCAAGCACTCCGATCACGGCGACGCGCGGGCGGCGCGAACCGACCACGTCCGGCAGCGAATCGGCGAGCGCACGAGCGCCCGACGGGTTGTGCGCCCCGTCGAAGAGCGTGAGCGGGCGCTCGTCGACCGGCTCGAGCCGCCCGGGCACGACGGTCTGCGACGCGGCCTCCTTCAGCGCCCCGTCCTCCAACGGCCGGCCGAGGAAGGCCTCCGCGGCCGCCGCCGCCAGCCCGAAATTCACGTGCTGGAAGCGCCCCGCTGCGTGCAACGGGATGTCGATCGGCTCTGCCGTGACGACCCGAGAGTGGCGTGAGGCGGCGGTGCGTTCTGCAGCGATGCGCACCTCGGGATCCAGCTCGCCCACCACCAGCGTCCCGTAGTCGTGCACCACTGCCAGCTTCTCGCGCGCGATGTCCGTGAGCGTCGGGCCGAGCCAGCGCGTGTGCTCGAGGCTCACGGATGTGAGCACCTGCACCTTCGACGGGATCACGTTCGTCGCGTCGAAGCGGCCGCCCAGCCCCGCCTCGATCACCGCCACCTCCACTCCCCGGCGCGCCAGCTCGTGGTACGCCGCGGCGGTGAGCGCCTCGAACTGGGTCACGTGGTCGTCGGGCTCGGCGGTGCGGTTCACAAGCTCGGCCGCCTGAGCGGCGCGGGTGACCGCCGCCGCGAAGTCCGCCTCCGAGACCGGCTCCTCCCCCACCTCGATCCGCTCCCGGAACGAGCGCAGGTGCGGCGACGTGTAGCTCCCCGTCCGCAGCCCGTGGCGCTCGAGGATCGCCGCGCAGAAGCGCGCCGTCGACGACTTCCCGTTCGAGCCCACCACGTGCACCGACGCGAAGCGCCGCTGCGGCAGCCCGAGCACGGTCATGAGCCGGCGCATGCGATCGAGCCCGAAGCGCATGCCGAACAGCTCGAGCGAGAGGAGGTACTCCTCTGCCTCTCGAGGGGTCAGACCCCTTGAGTGTGGTGGGCTCAAGGGGTCAGACCCCTTGAGTCGTCGGCGCTTAAGGGGTCTGACCCCAGGCTGTTGAGCGCGTCGCGGTACTCGCCGAGCTTGCGGCGCTCCTCCTCCACCACCGCCGCCGGCGCCTTCGCCACGAACTGCTCGTTCGCGAGCTTCCGCTCGGCGCGCTCTATCTCCTCGACGAGCCCCGCCCGCTTCGTCTCGATCCGCCGACGCGCCTCGGCCGCGTCGAACGCCTCCGACGGCAGCACCTGCACCGCGCCGCCGGGCACCGGGACCGTGGCCACGACATCGCCGTCGGCGTCCGCGCCGTCCACCCACTCGAAACGGGCGAGCCGCGCCATGTGCGCCAGGCAGGCGTCATAGCCGTCCGCGGCGAGCTGCCCGCGCACCGCCGCGCTCGGCTTCGCGCCGACCTCGTCGCGGTAGCGGCGCAGTGCCGTAACCGCCTCGATCATCCGCTCGACCTCGCGCTCGGCGTCCTCGTCGAAGCGCGAGGCGTCCGCGACGGGGAACTCGGCCACGGCCAACAGGCCGCGCTCGTCGCCCGGCATCAGCGACCAGATCTCCTCCGTCACGAACGGCATCACCGGATGCAGGAGCCGCAGGATGCGCTCGAGCGACCACAGGAGGACCGCGGAGACCTCCTCGTTGTCGTCCTCGTACAGGCGCGGCTTCGCGAGCTCGAGGTACCAGTCGGCCAGCTCCGACCAGAAGCCGCCGTACAGCTCGAGGGCGGCGAACGAGAAGCGGAAGTCGTCGTACAGCTCGGTGACGCGCCCGGTCAGGCGCTCGAGCCGCGACACGATCCAGCGGTCCTCGACGGCCGTGCCCGCGCCGGCGTCCGGCTCCACGTCGGCCACCCGCAGCAGGACCAGGCGCGCCGCGTTCCAGAGCTTGTTCGCGAGGTCGCGGCCCTGCTTCACGCGCTCCTCGTTGAAGCGCACGTCCTGGGAGGACGACATGGCGAGCAGGCCGAAGCGGAGCGCGTCCGCCCCGTAGGCCGGGAAGTCGCCGCCCTCCTCGTACACCGGCGGTCGCGGGCCGCCGTGGACGAGGTCCGACGGGTCGATCCCCGTGCCGAGCGACTTCGACATGCGTCGCCCGTCCGGGGCCTGGATCACCGAGTGGATGTTCACGTCCGTGAATGGCACCTGCTCGGTGAGCTCCTTGCCGAACATCACCATCCGCGCCACCCAGAGGAAGATGATGTCGCGCGCGGTCGAGAGCACGTCGGTCGGGTGGAACGCGCGCAGCTCCTCCGTCGCGTCCGGCCAGCCGAGCGTCGCGAACGGCCACAGCCCGGACGAGAACCAGGTGTCGAGCACGTCGGGGTCGCGCTCCCAGCCCTCGCCGGACGGCTCCGTCTCGCCGACGTAGGTCTCCTCGCCGCGATACCAGACCGGCAGCTGGTGGCCCCACCAGAGCTGGCGCGAGATGCACCAGGGCCGGATGTTCTCCAGCCAGTCCAGGTAGACGCCCGTCCACGGCTTCTCCGGGTGGAACCTGACCTGGCCGTCGCGAACCACCTCGATCGCGGGCCTGGCCAGACGGTCCATGTCGCAGAACCACTGCAGCGAGATCAGCGGCTCGACCCGGCGGCCCGAGCGGTGCGAGTGCGGCACGTCGTGCACGTAGGGGTGCGTCCCGGAGATCAGGCCCTGCTCGCGCAGCTCTGCCACGACGGCCTCGCGCGCCTCGTCCGCCTCGAGTCCGCGGAAGCGTTCGGGCGCGGCGTCCGTGATGCGGCCGTCCTCGCCGATCACCGTGATCTCCTCGAGCCTGTGCTTGCGGCCGATCTCGAAGTCGTTCGGGTCGTGGCCGGGGGTGATTTTGAGCGCGCCCGTGCCGAATTCCGGGTCCACGTGCTCGTCCGCGATGATGACCAGCCGCCGCCCGACGAGCGGGAGCACCGCGCTCTCGCCCACGAGCCGCGGGTAGCGCTCGTCGTCGGGGTGCACCGCGATCGCGGTGTCGGCGAGCATCGTCTCCGGGCGCACCGTGGCTATCGTCAGCGAGCCGGAGCCGGACTCGAGCGGGTAGTCGATCTCGTAGAGGGTGTCCTCGACCGTGCGCTGCTCCACCTCGAGGTCCGAGATCGCCGTGCGCAGACCCGGGTCCCAGTTGACCATGTAGTTGTCGCGGTAGACGAACCCCTTCTCATGCAGGTGCACGAACACCTTCGTCACCGCGCGCACGTAGTCGGGGTCCATGGTGAAGCGCTCGTCCTGGTAGTCGAGCGACGCGCCGAGCTCGCGGAACTGGGGGCTGATGTTGTCGCCGTACTCGCCCACCCACTCCCAGACGCGCTCGATGAACGCCTCGCGGCCGATCGCCTCGCGCGAGCTGCCCTCGGACTTGAGCTGCTGCTCGACGACGCGCTGCGTGGCGATGCCGGCGTGGTCCTTGCCGAAGATCCACTTCGCCCGCTGCCCGCGCATGCGCGCCACGCGGATCTTCAGGTCCTGGATCGACGCGTTGAGCGCATGGCCCATGTGCAGGTTGCCGGTCACGTTCGGCGGCGGCACCGCGATCGAGTAGTTCTCGTCCGGCGTGCCCTCCGGCTCCGGATGGAAGATCCCGGCCCGCTCCCAGCGCTCGAACACCCGCCCCTCCACGTCGGCGGGCTCGTAGCGCGTGCGCTCCTCGAGCGTCTTCAGACGGTCCTCAGACATCGAGTCGGAAAGTCTCGCACGAGCGAAAATTCAGCCCGCCGACTCGGACCGAACCGGCTAGGGCGACTCGGCTAGGCCGACTCGGCGTGCTGCTCGCCCGTGTCCTCTTCGGGCGCGGCCTCGGTCACGAGCGTGGGCTTCAGGCCCTTCTCGATCGTCTCCTTGGTCACGACGCACTTCTTCACGTCGCGCCGTGAGGGCAGCTCGAACTGCACGTCGAGGAGCGTCTCCTCGAGGATCGAGCGCAGGCCGCGGGCGCCGGTCTCGCGGTCGAGCGCCTTGTCGGCGATCGCCTGGAGCGAGTCGTCGGCGAACACCAGCTCGATCCCGTCGAACTGGAAGAAGCGCTGGAACTGCTTGACGAGCGCGTTGCGCGGCTCGGTGAGGATCGTGACGAGATCGTCGCGCGTGAGCTGGTGGATCACCGAGGCGACCGGCAGACGGCCGATGAACTCGGGGATCAGCCCGTACTCGACGAGATCCTCGGGGAGCACTCGCTCGAAGAGGTCGCCGGTGTCCTTGTTGTGCTTCGACGACACCGTCGCACCGAAGCCCACGCCCTTGTGGCCGATGCGGCGCTCGACCACGCGGTCGAGGTCCGCGAACGCCCCGCCGCAGATGAACAGGATGTTCGTCGTGTCGATCGTGAGGAACTCCTGGTGCGGGTGCTTGCGTCCGCCCTGTGGCGGCACCGAGGCCACCGTCCCCTCGAGGATCTTGAGCAGCGCCTGCTGAACGCCCTCGCCCGACACGTCGCGCGTTATGGACGGGTTGTCCGCCTTCCGCGCGATCTTGTCGACCTCGTCGATGTAGATGATCCCCGTCTCGGCCTTCTTCACGTCGAAGTCGGCGGCCTGGATCAGCTTGAGCAGGATGTTCTCGACGTCCTCGCCGACGTAGCCGGCCTCGGTGAGCGCGGTTGCGTCCGCGATCGCGAACGGCACGTTCAGGATCTTCGCGAGCGTCTGCGCCAGCAGCGTCTTCCCGCAGCCCGTGGGACCGAGCAGCAGGATGTTGGACTTCTGCAGCTCGAGGTCCTGCTCGCCCTCCGACTGCATCATCTGGACGCGCTTGTAGTGGTTGTAGACGGCGACCGACAGCGTGCGCTTCGCCGGCTCCTGACCCACCACGTACTCCTGGAGGACCGAGTAGATCTCCTTCGGCTTCGGGAGGTTCTCGAGGTCGAAGGTGGGAGCGCCCGTCAGCTCCTCGTCGATGATCTCGTTACAGAGATCGATGCACTCGTCGCAGATGTAGACGCCCGGCCCAGCGATCAGCTTCTTGACCTGTCGCTGGGACTTTCCGCAGAAGCTGCAGAGGAGTTGTTCGTTCGAGTCGGTTGGCCGAGCCACTCTCTTCTCCCTCGGCGCGAGGGTAGCGCACCTGAAGATACGCGGCGAGCGGCAAAGTCCCTTCTAGACGGATCGCCGAGAGGCGAATTCGGCGCTCGCGCTAGTGCTTTGAGATCACGCGGTCGATGAGGTTGTACTCCGCGGCCTCATCGGCGCTCATGAAGTAGTCGCGCTCCGTGTCCTTGGCGACCTTGTCCAGGTCCTGCTTCGTGTGCTTCGCGAGGATCTCGTCCAGGCGGCGGCGCACGTCGATGATCTCCTTGGCGTGGATCTCGATGTCCGTGGCCTGGCCCTGGAACGCCGAGCTCACCTGGTGGATCAGGATCTTCGAGTTCGGCAGCGACATCCGCTTGCCGTCCGCACCGCCCGCCAGTAGCAGGGCGCCCATCGACATCGCGATCCCGACGCAGATCGTCTGCACGTCGGGCTTGATGAACTGCATCGTGTCGTAGATCGCGAGCCCCGCGTACACCGACCCGCCCGGCGAGTTGATGTAGAGCGAGATGTCCTTGTCGGGGTCCTCCGACTCGAGGTGGAGGAGCTGGGCCACGATCAGGTTGGCGATGTCGTCGGTGACGGGCGTGCCGAGGAAGACGATCCGCTCGTTCAGCAGGCGCGAGTAGATATCGAAGGCGCGCTCGCCGCGAGACGTCTGCTCGACCACCATTGGAACGAGAGGGCTCATAGCCGTCGAGACTCTAGCGAGCCGGAAATTATGGCTGCGCACCGGTCACGGCCCGGTGCTTGCTAACCGCCCGGGGTCCACAGCTTCTCGCGCGCCGCGGCTCGCCCCGCATCGATGGGCTTCGCGTTCTCCACCACGAGGTCCACGGCCTTTCGCATCGCGATGTCCTCGCGAAGCGCCTCTTCCGCGCCCTGGGAGCGCGCCCGCTTCAGGGCTCGCTTCAGCTGCTTGTCGCTGGCATCGGGCGGCGCCGATGCTCGCAGCGCCTGCTCGATCTCCTCGTCCGAGACCTCGATGCTCGCGGCCTCCACGATCGCCGCGAGCACGGCCTCGCGCTTCAGCGCGGTCTCCGCCTCGGCCTCGGACTCGACGACCAGCTCCTCCTCCGACTTGCCCGTCATCGCGAGGTACTGCTCGGGGTTGATGCCCTGCGCCGCCAGCCGCCTGGCGGTGCGGTGCCACATCTCGTGCGCCTTCGAGTGGACGAGCTCGTGCGGCACCTCGATCTTCGCCTTCGCCACCACCGCGTCCACCGCGCCCTCACGGAACTCGGCCTCGATCGCGCGCTCCTCGGCCTGCGCGATGCGCGACTCGATCTCCGCGCGCAGCTCGTCGAGCGAGTCGTAGCCGCCCGCCTCGACCGCGAAGTCGTCATCCAGCTCGGGGAGGCGCTTCTCCTTGACCTCCTTGACCTGCACGGCGAACGACGCGTCCTGGCCGGCGAGCTGCTCGGCCGGGTAGTCGTCCGGGAAGGTGAGCTCCACGGTCCGCTCCTCGCCCGCGGAGGCGCCCTTCAGCTGGTCCTCGAAGCCCGGGATGAGCCGCCCGGAGCCGAGCTCAACCACCTGGCCGCGGCCCTCGCCGCCCTCGAACGCCTCGCCGTCGAGCGACCCGGCGTAGTCCATCACGACGTAGTCGCCCTCGCCGGCCGCACGCTCGACCGTCTCGAGCGACGCGAGCGACTCGCGCAGGCGCTCGAGCTCCGCCTGCACCTCCTGCTCGTCGACCTTGGGCTCCCGGCGGCCGACCTCGATGCCCTTGTAGTCGCCGAGCCGGGCGGGTGGCACCACGCCCACCTCGATCGTGAAGGCGAGCGGCGCGCCCTTCTCGGGCAGGTCGGCGAGGTCCACCTGCGGGTCGCCGACGGTCTGGATGCCGGCGTCCGCGAGCGCCTCCTCGTACCAGCCCGGCAGCCCGCGGCGGACGGCCTCGTCGAGCACGGCGTCGCGGCCGACCTGCCGCAGCACGACCTCCGCCGGCACCTTGCCGCTGCGGAACCCCGGCACGCGCATCTCGCGGCCGAGCTCGCTCGCGGCGGTCCGGAGCTCGCTCTCGAGCGCCTCCGTCTGGACCTCGACCTCCACGCGCACACGCGAGTCCGGGAGCTCGGTTGTCTTGGTCGTGATGGCGCCCGGCATTGGACGGGTGACTGTAGCGGCGTTAGCGTGGCGCCCGTGCGCCGCCCGGCCGCCGAGAAGCTCGAGGCCTGGATCGTCACGGGGCCGATCGGCCACCTCTGGAGCGCCGTGGCCGACATGGCCGTGATCTGGGTTCGCTACCTGGCGCACCGCGCCCGTCGCGGCTAGCCGGTGGCTGCCGCGCTCGGCTGGGGTGCGCTGGCGGCGTCGTCGCTCGTCCTGGGTGCGGGCTTCGGCCTCATGCGCCCGTGGCCGCGCCGGCTAGTGGGGCTCATCCTCGGCTTCGGCGCCGGCGCGCTGATCAGCGCGGTGAGCTTCGAGCTCGCCGAGGAGGGCGTGAAGCTGGCGGGTGCGATGCCGGTTGCGATCGGCCTCGGCGTCGGCGCGATCACCTACTTCCTCGCGGCGGGCCGGGTCGCCTCGATGGGCGGCGGGGCGGCGCTCGCACTGGGCGCGTTCCTCGACGGGATCCCCGAGCAGATGGTGCTCGGCATCGGGCTTGCCGGCGGCGAGCCCGTGAGCGCGGGTCTGCTCGCGGCAATCTTCGTCTCGAACCTGCCCGAGGCGATCGGCGGCGCGACCGACATGCGGCGCGAGATGCACAGCCCGCGCCAGGTCGCGCTGAACTGGCTCTGGATCGCCGGGCTCTGCGCACTGGCGACGGTGGTCGGCTACGCCGCGGGGGACGCGACGTCGGGCGACCTCCAGGCGGGTATCAACGGCTTCGCGGCCGGCGCCCTGCTCGTCATGCTCGTGGACTCGATGATCCCGGAGGCGACCGAGCAGGCGGGACGAACCACCGGGCTGGTCACGGCGCTGGGGTTCGCCGTGGCGGCCGGGCTGTCGCTGGCCTGATCAGTCCCGGCGGCGCGACACGAGGTAGCCGAGCGCCGCCCCGACCAGCATCGACAGCGCGATCACGACGATCAGCGGGGTCCTCCAGTCGCCGAGCACCCAGTTGACCTCGACCTTGTCGACGTTCGCGACCGCGAACGCGCCGCCGATCCCGGCGAGCACGAGCGCGGCGACCTGGCGTCTCTCCACGGCCGCAACCTACCGCAGGCTGGCGGGCGCCGGCAGCGCGTCGAGCCGGCGGCGGTAACCGTCCATCACGGCCTTCGGGAAGTCCGCGTGGGTCTGCGTCCTGAGCCGCACGACGCGCTCGCGGTGGAACGGGCTGTCGCGGTTCTCGTTATGACCGATCACGTTGCGGGTGGCGATGCCGAAGCGGCCCTGGAGCGCGCGCGTGAGGCGCAGCGACGCGGCGAGCTGGCGGCGGTTCCCCATCACCTGCGCGTCGCTCTGGCCGACGTGCTCGATGCCGATCGCGGTCCAGTTGAGGCCGACCGTGTGGCGGCACATGATCGATGTGGGCACGAGCCGGTAGATCGTGCCGTCGCGGTCGATGACGTAGTGCGAGCAGACTCCGGGCAGCTCGTTCAGCTCCGGGTCCGGCTCGTTGCGCGAGAAGTAGTCGAACACCGGCGCGAAGCTCGACGTGGCCGTGTAGTGCTCGACGATGACCTTCGGGTCGCGCAGGCGGAAGTCGTGGATGCCGTAGTGGCGCTCTGCGTAGTCGGCCATGTCGGCGCGCCGCTCGGCCCCGTACGGGATGGGCTTCCGCACCTCGCGCGGCGGAGCCACCGCGCGGGCGAGCGCCAGCACCGCGCCGGCGTGTCTGCGCACCCCTGCGGGCGGGAGCGCGCTGCCGGGCAGCTCGACCACGAATGCTGTGTCGCCGGCGAAGCTGTGGTTCTGCCAGGAGATCGCTGTCCCGTGGTAGCGCGGGAGGCTCCGACGCGGCAGCCCGCTGCGCGCCGAGTAGAGGCGCTCGAGCTTCGGGTCGCCCGTGCTCTTGACCACGATTCGCAGCGCCTGGTGGTACCAGAGCGTCACGCGCGGGCGCTCTCGCTCGATGAAGCGCTGCATCGCCTGCGTCTCGGCCTCGGACGCCGGCCCGGGGCCGGATTCGTAGACGCCGTCCTGCGGCTGCCAGCGGTACGGGAAGTTGCGGTTCAGGTCCACGCCATGCGCGTTGTGGCGGTCGCCCGCCGCCGTGCCGTCGGGGTTCGCGTCGTCCACGAGCCAGAGCGCGGTGCCTCGCGGCGGATGGGCGCGCCGCAGCCTCGCGACCACGGAGCGGCCCGCCTGCTCGTTGCCGTGGATCGTGCCCACCACCAGCAGCTTCACGCGCGCGCGAGCGCTCCCCACGCGCATGGCGCGGATCGGGCGTCCCTGCTCCGAGCGGCCGATCGTCTCCCAGCCGGATGCCTGGGCGGGCGCGGGGCCCGCCGCGGCCGCGGCGGCCGCGATCCCCGCGAAGAAGGCTGACAGCAGCACCCGTCCGAGTATGGCGGCCCGCGCTAGGGTCAGCCCTGGGTGATCGCAGAGCTGGCGGAGCGCGCCGCCGACGGAGGGCGGATTGCAATCGACACGGAGTTCGTGTCCGAGCGCCGCTACCAGGCGCTGCTCTGCCTCGTGCAGGTGGCCGTGCCCGATCCGGCCGCGGACGGCGGCGTGCGCACCGAGGTGCTCGACCCGCTCGAGGGTGACCCGGACTTCGTGCCGCTCGCGCACGTGCTCGCCGATCCCGAGGTCGAGGTCGTGATGCACGCGGGGCGCCAGGACGTCGCGATCCTCCGCCGCACGCTCGATACCGAGGTCCGCAACATCTTCGACACGCAGGTCGCGGCCGGGTTCCTCGGGTTCGGGAACCAGGAGGGCTACGAGTCGCTCGTCCGCAAGGTGCTGAAGGTCAAGCTGAGAGGCAGCGAGGGGTTCACGCGCTGGGACCGCCGACCGCTCACCTCCCAGCAGCTCGAGTACGCGGCCGACGACGCGCGCCTGCTGCTGGCGTTGGGCGACGAGCTCGAGCGCCACCTCGAGGAGCGCGGGCGGCTCGAGTGGGCGCGCGAGGAGTCGCGCTCGCTCGAGGATGTGAGCGACGAGCGCGACGCGCGCCGCTCGTACGAGCGCCTTCCGCGACTCGGGCGCCTCGGCGAGGCCGCGCGGAGCGTGGCTATGGAGCTCGCCGAGTGGCGCGAGGGCGAGGCCCGCAGGGCGGACCGCGCGCCCGGCTCGGTGCTCCCGGACCAGGCACTCGTCGAGCTCGCCCGGCGCGCGCCGCGCGACAAGCACGGGCTCGAGCAGATCCGCGGGCTGCCGCCGCAGACGCTTCACCGGCGCGCGGACGTGCTGCTGGCGGCGATCGCGCGCGGCCGCGAGCGCACGCCGCCCCCACCGCCGGCCGAGCCACCGCCGCGCGAGCCCGGCGACGCGCCGCTCGTGTCGCTGGCCCAGGCGCTGGTGCGCCACCGGTCGATGGAGTCGGGGGTTGCGGTCGAGCTGATCGCCACCCAGGCCGAGCTGGCCACGCTGGTGGGCTCGCTGCGCCGCGGCGAAAACGGCGATCACGTGCGCGTCGCCCAGGGCTGGCGCCGCGAGCTGGTGGGCGACGAGCTGCGCGAGCTGGTCGAGGGCCGCCGCGCGCTGAGCGTGGGCCCGGACGGCGCGCTGCGCGTCAGCCCGACCTGACCATCAGCGGCCCTCGGTCATGTCCGGCAGAGTCAATCCCTCCGGCAGCTCGCCGTCGTCGATCAGGCGGCGGATGTCGCCGCTTCGGCGCGGGCTCAGGTAGACGTGGCGCTGGCCCACGCTCGGCTTCTGCTCGAGCAGGCCGGCGTCGAGGAGCGCCTCGCCGACGTCGTACGCGAGCGCGCGCTCGTGGCCGGCGAAGCCGCGCGCCAGGTGGTCGAATGCGGTGTGGTAGCTGCCCCACTTGCCCATGCCATCGAGTCGCTGCAGGATGCGGCGCGCCACGCGGCGGACCGGGTCGGGGTCCTCGTGCGCGCGGGTGACCGCGCCCGCGGGCTCGAGCAAGTGGACGAGCTGCTGCTCGAGCGCCTCGACGCTCTCCTCGTCGAGCGGTGAGCCGCCGAGCCGGGTCACCGCCTCGGCCACCCGCAGGGGGTGCGTGGTGCCGATCGGCGGCCGCAGGTCCGCGACGGCCTCCATCACGTGGCCCGGCAGCAGATGGGCGCGCGCCCGCAGGCGGTCGATCCGCCTGGCCTCGAACTCTGCCCCCAGCGCCTCCTGCGCGTACTCGGCTGCAACCGCCGGCTCCGCCGCGGGATAGGCCAGCGCCAGCATGCCGTGAAGCTCGCCCAGGCGGAGCGACAGGTCGTCCCCCGACCGCGGCGGGCCCGGCGACGCGCCCTCCACCACGTGCTCGACGGCCGCCGCGGCCAGCGCCCCCGAGCGCTCGCCGACCGCGCCGGGATCCGCGCGGAGCGCGGGCGAGACCGGCAGCGCCGCCACCACCTCGCTCTCGGTCGCCGCGACGGCCACGGCGATCGGAGCGCCGTACCCGGTGCGCGACTCGCCGAGCTCCACCATCCCCCGCCGGAGCTCCGCGGCGAGCAGATCGCGGAGGCGGGCGGCGGAGTCGCGCGGAGCGTCCGCGCCGCCGGCGTCGGCGAGGGCACGCTCGAGCTCGCTGCGGCCGTCGGCCATCGGGGGAGCCTATGTAGCCGCGCACCGGGTACGGTCGGCCCCTGATGAACGAGAAGCTCCTCCGGATCTACCTGCAGGACCACCTCGCCGGCGCGACCGCGGGCCTCGAGCTGGCGCGCCGGACGCGCGGGGCGAACGAGGGCAGCGAGTACGGTCCGCCGCTGGCGAAGATCGCGGACGAGATCGAGGCCGACAGGCGCCACCTCCAGGGGATCGTCGAGGACCTGGGGTTCGGCGGCGACAGGCTGAAGAACCTCGCCGCGTGGGGGCTGGAGAAGGCCGGGCGGCTGAAGCTGAACGGACAGCTGACCGGCTACTCGCCGCTCAGCCGGCTCGTGGAGCTCGAGGGGCTTCTTGCGGGGATCACCGGCAAGCAGGGCCTCTGGGTTTCGCTGCTGGAGCTCGCCCCGAGCGAGCCCCGTCTCGACGCCGCCCTGCTGGAGCGGCTCCGCGACCGGGCGGACGCCCAGCGGGCGACCGTCGAGGAGCTGCGCGAGAAGGCCGCGCGAGAGGCGTTCGCCTAGCAACCCTCAACCAACCTCAAGGGGTCTGACCCCTTTAGGGTGGTCGAGGTGTCCTGGGAGCCCGAGCTCGAGGAGCTGCGCCGGCGCGAGGAGCTCGCCCGGCGCATGGGCGGCGAGGAGCGGGTCGCTCGCCAGCACGCGTCCGGACGGCTGACGGTCCGCGAGCGCATCGAGCGCCTCTTCGACGCGGGCACGTTCCACGAGACCGGCGCGCTGGCCGGCCGCGGCAGCTACGGCGGGCGACGGTGAACTGACGGACTTCCTGCCGGCGAACACGATCGTCGGCCAGGGGCGGATCGACGGCCGGCGCGCGGTCGTGCAGGGCGACGACTTCACCGTGCGCGGGGGGGCCGCCGACGCGGCGATCTGGGAGAAGGCCGTCTACGCGGAGCGCATGGCGCACGATCTCCGGCTGCCGCTCGTCCGGCTCGTGGACGGCACCGGCGGCGGCGGCAGCTGTCGTGCTGCTTAAGCCGTCCTGCGGCGCACGTACACGCCCGCGAGCGCGAGCATCGCGCCCATCGCCACCAGGAGGCCGAGCCCGAGACCGGTGAACGGCAGCGACGCGCTCGTCGCCTCGGCCGTCGCGCCCGACTCGTCGCCGCCGCCCTGGTCCGCGCCGAGGACGCCCCCATCGGCTCCCGGGGCCGTGCCGCCCTCATCGGAGACGCCGAGCGTGTCGCCCTCGCCGGATGGCGTTTCCCCGGACCGCAGCTTGCGGCCGAGCGGCCCCGCCGGTGGTGACAGCGTCCCTGACGGCGCGTCCCCGTTCTCATGGCCGCCTGCCTGCGACGCGCCGGCCGAGCACGGCCGATGGCGCCCCTGCGCGGGAACGGCGTTCCCCGAGACCGTGATCTCGACGTTCGGGTTCTTCCCCGAGCCCGTGGCATGGCAGAGCGTGACCTTGCCGGCGCTTGCATGACTGGAGTCCTGCTCCTGCGTCGACTTGGCGCCGTTCGAGTGGGCAAAACCGCTCGTGAGGCCGCCGCCGCTCGACTGGGTGGTGCCGGTACGGCCCTTGGCCCGCGCCTTGGCGAGACCGCCGGTCGAGCGCTGACCGCCGGCGGGCTGCCCGTGCGCGCCGGCCCCCGGCTGCATCGTGAATTCGGCCGCGGGCGCCTTCTTCGCCTGCCCCGGCGGCGGGGCGGCCGGTGGACCGTTGCCCTGAGCCTGGTCGGGCGGACCCTGGTCGCCCTTCGGCGCCGCCGCCGCGACCGCTCCGAGTCCGAGCACGGCCACGCACACGATCGCCGCTCCCTGCGCCCACACACGACCCGAGCGCCTGGTGAGCGGTCGTCTTCCCTGATGCATCTTGCCTCCTATGCGGGTTCCCCCCGCGTCAACACCCCACGCCCGGTCTCTCCCGAGCCAGAATCCGTGATATAGTTGTGCGTGCAATCATCGACCCGGCGCCATCGAGGAGACGACAGACCGGCATGAAGCTGAACGGCATCCACCACATCACCGCGATCACAGGCGACGCCCAGCGCAACGTCGACTTCTACGTCGGCGTCATGGGCCTGCGCCTGGTCAAGAAGTCCGTCAACCAGGACGACCCGACCGTCTACCACCTCTTCTACGGCGACGAGCACGCCAAGCCGGGCCTCGACCTGACCTTCTTCGAGTATCCGGGCGCCGCGCCCGGCCGTGCCGGCGAGGGCATGGTGCACCGGGTTGTGTGGCGCGTCGGCTCCCCCGCCGCGCTCGATTTCTGGAGCGAACGGCTCGCCGCAAACGGCATCGAGTCCACCCGCGACGGGGACACGCTCCTCTTCGCCGATCCGGAAGGCCTCGAGCACGAGCTCATGATCACCGACGTCCCGGACGAGCCCCTGATCGCCGAGCACCCCGAGGTGCCCGCGGAGCACGCGCTTCAGGGCTTCCACGCCGTGCGCGCGTACTCCTCCGATCCCGAGCGCAGCCGCGAGCTGCTGGAGCAGGGCCTCGGCTTCGAGAGCAACGGCGAGGGCTGGGAGGCCCGCGGCGACCAGCGCGGCGGGCTCTACCTCTACGACGAGCCGCCGGCCGAGCGCGGCGTCCAGGGCGCCGGCAGCGTGCACCACGTGGCGTGGTACTCGTCCGACGAGGACCACGAGCCGTGGCGCGAGCGCGCGATCGAGCACGGCGCGCGCCCGACGCAGGTGATCGACCGGCACTACTTCAAGTCGATCTACTTCCGCGAGCCGAGCGGCGTGCTGTTCGAGCTGGCCACCCCGAGCCCGGGCTTCACGATTGACGAGCCGCTCGAGAGCCTCGGCGAGAAGCTGTCCATCCCGCCGCGCCTCGAGGAGCTACGGCCGCAGATCGAGGCGACGGTGCGGCCGCTCGAGAACCCCCGCGTCGCAGAACGCGCGCACAGCGCCTGACTAGATTCCAGCCGGTGCTCCTGACCGGCGGGACGATCCGAACGCTGGACCCGGCTGCCCCCGTCGTGGGGCAGCTGGCCGTTCGGAGCGCGCTCGTCGCCGACAGTCCGGAGCCGGACGCGGAGACGATCGAGCTGGGCGGGCGCTGCGTCCTCCCCGGCTTCACCGACTCGCACGTGCACTTCCCCACCTGGTCGCTCGGGCTGCGCCAGGCGCGGCTCGAGGGCGCGCGCTCGCTCGACGAGGCGCTCGACCGCGTGGTGGCCGCGCGCTCGCGCGTGCGCGAGGGCGGGTGGCTGCGCGGGCTCGGGTGGCGCGAGGGAGACTGGACGGAGGCGCCCACGCGCGAGGCGCTCGACCGAGCGGTGCCCGACGTCCCCGTCGCGCTGATGTCGAAGGACTACCACTCGCTCTGGGTGAACAGCGCGGCGCTCGAGCGCGCGGACGAGCCGCTCGAGGTGCCCGGCGGGGTCGTGGAGCCGTCCGGCATCCTCCGCGAGAACGCGGCGTGGGCGTTCCGCGACCGCTACGTGCGCCCGTCCGTCAAGGAGATGCTCGAGGCGTCGCGCGAGGGCATGCGCGTGGCGGCCTCGCGCGGGGTCGTGGCGATCCACGACAAGGACGGCTGGCTCGGCGCGTTCGAGGTCTTCGAGCGCCTGCTCGAGGCCGGCGAGCTCGACGTGCGGGTCTGGCAGTCGTTCCCCTGGGACCGGCTCGACGACCTGCGCTCGCTCGGGCTCCGCTCCGGCTTCGGCGACGACATGCTGCGGCTCGGCTACCTGAAGGGCTTCATGGACGGGACGCTCGGCTCCGCCACGGCGCGGCTGCTCGACGGGTCGGGCGTCGAGATCAGCTCGCGCGAGCTGCTGGAGGAAGTGGTGCGGCGCGCCGCCGCCGCGGGCTGGCCGGTGGCCGTGCATGCGATCGGGGACGGCGCGAACCGCGCGGCGCTCGACGCCTTCGAGGCCGCGCGCGACGCCTGGGAGCCGGCCGGCCTGCGGCCGCGCATCGAGCACGCGCAGCTGCTGGACGACGCCGACGTGCCGCGCTTCGCGTCGCTCGGCGTCGCCGCGTCGGTGCAGTTCAGCCACGCGCCGTCGGACCGCGACCTGGCCGAGCGGCTCTGGGAGGGCCGCGACGGTGCCTACGCGTACCGCTCGCTACTCGACGCGGGCACGCTCCTCGTGAACGGCTCGGACGCCCCGGTCGAGGAGCTGGACCCGCTGGTCGGGATCGTCGCCGGGGTGCTGCGAACGCTCGACGAGCGCCCCGCCTGGCGACCGGAGCAAAGCATTTCCGTCGAGGAGGCGCTCCACGCGACCTGCGTGGCACCCGCATGGCTGGAGCACGCGGAGCGCCGCCGCGGAACCCTGCGTCCCGGGATGCTCGCCGACCTCGTGATCCTGAACCGCGACCCCCTCACCTGCCCTGCCGACGAGCTGCCCTCGCTCCAGGTGGAGGCGACGATGGTGGCCGGCCGCTGGACCTACAGGTCCTCCTGAATCAGCTGTTAGTCGTCCTGCGGCGCGAGCTCGAACCAGACGCGCGTCCGGTCCTCCTGCTCGACGCCCCAGCTCTCGGCCATCGACTCGATCAGCACGAGCCCCCAGCCGCCCTCCTCGTCGAGCGGCGCGTCGCGCGGCGTGTGCTCGAAGCCCACGCCCGGGTCGCTCACCTGCACCCGCACGCGGCCCCCCTCCAGCGCCGACAGGTCGAGCTCGATCACCTGGTCCTCGGCGGCACCCCCGTGCCGCACCGCGTTGTTCACGAGCTCGCACGTGAGCAGGAGCAGCGTGCTCTCCAGCTCGGGCGGAAGCCACGACGCTGCGCTCTCGATCCAGGAGCGGGCGCGCTCGGGCGCGCGGCTGCCTCCCGCGATGGCGATCCGAAGCCGCTTGCGGGGCGTGCCGACCGGCGGCTGTAGGTTGAGTGCCTGGGAGGTGGAGTAAGCCATCGGGGGGTGGCGCCCCGGAACGAGGGCTGGCCCGGGTCGAGGTCCACTTCCCGCGTCGGCTTACACGCGCGCGTGCTTTAGCGCCGCTACGCCAGAGCTAGCCGCCTGTTCTAGCCGCCCCAGGCGAAATACCATGCTCTTAGGAGAGATGAAGGTCGAGGACCCCGAGCAGGCGCTGACCGAAGCCGTGTGCACGCGTGTGCGCGAGCAGCTCGACGCAGCAGACGCCGAGCTGGCCGAGGCGTTCACGCGGCAGCTCTACCGCTGGGTGGCGCCGGAGGACGTGGCGGACCGCGACGCGCTCGACCTCTACGGCCTGGCGCTCGGGCACTTCAACTTTGCCCGCGAGCGGCCGCCGGGCACGCCCAAGGTGCGCGTGTACAACCCGCGCTTCGAGGAGCACGGCTGGCAGTCGACGCACACGGCGGTGGAGATCGTCACGGACGACATGCCGTTCCTCATCGACTCGGTGAGCATGGAGCTGAACCGGCGCGGCTGCGGGGTGCACCTGATCATCCATCCCGTGCTGAGCGTGCGCCGCGACCCAGCGGGCCGGCTCGTGGAGATCCTCTCGCCCGGCGAGGCGCTCGAGGAGGACGCGGTCGGCGAGTCCGTCATCCACGCCGAGGTGGCGCGCCAGAGCGATCCCGAACGCCTGAGCGAGCTGGAGGGCCATCTCCAGCGCGTGATCGGCGAGGTGCGCTGCGCGGTAGAGGACTGGCAGGCGATGCGCGACCAGGCGCTCGAAGCCGCCGAGGAGGTCCGGGGCGAGGACGCCGAGGCCGCGGCGTTCCTCGAGTGGCTGGCGGACGACAACTTCACCTTCCTCGGCTGTCGCGAGGCGGACGGCCCGGGGCTCGGGATCCTGCGCGACTCCTCCGAGGAGGAGGATCCGGCGGCCGGCCTCACGCGCAACCAGGGGACCGTCACGCTGACGAAGGCGAACACGCGCTCGACGGTGCACCGCGCGGCCTACCTCGACTTCGTGGGGGTCGGCGAGCAGGTCTTCCTCGGGCTCTACACGCACACGGCCTATCGCGCGAGCCCGACCGAGATCCCGATTCTGCGCCGCCGCGTGGCGGCCGCGCTCGAGCAGGCCGCCTTCCCGCCCGGCAGCCACAACGAGAAGGCGCTGCTCGAGATCCTCGACACCTACCCGCGCGACGAGCTGTTCCAGATCTCGGACGACGAGCTGCTCGAGGTGGCGATGGGGATCCTCCACCTGGGCGAGCGCCAGCGCCTGCGGCTGTTCGCCCGCCGCGACCCCTTCGGCCGCTTCTTCTCGCTGCTCGTGTTCGTGCCGCGCGACCGCTTCAACACGGAGAACCGGCGCCGCATCGAGGCGATCCTGCGCACCGCCACCGGCGCGACAAGCATCGACTACACGACGCGCGTGTCCGAGTCCGTGCTCGTGCGGCTCCACTTCGTGGCATACGTGGAGCCGGGCGTCCGGCCCGACTTCGACGCCCGCGAGGTGGAGATGATGCTCGTGGCCGCCACACGCTCGTGGTCCGATGACCTCGAGGAGGCGCTCCTCGACGAGCTGGGCGAGGCCAGCGGCGGCGAGCTCTTCCAGCGCTACGGGGACGCCTTCCCGGCGGCCTACCGGGCCGACTGGGTCGCCCGCTCGGCGCTCTCCGACATCGTTCACATCGAGGAGCTGCCCGAGGCCGACGGGCTCGGGATCAGCCTCTACCGGCCGCTCGAGGCCGGACCGCGGATGCTGCGGGCAAAGCTGTTCCGCGCCGGGCGGCCGCTGATGCTCTCGGACGTGCTGCCGCTGTTCGAGAACATGGGCGTGGAGGTCGCCGACGAGCGCCCCTACCCGATCGTGCCGAGCGGGCGCGACAACGTCTGGATCTACGACTTCGGGCTCACCTACCCGGGCGAGGGCGACCTCGGCGCGGGCGGCATCCGCAACAGCTTCCAGGACACGTTCGTGCGCGTGTGGCGCGGCGACGTCGAGAACGACTCCTACAACCGGCTCGTCCTCGGCGGGGCGCTCACCTGGCGCGAGATCACCGTGCTGCGGGCGATAGGGAAATACCTGCGCCAGGCGCGCATCACGTACAGCGACAGCTACGTCGAGCAGGCGCTGGTGGCCAATCCCGAGATCGCGCGTCTTCTCGTGGCGCTGTTCCAGGCCCGCTTCGACCCGCGCCGGACCGATCGCCAGGACGCGGACGAGGTGGCCGAGCGGATCGGGCAGGCGATCGACTCGGTCGAGAGCCTCGACCAGGATCAGATACTGCGGATGTTCCTCGGCGTGATCCAGTCGATCCTGCGCACCAACTACTTCCAGACCGGGCCGACCGAGGCCGCGAGCCACCTCTCCTTCAAGCTCGACCCGTCCGAGCTCCGCTGGCTCCCCCAGCCGCGCCCGCGCTACGAGATCTTCGTGTACTCGCCGCGCACGGAGGGCGTGCACCTGCGCGGCGGCAGCGTGGCGCGCGGCGGGATCAGGTGGTCGGACAGGCGCGAGGACTTCCGCACAGAGGTGCTCGGCCTGATGAAGGCGCAGATGGTGAAGAACGCCGTGATCGTCCCGGTCGGCGCCAAGGGCGGCTTCGTGGTGAAGCGCCCGCCGGCGGCGCGCGAGGACTTGCCCGAGGAGGTCGTGGCCTGCTACCAGACGTTCATCAAGGGGCTGCTCGACCTGACCGACGACATCGACGGCGGCGAGGTGGTGCCGCCCGCCGGCGTGGTCCGCTACGACGGCGACGACCCCTATCTCGTCGTGGCCGCGGACAAGGGCACGGCGACGTTCTCCGACATCGCCAACGGCATCGCGCTGGAGGAGGGCTTCTGGCTCGGCGACGCGTTCGCCTCCGGCGGCTCCACCGGCTACGACCACAAGAAGATGGGCATCACCGCGCGCGGCGCGTGGGAGTCGGTCAAGCGCCACTTCCGCGAGCTGGGCCACGACGTGCAGTCGGAGGACTTCACGGTCGTGGGCATCGGCGACATGTCCGGCGACGTGTTCGGCAACGGCATGCTGCTCTCGCGGCACATCCGGCTGGTCGGGGCGTTCAACCACAGGCACGTCTTCATCGACCCGAACCCGGATGCCGAGCGCAGCTTCGAGGAGCGGCAGCGCCTGTTCGACCTGCCCGCGTCCTCGTGGGAGGACTACGACCGCGAGGCGATCTCGCCCGGCGGCGGCGTGTACGACCGCGCCGCGAAGTCGATCCAGCTCTCGGCCGAGGCGCGCGAGGCGCTCGAGATCGAGGACGAGTCGCTGAAGCCGAACGAGCTGATCCAGGCGCTGCTGCGCGCACCCGTGGACCTGCTCTGGAACGGCGGCATCGGGACCTACGTCAAGGCCGGCTCGGAGACACATGCCGACGCCGGTGACAAGGCCAGCGACGGCGTGCGCGTGGACGCGTCGGAGCTGCACGCGAAGGTGATCGGCGAGGGCGGCAACCTCGGCCTCACGCAGCGCGCGCGGATCGAGTTCGCGCTCGCCGGCGGCCGCGTGAACACGGACGCGATCGACAACTCCGGCGGCGTCGACTGCTCCGACCGCGAGGTGAACATCAAGATCCTGCTCGACGCGGTGGTCGAGGCGGGCGACCTGACCGAGAAGCAGCGCAACGAGCTGCTCGTGGAGATGACCCACGCCGTGGCGGCGCTCGTCCTTCAGGACAACTACGAGCAGACCGAGACGCTGAGTCTCGCCGAGGCGAACGCGGCGAGCATGGTCGACGTGCACCAGCGCTTCCTGCGCTTCCTCGAGCAGCGCCGGAGCCTGGACCGCGAGCTCGAGGCGCTGCCCGACGACGAGGAGATCGGCGAGCGCAAGCGCGACGACCGCGGGCTCACCCGGCCCGAGATCGCGGTCGTGCTCGCGTACAGCAAGATCGACCTGAACGAGGCGCTGCTCGAATCGGACGTCCCCGAGGACCCGTACCTGTCTGCCGAGCTCGAGCGCTACTTCCCGGCGCCGCTGCCGGAGCGTTTCGGCGACGCGATGCGCTCGCACCGGCTGGGCCGCCAGATCGTCGCCACCCAGGTGGTGAACAACATGCTGCACGGCGGCGGCACGACGTTCGCCTTCAGGCTGCACGAGGAGACCGGCGCGCCGGCGTCGCAGATCGCGCGCGCGTACGCGTGCGCGCGCGAGATCTTCGAGATGCGCCCGCTCTGGACCGAGATCGAGCATCTCGACACCATGTGTGACGCGTCGGTCCAGGTCGAGCTGCTCCTCGAGGGACGGCGGCTGGTGGAGCGAGCCTCGCGCTGGCTGCTCGGGAACCGGCCGCGCCAGCTCGACATCGCCTCCACCGTGCGCCACTTCCGGCCCGGTGCGATGGGGCTGTACGCGTCGGTCACGCGGCTGCTCTCACCCGAGGACGCCGAGCCGCTGGCCCGCCGCGCCGACGAGCTGCGCGAGCTGGGCGTGCCCGAGGACCTGGCGACGCGCGTGGCCGCCCTGCCGACCATGTTCTCGGCCCTCGACATCGTGATCGTGGCGGACGAGCGCGAGCTCGACGTGGAGCACGTCGGCGCCGTGCACTTCCGCCTCGGGAGCCGCCTCGGGCTCCACTGGCTGCGCGACCGGATCGTGGCGCTGCCGCGCGACAACCGCTGGCGCGCGCGTGCCCGCGCCGCGCTGCGCGACGACCTCTACGCCATCCATCGCGAGATCACCTCGGACGTGCTCCGCTCGGCGCCGGCGGACGGCGACCCGGGGCAGCTCGTGGACGGCTGGATCGAGTCGAACCCGGCGTCCGAGCGCGCGCTCCAGACGCTGGGCGACATCCGCAGCGGCCAGAGCTACGACCTGACGACGCTCCCCGTGGCGGTCCGCGAGATGCGCAACCTCACCGAACACCCGTGAGGTCGGCGCTCACCTCCCACAGGCGGCGCGCCGTCTGCTCGTCGCGGGCGGCCCGGCTCGGCTGCACGATCTTGGGATACCCACGCTGCTCGCCGACCCCGTCGGGTCCGACGTAGGTGCCGCCCTCGAGGCCGGGCTCGGTCGCCGCGTAGAGCGTGGGCAGCGCGCCCATCTCGTCGCTCTGCGCGATCACGGCGTTGGCCACCTTCATAACGAGCCGGTCCACCAGCGGCGCGGCCGCGCTCTGGAGGTTCGTGGCCGCGTAGCCGGGGTGCGCGGCGAGGCTCTTCACGGTCGAGCCCGATGCCCTGAGCCGCCTGTCGAGCTCCAGAGCGAACAACAGGTTCGCCAGCTTCGACTGCCCGTACGCGCGCCAGCGGAAGTAGTGGCGGTCGCCGTTCAGGTTGTCGAAGGCGATGCGGCCCGTCCGGTGGGCGGTGCTCGACTGCGTCACGACGCGGGCGTCCTCGCGGCCCTCCAGCTTCGGCAGCAGCAGCCCGGTCAGCGCGAAGTGGCCGAGGTGGTTGGTGCCGAACTGAAGCTCGAAGCCGTCGGCGGTCAGCCGCCGGGGCGGCGCCATCACGCCGGCGTTGTTGATCAGCAGGTCGAGGCCGTCGTGGGTGGCCGTGTATCGATCGGCAAAGGACCGCACTGAGGCAAGGCTCGCGAGGTCCAGCTCGTCCAGCTGGACCTGAGCCTCGGGGGCTTCCGAGCGGATGGCCTCGACCGCCGCATGGCCCTTGTCGAGGTTGCGGCAGGCCATGACCACGCTTGCCCCGGCGCGCGCCAGCTCGCGAGCCGTGACGAGGCCGAGCCCGCTGTTCGCGCCGGTGACCACGGCCGTCCGGCCAGTCTGGCCCGGGATGCGCCCGGCGTCCCAGCGCTCGCCCATGCGGCGAACGCTAGTTGATCGTTATGCGCGTGCTCGCCCTCACGAAGAAGGTCGAGCCGTCCTTGCCGCTCTCGCAGCGCATGCGCACCACAAGCCGCCAGCTGCCCTTGCCGATGTTCTTGTTCTTCGGAATCCAGCGGAACGTGAAGCGCCCGTCGTCAGGGATGTGCCGCTGCGCGATCGGCGCCGCGTTCTGAGCGCTCCGCACCGACGCGCGGATGGTGCGCGAGCAGAACTCGATGACGGGCCAGCCGCGGCCGCGGACGGTCTGGATGTCCGTTCGCTTGACCGTTTGGGGGGTGGCGCTGATGCGCGGGGTCGTGGCGGCCGTGGCCGGGGCGACGGCGGCAACGCCGGCGATTACGACGGCGGTGAGCGCGGCGATGGGACGCATGTGGCTGATGCTCGCACAGTCCCCGCGGGGTTGGGCGCTTTCCGTTTCCATCTCGCAACATAAAACGCCCAACCCTCCCGACAGCTTCGGCAGCACCGCCCCCTCGGTGCTTCCATCGCTTGCAGGACATATAACTGTGAGGTAATCTAGGCGCCGCAATGAGCGCCGCCGCCACCACCTTCGACGCCCTGGCCGAGCCGGCGCGGCGCCAGATCCTGGAGCTGCTCCGCCAACGGCGCGAGGCCGGCCTCGTTCGCGTGCGGCCCGAGGGCCAGCGGCGCTGGTACGGGCTTCGCGCCGAGCCGTTCGCCGAGCTCGACGCGTGGCTGGCGCCCTACCGCGAGTTCTGGGTCGGGCGGCTCGACGCCCTGGAGCGCCATCTCGACGAAGGAGAGGACAGATGACTGACGGCACCCTCGAGCAGCGCGGCGGCAAGCAGGTGATCCGCTTCGAGCGACGGCTCGCCCATCCGGTCGAGCGCGTCTGGCGCGCGCTCACAGAGCCGGACGAGCTCGCCGCGTGGCTCGCGCTCGCGGAGCTCGAGCTCGTCGAGGGCGGCCGCGTAGTGCTCACCTGGCAGAACACGGACACCGAGGGCAACACCGCCGTCGCGCGCGGCACCGTCAGCGCCCTGGACCCGCCGCGCCTGCTCGAGCTCGATACGGACATCCACGGCACGCTGCGGTGGGAGCTCGAGCCCGACGGGGACGCGACCGCCCTGACCTTCACCGCCGTGGCCGAGCTGCCCGAGGAGTTCGAGGAGAAGGTGAGAGCCGGGTGGCACATCCACCTCGACCACCTCGAGCACGTGCTCGGCGGCGGCACGATCGACTGGCCTAACTGGGATCGCGACCACCTCCCGGAGTGGGAGCGGATCCACGAGCGCTACGAGGCGCGGGACTAGCGGAAGAAGCCGTTCTTCGTGCCCTTCGGCGGGCCCTCCCAGGTCGTGGCGTACTTCGCGTAGCTGATCGCCCGCGGCGGATACCACGCGATCGGCCGGTGCTGGCACGACTGCGCGTAGCCGGGGCGGTTGACCCAGAGGTAGGCGTCGACCATCGGGTCCGCGGTTTCGGTCGTCGGCGGCGGGCCGAGCCCGCGGCGCGGCGGGTTGCACCAGACCGTGAGCCGGCGGCCGTTCGGGAGCCGCTCGTGAATCGGGCCGCGCCCGTTCTCGGCGGTGTTGATGATGAAGTGCTTGCCGCCGGTCAGGCGCGAGATCTCGAGCCCGTGCTGGATGTTCGCGCGCGTCCAGTCGTAGTGGGTGGCGTTCAGCATGAAGCCGCGCACCTTCGCGACGCCGACCATGCGCAGCAGCTTCGCCGTCCGGCTCGCCGACTCCCAGTCGGAGGCGCCGGCCTCGATGTAGATCGTCGCGTTCGGATTGCGCGAGAGCTGGTCCACGCCGTAGCGCAGCAGGCGAAGGCGGTCGTCGCGGCGGCTCGGCGCGTGGCAGTCGATCGTGCCGAGCGAGTCGGGCTCGAAGGCGATCACGACGCGGTCGCTGCCGAGCGCCCGCGCGAGGTTCTCGTACCAGTCGCGCGTGCGGGCGTCCTCTGCCGGGCCGCCGCCCATGTAGTGCGGCCCGCAGCCGGTGGATTGCGCACGCAGCACGGTGAAGATGGGCACGGAGCCGTCCGCGATCGCTGCGTCGATCAGGCGCCGCACCTTCACGTGGAAGTTCGGTCGTGTGAAGCGGCCGAGCCAGAGCGCCTTGGGCTCGCGCGCGATCTTCCAGATCAGGTCCGCCTTGTCGCGCTGCCCCGAGCGCTCGTATGCCTGCCACTGGTGCCAGGACGGCGAGTCGCGGTCCACGTAGAAGCGGACTCCGGCGAGCGGATTCGAGTCGAAGGATTGCGCCGGCGCCGACGATCCGCCGCCGATGACGACGGCGCCCAGCGCAAGCAGCAGCAAGAGAATATGTGCACGTACCCCACCCATCGCCCGGGTAGGTACCCCCCGGGTGAGATGCCTGACATGGCGCACAAGATCCATGCAGCTTCCGCGGGGTGGGCCGGCGCGCGCCTCGGGGCGTGTTCACTCGAGTTGGCGCGCCTACGCCAGGATCCGCGCGTACGCCTGAGGGTCGGTCACGCCCTCGGTGAGCAGCACGAGGACGACCGAGTCCGGCGCCGCGCCGAGCGCCTCGCGCGCCTCCTCGTCGCCCAGCAGCGCGCCGGCCGCGCCCGCGGCGCCGCCCGAGCACTCGCCCACCTCGAGGCCTAGCCGCGCCATGCGGCGGGTCCCGTCGACCGCGAGCTGGTCCTCCACCGCGGCGAACAGGTCGAAGGAGCGGCTGACGACCGGCCAGGCCACCAGCGACGGCAGCCCCGCGTTGAGGCCGGCCATGATCGACCCGTGCGGGCCGGGCACCTCCGTGATGCGGCCGGCGCGGATCGACTCGAGCATGCAGGCTGCCGCGACAGGCT
>WNGA01001373.1_pt1 | contig 37426 bp, 35 predicted proteins | sample 5400061 | NCBI WGS metagenome assembly WNGA01 (sample SAMN13153366, study PRJNA577476) | soil metagenome | isolation source: 100 cm soil or saprolite under grassland replicate 2 | place: USA:California | collected 2016-06-15
GGTGACGTGACCCTTCTGACCGACGGCAAATCCCGGAACACTTCCGCCGTCTTTTCAAACTCTGGTGATCGGGTGGCCTATAGCTCCACCCGACGGAACGGGAAGGACACGGACCTCTACGTCTTCAAGCCGGCCGATCGCAGCAGCGACCGGCTGCTGGCCCAACTGGAGGGCAGCGGGTGGCGGGCCTTGGACTGGTCGCCGGACGACCGTACACTGCTCGTCCTAGAGTTCATCTCTGCCAACGAGAGCTACCTGTGGCTGTTCGATGCGGCGACCGGACAGCGCACGCTGCTCACGCCCAAAGGCGGCGCCGAGCCGGTGTCCTACGGCGGGGGACGGTTCACCCGGGACGGGAAGGGGCTGTACGTCACGACGGACCGCGACGCGGAGTTTCACCAACTCGCGTACCTGGACCTCGCAACGAAGAAGCACACCGCGCTGACGGGCCACATCACCTGGGGGGTCGAGGATTTCGACCTGTCGCGGGACGGGAAGTGGCTGGCCTTTGTCACTAACGAAGACGGCGTGAGCATGTTGCACGTGCTCGAAACGGCGACCGGGCAGGAACGGCCGGTCCCGAAGTTCCCCGTCGGCGTCATCGGCGGGCTCCAGTGGCACGCCAACAACACCGAGCTCGGCTTGACCTTCGAATCCGTACGGACCCCGGCCGATGTGTACTCGTACAATGTCACCACGGGCGCCGTCGAGCGCTGGACGTACAGCGAGACGGGCGGCCTGAACACCGCAACCTTCCCCGAGCCGGAGCTGGTCCGCTGGAAGAGTTTCGACGGGCGAACGATTTCCGGTTTCCTGTACCGTCCGCCCGCGCGCTTTACAGGCTCGCGCCCGGTCGCCGTAAACATCCACGGCGGCCCGGAAAGCCAGGCCCGCCCGCATTTCCTGGCGCGGCAGAACTATTGGCTGAACGAGCTTGGGGTCGCCCTGCTGTACCCGAACATCCGGGGATCGACCGGGTACGGCAAGACCTTCCTGAAGCTGGATAACGGCCAGCTCCGGCAAGACGCCTACAAGGACGTCGGCGCGTTGCTGGACTGGATCAGAGCCCGGCCGGAGCTGGACGCCGATCGTGTGATGGTGTGGGGCGCGAGCTACGGCGGGCACGTGACGCTGGCGGCGGGCACGCTCTACAGCGACCGCGTCCGCTGCCTGCTGGACGTCGTCGGCATCTCCAATCTCGTGACATTCCTGCAGGCTACCGAAAGCTACCGGCGCGACCTGCGCCGTGCGGAGTACGGGGATGAGCGCGACCCGGAGACGCGCGCGTTCCTGGAACGGATCGCGCCGGTGAACAACGCGGACAAGCTGAAGAAACCGGTCTTCGTCGTCCAGGGCAGGAACGACCCACGCGTGCCGCTGAGCGAGGCCGAGCAGATGGTCTCGACCGTCCGGAAGAATGGCACGCCGGTCTGGTACCTGCTGGCCAAGGACGAGGGGCACGGCTTCTCGAAGAAAAAAAACGTGGACTACCTCTTCTACGCCTCTGTGCTGTTCATCCAGGAATTCCTACTGAAGTGAAGCGCTTGCTCTAAACACTCACCTTTCACTTTAACAATCACTTGTAACTCCCTGCCAAACTGGGCATCGAAAGCTGAAGAAATCTTCATGCTTCCTTCATAGATCTTTCATCTTCGCCGAGCTGGCTGCAGCCGGATTGAAGAAAAGCGACGAGGGAGAAGCGCGCTCCAGGATCTGGGCCTCTCTCTCAGAGGCTGCCCGCCGAGGAGAGATTGACAGGCAACTGGTTCAGGGGCCGGAGACGAACCAGGTGGCGCTGGCGAAGAAGATGGGGAGGTAGCTCCATGGACGATGTGACGCAGAAGAATGAAGAGGAAGTATACCTTTACGGGCACTCCGGCATCCAGGAGCGGCATGGAGCCATTCCCATGTGGCTCAAGCTCGTCGTGACGGGTCTACTTCTCTGGGGTGCGTATTACCTGATCCAGTACTGGAGCGTCTGGTAGGAAGGAGGGCTCTCATGCGCCAGGTTCGATCTGACCTTTTCGGTACGGTACTCGGTGTGATCTTTCTCTTGGGGATGACCCCTGCTGCCATAGCAGCAGAGCGGGGTCAGTTCGGGACACCGAAAGGTGATGAAGGCACGCGGATCTTCAAGGCCACGGAACATCCGAACTACAGCGGCCAATTCCGGTTGACCGGGCAAGGCACGGTCCTGGTCGGCGGCATGCGCGACCTCCCTCCGTGGGATCACCTGGATTACGCTGGCAAGCGACTCAACCCGGTCCCCGGCAGGATTTCGATTGAAGTTGATGAGCGGGCCAACACCGGTGTGGTCCTGGTGGAGTTCGCCGAGGGGACAGACCGCTACCGCATTGCCTTTGACCGATTTGCAGGGACCGCTCCGTATCAGGACGGCGGGATCGCGACCCGCGTGTATGAGCACGGGGACTCCGGAAACGGCGATCCACTCTATCCAAAGACCTGGCTCTACCTGGCGGGATGGGGCAAGGCGGATGTCTTCAAGAACGGCGACCTCCTGCTCAAAGACTATGCGGCCCACTTTATGGTGATGGAACGGTCCCGGGACCCGAAGACACGCGAGGTCCGTTATCCGATGAAGCGGTCCCTCCCTGGCGGAGAGACCGATCCAGCTGGGATGGAGATCGACCTGTGGGTGCGATCAAAGGACCAGAACACCAAAAACTTCCCGCCCTTTGAGACTTTCATCCATCTGTATTGGGAGGAAGTGACGTGGCGGTAGGGGCGGAGCATATCAGCCGTCAAGATGATAAAGGCTTTTTTAGCTCTTGATGCCCGTGACTATTGTCAGCAGCATCGCGGTCACATACATGAGGCTCAGCCCTGCAAACACCCCTGTTGCGGTTTGCATCTTCCTCGTTGCGGTATAGAAGATCGCGATAAGAGAGAAAATCACATACAATAGCGACCCGGCCGCCAAGGCATAAAAGATTATCGAGAGGTAGGGCGAGACCATGAGGCCGCTTATCACGGCGCCAACGCAAGTCGGCATGCCGGCCACCAAGCCTACAAGGAAAACTTCCTTGAAGGGGAGTCTCAACTTTCCTGCTGATGCGATAATGGCGAAACCTTCAGTGCCATTATGGAGCGCGAACCCCCCAACCAGGAGTCCATTCAGGGCCCAGGCCCCCTGGGAGTAACTTGCGCCTATGGCCAATCCCTCTCCGAGATTATGCAGGCCTAAGCCCAGCGCGATCATGTAAGGCAGGAAGAGACGGGAGGATTCCGATCTGTTTCTTCCCTGTTGCTGCTCAAAAGCGACGAGGCCTACGAAGCCAATGAGCACACTGCCGAGGAAGATGAGCCACGAAAGAGGGTCTTGCGCTGCCGTACGTTCAACGGCTTCATGCATCAGATCAAAGAAGAGATAGACAAGAATTCCGGTCGAGGTGCCAATGAGAAATCCCTCCCAGGACCGATTCGAGACTTTGATAGCGAGGAGGGCAGCAGCGAGCCCGACATAGATCGGGATGACTCCCGCTATGCCCCCGAGCCCGATCAGATGCCACACGTTCTCTAGTGCCATCGCGTCCTATGATCTTGAATTTGATTCTCAATTTACTAAAACCCCAACCACTTTGTCAAGGTCTTTTTCCTCCATCCTTACGCCCCGGACGGGGGGTCAGGACCAGCCCGATCGCCGTCGCCACGATCCCCACCATCCTGCGCAATTCTTTCATTGTGGTGCTCAGCGGCGGCATTAGGACGATGACGTTCCCGAGTGGCCGGATGAGCAGGCCAAGCCGCCTGGCCTCCGCCGCCACGCGTATGCCGACACGCTCGGTCGGCGGGTAGGGCGCCTTCGTCTTACGGTCCCGTACCAGTTCGATCCCGACAATAAAGCCGAGCTGGCGGATGTCGCCGACGTGCGGATGTTGGCCGAGCGGTTGCAGGAGGCGATGGAGCGCCGCGATCTTGGGACGGAGCTTTTGCAGCGTGCGCTCCCTCGCAATGACGTCCAGGTTGGCCAGCGCCACGGCGCAGCCCAGCGGGTTGCCCGTATAGCTGTGACCGTGGAAGAAGGTCTTGAACTCCTCGTAGCGGCCGAGGAACGCCCGGTAGATACGCTCGGTCGTCAACGTGGCGGCAAGGGGCAGATAGCCGCCGGTCATCCCCTTGCTGATCGCCATGAGGTCCGGCTTCACGCTCTCGTGCTCGCAGGCGAACATCCGGCCCGTGCGGCCGAAGCCGGTGGCCACCTCGTCGGCGATGAGCAGCACCCGATAGCGTGAGCACAATCGGCGAAGTCTGGTCAGGTAGCCCGGCGGCATCGTGATCATGCCGCCGGCCGCCAGCAACATCGGCTCGACAATCAGCGCCGCGATGTGCCCATGGTGCCGTTTGAGCACGTCTTCCACCGCATCCGCGCAGGCCACCCGACATTGCGGGTAGGTCAGGTTCAGCGGACAGCGGTAGCAGTAAGGCGCGTGGGCTTCGTAGGTCGGGAAGAGGAGCGGCTTGAACCGCTCGTGAAAAAGCGGGACGCCACCCACGCTGACGGCCCCAAGCGTGTCGCCGTGGTAGGCCAACCCCAGGTGCAGGAAACTCTTCTTGGACTTGTCAGGGCCGCCCCGTAGTTGCCAGTACTGGTAGGCCATCTTCAGGGCCACTTCCACCGCCGTTGATCCATCGTCCGAATAGAAGACCCGTGTGAGCCCGCGCGGCGCGAGGGCCACCAGGCGGCGCGCCAGCTCGATGGAGGGGACATTGGCCAGTCCCAGCAGCGTGGAGTGCGCAATCTTCTTCAGTTGCGCCGCGAGCGCGCGATCCAGCTCCCGCTTGCGATGGCCGTGGAGATTGACCCAGAGCGAGGAGACCCCATCCAGGTAACGATGGCCGTCGGTGTCTTCCAGATAGACGCCATGGCCCCGTTCAATGATGAGGGGCCGCTCTTGCTCCCACTCACGCTGCTGGGTGAAGGGATGCCAGAGGTGGCGGTGATCCTCCGCCTGAAGCCTCGCGGTGCGGGTCGGGGAAGCCATGAAGATGGGCCATTATAGGGAGGGGATTCGTCTTTGACAATCTGCGGGAAAATTATTATAATCAGCGAGCTTCGGAGTTCAAAAGGACCCCCATTTTGCAGGTACTGATCCGGAACTTTTCTATTATCGCCCACATAGACCACGGGAAGTCGACACTCGCGGATCGGTTGCTCGAATACACCGGGGCCATCAGCGCCCGGGAATCGCGCGAGCAGATCCTGGACGCGATGGACTTGGAGCGCGAGCGGGGGATCACCATCAAGGCCCACACGGTCACCATCCGGTACAAGGCCGACGATGGGAACGAGTATCTCCTGAACCTCATTGACACACCGGGCCATGTGGACTTCACCTATGAGGTCTCGCGAAGTCTGGCCGCCTGTGAGGGCGCGTTGCTCCTGGTAGATGCCTCTCAAGGGGTCGAGGCGCAAACGATCGCCAATGCCCACTTGGCGATCGAGAACCACCTCACCGTCATCCCGGTCATCAACAAGGTGGACCTGGCCAGCGCCGACATCGAAGGGACCAAGCGACAGATCGAGGATGTGCTGGGGCTGGACGCGCATGACGCCGTCCTGACGAGCGCAAAAACTGGGACCGGCACCAAAGATGTACTGGAGGCGGTTGTGAAACGCATCCCGCCGCCGTCGGGCGATCCAGGCGGGCCGCTCAAGGCGCTCGTGTTCGATTCCTGGTTTGACAACTACCAGGGCGTGACGGTCCTGGCGCGCGTGGGGGACGGCGCCATCGAGCCCGGCATGAAAGTCCGCATGATGGGCAGCGGCAACGTGTTCGAGATCCAGGAAGTCGGCATCTTCACGCCCAAGCGGGTCAAAGCGGAGCGGCTGGCTACGGGGGAGGTGGGCTACGTGGTGGCCGGCATCAAGCGCCTCGGCGATACCCGCATCGGCGATACGATCACCGACGCCAGCCGCCCGACGGCGAAGCCCTATCCCGGGTATAAAGAAGCCAAGCCGATGGTGTTCTGCGGACTGTACCCCACGGACAGCGATCTGTTCGAGGATTTGCGGGATGCGCTCGAGAAGCTACGGCTGAATGACGCCAGTTTTGTGTACGAGCCTGAAACGTCGCTGGCGCTCGGCTTCGGCTTCCGCTGCGGGTTCCTGGGGCTACTCCACATGGAGATCATCCAGGAACGGCTGGAGCGGGAGTACACGCTGGAGCTCATCAGCACGACACCCACCGTGGTGTACCGCGTGACGACGACGAAGGGCGAGGTGCTGTACATCGACAATCCGACCAAGCTGCCGGAGCCCAACCATATCGAACGGTTCGAGGAACCGTTCATCAAAGCCACGATCATCACACCCGAAGCGTACGTCGGCAATCTATTAGCCCTGTGTCAAGAGCGGCGGGGCACCCAGAAGGGCCTGACCTACCTGAACCCCACGCGGGTCATGATGACATACGAGATGCCGTTGAACGAGATCGTGCTAGACTTCTATGATCGCCTGAAGTCCAAGACGCAGGGGTATGCCTCCCTGGACTATGAGATCGTCGGCTACCAGCCGTCGGACCTTGTGAAAGTGGACATCTTATTGAACGGGGAGAGTGTGGACGCGCTGTCCTTCATCATCCATCGTGACAAGGCGGTCGCCCGCGGGCGGCAGGTGGCCGAGAAGATGAAGGAGTACATCCCGCGCCAGATGTTCGAGGTGGCCATTCAAGCCGCCATCGGCAGTAAGATCATCGCGCGGGAGACAGTGGGAGCCATGCGCAAGAACGTCACAGCGAAGTGCTACGGGGGCGACATTACTCGCAAAAGGAAACTATGGGAGAAACAGAAGGAAGGCAAGAAAAGGATGAAGCAGGTCGGGCGGGTGGAAGTGCCACAGGAGGCCTTCCTGGCTCTGCTGAAAGTGACGGAGTAGCCGTCCCGTCGATCAAGCCGGCGCCGATCAGCGCGTCCCCCGCCGAGGGGGAGCGGACCGAGACCATCCGCAGTAAGCCTCTCTGGCGCGAGTACGGTGAGGCGATCCTCATCGCCATCATCCTGGCCCTGTTCATCCGGACCTTCATCGTCCAGGCCTTCAAGATCCCCTCCGGCTCCATGGTGCCGACCCTGACGATCGGCGACCACATCCTGGTCACAAAATTCCTGTACGACTTCAAACTGCCGTACTGGGACAGGATCCTGATCCGGTTCTCCGAGCCCCAGCTGGGCGACATTATCGTGTTCAAGTTTCCGGAGGACGAGAGCAAGGACTTCATCAAACGCGTGATCGGCCTGCCCGGGGACACGGTGGAAATCCGCAACAAGCAGGTCTGGATCAACGGGGAGCCCCTGGCGGAGCCCTACGTCCAGCACCTGGACCCGAACATCCTTCCCCACCAGGTCCAGCCGCGCGATAATCTCGGCCCGATGAAAGTTCCTCCGGACTCCTACTTCGTCATGGGCGACAACCGCGACCAGAGTCTCGACAGCCGCTTCTGGGGCTTCGTCAAGCTGGAGAAGATCAAGGGCAAGGCGTTCCTGATCTACTGGTCCTGGAACGGGCAGGGGGCGCTCGCCCACTGGGTACGCTGGGAGCGCCTGGGGAAGACGATCCAATGAAGACCGACGCCCTGCGGGCCTACATCAAGAAGTTCAAGAACGGGAAGGTCCTGGTCGTCGGCGACCTGATCCTGGACCATTACATCTGGGGAGGGGTCAGCCGGATCTCACCCGAAGCGCCAGTGCCAGTAGTAGCGGTGGCGTCTGAGACGCTCCAGCTCGGCGGCGCGGCCAACGTGTCCAACAACATCAAGGCACTCGGCGGACGGGTCGACCTCTGCGGGGTGGTCGGCACGGACGAAGGCAGCCGACAATTCTTCCAGGTGCTGGAGAACCAGGGGATCGGGCGCGACGGCATCCTGACCGACCATGCTCGGCCCACGACCAAGAAAACGCGAATTGTGGCGCACAATCAGCAATTGGTGCGATTCGACCTCGAACGCTGCGAGGCAATCAGCGGCGCGCTGGAAGCGCGGATCACCCGCTATGTGGCGGCGTGCATCCGCTCGGCGTCAGCCCTGGTGGTCTCGGATTATGCCAAGGGCGTGGTGACCCCCCGCGTCATGACCGACGTCATTGCCCTCGCCCACCGGCACAACGTGCCCGTGATCGTGGACCCCAAGGTCGCCCACATCAGCCGGTACAAGGGTGCGACAATCATCACGCCGAACCACCTGGAAGCCGTCCAGGCGGCTGGGCTCCACGGTGAGGACGAGGCGACCTTGCTGGAGGCCGGGCGCCAGCTCTACCAACGGCTCGGCTGCCAAGCCGTCCTGATCACGCGCGGAGAGCGGGGGATGAGCCTCTTTGAAGACCGCGGGCGGGTTGCGCACATCCCGACCGTGGCGCGCCAGGTCTTCGACGTGACCGGCGCGGGCGACACCGTGGTTGCCGCCCTGGCGCTGGCCCTGGCCGCCGGCGCGCCCATGCGGCAGGCGGCGATCCTAGCCAACTACGCCGCCGGGATTGTCGTCGGCATGGTGGGCACCGCCGCCGTGACCGCTGTCCAACTCGAAGAGGCCCTTCTCCATGGGTGATGCCGTGCGACAACCTCCTCCCAGGACCACCGTGGCCGTCGTCATCCCGGTGCGCTACAGCTCCAGCCGGTTTCCGGGCAAACCGCTCGCGCGGCTGGGCGACAAGCCCCTGGTCCAGCACGTCTACGAACGGGTACGTGCGGCGCGCGGTGTCAGTCGGATCGTTGTTGCCACGGACGACGTGCGCATTCGGGACTGCGTGATGGGATTCGGCGGGGAGGCGATCCTCACGGGCAGCGACCTGCGGACTGGCTCGGATCGAGTGGCGGCCGCCGCCCGCGAGGTTCCAGCGGACACCTATGTGAATCTCCAGGGCGATGAGATTCCGCTGGCCCCTGGCCTGTTGGAAGACCTGATCCACCCTTTCACCCGTTCCGATGCCGAGGTCGGAACGCTCAAGCTGGCCATCACCGAAGAGCGCGAGTTACTGGATCCGAACGTGGTCAAGGTCATCACGGACCGCAACGGGGACGCACTGTACTTCTCGCGCAGTCCTATTCCGTATCTGAGAGACCGGAACGCTGGGCGCAGCAGCCTGGTGCCGAGCCTGCACTGGAAGCATGTGGGCCTCTACATCTATACGAAGGCGGCCCTGGCCCGCTTTGCCGACATGCCGTCCGGGACGCTGGAGGTGACCGAACAGTTGGAGCAGTTACGGCTGCTGGAAGCCGGAGTGCGCATCCGAGTCTGGGAGACCAAACAGGCCTCGCTGCGGGTGGACACCCCGGCGGACCTTGAGCGCGCGGAACAGATTCTCATAGGAGGGAAGCCGGCATGGCGAAATTCATCTTTGTGACCGGCGGGGTGGTGTCGTCGCTGGGGAAGGGCCTCGCGTCCGCCTCCATCGGAAATCTCCTGGAAAGCCGCGGCGCCCGCTTAACTTTCCTAAAGATCGACCCCTATATCAATGTTGATCCGGGGACGATGAATCCCTACCAGCACGGAGAAGTCTACGTGACGGAGGACGGCGCGGAAACCGACCTCGACCTCGGGCACTACGAGCGGTTCACGTCCGTGACCGTCGGGCGGCGAAATAACTTCACGACCGGGCGCATCTACTATGACGTCATCATGAAGGAACGCCGGGGCGACTACCTGGGCGGGACGGTCCAGGTCGTGCCGCACATCACCGACGAGATCAAGCAATCCATCCGCGCCCGGGGGGACGGCGTGGACATCGTCATCACCGAGATCGGAGGGACAGTGGGTGATATTGAGAGCCTGCCGTTCCTGGAGGCGATCCGCCAGCTTCCCTACGACGTGGGGCGGGAGAACGTCCTGTACATCCATGTCACGCTGGTGCCCTACCTCGGCACCGCCGGCGAGCTCAAGACCAAGCCGACCCAGCACAGCGTCAACAAACTGCGGGAGATCGGTATCCAGCCCCACATCCTCCTCTGCCGGACGGATCGCTACCTGCCTCCCGAGCTGAAACAAAAGATCGCCCTCTTCTGCAACCTCCAGAAAGATGAAGTGATCACGGCGAAGGACGTGGATACGCCCTACGAGGTACCGCTCGTCTTTCACAAGGAGGGGCTCGATCGCCTGATCGTGGAGCAGCTCCGGTTGCAGCTCGGCGAGCCCGATCTGCGGGAATGGGACAGCCTGGTCCAGCGGATCAAGTACCCCCAGCACGAAGCGACCATCGCCTTAGTCGGGAAGTACGTCGGCCTCAAGGAATCCTACAAGAGCCTGACCGAAGCCCTCGTGCACGGCGGCATCGAATCGGCAACGCGTCCGATCTTCCACTGGGTGGAGTCCGAGGACATCGAGCGCCGGGGCGCTGAGCGGGTGCTGGCTGACGTGGACGGCATCATCGTCCCCGGCGGCTTCGGCGGGCGGGGCATCGAAGGCAAGGTCTCGGCAATCCGCCACGCACGGGAGAAGCAGGTGCCCTTCCTCGGTCTGTGCCTCGGGATGCAGTGCGCGGTGATCGAGTTTGCCCGCAACGTGGCCGGCCTCCGCGACGCCAACAGCTCGGAATTCGTCCCGGACGGGCCGACCTCCGTCATTGACCTCATGTCCGACCAGCGCAAGGTCGAGGAGAAGGGGGGGACCATGCGCTTGGGTGCCTACCCCTGCGTGCTGGAAAAGGGCTCCCGCGCCCATGAGGCGTACGGCCGCACGGAGGTTCTGGAACGCCACCGGCACCGGTACGAGTTCAACAACGCCTACCGGGACCGGCTGACCAAGCACGGGTTGGTGCTCAGCGGGCTGTCACCCGACGGGCGCCTGGTGGAGATCATCGAGCTGCCGCATCATCCCTGGTTCGTCGCCACGCAATTCCATCCAGAGTTCAACTCGCGTCCGCGCCGGCCCCACCCGCTGTTCCAGGGATTCATGCGGGCGGCCCTGCAGCATAAGGTCGGCGGGTGACCCAGCCCATGCAGACGATCGAGATCGCCGGGCTCAAGGTCGGGGAGGGGCTTCCTCATCTCGTGATCGCCGGCCCGTGCGTCATCGAGGACGCGGGCCTGGTCATGGAAACCGCCAAGGAATTGAAGCGGATCACCGGAGACTTAAAGCTCCCCTTTATCTTCAAGTCGTCCTACGACAAGGCCAACCGCAGTTCCGGCCAATCGTTCCGCGGGCCGGGGCTCAAGAAGGGGCTGGAGGTGTTGAACCGCGTGCGAGAGGAGATGGGAGTTCCCATCCTGTCGGACGTGCACACGCCCGAAGAAGCTGCTGAGGCCGGGCACGTCCTGGACGTCCTCCAGATCCCGGCCTTTCTGTGCCGGCAAACCGACCTGATCGTCGCCGCCGCGCGGACGGGGCGGGTGGTGAACGTTAAAAAGGGACAGTTCCTGGCCCCGTGGGACATGGCCAATGTGGTGCAGAAAATCGAGGCGGCGGGCAACCGGCGCATCTTCCTGACCGAACGCGGCGCCTCGTTCGGGTATAACAACCTCGTCACGGACTTCCGCTCGCTGCCGATCATGCGTCGGCTCGGCTATCCGGTCATCTTCGATGCGACCCACAGCGTCCAGTTGCCGGGCGGGGCGGGCACACGCTCCTCCGGGCAGCGGGAATTCGTGGCGCCGCTCGCCCGGGCCGCCGTGGCCGTTGGGTGTGAAGGACTCTTCATGGAAGTCCATCCGGAACCTGATAAGGCTCTCTCTGACGGACCCAACATGGTCCCCTTGAAGGATGTCAGGGCTCTGCTCGAACAGATCGTCCGCGTGGCGGCGGCCATCGGACGCGTGCCGGTGTAGAAGGATGGAGGGGAGGCGGGCCATCGCTCTCTCAGAGCAACAGACCCTCTTGGCTCAGGCGCACGGACAGGCGGCTCCGCGGGGGCGGGCTGCTCTGCTGCGCCATGTGCCAAACGCGATCACGGTCAGCCGCATTCTATTGATTCCTGTCTTTGTCCTCGTCTTTCTGGAGCCGACGCCCAATCGCGCGGTGGCTGCAGCCGCCGTCTTCGGCTTGGCGGCCTTGACCGACGCCGTGGACGGCTATGTCGCCCGGCGGTGGGGGCACGTCACACGTCTGGGCAAGCTGCTGGACCCGATCGCCGACAAGCTGCTGGTGTTGACCGCCCTCTTCCTCCTAGTAGACCAGGGTCTGGTGGAGGCGTGGATCGCTATCGTGCTGGCCGGCCGCGAGTTGGCCGTCACCGGCTTGCGGGCCGTGGCCGCCCGTGAGGGGATCGTCCTGGCCGCCGAGACAACCGGTAAGCTCAAGATGGCGGCCCAAGTCGTGGCCATCTTATTGCTGATCCTGGATGAGGCCGTACCCATTGTGCTGAACCTGTATTACTGGGGAACGGTCATCCTGCTCGCGTCGTTGGTCCTCTCGCTCGTGTCCGCCGCTCAATATGTCCGGCAGTTCGTCACGTCCGTGCGTCCACGTGACAGCGCAAATTCCCGCTCCTCCTGATGGGCACGGACCTCGCCTCTTCGCTCGTGATCGGCTATCTCCTCGGAGCCATTCCCGTCGGCATCTTCGCGGGACGTGCGTTGGGAGGGATCGACCCACGCGAAGCGGGCAGTCGCAACATCGGATTCACCAACGTGCTCAGGGTGGCCGGCAAGGTCGCCGGTGTCGTGACCCTGATCGGCGACATGGGGAAGGGGGCCTTGGCGGTGCTGATTGCCCGGCACCTGCTCGGGGCGGCTGGCAGTGATTGGGAGTTGGCGGCAGGCGGTGCTGCCATCCTGGGACACATGTTCCCCGTGTTTCTGCGCTTCAAAGGAGGCAAAGGCGTGGCGACCGCCTTCGGCGTGCTCTTGGCCGCCGACTGGACCGTCGGGGGCAGCTTGCTGGTCGTGTGGCTCATCAGCGCAGCGATCTGGCGGATCTCATCCCTGGCGTCCTTGCTCGCCTTCGGAAGCCTTCCGTTCTGGGTATGGCTCTTCCATCCCAACGCACCAATGGCGATCTTCGCAATCAGCACCACAGTCTTGATCGTGTATGGGCATCGCGATAACATCGGTCGTCTCTTGGCAGGGACTGAAACCTCAATAGGGGTGTGATGATCCATACTGTTGTTCATGTTCCAGTTAAGGTTTGTACGGTCCCAAGAGGGAAGTTTCTTGGAACGTAAGAGTTTACATAATCGTTCTTATCCGACACAATGAACCTCTTCCAATCCTCCAACCGGGCCCTATCAATCGGCTTAATCGGCCTTAAAGAGGCCTTCATGGCCGTCGCCGAGCGGGTTGCCCGCCGAGTCCAAGTGGCCAAGCTCCAGTTCCAAGCCGACGATACCGAGGCACGCCTCCGACAAGCCTACGAGTCTCTGGGGCAATGCCTGTACACAACCCACACCGCTCAGACCCCGGAGACCTTAAAGGTCATCGACGAGGCACTCCCCGTGTGTGAAAGCATTCGAGCCGAGCAACACACCCTCCAAGCCATACGGGACCGCCTGGCTTCTCAATACGAGGACGTCCTCACCGTCCCCTTGATCCGGCTCCACGAAGACCTCCAAGCCGGTGGCGGCACGGTCGAGCGCGTTACCATCGCTCCGGGCATCGGGGCCGATGGCCGGCGGCTTGCCGACCTGTCCTTGCCGGAAAGCGTGGGGATCGTCCTGATCCGGCGGGGTGAGGCGCTCCTGTTTCCCTCTGCAGAGACGGTGCTGAAGGCCGGCGATCAGGTCACCCTCGTCGGCCGCCGGTCCGCCATGCCCGCCGCGCTCCAGTCCCTTCGCGCCTGAGCTGCCTCCCGATCACGATCAGACGTTGTAAACGCGTGGGCCATTTGTTAAGATAATAGTGAACTTGCCCCAACCATGAGGAGCGCCCCATGATGGTTCGAGACCGTTCCGTGGCCTATCAGGTTCTCGGAGTTGTCCTCATACTCGGACTCCTGACAGTCACGCCGTTTTCCGGCGTGACCTTCGCTGACGAGCTGACCGGCATCCGCCTGCTCGAGGAAATTCAGAACGTCTTCATCAACTTGGCCGACCGAGTTAAGCCGGCCGTGGTCAATATCAGCCCGGTGTCCGTTTCCACCAAATCGAGCGAAAGCCCGAGGGAGCGAGGCCAGAACAACCCAGGGACCGGCTCGGGGGTCATCGTGGACAAAGACGGGATTGTGGTGACCAACAATCACGTCGTCGGGGACGCCAAGGAGGTCGAGGTGCGGCTCTCCGACAAGAGCAAGTACATCGGCCAGGTGATCGGCCGCGATCCTGACACTGACCTGGCCGTCGTAAAGCTCACGGCCGATCGGGCGCTTCCCACGGTGCCGTTCGGCGACTCCTCCAAGGTCCGCGTCGGCCAGTGGGTCATGGCGGTCGGCAATCCGTTCTCCCTGGACCGGACCGTCACCGTGGGGGTGGTCAGTGGCCTCGAACGCGACGCCGTCCGGCTGTCCCGCTACGAGGCCTTCATCCAGACCGACGCCTCGATCAACCCTGGCAACAGCGGAGGCCCACTGTTCAACATCAAAGGCGAAGTGATCGGGATCAACACCGCCATCATCAACTACGCCCAGGGCATCGGGTTCGCCATTCCCTCCAATATGGCGCAACAGGTCGTCAGCCAACTCCGTTCCAAGGGGAAGGTCGTCCGCGGCTGGCTGGGCATCGGCATCCAGGAGGTCACCGCGGAGCTGGCCACCAAGTTCGGCATCAAGGAATCCGACGGCGTCCTGGTGAACGACGTCTTCGAGAACGAGCCCGCCGCGCGTGCCGGTCTGAAGCCGGGCGACATCATCGCGAAGGTGGACGGGCGCCGCGTGGAGACGCCCTCCGCCCTGTCCCGTAGCGTGGCCGGGCTGGCCCCGGGCACCAAAGTGGAACTGGAGATCATCCGGAACGGCGAACGCCGCCCCCTGACCGTCGACTTGGGCGAGCGAAAGGAGGAGACCATCGTCGCGTCGATCCCCTCCCCGCCTCCTCAGCCGGAGGTCAGGCTCGGGCTCAACGTGCAGGATCTCACCCCCGACCTGGCTGAAAAGTTCAAGATCAAGGACCAGAGAGGGGTGCTGATCAGCAAAATTGATCCGGGCAGCGTGGCCCAGGAGCAGGGCCTGCGCGAAGGCGACCTCATCAAGGAAGTCAACCGGCAGCTCGTCACGTCAGCGGAGGAGTTCAAGACGGCGGTGGCCCAGACCAAGACAGGCGACTCGGTACTCCTACGCGTGGTGCGGGAAAATCGCGCGTTCTATTCTGTCCTGAGCCCCAGAGAGAAATAAACCCGCGGCGCGCTCCGCTCAGTGTGCGGGCGCTGCCGCTTTGGCCTGCTTCTGCTCCTCGAGAATCCGCGCCGCCAGCTCGCGAGGCACTTCCTCGTATGTCAAGAAATCCATGGAATAGGTTGCGCGTCCCCCCGTCAAGGAGTTCAAGGCCGAGGAGTATTTCAGCATCTCCGCCAGCGGGACCGCAGCCTTGATGATGGTGCCGTGGGCCTTCGGCACAGTATCCTGGATCCGCCCACGCCGGCCGTTCAGGTCCCCGATCACCGCCCCCATGAACTCGTCCGGCGTGCTGACCTCCACCGTCATAATCGGCTCAAGCAGAACCGGCGCCGCCTGCTCCATGGCCTTCTTAAACCCCATCGAAGCCGCGATCTTGAATGCCATTTCCGATGAGTCCACGTCGTGGTAGGACCCGTCATAGAGGGTCACGCGGAGGTCGACCACGGGAAAGCCTCCGAGGATGCCTTCGTGCATTGCCTCGACGACTCCCTTTTCAACCGCGGGGATAAAGTTCCGGGGAATGGCTCCGCCGACGATCTCATCCTCGAACTGAAACCCGGCTCCGCGCTTGAGCGGTTCGAGTTTCAGCCACGCGTCGCCGTACTGGCCGTGCCCCCCGGTCTGCTTTTTGTACTTCCCCTGCGCAGAGGCGGTTTTGCGGATGGTCTCCTTGTACGGCACCTTCGGGGTGTGGACGTTCACTTCAATGCCGTATTTTCGTTTCAGTTTCTCGAACGCGACATCCCCATGCAGCTGCCCCATGGCGCTGAGGATCATCTCATGCGTCTCGATGTTGCGAACGAACTCGAGGGAGGGGTCCTCCTCGACGAGTTTGTGGAGCCCCAGGCTCACCTTTTCCACATCCGCCTTGGATTTGGGTTCAAGGGCGAACGATAGGAGCGGCCGGGGCAACGGGGGCTTGGGGATCAGGAGCGGGGCATTGTCGCTGGTGAGTGTGTCGCCGGTCTGGGTATCCTTGAGCTTGGCGATCGCCACGATGTCGCCGGCCACCGCCTTCTCAACGGGGGTGTATTTCTTCCCCACCGCGTGAAACAGCCGCCCGCCCTTCTCCTTGACATTGCGCGTGGCATTGAGAAAAGCGGTATCCGGCGCGAGCGACCCGGCGTACACCCGCAGATAATTGAGCCGTCCCATGAACGGGTCGATGATCGTCTTGAAGGCGTACGCCGCAAAGGGCGCGACAGCGTCAGGCGCCAAAGCCACGGTCTCCTTCCCCTCCGCCTTGGTGGCCTGAACCGGATGGGCCGCGCCGCGTTCCACCGGTGAAGGGAGGAGCGCCACGAGGGCATTGAGCGCCTCCACCGCGCCGATGTTTTTCCCGGCGGACCCGCACAGAACTGGGAACAGACTGCGGTTGGCCACCCCGCTTTTCAACCCCTTCAGGATCTCCGCACCCGTCAGAGTCCCATCTCCCAGATACTTCTCGAGCAGCTGATCGTCAGTCTCCGCAGCCCCCTCCATCAACTTCTTACGGGCATCCTCAACCTCGCCGCTCAGGGCCGCCGGCACCTCGGCCTTCTGCCGTTTCCCGCTCCCATCCGACGCGTACCGAAACGCCTCCCCGGTGAGAAGGTCCACCACCCCTTCCAGGGAGGCCTCCTTCCCGATCGGCAGGCTGAGCGGGACTGTCTTGATCTCCAACGCCTTCTCGATCTCCTCGACCAGCGTCGCCCAGGCGGTCCCTTCCTTGTCCAGTCCGCTGATGAAAATCAGGCTCGGCAAGGCCCGCTCTGTCGCGTACTCCCATAATTTCTCCAGCTCGGTCTTGACCCCCGCCCCGGCGTTGAAGACCCACAGAGCGCCGTCCGCCACGTGCGCGGCTTGTTTCGCTTCGGCCTGAAAGCTGGGCGCGCCCGGATTGTCCAGGAAATTGAGCGCGGTGTCGTTCCAGGAAATCTGGCAGAGGCTGGTCTGGATGGAGACCTTCCGATGGTGCTCCTCAGGATCGTAGTCCATGGCCGTCGTGCCGGCCGCGACAGACCCCATCTGAGGAATCGTCCCGCTCGAACAGAGAAAAGCTTCGATCAGCGTCGTCTTGCCGGCTCCGCCGTAGGAGAGGACGGCAACATTGCGGATGGCATCAGGCTTGGACTCCTTCATGGATTATGCCCCCGATAAAGTGCGCGTGAACCGTAGGATGCGGCCCATTCTAGGAGGGCGCTACGGGTGTGTCAACGGGGAGAAAAAAGCCGACTATTACAAGCCTTTTACAAACATTTTACGAACCCTTTACGAATACCAGTTATGCTCCCACACGGTTTTCACAGGCTTCCCACCGGATAGCGAATTGTCCTAACCACAAGGAGGTCACCATGCTTCCCAAAGTCAGAATCACACGACGTGGACTTAGTGCGATTATCCTCGCGACCGGCGCGGGGCTGCTCATGACGGCTGTGCTCCCGGGGGATGTCAGTTCGGATTTGTTTGCAGCGCGCGATCCAGGCGTCCGCACAGGCCCTGCCGGCGCTGGCGATAAGCTCTTCGGACTGACCGAACTCGAACAACAGTTGTTCGATGCGGGTCGTGAGGCCTTCGAGGAAGTTCAGTCTGTCCAGGGCACGATTCCGCAGACAGAACCGGGGCTCGGGCCACGCTTCAATTTGGACAGTTGCGCGGGCTGCCATGCGCAGCCGGCTATAGGCGGGACTAGTCCGGCTGTGAACCCGCAGGTGGACGTTGCCAACAAAGAACTTGCCACCAATGTGATCCCGTTCTTCGTCACGCAGAATGGACCGGTCCGCGAAGCGCGCTTCAAGTTCAAGCCGAACGGCACACCCGATGGCGGAGTGCATGCGCTGTTCACGATCACCGGCCGCACCGACGCACCCGGTTGCGCAATCCTGCAACCGGACTTCCAGGCCGCCACCGCCAGTCAAAACCTGATCTTCCGGATTCCCACCCCTGTCTTCGGGAACGGATTGATCGAGGCCATTGACGACGACACGATCCTCAAAAACATGCGGGCCAATCGGTTACTAAAACTATTTCTGGGTATTAATGGTCGGCCCAACACGAGCGGCAACGACGGGACGATCACGCGCTTCGGCTGGAAAGCCCAGAACAAGTCGCTCGAACTGTTCTCCGCCGAAGCCTACAATGTCGAGCAGGGTGTGACCAGCAATATGTTCCCGCAGGAGCGAGATGAGGACCCCGCCTGCCGGTTTAATGTGACGCCAGAGAATACGGCCCACTTCAACGCCACAAATCCCATCGACGTTCCCAGCGACGTGGTCAAGTTCGCGATCTTCATGCGTTTCCTGGCACCACCGACGCCGGTGCCGGACAACCCGTCCATCGTCCTAGGCCGCACGTTATTCTCCGCCGTCGGCTGCGCCCTGTGCCATACCACGACGCTGCATACAGGCAAGAAGGTGGCCACCGGGGCGTTACAGGACACGGACGCGAACCTCTTCTCCGATTTGCTCCTTCACAACATGGGACCGGGGCTGGCCGATGGCATCAGCCAGGGTGACGCCCGCGGCGATGAGTTCCGCACGGCTCCGTTGTGGGGACTCGGGCAGAGAATTTTCTTCCTCCATGACGGGCGCACGAGCGACCTGAGGGCAGCGATTCAAGCCCACGCGAGCCCTGGTGATTTACGTATACCACCCTCCGAAGCCAATCAGGTCATTGCCATCTTCAATCAGCTCCCAGAATTCTACAAGCAGAGCATTCTGAATTTCCTACGCGGCCTGTAAGCAGACGCTGTGAGGGCAAAAGAAGAGCCCGTCAGGTTTCGCGACCTGACGGGCTCCTGTTTCTTCTCGCGATTGCTACTTGCCGGCCACTTTGACCGTGGCGGCGACGTGCTTGGGATGCAACTGGCAGTAGACACGGTGCTCAGAGACTGTCTTGTCGATATTCTCGAGCGGCACGGTGATGGTCTTCTCCTCGCCCGGTTTAATGACTTCCTTCACTTTCATGGTATCGATGGCAAAGCCATGCTCGGCGGTCAGCGTATTTTTCACCTTCAACGTCACCGGCCCCTTCAGATCAATGGTGCCGCCGCCCTCCCACATTTTCGTGCCTTCCTTCTCTATCGCAGTAAATGTGAGTTCATCCGCGCCCTGCGCCGGTAGAGAGACCCAGACCACCACGGCCAGAGTCAGGATGATCACGAGGGCTCGCCTTACCCAATACAACTCGTTTCGCTGCATCATTCACCTCCGTTATATGGTTGATATCGCCCACTGCTGCGGTAGCCTGGACAGGCGCCATTCTAGGAGGGCTTTCCTGGAGTGTCAACAGCCAGAAACAAGGCTCTCACCGCCCCCTCCCGCCCCGCCCTCCACTGCCCTTTTCTTGCTCAGCGTGCCTTGGCTGAGATCTTACCAAGGTAGCGGTCACGATGCCAAAAAGGTGTCCGCAAAATCATGGGAAGACTCACGGGTGCTGGGTGAAGCACCAGTATTACATTATGGGCTAGGCTTGGGTCTGGAATGACTCCTCAATCAGCCGAGTCAGGACTTTGTTTGAGTCGAAATATTCTTCGGCAAGCTCTCGTGCAGCCCTCGCATGCCTGGTGTAGCGGCCCTCAACCTCTCTGATTGCTGCCACCGCCTCATCCACGGTTCGAAATGACAGGATTCCTTCCCCCACGGGAATGACGGGTGAGAATCCCGTGTCCTGGACCACTACCGGCCTCCCTGCCGCGAGATAACAGGCTGATCGGCCGCTGAACCATCCCGCTTGTCCCCTGACATAGCCGTTCTTGGCTACCGTCCACTCAGCCTTGGAAGTTTCGAGGTAGTCCCGGTAGCTGTCCAGATCCGGACACATCTTCATGGGGTCGACGACTCGCCATCCTTTCCGGGTCAAGAGATCCGTTGGCATCCGCTTCGTCTTTCCTGAACCGGCCGCCATTTCCAGCACAGTCGGGAAGACCATGCGGGGAAGGTCCACGAATCGCATCAACTCGATATCCTTTTGCCCATAGGATTGGCCCTGATAGGTCACATCATTGTAGCTGGTCCAGTTCATGACGGTGGTGAAAACATTCCGATATGCGCGTGAGGGAGTCCATTCGGTGAGCACGATTGGTTTTCTCAGCGGTCGCCAGTGATGTCCGGTCTCCGGACCCTTTTCCTGGAGCAGTTCCCCATAGCTGAAATGCACAGTGTGCGCATCAACCTGTTTGCGGAAATCGGCTTGGCCCCGCGCCAACTTGATCTGTGTGAAGACAGGGTCCGTATCCACATACGCCAACCTCTTGACTATCTGATAGCCTGAAAGGCGCTGCAGCGAGCATGAGACATTGATGAGGAGGTCAGACGACCCTAAAACCTCTTTCACCTGGCTTTCTGTGAGCCCATACCAGCGGGATTCGCCGGGGAAATAGTATGCCCACTTGTCCGACAATCCGAATCGTGACATGACAGCACCCAGATAGTCGACATTGTAGCGACAATGCTTCGACACCCCCTTTTCGACAGGGTTGTAGGGCCACAGCCCAGTGTCTTCCAGGTAATAGACATCGTGCCCGAGATGAGCCAATCCGACAACATATTGCAAGTAATCCCAAGTCACACCACCTATGGGATACTGGGCAATCAACCCTGAAACGATAATTTTCAGTCGCTCACGCATCACTCGATACCTCGGTGAGCAATCCAGTCGATACGCCCTTCACACGAACACCTCCAACGAATCCATCCTCCCCGATCAGCCAACACCTTCGAGCCGGCCTAGCTTGTCGTCTAAGTCGGTGTTTGGACCCATTGCCAAACGGGGTAGCCGGTATCGCTCAGCGCCGGGGAAGGTTGCCAACCCGCCTCCATATAAGCACGCAGCTTGATAGCCAACCTTCTCAAGAACCTGTTCGATGTTGCGCCAGTTTGTCCCATGATCCCCGTATGGAAACGCCATGATCTCGACTGAACTTCCCACATTGTTTTCCAGCAAAGCCTTTGATCGGAGCAGCTCTTGCTCGATCTCGGTCAACGTGAGTTCTGAAAATCTTTTGTGAGAGGCCCCATGGGATTGAATCGCTACCCCTGCTTGGGCAAGTTCCTGCAAGTCATTCCAATCACAGATCGGTTCTTGGGCCTCTATGCCTTCGTCAAACGTGTTGTTCCTCCCTATATAGTCGGTTGGCACAAACATGACCGCCGGATACCCGAACCGTCGTAACACAGGGATGGCGACTTCCCGCACTGATCGGTAGCCATCATCGAAGGTGAGCAGGGCTGCCCGCTCCGGAAATGTCTCGGCATCGGTCAGACCTCTCAGAAATTCCGGCAAGCCCATCACGGCCCAACCACTTTCCCGGATCAGATGTAAATGGTCAACAAAGGTCCGCTGAGGGACATAGAACCAGGACTTCCGGCCGCCGGGGCACGGCTCGCCAATCTTGTGGTACGCCAGGATCGCCACCGTCCTCTGTTGACTTTCATATCTCATTTATATTTTCTGACACTCTCGCCGATGAGATCTCATGTCATGCCAAAGCGCGCTCGAGTACTGATGAGACAACTTTCCTGGCATCGAAGTATTCCTCCGCCAGCGCACGCGCGAGCTTCGCGTGCCGATCGTAGCACGTCACCAGTGCCTCAAGATGCTGGACCGCTTCTGCCACACTATGGAAACGAAACAACCCCTCCGCGTCCGGCAGAAAACGGCTCTTGCCCGTGTGCTGCACCACAGCCGGCTTCCCGCTAGCTAGGTAGCAGAGAGTCCGGTCGCTGATCCAGGCATTTTGTAAACGGACACACGATGGCTTCGCGCAACCAAATTCACCGCGTGACGCCTGGATGTAGCGCTGGTAGTCCCACGGGGTCGTGGCGACGATCAGCGCATCGGCCACGCGCCAGCCACGGTCACGCAGTATTGCCAGGTCTGGCTCGGCATACGAGATCGCCAGCTCCAGAGGCACTGTCGTGCGCCGGGGCACGTCCAGGAACGGGAAGAAGCCGTCGCGCTTGCGGTTGGCGTAGTTCTCGCCCCGGTAGTCCATCCAGCCGCCCCACCAGTTGGTGACGGTGGTGTATGGCGCCGAGGAGTCGGCTGGAGTGGTTGGCCAGGTCGGCAGAAAGACTGCCGGCGGAGTGTACTGCCAGGTAAGCCCGCAGTCCGGAAACAGGGCGCCCGGCTGGCCCACCGTCTCTCCGATCGTGAAGTACACGTCGTGGGGCGCGACCCTCATCCCTCCCTCGCTGATCCAGATCTGCGTCAGGCCGGGGTCGATATCGATGAGCGCCGACCGGCGAAAGCTCGCAACCACCGAGGCCGGGATGATGCCGTATGCGAGGTTCAGGAGGAGGTCCGCGTCGCGGGCGGCCTCCAGATCGAGAGAGGCGCCGGCCGGCACAGCCTCCGTGCTTTCGGCATACAGGGCCACCGCTTTCGCGAAACCGTACGGCTCGAGATGGCTCTTGAGGGCGGCCAGGTTGGCCTCGAGTTCGCCTCCGGGCACGCCCTTCGTGACTCCCTCGATCCAGGTCACCGTGCACCCGGCGGCACGCAGGCCCAGGGCCCAGTTCAAGTACACCCACCTGTTTCCACCGCAAGTGGGCGCCCGGAGAGTGTTCGCTGCCAGCCAGACATTGGTAGACATCCGCGTCGGCTATGGGTGCGTAGGCGTCGAGGAGCCATGGTGCTTCTCGCCGTCATTCTCGTGCTTCGAGATAGAGGCCTCGTAGGCCCGCAGGATGGCCTCCCTGTCCAGCAGCGCCTCGGGCCGATCATTCTTTCGCAGAAGAATCCGCACACTGCAAACACGCCACTCATCGTGGGGTGGATGGCCGTCGGTCAGCTTGAGGATCTCGAAGTATTCTCCGAGGAGAGCGGAGAGGCCTTCTACCGAAAACACCCTCGGCTCATCAGGGGTGGGTTTTCCGCCAATATCGACACTCAGGAAGAGCGCTCCGTCCTTCTTGAGGATTCTCCGCATCTGTCGCAACCCTTCCTCTGAATCGAGCATGTGATCGAGGGCATTCCGGCACACTACTAGATCGGCGCTCTCATCCAAAAGGGGTAGCTGCTCGATCCCGACCGACAGGAGGAGGGTTCGTGACGTTCCGTCAACGTCTTGCACCAGCATTCCGAGCTTCTGGTAGACGTACAGAAGGGGATCCACACCGACCTTGGCGGCGGCTGGCCAGACTGCCAGATCTCCGCTACAGCCGCAGCCGATGCTCACGACGGTCTTGTCCTTCAGCCAGCGCGGATCGCGGCCACAGAGGGCGAGAACTTCTTCAAGGAACATCTGGGACCATACGAGCCGCTCTTCGGCATAGGATCGGGTGAAGTGGTTGTAGCCATACTTCTCCCGGTAAAGGAACCAGCCCACTTCGTTGAGGTATCGTAGAACCGAGAAGTCCGGAATGAATGGCATGGCTGTCTCCCCTCGGCTAGCGCTTGGTGGTAATCGTCACAAGGTCAGGGCGGCCGGACGGAGAGGCCATGTGGGCACGTCCGTCCTGGATCAGTAGGACCAAGTGACATCCTATCAGCAGGCTTTGTCGGTGGGTGATGATGAAGGTGGTGCGACCGCGCATCAAGCGTTCCATGGCTTCCATGATGGCTGACTCCGTGTCCGGGTCCACGGCGCTCGTAGGCTCATCGAGGATCAAGGTGAGCGCATCCTTGAGAAAGGCGCGGGCGAGCGAAATGCGCTGGCGCTCGCCACCCGAGAGGCTCATGCCGCGCTCACCGACCTGCGTCTCGTATCCCTTCGGCAGGCGAGTGACGAACTCATGCGCGCTCGCGAGCTTCGCCGCTTCTATGATCTCTTCTTTACTGGCCCGTGGCCGAGCGTACGCGATGTTCTCGGCGATGCTGGTTGAAAAGAGGACGGGGTCCTGCAGCACAATGGCAAACTGGTTGCGCAGGTCTGGCAACTTATAGTCGCGGAGATCGATCCCGTCCAGTAGGACCTGCCCGGCCGTCGGATCATAGAAACGGGTCAATAGGCTGATCAGTGTGGTCTTCCCAGCACCGGTCATCCCGCGAATGCCGACGCGGGAGCCAGAAGCAATGTTGAACGAAATGTTCCGTAGCACCGGCGGTCCGCCTGGATAGGCAAAGGACACGTCACGGAACGCAATCGCCCCTGAGGCACGCACGACAGGCCGGGCGTCCCGTTTCTCAGCAACATCATGAGTTTGATCAAGAAGAGTAAAGGCTCGCTCAGCGCTGACGAGCGATGCTTGTAGGTCGGCCATCTTCCTGCTGATGGTCGCCAAAGGGCTATAGAGTTGCGCAAGGTAGGCCATCACAAGAAGCAGGTTGCCGAGTGTCAGGATGCCTGACTGCACGTGCTGTACTCCAATGAGTAAGGTCGCGGCAGTCCCCGCTGCGACCGTGAGGCCGATCAGCAATTCCAGCATGCCGCTCATCGAGGCCAGACGAACTTGCCCTTGCACGTTCTTGTGGTAGTGCCGGAGAAACCGCTCTTTCTCACGATCTTCCTGCCCGCATGCCTTGACAACCCTCAGCGCCCCCAGCACTTCCTGCACCACGGACATGGAAAGGCTTTCATATTCCTTGACCTTCCACCATTCCCTCCCGATACGCTGACGAAAGACCTGCGTCAGGACGAACATGATCGGAGCAACCGCCAGTGCGACCAATGCTAATTGCCAGTCGATCCGCGCTATGACATAGATCATTCCGACAAGCGTGAGTCCAGAAGTCAGAAAGGGAATCACGCCATGAACAGCGACCCACTGGATCGAAGGGGCATCGTACTGAATACGGTAAATCGAGTCGGTGGTACCCTTGGTATCGTGGTAAGAAAGCGACAAGCGCTGCGCGTGATCGAAAAGCTTGGCTCGGAAGGCCAATACCAGCCTTTCACCAGTATAGGTTTCCAGTATGGAGCTGAGAAGGCCTCGCAAATAGAGGAGGAAGGACAGCAGGACGACAAGCCCGACGGAAAAGACGAGGACCCCCTTGCTGGACTGCGAAAGACCCGAACCCACCCCTTGCAAAAGTGGCGGTAGGGGCTGCGAGCCAATGACGCTGTCAACCACTATCTTGAGAGGGAGAGGAGCAAGAAGGAGAAGCGGGATGGAGAGCAAATGTAGCACTAACACGCCAATCAAGTGAGGCCAGTATGGCGTGACCTGGCGGAGCAATCGGCGGTAGAGCATGAACTCGCTCTGGCCGGTCTTGTCCACGGTCAATTTCTCCACTGAGCCATGGGATCAACGCACATTGCGCCGTTCGAGTTCCAGCTGGCGGACCACCTCAGTCGATGCACAGACCACCCCGCTCTCGAGTCGGTTCGCCTCGGAAGTGCAGGCGATCCACAGCAGTGCGAAGAGACCCAGAGAGAGAAGATACGGCACAGGCAGACCAAGAACGCCCATCACCGTACCGAAGGCCGCCATGGCCCCTTGAACCCAATAGAAAAACTTCAGTGGTCTGATCGTCGCGGACAGACGAGCCATCCTTCGCGGCCCCCCATGATACTCCACAACCATACGGAGCAGAACTTCGCCTAAGGCGCCACGCCTAATTTTGAGATCCCAATTCTGCCACTCGCTGTTCCATCCTACTGCATGACCGCTGGCGCTTAATTGCTTTGTCAAGCGGTCGAGGAAGATGTGTTTCTCCAATTCCGTACTTCCTGGAAGCGCCCATCCCACCGTCCGCCTCAAGGGATGCCAGCGTTGCCACCAACGGCTTGCGCAAAGGTTAGCATCGCCGTTTGTCGGCGTGCAACGCCATGGGGTGAGTCCTCCTTTTACGCGTCCCCAATCTCGAGCAAGAGGCTCAAGAAAGTGGAGCCACGCAATCATGGCTCGAGAACGTAGCCGGTGAATCCACCTCAGGGGAACAGTGGGTGCGGTCAAGGACCGGAGGTTTGCCTGAGCGGCACAGACGAGACAGTACCATGCCGTATAAGCGACCCCGGCAGCAAAGGGCAGAAAGGCCCAGGGAGTAAAGAACCCAAGAACAGCGAAGAGTCCGAGTGCAACGTGCCATTCCATTGATCGGGGTAGGAAGCTGAATATCCCCCCGCCCTTCGGAGCATACATGCTTTGAAAGCCGGCAGATCCCCAAAGGCCCTCGTATATCAGTGGATGTCCAAACAGTCGAAAGAAAGGATAAGGGCCATAGATCCGTCCGGCCCAAATGGTGTGCCCCCAGGGGTTGAACTTATTCGGATGCTTTTTTTCCAGGAGCGTCTCAGCAAATCCATACCCGACCTGCTGTCGCCAATAGTTCCTGGCCGATGGTCTTCGGTGATGCCAGACGAGAGCAGATGGATTGAATCCGATCTGATAGCCCTTCTCCAAAAGGCGCCAACAGATATCGACGTCATCCCCTGCCTTTGTGAAGATCGGATCGAATCCGCCGATCTCTTCTAAGGCCCGCTTCCAGAATGCCATATTGCAGCCGGGGATGTGCTCTGCCGCCTGATCATTCAGCATCACCTGCGTAGGACCGCCAGGCGACCGATAGACGCAATTCGCCACCCAATTATCTTCAGGGGGGAGCAAGTTAGGACCCCCCACCCCCACAACATTGGATTCCAGGAATGTGGCGGCCACGTATGACAGCCAATCTCGGTCAGCTCTGGCATCGGAGTCAATGTAGGCGACAATCTCTCCTGTGGCTGCTCGCATTCCTTCATTCCGAGCGGCGCTGACCCCCCTGTTCGGCGTCGTGATTGCCCGGAAGGGATACCGCTGAATGATAGCGTCGCTCCCGTCTTTCGACCCATCGTTGACGACGATCACCTCATAATTAGGATAGCGGAGATGCAGAAGCGACGCTAAACAATCATCAAGGGTGTGAGCGGCATTGTAGGTTGCAACCACGACTGAGATCTTGGGCCAACGCCGTTCAGGCGAAAAGGGAACCCCTGCCACAAAACGGCGCCGGACGACTTCAAACGACGGCTTCGGCTTCCGGTCTGCGTCCACAAGCCCGAAGCCCCACTCGTCGATAAGGCATCCGTCCTGGAAGAAAGGGTCTGTCCAGCTAAAGACGACACCGCCGGCGAGGCCGTGATTGAAAATTTCTTCCATCTGCCATTCCAAAAAAGCCGCCTGTCCATCCCGACTGTGGCGGAAACTGCACATGCCAAATTCGGTGAGGACCAAGGGAAGTTCGCCTGCCAAGTGCTGAAGCCGCGAGAGATACGCGCAGAAGGCAGGTCGTTGATGGAGATACACATTAAAGGTGGCGACATCGAGGAACGGGAGTTCCAAATATTCCGTAGTCGGAAAGTTCGTGTAACTCAGGAGGCAGTCAGGATCCTGATCCTTAGCGACGTGGTAAAGATCCTGAAGGAATCGTTCGACTTTCTTTCTCCCATACCACCGCACGATGGATGGAGGAATCTCTTTAGCAACACAGTAAATCGAGAGGGCCTGATGCCGCCGACAGGAGGCGATGCCCTGTCGGACCTGTTGCCTGATCTCCCTTCTCGCCCCGGCGTGGTCGAGAAAACAGACATGGGACATCCACGGCACGTTCACGATGACTCGAAGACCGTTCTCCCCGGCTTGATCCAGAAGGGAAAGCGGAGGAACGGTATAGGTCAAGATGGTGTTGATGCCCGCCTGCCGCATCAACGCGAAGTCTGACTCAACCTGAGATGGCTCGGGGAATTGGTGCCCTGTACTGTTCGGCGGGAAGGCGCCATAGGCGGTCCCGCAAATAAACAGCTTCTCCTCGCCCACATAGAGAAACTTGCCCTGGACCTGTGGACGATGAAGGGTGTGAGTGAATGGCTGCTCGATAGGCAGAGAATAGTATTCCATGTATAAATTCATGCGGGCCATGACAGTGCGGTTTCCTTACAAACCAGCAATGGCCGCCCGACTAGCAATTGCAACGTCGATGCCAAGCAAGCACAGGGACAAGTTATTGATTTAGTGAGTGTGGGGCCCGGCAGGCTTAGGCGAACTGTAGGATTTTATAGTCACGACAGGAGCTCGAGCGTCGCAAAGCTGCTACAGAAGGGCGCAACGAGGTAGGTTCCAGTTGACGTCACTGAAATACCTGATCAGTGGCGAGGTGCCGGTTTTCTCCGTCCCTTTTCTCCGGCTCATGCCTGACCCTATTTCACGACCTGGACCTTGATCCATTCGGCCACTGCCTTCGGTTCGCCCTTGCGAAGCTTGACCTCGACCTTACGGCCCTGCTGCAGATCAGCGATCGCGCCCTTCTGATTCGGTTGCTTCTGCTGGCTCCGGTCCAACCAGATCAACGTCCGGTCTGTGATCCCGACCGTCTGTGCGCCAGATGGACTCGAGATGGTCACCATCCGCTTCCCCGGATCCACCGACTCAAGGGTTCCGATCAAACTCCCCTTGCCGGACAGTCCGGGAGACTGTCCGATGGGGATGAACATTTCGGTCGCCTCCTGCCCAGAGGCCTCGAGGGTGCCTCCCAGCGCCACGACCACGATCGCCAGCGTCAGGTAGCGGTTCAACATGGCTGTCCCCCTTCTATTTCCTGATTGGCCGTCATGCGGGCCCACTCAGGATGTCTGGATGAGTTGTGCACGGGCGTTCCGTTGCTCATCAATGGCCTGCTGGGTAAGGCCACGCCGCCTGAAGATACTGCAGGCCGCCTTCTCCGCCAGCTCCTTGGCCTTCTGCAAATGGGCGACCGCCTCGGGATGGAGACCTCCGCCGTCCAGAACCTTGATGCTGTCTTGCGTCTCACTCACGGCTCGCTTGAGAAGTTCTCTAGCCTCTTTGCGTTGGGCAAACCCCTTCTCAGCGCTGGACTCCAGGAGCTCAATAGTCTGCCGAATGTTCTCAAGGGCATTAATCACCCTCAGAAAGGCGGCGATGGCGACGATTTGAGTCCCGTCTAGCTCTATCCCGACTTTGTTTGGATCAACGGCGGCCAGCGCACGGCCCGAAGGGGAGTTGTTGAACGCCTCGCCGTCGTAAAATGCCACCGCCCCTTCGATGGTCTCAATGGCATTGTTGTGGAAGAAGGGGCCGGTGTCTGCCGCTTCCACCAACGGTGGGATGTTGAAGGTGCCGTCGCCCGGCCTTCCAAACCCGTCGTCAGGCGGGTTCCGCTCGCCGGTCAGATCGGCCGGCTGATCCGGCAGATCCTCCACGCCGGTATTGAAGTTCGCGTTTCCGATGTTGCCGCCGCCGAAGTTCGCCGTCGCCCCGGCGTTGGCGTGGCAGAGGTTGCACTTCCCCAGCCGATTATCCAGGAAGATGTCTTGGCCACGTTTCGGCACAGTCCCCTTGAGCGGCAGCGGCAGAGTGAGTTCTTGTTGCCGGCCTAAGGAGAGCATGAAGGCCTCGAGGGCGTCCAGCTCCTCTTCCGTCGGGAGCCGAAAGTCTACCCCTGGCACGCGACTCAACGTCTTGGTGAAATGCTGGATGACGGCCCCGGTGGCGAAGGAGCGGAGAGAGCCGTCCCCGGGCGCACCGTCTCCCGACCAGCCCGTGCGCGGTCCCTGGTTGCTGTTGACAGACGTTCGCAGCGCGAGTACATGGGGCACCCCGCGCATGACGAACTTGTTCTCCAGATCGTCGAACCCATCCAGATTCTCCAGGATGAGGCCGAACTGGCGCATCAGCTTCGGATTCTCGAAATTCTTTTTAAGGTCGGGGTTAAACTCGGCGACAAACAACGGATCAGTGGGCGGTAATGTCGCAATGAACGCGGGATCAAGGGTGAGGTTGTTCTGGGCAGGATGACACGTCCCGCAAGTCCTACCGTTTCCGTTGAACGTCTGGTTAAAGAATATCTCTTTCCCCTTGGAGACAGGATCGTTCGGAGGGGATGGCGGCGCCTTGCAGGCTGAGGGCGCCGACAGAGCGCCCGCCAGCACACACAAGACCGCCAGGGCAGGTGCGGTCCTACTCCAGTGACTCCGGTTGGGTCGCCTCATACCTAGCGCCTCCTCACTTGGTGTCCGTGGTTTAATGGCTCTCGTGCGGGCGCCGGGCGATGCATCTTCACAACGGCCAGCTTATGCAAAAATGCAGCCACCGCATGAGGCATCTTCTCCTCGCTGGAATTCTGCTAAGTTTGCTGCATTATGTACATTATGTATTTGACCCTCTGTATCACAAATCCTACAGGGGCTGGATGCGAGAGTCCAGGGCGCCAGCGCATCCCTTCGCTACCGAGCCCGCGACAGCTTCTCTCTGTGCGATGCGCCGCAGGGATTACACTGCGGATCGCGCACCGCATACTCCGTGATGCTTCTGAGACGGTCGAGCTGGATGATGCAACACTCCTCCAGCAGGCGTTTCAATTGCTGGCGGCCCCGTTGCACGCGGGATTTCATGCCGGACACTTAGAGGCCTAGTCGCTTAGCGGCCGCGTTCTGCGTCAGGCCCTCTAGTTCTACGAGCGTCACCGCTTCCCGATATTGACTGGACAGCTTCTCCATCAGCGGACGAAGGCAGGCGGCCAGCTCCTCGCGGAGGCGGTCAGAGTCCGTGGACGAGCGCGAAAGATACGGAGCCGTTGCTGAGCCTGCCGCGTCCAGGTCGGCGGCCAGGCCGGCCGGCACTTCGCGCCGCCGCTCCGGCGCACGGTAGTAATCCGCAATCGCATGGCGCGTAATCTGAAACACCCACGACACCACCCTGCGGGGATCCTTGAGACTCGCCAGCCGCCGATGCATCCGAAGTAAGACCTCCTGCAAGATATCCTCGGCCTCGGCGTCGTTCGCCACACGCCGCGCGATAAAGGCCCGTAGGCCGCGGTGCGTGCGGAGCCAAATGTCAGCCATGTCTTGCATCATGCTTGGCCTTCCGTCGAGGAGCAGCATGTCGTCGCACAGCAGGCTGTCTCCTTCAGTGGCGTCGTCACAGGCAATTGCTCGAGCACGGCAAACACCTCCCAGTGATTGCCGTCGGGGTCGGTGAACCACACCTTGTCCTGCCTCGCGTAACAGCAGTCAACGTCTTTCTCGACCATATCGAGGATCCCTTGCTCGTGCAAGTGCCGCTCCCACGTCGCGACGTCCTCGGGAGCATCGACCTCAATGCCCAAGTGATTCACGTCGCTGATCGCACTGGTCGAAGACACCAGGGAAAAGTTCAGCGGCGGCGTGGTCAGATCGAACTTGGCATAGTCCCCTGCCTGCTTCTGGGGAGTCACGCCAAAGACCTTCCGATAAAACTCGACCGAGGCTTGCACATCACGCACGTTGAGAGAGATATGGGGTCTCATGGGGGTTCTCCTTTCACCGATATAGACGGAGGACACCCCCAAAGGACGCAACGGCCCCTAAACCCCTGGTAACACAAGGCCCCCCTCCCCGCCTCCTTCCGCTCAGAAAAAGTAGCCTGTCCCCTTTTCCCCTTTTCACATTCCCCAGTTCCTGGCAGCTTTTCTGACTCGCGGTTTACTGGTGCGAGGCGTGATGACCATGATGCGCATGCACCAGCGCATGTCCACGGCCCCTGGCAATCAGCCAGCGGTTCGCGGGAAACGCGGCAATCCCGGCGAGGACGAGGGAAACGATGAGGCTGACCCAGAACAGCAGGTCAGTGAGCCCGGCATTCATCGCGCCGGGGATGACGACCATCACGACGCTGTCAACGATCTCCATGACCGTGATGGACAGCGTGTCCGACGCGAAGGCGAGCGTGAGAGCCGCCCCTAACTCCATGCCCGTTTGCACCAGCGGCAGCAAGGTCATGAGATAGCCGAACATAAAGGCGAGCACCACCGAGAGCGCGATCGTTGGCCAGTTCCCCCAGCCCAGCGCGGTGCCGATGACCATCCCGAGCACCTCGCCGATTGAACAACCGGTCAGACAATGAGTGGTAGCGCTGAACGCGAGGCGATTCAAGGAAGGCTGACTGACGCTCTGTGTCGCGTGATCCATTTGCATACAGCGTCCTATTTCATTTTTCTCGGATCCTGGTAGACCATCACATGCGCATAAGGAGTCCCATCGAACATGACATACGCCCCTGACGGATTCGGCGCGGCGGGGAGCATGGTTGCCTTGGCGTCAAACGGCCACATGATCATCCAGTGCGGTGGCTCTTTCACGATCTTGGCCCCTGGCTCCTCCTTCATGACCACTCGTCCGTCCTTCTCCCAATGGGACCCGCCTCGCGCCATGTACGCAATGCCCGGCACGATGTTCGACGGCTTGGGGGCGCTATTCATCAGATCCCCCCACCATTGCTTCACGGCCGCATCCATACACATCGGGTCGGGGTCAGGGAGATTCATCACCGTCGGGATACAGGTAAAACCGTTAGTTCCCGGCTTGCCCTCCTTGAGTTTGCCATCCGCGCCAAACACCAGCACAGCGGCGTCCTTCGCGATATGAGGAGGCGCCGCACTGAGTGCCAGCTTGATTTGTTCTTCCTGGGACATCGATGGCACGTCCTTCGCGGCCTTCCCTTTTCCCTGAACATTCTCCCCGGCCATGACGAAACTCATCAGGCCGAGACAGAACACGACCACGAACCCCGTCCGAATGATTGACTTCATCATGGTAGTCCCTCCGTTGTCTATCGGTGCCCCGAAAGGCCCCGCCCCGTCTTAGAAAAAGTAGCCTGTCCCCTTTTCCGTTGATCTCGTTCAATTCATCGTGAGGACGACGCGGAACCGTGCCTTGCCGCTCAACATGCGCTCGTAGCCGGCGGCGGCTTGTTCGAGCGGGAACGTTTCGATCATGGGGCGAATCCCGGTAAGGGCGCAAAAATTGAGCGTGTCTTCCGAGTCTCGGGCGCTCCCTGACGGCCACCCTTGAATCGACCGGCGGTTCCCTATGAGCTGAATGGGCGTCACGCTGATCGGATCGGCCGATGCCCCGACCACAAGCAATTTGCCGCCAACCCCGAGACCGTCAATGAGCGCCGACATGGCCTTGCTATCAGGCGCCGTTGCGAGAATCACCGACGCGCCGCCCATCTTGGTCAATTCTTCCGCCACCTTTACCGCATCTGTATCCAGGTATCGGGCGGCGCCAAGCTTCAAGGCTAAGGGTTCCTTGTCTTTGCCTCGGCCAATGGCCACCGTGCGATACCCCATCTTGCTCGCGAACTGGACTCCAAGATGGCCGAGCCCGCCGAGGCCAAGCACGGCCACCAGATCCCCTGCTCCCGCGCCGCTATGACGCAGACTATTGAACGTCGTAATGCCCGCACAGAGGATGGGAGCGGCCTCTGCCGGGGATAAGGAGTCCGGAATCAACGCTAGGGCGTCTGCACTTGCAATCATGTACTGCGCATACCCGCCATCATCGCTGAACCCCGTGATCCTGAGATTCTGGCAACTGATGAAATCCCCACGACGACACGGGACACACTGACCACAGTGCCTGCCATGCCAGCCCACGCCGACCCGCTGGCCCTTCTTCCACGCCGCCACGCCCGGTCCGACCTCGTCAATGACGCCGGCCACCTCATGCCCCGTGACGCGCGGGTATTGCAGCCCGGGCCAATGTCCCTCCTTCACAAACATGTCGCTATGACAGATCCCGCACGCTTGCACCTTGATGCGGACCTGCTTGGGCCCAGGCGCCGGCACCTGTCGCTTGACCACTTCGTATGGGCCGCCCGGACGACTAATTTGAACCGCAGTCATCTGTGCCATCGCTAAACCTCCTTAGAACATCTTCGACCAGGAGATAAACATACCGTGCCCTCCTCGTTTCGGTCCGCTGTCCGAACTCCTGAAGACTCCGAAGTTGTAGCTGTAGTTGAGTTCAACCTGCGAGTTCCACGGCATTCCGCTGACAATCCCGCCTCCCAGTGCCGGAAACGGATCCGTCTGCATTTTGACCGTGCCGGTATCCGTAAAGCGGGGTCGCTCGACGAGTCCAAAGGTCCCGCGGATATACGGATACAGGAAAAACAAGGCTTCATACCGAAACGTCAAGTCTGTCATGACGTATCTCCGAGGAAACAATTCAGTGAAAGCGACCCCAGGCATCATGGGAAGTGACAGCGCTTCCCATTCATATCCAATCGGTCGCCCCGGTAAACGGAAGGCGGAAAAGCGGTCCAGATCCTTCCCAATACCGCCATAGGCCGACCAGATGAGTCGGTGCAGCTCACTGTCCACAAACGGGGCCCTACCCGCGACGACCGCATACGCGCTCGCTGCAAGATAATTTTTTTCGCTTCGAAAGTCCGGAGCGTCGAAGACCACCCCGCCCCAGTTTTGCCAGTGCATCCGGTGCCCGTACACCGCATCGCCGCCAAATGAGAAGCCTCGGTGCGCCAGCTCCATCAAATTTCGATCGAGCATGTCGGTCCGCAGCCGGAAATGCACGCGTCCTTCATACGTGTCGCTGGGAAGGATGAACGCTGGCGCCGTATGTTTGGCGCGTTGGAACCAGTGATAGCCGGGCTCATAGGTCAGCGAGGCTTCCAGGGCACTGTCCTGATGTCCCGGAGCCAGTAACTTTCGATACCCAATGCCAAATCCTGCGTAAACATAGTTCCATTGGATCTCGACGTCTTGGATCCGCTGGCCTTCGACGTACTCGGAGCGACCGAAAGGCGCGATTAAATTGTTGAAGGTGAATACTGCCTCCCACCCATCCCACGACTTCGACCCGAGATTGTACCGGACATCATTGAAGACGCCCGAGAAGGTGCCCCGAAAGCGTTCTGTCTCCCAGTTATGCGAGACAAAGAGCGCGCCAAAGGGAAGCACCTGGAGCTGGATTGGGCCGTTCGGGATCCATTGCACGCCGAAATTGACAGCAGTGACATGCCGGCGATCGCGTTCCGGGAAATCGATCGGTAGCCCAAACAATTCGGCATGAAATGCTTCACCCGCTAGCGGGGTTCTAGGTTCCTCGCCATAGGCGGCCGAAAGGAAGAGAACGCTGCTTGCAACGCAGGCGTAGAGCCAAATGGTGAAAGATGCTCTACTGGTTACACGCGCACGCCAGTAAGCGGCCCTCATACGAGAGATAATCTTAGCAAATTCCTGACACTTTTTCTTGTGACACGTTCCTCCTGATCCGTGCGACCATTGCAAAATCTGACCCTCTCCCCTATACTACCGACCGGCGCAGATGAATCTGGTTAGTCGCACCAAGAACATTCTCCTCAGCCCGAAGCAGGAGTGGCAGGTCATCGACGACGAGGCCACGAGCGTCGGCAGGCTCTACATCGGCTACATTGTCCCGCTTGCAGCGATCGGGCCCGTCGCCTCGAACATTAGGATGGCGCTCTTCGGAATCAGCGTGCCGTCCATGGGGACCTACCGGGTGCCGATTGGCGCCGCGGTCCGGCAGGGGATTGTGCAGTACGTGATGGCGCTCGTGGGCGTGTTCGTGCTCGCCCTGATCATCGACGAGCTCGCGCCCTATTTCAGAGGCCAGGAGAACCGGTACCAGGCGCTCAAGGTCGCGGCCTACTCGAGCACAGCAGTCTGGGTCGTGGGCATCGTTGGGCTCATTCCGGCGCTGACCATTCTCGGGCTGCTCGGCCTGTACAGCCTGTACCTCCTCTATCTCGGCCTGCCCGCGCTGATGAGAGTGCCGCAGGACAAGGCGATGGGCTATACGGTCGTGGTGATCATTTGCGCGGTGGTGCTGTTCTTCGTGATCGGAATGATCGCGGCGCAACTCGGCGGCGGTCCGGTGATCGAGGCGGAGAACATGACATGGGGACAGGCTACTTTTTGACGCGGAATTCCACAAGAGGTATTACGGTAACGCCACGCCGCGCGCCCAGCCCAGCAAGGCCCGCTTATTGACAAGACCTCCAGAATGTGTCACTCATCCACTCTTTAGCAGGTGTTCCTCGGCTCAACCATCGCTAACCATCCTTCCTGGAGGTGCGCTATGCCGCAAGATTGGTGGAACTTGATAGTTGGACCGTTTCAACAGCTGTTAAGCGGAATCTTGAGCAAAGTTCCGGGTGTGCTGGTGGCGATTCTATTACTGCTGGTCGGCATGCTGGTGGCCAGGGGACTGCGGGCTGGTGTTGAGAAATTTCTCAAGTTCGTCCGTGTAGATGAGTACACAGAGAAAATTAAGCTGAATGAAGTTCTCTCCCGTTTAGGCTTTGGTCGCTCTCCGGGATATATCGTGGGGTTTTTGGTTTACTGGCTGATCATCCTGGTGTTTCTGCTTTCTGCGGCCAACGCCGTCGAGCTGACTGCGGTCTCCCGGCTCCTGGAGCGATTTGTCCTCTTCGTCCCCAAATTGATTGGCGCGGTCCTCGTGGTGGCTGGCGGCCTTCTGCTTGGCCATTTTTTGGGTGAGATCGTGGGAAACGCCGCCACCGCCAACAAGCTCCAAGGAGCTGTGGCCCTGTCCAAGGTGGCGCGGTTCGTGGTGATCGCGTTCGCTGCAATCATGGCTCTTGAGCAGATCGGCATCGACACCTCCATCATCACTTCGTCGTTCCAAATTATTTTGGCCACTATTGGACTGGCGGTGGCGATCGCCTTTGGCTTGGGTGGAAGAGACGCAGCCGCGGACATCATCAAAAACTTCACTGCGAAACGCGGGTGAGGAGGTCCAGCGCTTAACGATTGGGACAGGCTACTTTTCAGAGGGGTAGCCTGTCCCTTATTGCGCCGCGTCCTTGACCGTGTCGGCCGTCTTCCCGGCGGCCTTCTCCAGCGTGCCCTCCACCCTACACCCAACCATCACCGCCAGCCAGCCTCCCCGCCTCTTCATCGCAGCCTCCTCCGAAAAGCAGCACGCGAGATTGAGTCACCATCGCGCAGCTCATGTCCTTTCAGATAGGAATCGCTTGTAGCACCCTTCCCTCCACCCCGCTCGCCTGAGACGAACAAGTCCCTCAACCCCTTGAAGATTCAGAGAGAAGGCTCGACCTAGCCGCCTCGGTCTGACTGGCAAAGGATTTGCTTTTTCTTCTAGTGAATGGTGATGGAACGCCGGACACCATTCAGAAGGAAGGGACTATGGTGCCCAATCGCAAGCGCACACTCTCTTTCGACGAGAAGAAGGCTGCCGAAGCCGCCTTTCAGGGCTTACCGATCGACCAGGCGTGGTCAGTGAGCGCCCAGGCGATTTACTTCGGCATTCTCGCGCATACCCAGGGCCGGAATATCGTTGAAGAGGGAGTCCTGGAAACGACCGTCTTCTAGGCAGCTTGCCGACCTAGAACGAGAGGTCCGCCGACATCAACCCCAACCGCATCGTCCCCCTTGACCCCGACCAGAACCTCCGCGCCGCGCCCAGCCAGAAGGTTATGGCGTCGCGTCCTTTTGCAATCGGGCTGGCTGCGAAGCGACTTTGAGGAATTTCAGTCTGACCCAGCGGGCGCCTACCGGTTCGCCACCATGGGCAACTCGCG
>WNGA01003792.1_pt1 | contig 37414 bp, 37 predicted proteins | sample 5400061 | NCBI WGS metagenome assembly WNGA01 (sample SAMN13153366, study PRJNA577476) | soil metagenome | isolation source: 100 cm soil or saprolite under grassland replicate 2 | place: USA:California | collected 2016-06-15
AGGGCGAGCGTCTCGACCAGCGGGCGGCCGAGCATGCGCGCGTTCGGCCAGCCGAAGAGCTCCTCGGCGGGCCTGCTCCAGCGCGTGACCGCGCCGTCGCGATCCGTCAGCACGAAGCGGGCATCGACGAGCTGACGCAGCAGCTCCTCGACGGCCTCCGCCTGGGCGGTCGCGGGACTCGACTCTTCTGGTGACACCTCCTTGTCCCGGTCGGCGTAGCGCGTTCCTAGCGCGACTGGAGGCGGCTCGCTATCGCCTATTCGTCCAGATCACTCAAGTCCGTGCTCCAGCACCCCTTTCACGCCCGAATCCAGGGCGTTCAGGCGGTACAGGGCCAGTGCCTCAGCGGAGCGGAAGCGCCGCCCCGGAAGTGCGTCCGGCCCGTGGTGGGCGAGGATGCAGTGAGAGAGAGCGTGCAGCTTCGCCTCGGGGAATCCGTCGAGCCGCCGCGCCCGCTCCGCCACGAGCTGCTGCCCGAGCGTCACGTGGCCGACCAGCGCGCCGGCCTCGCTGAGCGCGATCTCGGCGCCGAGCTGGAACTCGAGCGTCTTCCCGGCGTCGTGGAGGATCGCGGCCGTGAGGAGGAGGTCGGAGTTCAGCCTCGGGTGGAGCACGCAGGTCTCGAACGCGAGCGTCGCGACGGCCACGGTGTGCTCCAGCAGCCCGCCGAGGTAAGCGTGGTGGCCGGAGCGGGTGCACGGGGTCCGGCGGAGCTCGGCGCGGAAGCACTCGTCGCTCAGGAACGAGTCGAGCAGCGCCCGGAGGTCAGTGTCGTAGACCTCGCGCGCGAGGTGCTCGAGGAAGCCGTCGAGCTCCTCCATGTCGCGGTAGGCGACCGGCAGGAACTCGGAGGGGTCCGGCACCTCCTCGGCGGCGCGCCTGATCGTCTTCAGCTCAACCTGGAGCTCGTCGCGAAAGCGCTCCACGCGCCCGCTCACCGCGACGAGGTCGCCTCGCTCGAACTGGCCGGCGAGGAAGTCGGCGTCGCGGAACGCTCGGCCCGGAATCGCTCCCGTGCGGTCGCGCAGCTCGACCGCCAGGTACGGCGAGCCGTTCCTCGCGGTGAGCCGGTCCTTGCGCGTGCACGCGAAGACGCCCTCGACCTCGCCGCCCGGTCTCAGCTCAGCGATCGTCACGTTCCAATCGTGATCGTGGGATCGGACGGCGCGTCGGGTACGGTGAGGTTGATGACCGACGTGATCTGGCGGGAGCGTCCCGAGTTGCGAGCACCGGTGATGGTGTGCGCCTTCAAGGGGTGGAACGACGCCGGCGAGGCGGCCTCCGCCGCGCTCTCGTACATCAAGGGCTCGTTCGACGCGCGCGACGTGGCCGGCATCGACCCGGAGGAGTTCTACGACTTCACCGCGGTGCGGCCAACGGTCAGGCTCACCGAGGGGAGCATGCGCGAGATCGAGTGGCCGGAGAACACGTTCTCGGTCGCGCCGGTGCCCGGCGCCGACGGCGACCTCGTGCTGCTGCACGGCGTGGAGCCCTCCCTGCGCTGGCGGCGCTTCACCGACGAAGTGATCGGCGCGGCGCGCGAGCTCGGGGTCCAGATGGTGATAACGCTCGGCGCGCTCCTCGCCGACGTGCCGCACAGCCGGCCCGTCGCGATCAACGGCATCACGTCCGACGAGACGCTCATCGAGCGGCTCGGCTTCGAGCCGCCGAGCTACGAGGGGCCGACGGGCATCGTCGGCGTGCTCCAGCGCGCGTGCGCCGACGCGGGCCTGCCGGCGGTGAGCCTCTGGGCCTCGGTGCCGCACTACGTCGCGGCGTCGCCGAACCCGAAGGTCGCGCTGGCGCTCGTGCGCGCATTCGAGGGCGCCGCCGGGCTGGCCGTCGACGGCGGCGAGCTCGAGGAGGCCGCCGCCGACTACGAGCGCCAGGTCACGGCCGCCGTGGCGAGCGACCCGGAGGTCAAGGCCTTCGTCGAGCGGCTCGAGAACGCCATGGACGAGGTACAGGCCGAGAACCCGCCGGACGAGGGCCAGCTGCCCTCGGCCGACACGATTGCCTCCGATTTCCAGCGCTTTTTGCGCCAGCGCGGGCCTGGAGGACCTGGACAGGGGTCGTAGTTTGCGGAGCCCGTGAGGCGGGAACTACGACCCCATGACAATCGGAGCATCGATATTTCTCATCGCCGTTGGCGCGATCCTGAAGTACGCGGTCGACGTCACGGTCTCCGGAATCGAGATTCAGACCATCGGTCTCATCCTCATGATCGCCGGCGCGGTCGGGCTCGTGATCGGCCTCTTCCTGCTCACGCAGGAGGATCGCCGCAGGCCCGTCGTCTACGACGACCGCGACCCTGTAGTCCGCTAGAAGCCGCGGCCGGCCCGAAGTCCGGATCGACCCCGCCGCGGCATGGCCGCGTCGGAAGACCCTGATCCTCGACCCTTACTTCTCCGCCGCCGGGCAGATGATCCTGTAGTCGCAGAAGCGGCAGACGTCGGGGGAGGGCGTCGGCTCGAAGCGCTGCTTCAGGATGCCGCCGGCGATCTCGGAGACCGTCGAGCGCACGCGCTCGAGCTCCTCCTCGGAGTGCGCCACCGGGACCTTCTCACCTGTCAGGACGTAGAAGTAGCTCTGGGCGGACGTCTCGAGCCCCCACGACTCGCGCGCGCCCATCTGGTAGACGGACAGCTGGACGTCCTCGCGCAGCTCCTGCTCGGTCTTCGCACGGCCGGTCTTGTAGTCGATCAGCTCGAACGTCCCATCGGGGTGGCGGTCCACCCGATCGACACGGCCGCGCAGGAGGTGCGGGCCGATGCGGAAGGCGAACGAGCGCTCGAACCAGACCGCCTCGGAGTCGGATTCGCGGTCGTGCCGCCAGTAGCTCTCGAGCGCGGCGACGGCGCGCTCGCGAAACTGAAGCTCGTCGTCCGAGTCGCCGAACCCGGAGCGGCGCCAGGACGCCTCGAACAGCTCCATCAGCGAGGCCAGCGAGCCGCCGCCCTGTGAGTGGAAGCGCTCCAGCACCTGGTGGAGCACGATCCCGAAGCGCTGGTGGATCGTGGGCTCCTGCGGGATCCGGAAGACGCGCGCGAACTTGTACCTGAGCGGGCAGATCCGGTACGTGTCGATGTCGGAGGCCGACAGCATCAGTCCGCGCCCACGCCGCGGGATGAACGGGTCGAGCGAGGGCTCGGCGCCGTTCTGGGCCGCGGTGGGGCGCTCGGCGGGGTCGCGCTCGGTGTCGCGCAGCCAGCTGTCGAGCCCCGACTGCTCGAGGATCTCGCGCTGCTCGGGTGTGGCGCACTGGAGCAGGATCTCGTTGAGCGCCGGCAGGGCGGCGTCGAGCGACTGGCCATCCTTCGCGCGCTCGATCAGCGTGGCGACCTTGATCAGCTCCAGGTAGCGCGAGACCGCCTGGTCCACGTCGAGGTAGGTGTCGAGGCGCATCTCGCCGAGGCGGCCGCCCATGCGGGCCACCGTGTCGAGCAGCTCGTCGCGCATGATCCGGAACGTCGAGTGGAGTCCCTCGGCCGGGCCGAACAGCTCCTCCTCGAAGACCTCCTCCTCGACTCCGACGGCGGCCATCGCCTCCTCGTAGAACGGCGACGGGCGCGGGTTCGCCCCCTGCTGGCCGCCCTCGGCCCATGCGAGCACGAGACCCTTCCGCGCGCGCGTCATGGCCAGGTGGAGGAGCCGCCGCATCGCAGCGTCGTGAGCAGCGCGCCCATCCCCCTGTGCGCCGCGCCGCTTCAGCAGCTCGGGCGGCACGCCGTCGGCCTCGGGGCGGTACGGGCCCGGCATCTGAGCGGGCGAGAGCCCGAGCACGAAGACGTGGTCGAACTCGAGGCCGCGCGAGGCCTCCATGGTCATCACCTGAACGGCCGGAGCGGTCGGCGTGCCCGTGGCCTCCTCTTCCCTCAGGCCCGATTCGGCGACGGCCGCGAGGTAGCGCGTGAAGTCCCGCGCGGTGGCGTGCGGCTCGCGGCGCATGTAGGCGGTGGCGAGCTCGGACAGCTTGGCGATGTTGCGGAGCCGCTCGACGGTGTCCGCGTGGGTCGCGAAGACCTGCTGGCGGCGGAGCCCGATGCGCTCGATCAGCCGCAGCACGAAGGCGTCGGGGCGGCGGTCCTCGAATGCGTTCGACGCCGAGCGGTAGAGGCGCAGGAAGACGCGCGCGCGGTCGCGGCCTTCCTCGGAGAGCTGCGGCCCCTCCAGGGCGGCAGCGACGGCCGAGGGCATGTCGAGCTTGCGCCGCCGCGCGAGCTGGGTGAGCCGCGCCACGTCCACCGAGCGCAGCTCGACCGGCGGTCGGCTCAGCGCGCGCACCACCGCGCCGGAGTCGTTCGGGTCGGCGAGCGCTCGCAGCCAGGCGAGCACGTCGCGCACCTCCGCGCGCTGGAAGTAGGCGGCGGCGCCGCAGGTCCGCGCCGGCACGGCGCGCTCCTCGAGCGCGGAGGCGATCACGGCGCCCTCGCTCTTCACGGAGCGCACCAGCACGGCGATCCGCTCGGGCGGAACGCCGCCGGCGATCAGCTCCTCGGCCTCCGCCGCCACGGCCTGGGCCTGAGCGCGCTCCGAGCGGGCGCGCCAGAAGCGCACGCGGCCGCCGCTCACGCCTGTGAGGCGCCCTGGGAGCACCGCCGTCGCGGCGTCGAGGATGCGCCGGCCCGAGCGGCAGTTGCGCTCCAGCTTCACGACGCTGGCGTCCGGCAGCTCCTCGAGGAAGCGCGCGTCCGAGCCCACTACGGTCACCTGCTGGTGCTCCTCGATGAGGAGCCGCAGGAGCATGCCCTCGGCGAAGTTCGTCTCCTGGTACTCGTCGACGAGGATGTGCCGGTAGCGGCGCGCCACCCGCTCGCGCACATGCGGGCGCTCGTGCAACAGCTGGAACGCCTGCAGCACGAGGTCGCCGAAGTCGAGCGCGCCGCGCTCGGCCAGCAGGCGGTCGTGGTCCGCGTAGAGGCGCGCGAACTCGAGCTCGCGGGCGGCGTGGGCCCGGGCGGCGTCGCTCGCGGCCCCGGCCGCGGCTCGCTCGGCGTATGCCCGGTAGTCCGCGGCCGAGACCATCTCGTGCTTCAGCCGGTCGATGCGCGAGACGAAGCTGGCGAGCAGCGGCGCGGGGTTGCCGCGGATCTCGTGCGCCCGGAGCGAGAGGTCGTCGAGCCGCTCGAGCAGGAGGGCGAGGCGGTCCGCCGGCGTGACCGGCGAGAGGAACGGGTCCACCCCCGCCTCGAGCGCCTCGTCCTGGAGGAGACGGAGGCAGAACGAACGGAAGGTCTCGACGTGCAGCTCCTCGTACGGCGACTCGAGCAAGGCCTCGAGCCGCTCGCGGAGATCAGCCGCGGCCGGAGCGGAGAACGTGAGCGCCAGGATCTGCTCGGCGGGGAGTCCCTCGCCCACGAGCCAGGCGAAGCGCTGCACGACCGTGTGGGTCTTGCCCGTCCCGGCGCCGGCGACCACGACGAGCGGGCCGTCCGCATGCGTGACGGCCGCCTCCTGCGCGCGGTTCAGGCCGTCGAGGGCTACGGGCATCGGCGCCTAGGATACGCCGAGCGTGCCTCTGCCAGACAGCACCGATTGGCTCGGCTTCTGCCGCCGCGCGGCGGGGGCCGCGAGGGACGCGGTGCACGCCTACGCATCCACCGCCGAGCGAGCCGTCGAGACCGGCCGTGGCGAGGGCGGCGACACCGCCTACGTGATCGACCGTGCGGCCGAGGACGCGGTGTTCCGTGAGATCGAGGCGCTCGGGGTGCCGCTGGTCGCGGTCTCGGAGGAGCGCGGGGAGGTCGTGGTCGGCGTACAAACGGCGGGCATTGAGGACGACGTCGTGCGCGTCGTCGTCGATCCCGTCGACGGTTCGCTCAACGCGAAGCGAGGGTTGCCCTTCGCGTGTGTCTCGATCGCGATCGCGTCAGGCCCGCGGATGCCCGACGTCGAGATCGGCTGGGTGGCGGAGCTCGATCCTCGCCTTTCCGCCGGCGACGAGCCGCGTGCCGGGCGCGATTGGTGGGCGGTGAAGGGGGAGGGCGCGTTTCGCGACGGGGAGCGGCTGGCGCCGCTGCGGCCGGGTCCGCTGGAGGTGCTGGGGCTCGAGACCGCCCGGCCGGAGCTGGTGGCCGCGGCCGCCCCGGCGATCGAGTCGGTGGACGCCCGCCGCATCCGCGCGCTCGGCTCGGTGGCGCTGACGCTCTGCCTCGTCGCCGCCGGCCAGCTCGACGCGATGCTCTCGCTGCGACCGATCCGCTCGGTGGACGCGGCAGCCGCCCAGCTGCTCGTGACGGAGACGGGCGGCGCCGTGGCATTCCCCGACGACGACGACCTCTCCCTGGAGATGCGCTCGCCGGTGCTGGCGGCCCGCGACCCGGAGCTCCTGGAGCGCCTCCGCACCACCTTCACCTAACGACCGTCCTGCCTTAGGTACCTATACGGTCACCAAACCAGGACGGTCATCCGGATTGGCGGCGCGCGGTAGCGGGCATTGGAACTCCTCCATGGCTCGACTGAAGAGAGCCGACTGCTCCGGTCCCGGCATTCGCCGGCGGCGGCGCGGCAAGGGATTCGAGTACCTGGACGACGACGGCCGCCGGGTTACCGAGCCCAGCGTGATCGCGCGCATCCAGGAGCTCGCAATTCCGCCCGCCTGGGAGGAGGTCTGGATCTGCCCGTATCCGATGGGGCACATCCAGGCGACCGGGACCGACGCGGCGGGTCGCAAGCAGTACCGCTACCACGACAAGTGGCGCGAGCGGCGCGATGCCCAGAAGTTCGAGGAGATGATCGACTTCGCGCGGGCGCTGCCGCGGCTGCGCGAGCGGGTGGCGAAGGACATCAAGCGTCCCGGGATGCCGCGCGAGAGGGTGCTCGCCTGCGCGATGCGGCTGCTCGACCGCGGCTTCTTCCGGGTCGGGTCCGAGAACTACGCCGAGGAGAACGACACCTACGGCATCGCGACCATGCGCAAGGACCACGTGGAGGTCGCTGGCGACCAGGTTACGTTCGACTACGAGGCGAAGGGCGGCCAGCGGCGCGTGCAGTCGATCGGCGACCCCGAGGTGGCCGAGATCGCGCGCACGCTCAAGAAGCGCCGCGGCGGTGGCGAGGAGCTGCTCGCCTACAAGGCGGGCGGCCGCTGGGTCGACGTGAAGTCGGCCGACATCAACGCGTACCTGAAGGAGGCCACCGGCGGGGACTTCAGCGCCAAGGACTTCCGCACCTGGAGCGGGACTGTGCTGGCCGCGGTCGCGCTGGCCGTGGCGGGCATCGCGGCGGGCTCGAAGACCTCGCGCAAGCGCGCCAAGACGCGTGCCGTCAAGGAGGTGTCGCGCTACCTCGGCAACACGCCCGCGGTGTGCCGCGCATCCTACATCGACCCGCGCGTGTTCGACCGCTTCGACGGCGGCCTCACCATCGGCGGCGCGCTGCCCGAGCTCGTCGAGGACACCGCCGCGTGGCCGCACGTCCAGCGCGCCGTCGAGGAGGCGGTGCTCGAACTGATCGCGGACAACCGCGAGTCCGACCTCGTCGAGAACGGCGTGGAGCTCGCCGCGGTCGCCTAGCCGGCGCCGGCGCCGCTAGCCGCGGCGGCCGAAGTCGGTCGTGTAGGTCCCGCCGTCGCCGCCGACGGGGGTGCCCGCGGCGATGCCGATCCCGATCGACTCGTACGACGTGCTGAGGATGTTCGCGCGGTGGCCCGGGCTGTGCATCCACGCGGTGGCGATCGCCCGCGGGGTCGAGAGCCGGCCCGAGCCGTATGCGATGTTCTCGCCGACGCTCCAGCCGCGCGCTCCCTCCAAGTAGCCCGTGCGGCGGATCCGGTCCACGAAGCTGGTCCCGTCCAGCGACGTGTGCGAGAAGAAGTGCTGCTCCACCATCGCGCGCGAGTGCCCCCGTGCCGCGGCTGACAGCTTCCGGTTCAGTGCCAGCAGGCGAAGGTGCCGGCGCGCGCGCTCGGCGTTCAGGACGCACAGGGTCGCGCGCACCAGCACGCGCTTGCTCGCGTTGCCGACCGTCGCACGCGCGCCGTCGCACGCTCCCGCCGCCGAGGCGGCCGGCGCGGCGAGGAGGAACAGGGTCAGCGCGGTGGCTAGCCCGACAGCGGGCCCGGAAAAGCGCATCCAGTTCTTGGTCGGAATTTCCGGGAAGACCTTTAGATGGGGGCCGAGCCGGGTACGCATCGCCGATGCCCCCCGCGGCGATCCTCGACATCGACGGCACCCTCGTCCACACGAACTTCCAGCACGCGCTCGCGTGGTACCGCGCCTTCCACCAACTCGAGCTGGTGCTGCCGGTCTGGCGCATTCACCGGCACATCGGCATGGGCGGCGACCACCTCGTCAAGGCGCTCTGCGGGGAGCAGGTGGAGGACGAGAAGGGCGACGACATCCGCGCCGCGGAGAAGGTCCTCTACGCGGAGCTGATCGGCGAGGTCGACCACTACCTGGAGCTGCTCGACGCGCGCGAGCTCGCCGACGGCTGGACCACGGCCGCGGACGTCGAGGCCACGAAGCCGGAGCCGGACCTGGTCCAGGCCGCGGTCGAGAAGGCCGGCGGCGGCGAAGCCGTGATGGTCGGCGACTCCACATGGGACTGCGAGGCCGGCGCGGTCGCGGTGCACGACTCGATCGAGGACCTGCGCGAGTCGCTCGACGAGACGCCGCTTGCGGCAAGCTAGGGGCGTGGCCGACAGACTCGGTACCTACAAGGCGAAGCGCGACTTCGAAAAGACGCCGGAGCCCAAGGGCGCGCGCCGCAAGCGCGCGGAGGAGGCGCGCTTCGTCGTCCAGGAGCACAACGCCCGCCGGCTCCACTGGGATCTGCGCCTGGAGCACGAGGGCGCGCTGGCGTCGTGGGCGCTGCCGCGCGGCGTGCCCGAGCACCCTGACGAGAACCGGCTCGCGGTGCGCACCGAGGACCACCCGCTCGACTACCTCGAGTTCCACGGCAAGATCCCGAAGGGCGAGTACGGCGCAGGGACCATGACCATCTGGGACAGCGGCACCTACATGGCCGAGAAGTTCCGCGACGACGAGGTGATCGCGACCTTTTACGGCGAGCGCGTGCACGGCCGCTACGCGCTGTTCCGCACGCGCGAGAGCGACTGGATGATCCACCGCATGGACCCGCCGGAGGACCCGGCCTACGAGCCGATGCCGCGCGAGCTCAGGCCGATGCTCGCCCGCAGCGGCCCGCTGCCGCCGCGCGAGGAGCAGTTCGGCTTCGAGGTGAAGTGGGACGGGATTCGCACGGTGCTGTTCTCCGACCACGGCCACCTCGAGCTGCGCGGGCGGAACTGGAGCGACTTCACGCCGCGCTACCCCGAGGTGCGCGAGCTCGCCCGCTCGCTGGGCGCGCGCCGCATCGTCCTCGACGGCGAGGTCGTGGCGTTCGACGACCGGGGGCGCCCGAGCTTCGAGCGCCTCCAGTCGCGGATGCACCTCGCCTCGGACTCGGCGGTGAGGCGGCGCATGCGCGACATCCCGGCCACCTACGTGATCTTCGACCTGCTCTACCTCGACGGGCACACCACCACGGGCCTGACCTACGAGAAGCGCCGCGAGCTGCTCGAGAGCCTCGAGCTCGAGGGCGCCGCGTGGCGCACGCCCTCGTACCACCGCGGCGAGGGGAAGGCGCTGCTCGCGGCCACCCGGGAGCTCGGCATCGAGGGGATCGTGGCGAAGAAGCTCGACTGCCCCTACCAGCCGGGCATCCGCGCCTCGCACTGGATCAAGGTGAAGAACGTCCACACCCAGGACGTGGTGATCGGCGGCTGGACGCCCGGTGAGGGCGGGCGCAGCTCGAGCCTCGGGTCGCTCGCGGTCGGCGCCATGGACGGAGACGAGCTCGTCTACTCCGGGAAGGTCGGCACGGGGTTCACCGAGCAGTCGCTCGCGCTCCTCAAGCGAGAGCTCGAGCCGCTCCGGTGCGACAGCTCGCCGTTCAGCGGCCGCCAGCCGCCGAAGGGCACGAAGTTCGTGGAGCCGCGGCTCGTGGCGCACGTCGAGTTCCGGGAATGGACGAAGAGCAGGACGCTCCGGGCGCCCTCGTTCAAGGGCCTTCGCCCCGACATCTCGCCGCAGGAATGCGTGCGAGATGAAGGTTAAGAGACGCCTGACGGGTAGATTTGACGCATGGCACGCGCAATTTGGAGCGGTGCGATCAGCTTCGGGCTGGTCAACATCCCGGTGAAGCTCTACAGCGCGGTTTCGCGCAAGACGGTCCGGTTCCATCAGATCGACGCCGAGTCGGGCCAGCGGATCCGCCAGCAGCGGGTCAACCCCGCGTCCGGTGACGAGGTCCCGTACGAGCAGATCGTCAAGGGCTACGAGATCAGCCCCGACAAGTATGTGACGATCACGCCCGAGGAGCTCGAGGCGCTCGAGCCGCAGAAGACGAGGACGATCGACATCGAGGAGTTCGTCGACCTCGAGCAGATCGACCCGATCTACTACGACCACCCCTACTACCTCGCCCCCGACAAGGGCGCGGCGAAGGCCTACAAGCTGCTGCTCGACGCGATGGAGCAGGCGGACAAGGTGGCGATCGCGCGCGTGGTCATCCGCTCGAAGGAGAACCTCGTTGCGCTGCGCTCGTACGACGGCGCGATCACGATGGAGACGATGCTGTTCCCCGACGAGGTCGTGCAGCCCGACTCGATCGAGGAGCTCGCCGCGACCGACGGGGACGTGAAGACGACGAAGCGCGAGCTCGACATGGCGAAGCAGCTGATCGAGTCGCTGTCCGGCGACTTCGACGCCGGCCAGTACCGCGACGAGTACCGCGAGCGCGTGCTCGACCTGATCGAGCGCAAGGCGGCGGGCGAGACGATCACGGTCGAGGTGCCCGAGCCCGAGCGCAAGGAGGTCCCGGACCTCATGGCGGCGCTCGAGGCGTCGATCGCGGCGTCGAAGAGTCCGCCCAAGAAGCCGACGCGCGCGTCGAACGGCTCAGGCGCCTCGAAGAAGAAGAAGGCAGCGGCCAAGAAGTAGGTGTCCTCCCGCGTCGCCGTTGACGTCGCCGGAAAGCATCTATCGCTTTCCAACCTGGACAAGGTCATGTATCCCGAGGTGGGCTTCACCAAGGGGCAGGTGATCGACTACTACACACGCATCGCACCCGTGCTGTTGCCGCACCTCCGCGATCGCCCGCTCACTCTCAAGCGCTATCCCAACGGCGTTGAAGGAGGGCATTTCTACGAGAAGCAATGTCCCTCACATCGCCCCGATTGGGTGCGCAGCGAGCCGGTCGAGCTCAGCTCCAAAACCATCGATTTTTGTGTCTGCGACGACCTCCCGACGCTGGTCTGGCTCGCCAATCTCGCCGACCTCGAACTGCATCCGTCGCTCTCCAAGGTCCCGGACGTCGACCGCCCTACGCTGATGGCCTTCGACCTCGACCCGGGGGCCGGCAGCGGCCTTGGCGAGTGCTGCGAGGTGGCGCTGATCCTGCGCGATGCGCTCGAGCGGCTGGGACTCGAGTGCTTCGCCAAGACGTCCGGCTCGAAGGGCATCCAGGTCTACGTGCCGGTCAACGTGGACGACGTGGATTACGACCACGGCACGAAGCGGCTCTCGAACGCGCTCGCGCGGCACCTCGAGTCGGAGCACCCGAAGCTGATCGTGGCAAGCCAGAGGAAGGAGCTCCGGAAGAACAGGGTCCTGATCGACTGGAGCCAGAACGACGAGCACAAGACGACCGTGTCCGTGTACTCGCTGCGGGCGCGGGAGCGGCCGACCGTCTCGACGCCGCTCCTGTGGGATGAGGTCGAGGCCGGCGATCCGGACGGGCTCGTCTTCGAGGCCGACGACGTGCTCGCGCGCGTGGAGGAGCACGGCGACCTGTTCGCGCCCGTGGCGGAGCTTCGCCAGGGCTTGCCGGAGCTGTAGCTCGGGTACGGTCTTGTGATGGTCGACTGGGGCCTTGCCCGGCAGATCGCGAAGCTGGCGGCGGGACAGGGCAGCGAGGGAGGGCTTCCGTTCGACGCCGCCGTCCTGTCCGCCGAGATGGAGCCGGCCGTCGCGGGCTACACGCGCCTGACGCTTGCGTCGCCCACTCCGCCGGCCGAGGTGGTGAGCCGCGCCGAGTGGACAGGGGTGAACCTGGACGCGCTCGCGCAGGTCCTCGATCCCGTGGCCGGGCGCCTGGACGAGCGGCTCGAGTCCGCGGGCGCGCTGGCCGGCGCCCTTCGCCGTGGCGCCGCGGCCACCCTCGCCGCCGAGGCCGGGCTCGTGATGGGCTACATGTCGCAGCGCGTGCTCGGCCAGTACGAGCTGTCGCTGCTCGGCGGCGACACCGACCCGCGGCTCCTGTTCGTGGGCCCCAACCTGGCCGGCGCGGTGCGCGACCTGGACGTCGATGCCGACTCGTTCGGGCGCTGGATCTGCGCGCACGAGCTCACCCACGTCTTCCAGTTCCAGGGGGTGCCGTGGCTGCGCGAGCACATGAGCGGGCTGCTCCGCGAGTACGTGGAGACGCTCGAGGTGCGGATCCAGAAGGGCGCCGCCGGCGGGCTGCCGTCGCTTCCGGATCCGGCTCGTTTGGTCGAGGCGTTTCGGGAGGGTGGGCTCGCCGCGCTGGTGCAGAGTCCCGAGCAGCGGGCATTGATGGATCGCGTTCAGGCGGCCATGTCGGTGATCGAGGGGTACTCGGAGCACGTGATGGACGTTCTCGCCGCCGAGCTGATCCCGGACCACGAGGAGCTCCGCGCGGCGATGGACCGGCGCCGGCGGAGCCGCTCGGCGCCGCAGCGGATCATCGAGCGCCTGCTCGGCTTCGACGTGAAGCTGCGCCAGTACGAGCAGGGGAAGCGCTGGGCGGACGAGGTCGCCGCCCGGGCCGGGATCGAGGGGCTGAACCGCGTCTGGGCGTCCCCGGAAGCCCTGCCCAGCGCGAGCGAGCTGCAGCACCCAGGGGCTTGGCTCGAACGCACCGAGCCGCCCACTCTCAGCGCGGCCTGAGCAGCTCGTAACAGGCGGCACATGTAACCAACCCGCCCGGGAGGTTTACGTACATGTGTTCGCTGGTATACTTCTATTGAAGTTAAATCTAATAAGGTCCAAGGAGAGAACAGCCCCCCATGGCCACCCAGACCCAGACCCGCACTCAGACCCAGCGCAAGGTAAGCGCCCAGAAGGCCGCTGCTACGCGTCGCCGCAAGGCTGCCGCGCGCAGCAGCTCGGCCAAGAAGGCCGCTGAGACCCGCGCTCAGGCGCAGCTGAACACCCTTCAGGTCGTTCAGCTCCAGGCCGAGCGTGCCGCGCTCATCCCGGTCGGGGCCGCGCTCGAGGCGCGTGACGCCGTCGCCGGTGCCCTGAGCCCGTACGTCGCCGGCCGCGAGAGCGCCGAGCGTGAGCTCGAGAAGGTCGGCAAGCGCGTGCAGGTCAGCCTGAAGCGCTTCGAGCGCCGCGGCTCGACCGCCCGCAACCGGGCGCTGCGCGAGGTCAAGCGCACGCGCACCCGCGTGGAGCGCGAGCTCCGTCAGCGCCGTAACTCCGCCGTGCGCACGGTGAAGCAGAACCGTCGCGAGGCCGAGCGTCAGGTGAAGTCGGCGCGTCGCCAGTTCGAGCAGCGCGTGTCGTCAGTCGCCTGAAGCTAAGAATCAGAAGCACCCGGCTTAGCCGGGTGCTTCCTGGTTTCGTTGAAGGATCTTCCCCCCGCCCGGCCGGAGAGACCGGTGCCGGGGAGAGGCTGCCGGAGTCGTTTCGCCGGCAGTGTGCAGTATCTCTCCTCCCTCACCAGCGCCGTCCCCTCGGGGGCGGCGCTGGTCTTTTGCTTAACTGAATCGTGATGCCGACCCGAGAACAGATCGAGGACGCCCTGCGCGGCGTGATCGACCCCGAGCTTCGCAAGGACATCGTCACGCTTGGGATGGTCCGCTCGATCGAGCAGCCGGACGACGACACCGTCAACGTGGTCGTCTCGCTGACCACCGCGGGCTGCCCGATCCGCAACCACTTCCAGACCGCCGTCGTCGAGAAGGTCCGGACGCTCGGCGTGGCGAACGTGGGGGTCGGCTTCGACGTGCTCTCGGACCAGGAGAAGCAGACGCTGTCGCAGCGCCTCGGCCGGAACGGCGGCCTCCCCCAGGGCGCGCTCGCCGCGGTCAAGAACGTGATCTGCGTCGGCTCCGGCAAGGGCGGCGTGGGCAAGTCCACGGTCACCACGAACCTCGCGGCCGCACTCCAGGCCGATGGCATGCGTGCGGCCGCGCTCGATGCCGACGTGTGGGGCTACTCGATCCCGCGCATGCTCGGCGTGCACGGCCGCCCGAAGGTCTCGGCCGAGCGCAAGATCCTGCCGCTCGACGGGCCCGCCGGCGTCAAGGCGATCTCGATCGAGTTCTTCCTCAACGAGCGCGACCAGGCGATCACCTGGCGCGGCCCGATGCTCCACAAGGCGATCCGGCAGTTCCTGGAGGACGTCGACTGGGGCGAGCTCGACTACCTGCTCATCGACCTCCCGCCCGGCACGGGCGACGTGTCCATGACGCTCGCGCAGCTCTTGCCGCAGGCGAAGTTCGTGATCGTCACGACGCCGCAGCCGGCCGCCCAGAAGGTCGCTGCGCGCGCGGCCGAGACGGCGCTCCGCTTCGACCTCGAGATCGCGGGCGTGATCGAGAACATGTCCGGCTTCACGACTCCCACCGGAGAGCGCTTCACGATCTTCGGCGAGGGCGGCGGCCAGCTCCTCGCCGACGAGCTCGATGTACCGCTGCTCGGCAAGGTGCCGCTCCAGGAGGAGCTGCGCGTCTGCGCCGACGAGGGCCGCCCGCTCGTGCTCGAGGATCCGGACGCGCCCGCGGCGCAGGCGCTCTACCACGCGGCGCGCGGCATCATCGCGGCGACGCCGCAGGAGCTGGGCGTGTTCCAGCAGCCGTCGGGGCCGCCGCTGCCGGAGATCACGGGCACCGCGCTGCCGATGGCTCAGTAGCCGGCCGGCTGTGCAGCAGGGCTAGCCGCCCTGCTTGTAGTACTCCGCGTTGGTCTGGATGTACGACTGCCACTCGTCGGGCAGCTGGTCCTCCGCGAAGCAAGCGTCGACCGGGCAGGCCTCGACGCACGCGTCGCAGTCGATGCACTCCTCGGGGTCGATGTAGAGCTGCTTGACCTGGTCGTAGTCGGGTTCGTCGGGCGTCGGATGGATGCAGTCGACGGGACACACCTCGACGCACGAGTTGTCTTTCGTGTCAATGCAGGGTTCGGCGATGACATAAGCCATGGAGCGCCGCATTCTACGAAGTCCCTTAAACGGGCAGGCCCGTGCTGCCGACTAAAGGGGGTGATGGACAGGATCAGCTCCTGGCTGTGCCCGACCGAGGACCACAGGGCTCGCGCGCTCGAGGCCGGCGACCGCGTGCGCACTGCCCGGACGATCGCGGCGATCACATGCGGGATCTCGCTCGTGGCGACCGCTCCATTCGTGAGCTGGTGGTTCCTGGGTCTGTTTGGCTTGGTGGCGCTGACCCTCGGGACGCTCGACCGCCGGCTGGACCGCTCCGACCGGCCGGAGCTCGTGGCTGCGGAGACCGCGCTCATGATCCTCGCGGTGCTCGCGGTCGGCACCGCGCTCAGCGGGGGCGAGGCGAGCCCGGCGCTCAACTGGATGATCCTCCCGGTGGCCACCTCCGCGGCGCGCTTCCGCCCGCAGGTCGTGATCGTCGGCGCGGCGGTCACGGCGGCGGTGATGTTCGGCGTCTCCGTCGGCGTCGACGCCCAGGGGGTCGTGGACGACCCCACCCGCCTCATCTCCGCCCTGACCCTGCTGATCGCCATCACCGCGATCATGAGCGCCCTCACGGAGGGCGAGCTCGAGCACCGCGACCGCGCCGTGCTCGACCCGCTCACGGGCCTCTTGAACCGAGCGTCGCTCGGCCCGCGCGTGCTCGAGATCGAGGAGCAGGCGCAGCTGACCGGCGGAGCCGTGTCGGTGATCGTGCTCGACCTCGACCGCTTCAAGCGGGTGAACGACACCCACGGCCACGAGCGCGGCGATGCCGTGCTGCGCGACGTGGCATACGAGATCCGCAAGTCGCTCCGCAGCTTCGACCTCGTCTACCGGATCGGCGGGGAGGAGTTCCTGGTCCTGCTCCCGGGCGTCGACCTGTCGGAGTCGCTCGAGATCGCGGAGCGCGTCCGCCACTCGGTGGAGCAGGCGCGGCCCGGCGACCTCGACCTGACCGTCTCGGCCGGCGTGGCCGCGGAGGCCGGCGGCCACATCCGCTACGACGAGCTCTTCCGGGCGGCGGACGCCGCGCTCCTGGAGGCCAAGCGGAGCGGCCGCAACCGGGTGGAGACGGCCGGCGGCCTGTCGCGGCTGGCGCTTCCCGGGTCGCGCCACCTGTCCGGCGACCCAAGCGCCATCAGGGCATAGCCAGGTCGGGCCTGACGGCCCTCGGGGCACATTAGGCTCCGCGCCCGTGATCCTCCTTACGGGCGCCACCGGCACCGTCGGCTCCGCGCTGCTGCGACGGCTCACCGCGGACGGCCGCCCCGTGCGCGCCCTGGTGCGCGACCAGCGCCGGCTCGGGGAGCAGCGCGTGCGGGTCCAGATCGCCTTGGGCGACCTCCTCGATCCGCCGTCATTCCGCAACGCGCTGCGCGGCGTAGACACCGTGGTCCACCTCGCCGCTTCGATCCGCGACCAGCCGCGCGGGTCGATCGAGGAGCTGAACGCGCTCGCGACCCTCCGGCTCGTGCGGGCGGCCGAGCGCGCGGGCGTCGAGCGGTTCGTGTTCTTCTCGGCGCTGAACGCGAGCCATCACTCGCGGACGCGCTTCTTCCGCGCGAAGGCGCTCGCCGAGGAGGCGGTCGAGGGCTCGCGGCTCGAGACGACGCTCTTCCGCCCGTCGATCATCTATACGCCTGGCGACCCCTGGCTGACGCTGCTCGACCGGCTGTCGCGGCTGCCGGCGATGCCGGTGTCCGGGTCGGGACGGGCGGTGTTCGAGCCGATCTGGGCCGAGGACGTGGCCGACGCGGTGACGCACGCGCTCGCCAACGGCAGCGGCTCGGCCTACGAGCTGGCCGGCCCGGAGCTCCTCTCCTACGACGACATCGTGCGAGCGGCCCTGCGCTCCGAGCATCGCCGCCGCAGGCTGTTGCACGTACCGCTTCCGGTCGTGCGCGGCTCTCTCAGGCTGCTGCGCCGGCTGGTCGGCCCGAAGGTCTTCGCCACCTGGGAGGAGGCGGAGCTGATGGAGGAGGCGATGGTGTCGGAGCGCGGCACGGCGGACGCGGAAGCGCTTGGGGTCAAGCCACTTCCGATGTCCGCCGTGCTCGGCTCGTAGTACGGCGCTCATAGCGCGCGGCCAGGCGCCGCCGCGTGTTTACATCATTCCGTCCATGCCGCCCATGCCTCCCGGCATGCCTGCCGGCTCCCTCTCGGGCATCTCGGCCACGATCGCCTCGGTCGTCAGGATGTTCTTCCCGATCGACGCGGCGTTCTGGAGCGCGGAGCGGGTCACCATCGCGGGGTCGATCACGCCCGCCTTCACCAGGTCGGCGACCTCGCCGGTTTCCGCGTTGAGGCCCTCGTTCGGGCCCTTGGCGTTGCGCACCTCGTTGACCACGACGGACCCCTCGAGGCCCGCGTTTTCCGCGATCTGGCGCAGCGGCTCCTCGAGCGCGCGGAACACGATCTGCGCGCCCGTCCGCTCGTCGCCCTCGAACCCGTCCAGCTGGATCGCGTCCTGGGCACGCAGCAGCGCCACACCGCCGCCCGGCACGATGCCCTCCTCGAGGGCCGCACGGGTGGCCTGGAGGGCGTCCTCCACGCGGTGCTTCTTCTCCTTCATCTCGGTCTCGGTGGCAGCGCCGACCTTGACCACCGCGACGCCGCCGGCCAGCTTCGCCAGCCGCTCCTGCAGCTTCTCGCGGTCGAAGTCCGAGTCCGTGTTCTCGATCTCGGCCTTGATCTGGTTGATGCGGCCCTTGATGGCCTCGGACTCACCGGCGCCGTCGACGATCGTCGTGGTGTCCTTCGCCACGACCACGCGGCGGGCGCGGCCCAGCTGCGAGAGCTGCGTGTTCTCGAGCTTGAGGCCCATCTCCTCGGTGATCACCTCGCCGCCGGCGAGGATCGCGATGTCCTCGAGCATGCGCTTGCGGCGGTCGCCGAAGCCGGGAGCCTTGACCGCGACGCCGGTGAAGGTGCCGCGGAGCTTGTTGACCACGAAGGTCGCGAGGGACTCGCCCTCCACGTCCTCGGCGATCACCAGGATCGGCTTGCCCGACTGGATGACCTGCTCCAGCACCGGGAGCACGTCCCGGACCGAGCCGATCTTCTGGTTGGCGATGAGGATGTAGGGATCCTCGAGCACCGCCTCCATGCGCTCCTGGTCCGTGACCATGTACGGCGAGATGTAGCCCTTGTCGAACTGCATCCCCTCGGTGAACTCGAGGTCCATGCCGAACGTCTGGCCCTCCTCGACGTTCACGACTCCGTCCTTGCCGACCTTGTCGATCGCGTCGGCGATCACGTCGCCGATCTCGTCGTCGGCTGCCGAGATGGCCGCCACACGGGCGATCTGGTCCTTGCCGGAGATCTCCGTGGAGACCTCCTTGATGCGGTCGACGACCTGGTCGACCGCCTTCTCGATGCCGCGCTTCAGGGCGAGCGGGTTGGCGCCCGCGGCCACGTTCTTCAGGCCCTGGCGCACGATGCGCTGGGCAAGAACGGTCGCCGTGGTGGTGCCGTCGCCGGCCACGTCGTTGGTGGCGGTGGCCACCTCACGGACGAGCTGGGCGCCCTGGTTCGAGAACGGATCCTCGATCTCGATCTCACGAGCGATCGACACCCCGTCGTTGGTGATGGTGGGAGCGCCGAACTTCTTGTCGATCACCACGTAGCGGCCCTTGGGGCCGAGCGTGACCTTCACGGCATTCGCCACCGCGTCAACGCCGTCTTCGAGCGCCTTGCGCGCGTCGGCGTCGTACTTCAGTTCCTTGTGAGCCATATCTGTGTGTCCTCCTAGCCCGCGACCTTGGCGAGCACGTCCGACTCACGAAGCACGAGCAGGTCCTCGCCCTCTACCTCGACCTCGGTGCCGCCGTACTTCGAATACAGGACCGTGTCGCCCTCGGCGACGTCGAGCGGGATGCGCTTGTCGCCATCCTCGTCCCACTTGCCCTCACCGACGGCGAGGACCTTGCCCTTCTGGGGCTTCTCCTTCGCTGTGTCGGGCAGGACGATGCCGCTCGCGGTGGTTTCGTCCTCTTCGATCGCCTTGACAATCAGGCGATCGCCCAGAGGCTTGAGATTCATGCGCTGTACCTCCTGGAAAAGTTTCTCGGCCTGGCACTCGACGTGTGAGAGTGCCGACGTGGCACTCTAGCAACGAGAGTGCCAAATGTGGAGGGAATTTCCGCGGCCGGCCAGGCTTCGCGGGGCTCCGGGGGCCGCGAGCCCCCGGCTGGCATCTAGTTCTGGGCGGGGGCGCTTGGCCGCATCCGCTCCTGGATCTCCGACGGGCGGTCTGAGATCTGCGAGAAGCGCACCACGGTGACCGCGTCGTCCATCTCGACCTTGCGGCCGTAGATCTGCTCCAGGAAGTGGACCATCTCGTCGAGCCGGCGGAACTCGGGGTTGTCGTGCTCGATGTCGCGCGGGGAGAGGTCCTTGACCTGTTTCACCTCCACGCTGTCGATCACGGCGTCGAAGATCTTCTGCCGCGGTGAGTGCTGGAACCCGACCGTGATCATCACGACCTCGCCCTTGCGGTACTTCTTGCCCTTGTCGCCGAGGCGGATCGTGGCGGTCTTCCGGCCGCGCTTCAGCTGGTCCACGAAGACCGGTGAATAGAAGTTGAGGACGAACACGGTCGGGGCAGACTACTTGCCTTCCGCAACTCGCGACAGAGCCATCTGCGCGATCTCCTTCTCGCTCTTGTAGGCGAGCCGCTCGGGCGCTTCCTCGAGCGGTATCCGGAGCGCCCCCTCGACCTCGTGGTCATGATCCGCGACCCGTCCGGAGCGGTAGCGGAACAGGAAGAAGCTCACCACCTTGAGCACGCGGTCGCCGTCGCGCGCGTACCGGTGGCGGATGCGCCGGGCGTCTCGACCGGGGTCGCATCGAGCCCCGTCTCCTCGCGCAGGTTGCGGATCACAAGGACGCCTGCCGAGAGCTCGCGGATCACTCGTCCGTAACCAGGGGGACGAAGCGCACGCCGGTGACGGCCTCCTCCTCGCCGTCGCGAAAGCGCATCAGGAGCTCGTGGCCCCCGCGCTCGACCGGGCACACGAGCGCGGCGCCCGGGGCGAGCTGCTCGAGGAGCGCGGCCGGCGGGTCGTCGCGAGCCGTCGCGGTGACGGAGATGCCGCCGAACGGCGCGCGCTCGGGGGCGCCCCTGCTCCCGTCGCCCAGGCGCACCACCACGTTGTCGTAGCCGAGCTCGTGCAGCGTCTGCTCGGCCCTCACCGCGAGGCTCTCGTAGCGCTCGATGGAAATGACGGTCCGGCACAGCCGCGACAGCACCGCCGCGGCGTACCCCGAGCCGGTGCCGACCTCGAGCACGGTCTCGGAGCCGTCCAACTCGAGCAGCTGCGCCATGCAGGCGACGATCCACGGCTGCGACATCGTCTGCCCCTCGCCGATCCGTACGGCGCCGTCGCGGTAGGCGCGCCGGCGCTGGTCCTCCGGGAGGAAGAGCTCGCGGGGCACCTCCGCCATCGCCGCGAGCACGCGCTCGTCGTGAATGCCGCGCCGCCGCAGCTGGCGCTCCACCATGCGCTCACGGTCAGTGGATGTAGTTCCGGAGTCGCGCGGGGTCATGCACCGTCACCTTCCCACGTCCCAGCGTGACGATCCCGGCCCGCTCGAGCGTCGCCAGGAAGCGGCTGCAGCTCTCCCGCGAGGTGCCCGCCAGGTGTGCGATCTCGGCCTGGGTCGAGCGGATCAGCACGTCCGCGTCGGGAGCGCCGTCGGCCTGCCGCGTGACCGTCTGCGTGAGCAGCGCGCTCGCCACGCGGCCGGCGACCGTCTGGAAGGACTGCTGGAGCAGGCGCTCGTTCGTCCGGCTCACACGCTCGGCGAGGCTGGCGAGCAGCTTCAGGGCGAGTTCGGGGTTGCGGCGGATCAGGCGCTGCATGTCGCCCGCGAGCAGCGCGACGGCGCTGGCCGGCTCCACCACCTCGGCGGTGGCGGAGCGCCTCTCGCCGCGGAACATCGCGAGCTCGCCGAACAGCATTCCGGCGCGGAGCTCCGCCAGCGCGACCGTCCTGCCGTCCTGGTGCTCGCGCGTGAGGACCACTGCGCCCGAGCGGATCAGGTAGCAGGTGTCGCCCACGTCGCCCTCGCGGAAGATCACCTCGCCGCGGTCCCAGCGGCGCGGCACGGCCACCCGCGCGACCTCCTCGAGCTCGCGCGGCTGGACCTCGCCGAACACCTCGGTGGCGGCGAGGAGGCGGACCGTCTCGTCCACGGTGGACATGAGGCGCATAATCCCACCTGGAGTGGCCGTAGCCCCTGAAGAAGCCGTCACCTTCGCGGATGTGGAGGGCGCGGCCCGCGCGCTCGCGGGCCGGGTCCGGGAGACACCGCTGCTGTCGGCCGGCGAGCTGTCGCGCCGGATGGGCGCGCGCGTGCTGCTGAAGGCCGAGAACCTCCAGCTCACCGGCTCGTTCAAGGCGCGCGGCGCGACCCACATGATCCGGGGGCTCTCGCGCGAGGCGCTCGGCTGCGGGGTCGTGGCGGCGAGCGCGGGCAACCACGCCCAGGCGGTGGCGTTCGCCGCGCGCGAGGCGGGCGCGCGCGCCGTGCTCGTCATGCCGGCGCAGGCGCCGCTGGCCAAGGTCGCAGCGGTGCAGCAGTACGGCGGCGAGGTGCGCTTCGTCGAGGGCGGCTACGACGAGGCGCAGGCCGAGGCGCGCCGGCTTGCCGAGGCCGAGGGCTTCACGGTCGTGCACGCGTTCGACCAGCCCGAGGTCGTGGCCGGCCAGGGCACGATCGGGCTCGAGATCGCTCGGCAGGCGCCCGACTTGCGGCTCGTCGTCGTCCCGCTCGGGGGAGGCGGCCTCGCCAGCGGGATCGGGCTGGCGCTCGACAGCGCGCTCGAGGACGTGCGCGTGGTCGGAGTGCAGGCGGAGGCGTGCGCCCCCTACATCGACTCGCTCGCGGCGCATCGGCCGGTCGGCGCGCGCTCGGCCAACACGATCTGCGACGGCATCGCCGTGAAGCGCCCGGGCGACTTCACCCTGCCGCTCGTGCAGCGCTACGTCCACGAGGTGGTGACGGTCTCGGACGACGAGGTGGCGCAGGCCATGGTGCTGCTGCTCGAGCGCTCGAAGCTCGTCGTGGAGGGAGCGGGCGCCGTCGCGGTGGCGGCGCTGATGCACGGGCGGGTGGAGGCGCCGGACGAGGGCTCGGTGTGCGCCGTCCTGTCCGGCGGCAACGTCGACGTGTCGCTTCTCTCGGAGGCGATCCGACTGGGCGAGACAGCCGCCGGCCGCCGGATGGTCCTCTCGACGGTCGTGCCGGACAAGCCCGGCGCCCTGGCCGGGCTGCTGCGCGTGGTGGCCGATCACGGCGGCAACGTGGTCGACGTGGAGCACCTCCGCGACGGCATCGAGATCCACGTGCGCGAGACGGCGATCAAGCTCGTGCTGCAGACGCGCGGGCCCGAGAACAGCCAGGAGATACTCGACGCCGGAGGCGCTCGCGGGCGGGCGCCCGGTGGTGGCGCTCGAGAGCACGATCGTCAGCCACGGCCTGCCGAGGCCGCGCAACCTCGACGTGGCCCGGGAGGCGGAGGCCGCGGTGCGGGACGGAGGCGCGCTGCCGGCGACGATCGCGGTGGTGGCCGGCGAGGCCCGCGTCGGCCTCGACGACGAGGCGCTGACCGCCATCGCCGAGCGCGACGACGTCGTCAAGTGCGGGATCCGCGACCTCGCGCCGGTCATCGCGAGCGCCGGCTTCGGCGGCACCACCGTCGCCGCCACCGCCCACCTCGCCGCGCGGGCCGGCATCCGGGTGTTCGCCACCGGCGGCCTCGGCGGCGTGCACCGCGAGGCCGGCGACTCCTGGGACGAGTCGGCCGACCTGGAGACGCTGGCGCGCACCGGCATTGTCGTGGTCTGCGCCGGCGTGAAGTCGATCCTCGACGTGGGCGCGACGCTCGAGCGGCTCGAGACGCTCAATGTGACCGTGCTCGGCTACGGCACCGACCGCTTCGCGGGCTTCTACCTGTCGGACTCGGGTCATTTCGCGCCGTGGCGGGTCGACTCCGCGGCCGAGGTCGGGGCGGTGGCGCGGGCCGCAGCGGAGGTCGGCACCGAGGGACGCGCCGTCGTCGTGGCGAACCCGCTCCCGCCGGGAGAGCAGCTCGACCCGGCGCTCCATGACCGAGTGCTCGCCGAGGGCCTGATCGCGGCGGAGGCCGCGGGCGTGAGCGGCAAGGACGTGACGCCGTTCCTGCTCGACCACCTGGCGCGCGAGACCGGCGGCGCCAGCCTCGAGGCGAACGTCCGGCTGATCGTGCGCAACGCGCGGCTCGCCGCAGAGATCGCGTCCGAGCTCTTCGCGTGAGCCGCTTCGTCGTCCTGGGCGACGTGATGGTGGACGTGGTCGTCCGCCTGTCGCGTCCGCTCGCACGCGCGAGCGACGCGCCCGCGCTGATCGGCTTCCACGGCGGAGGCTCCGCGGCGAACACGGCGGCTTGGCTCGCGGCGGCGGGGGCCGAGACCGTGCTGGTCGGGCGGGTGGGCGACGACGAGCGCGGGGGCGGCGCGCGCGACGAGCTCCGCGCTGCGGGGGTGGACGTGCGGCTCGCGGTCGATCCTCAGTTTCCGACGGGGACGTGCCTGGTGCTGGTCGGGCCGGATGGAGAGCGCACGATGGCGCCGGATGCCGGGGCCAACGACGCGCTGAGGGAGGGGGATCTTCCGGGCGAGCTCCTCGTCGAGGGCGGGCACCTCCACGTGGCGGGCTACGCGCTGCTGCGGCAGCGATCGCGTCCGGCTGCGCGGGGTGCGATCGAGCGGGCCTTGAAGGCCGGGATGACCGTCTCCGTCGATCCCTCGTCTGCGGCGCTGCTGTCGCCCGCGTTCCTGGACTGCGCCGCCGGCGCCGGGCTGCTGCTGCCGAACGCGCCGGAGGCTCAGGCGCTGACCGGCGAGGACGACGCCGAGCGAGCGGCGCGGAAGCTGACGGAGCGCTTCGGCGAGGTCGTGGTGACGCTGGGCGCCGAGGGGGCGCTCTGGACGGCGGGCGACCAGGCGATCCGCGCCGCCGCCGTGCCCGTCGAGGCGGTCGAGGACAGCACGGGCGCGGGCGACGCCTTCGCGGCGGGGTTCCTCGGCGCCCGCGTGGGCGGCGCCTCGGCCGCCGAGGCGCTGGCGGCGGGGTGCAGGCTGGCGGCGCGCGCCGTAGCTACCGCAGGCGCTCGGCCGTAGGGCTCAGGCCCCCAGCCGGGCTCGGGTGTGTGGCGACGGCCGCCGCGCGCCAGATCGCGTCTGTGCCGGCCGGCTGCCGCAGCACGCTTCCCGCCGCCTCGAGCTTCGCGAGCTCCGCCGCCGTCGCCTCGAGGTCGGCGTCCACCAGATCCGAGGGCCGCATCACGCTCGCGGCCTCCGCGGTCATCAGCCCCTGTGGGAACTCGGCGAGAGCGTCGAGGACGGTCTCCGGCGCCGGGCGGCGCTCGAGCCGGGGGTCGAGGTTCGCGAGGGCGGTGTCGTATGCCTCGAAGGGCTGGAACCCGCCGACCTCGAGCCGTCCGCCGTCGCGGTGCTCGAAGATCACCGAGGGCGCGGTGTAGCGCACCGGGCCGTCGCTCGTCGAGAAGCGGTCCTGCGCGTGCGTCGGCGAGCCCTCGGCCGAGCGCGCGAACGCCCGGTCGGCCTCGTACAGCGCAACGATCTCGGGATCGTCGACGCGATCGACGACCGCGTCCCCGTCCAGTCCGGGAACGGTCGCCAGCACCGCGCGCAGGTCGTCGTCGTCATCCAGCAGCCGAGGCGTCGTGAACTGCAGGAGCTGGAGCGCCCGCAGGGCGGCCTCGCCGAGCACCGGGTCCAGCTCGCGCGCCGCCACGATCGCGCGACAGGCGCGGGAGGTCGCGGCCATGCGCGGCTTCCGCTCGAAGCTGTACGGCATGCCGAACCGCTTCGAGAAGCGATGCTGAGTGGCGAGCAGACGGTCCGGCGTGTAGCCGCGCCTCTCGTACGCTTCGGCGGACTCGCTGAGCCCGATCAGAACGAGCCGCCAGTCGATCTGGTCGCCGAAGCGCCACCGCAGCCGCGCGTGGGCGGGCCGGAATGAATACGCCCAGGGACAGGCGGGATCGGTGAAGTGAGTGGCGGTTATTGCGGCCACAACCACGAGGATAGGGAGCGCCTCTAGGCCAGCGCCGACTCGCGCCGGCGGCGGCGCAGGACACTTCCCGCCAGCCAGCCCAGCAGCGCGAGCAGAGCGAGCGGGAGCGCCACCGCGAGCACGCGGACGATCACGCCCGCCACGCCCACGAGGAGATCGCCCGCGTCGCCCAGCGCGTCGTCGAAGGACCCGCCGCCTGCGCCGCCCCCGTTGCCGTGCTTCGCCAGCAGGCTGACGGTCACCACCGCATAGTCCGTCCGCAGGCGCAGGTCGCGCAGCTGGCCGCGCAGGCCGTTGATCTCGCCCGCCACGAGGTCGAGCCGACGCCGGATCGCCTCGGCCTGCTCGTCCGTGGTCGCCACCTCGAGCCGGCGCAGCAGGCTGCGCCGCTCCGCGCGCGCCGCCCGTAGCCGGTCCTTCGCTGTCACGTGCTCGCGTGTAACGTCGCGCCCGGTCTGGCTCTGGGTTCGGACGTCCGCCAGAGCCGCCAGATCGCGAAGCGCGGGCCGGAGCTGGGCCGCGGGGATGCGAAGGTCGAAGTCGCCCCCGGCCGAGTCCTCGTCGCCGGTCGAGACCGACGAGCTGAGGACGAAGCCGCCGTTGCGGTTCGTGACCGCCGTGACCTGCTCGGCGACGCGCGCCATCTGGTCCACCGGCATCTCGAGCTCGAGTGCGACCGAGCGCTCGATCTTTCGGTCGCTCCGACCGGGCGCGAAGCCACGCCCCGAGGGCGGCTCTATGGGGATAATCGAGTTGTCGGCCAGCGCCCGGCTGGCCCCGCCCTCGGTCCCGGCGGACCGCTCGGCCTTGCCGCCGGCGGGCTCCGGCGCGGCCCGCGAGTCCGCGGCGCCGCCACCGCCGCCGCTTTCGGCAGCTCCACCGCCGCCGCCTGCGTCCGCGACGACTCCGCCGCCGTGGGCCGCTTCGTCATCCGACGAGCTGGACAGCCCACCCGCCACCACCGCGATCACCAGAACCGCTGCGGCCACCATCCCGACCGCGGCGGCCGGGTGCAGGAGCCGCTGCCACCACGCGGGCTTGGAGCGCCGCTTCTTCGGAAACCCCGCCTCAACCTGCTTGCCCAGCCACTCGCGGTACACCGGCGTGGGCTCCGGAGAGTCGGCCTGCAGCGCCAGCGCCAGTTCCTGGAGCTCGCGCGTCGTGGGGTCCTCGTGGGCCGCCACGCCCGTGTCGAGGGCGTCGTCGATCGCGGTGAGCACGTCAGTCATGGCAGGCCTCTCTCAGCTTCGTGATGGTGCGGTGCAGGCGGGTGCCCACGTTCGACTCCGACGTCCGGAGCACGCGGGCGATCTCGACGTTCGAGAGCCCGCCCGCGAACTTGAGCGCGATCAGGTCGCGCTCCTGGCCGTCGAGCGTCGCCAGCGCGGCGCGCACGGCCTCACGCCGCAGCGCCAGCTCCGCCTGGTCGTGCGGCGCAGGCGCCGCGCTGTCCTCGGGGTCGGCCTCGAGCACGGCACGGCGCTTGCGCCTTCGCAGCTCGTCGAGCGCCGCGTTGCGCGCGATGCCGAACAGCCAGGCGTCCATCGAGCCGCGGGCGGGTCGGTAGCTCCGCCGCTTGCTATACGCGCGCTCGAACGCCTGGGCGGTCACGTCCTCGGCCGCCGAGCGGTCGCGCAGGAGCGAGGCCACGTACGCGTACACGCGCGGGAAGGTGCGCTCATACAGCTCCGCGAACCCTTCCGACGGTGCCGTGGCGGGCAGCGGAACGGTCCCTACGAGAGCCTCGTTCACGCCCTAACTACGCACGGGGCTCGAATTCATCACGAATTCCAGTCTCTCACGCTCAAGTGCGGCACCTGAGGGCCCGATGTACCACGCGTAGTGCGACGTCTTGCCGCCCCAACGGTCCTGATCGCCTGTGCCGCCTCCCTCCTGGCGGTACCGGCTGTTGCTGCGGCACAGCCGCAGCTTCCGCCCGGGGCCGACGCGCCGCCCGAACTCCCGCCCGGCGTGGTCGTGGCCGAGAACCCGAAGCTCAGCTCGGACGTGGGCCAGGGCGGAGGCGACCTCGTGGCCGCCGGGGCGCGCTCGGAGACGACGCGCCCGGACGCCGGCGAGGACAAGCGCCCGTTCTGGGCCACCGTCAACATCTGCGACACGAAGGACTCGCCCAACGCGCTCGGCGTCCGGATGAGCGTGCCCGGCAACGGCTCGCGCGAACGTATCTTCGCCCGCTACACGGCCCAGTGGTGGAGCAGCGCGAAGCAGCGGTGGCTGACGGTCGGCGGCACCGGTGTCAGCGACTGGGTGGTCGTCGGCAGTGCCGACATGTCCACCCGGCAGGCCGGCTGGACCTTCCGCTTCGTGCAGCCGGCTGCCGGCACGACCTACGTCCTGCGCGGCGTGGTCGAGCTTCAATGGCGCGACCCGGCGCGCAGGGCCGCGCGGCGCGCCCGCAGGGCGCACCGGACACGCAGGGCCCAGCGCGCCGCCGTCGTGCGGACGCGCACGCTTCTCACGAAGACCGGCATGAAGCACGTGCAGGGCGGCGATCCCGCGGGCCTCTCGAAGGCCATGTGCCTCATCTGGTAGCCGGCGGCATGGCGAGCGCCTGAGGCAGGCGCTAGGCTGCCTCCGATGGTCCGGAGGTGGAGTGCTGTGGCGCTCGGCGCCGTCCTCGGCGCCGCGGCCGTCGCGATGCCGGCGCAGGGCGCCGGATCCGCGGAGGAGCTCACTCCCACATGGGCCCAGATCAACATCTGCGACTCGAGCCAGCTCGGCGCCCGTGCGCAGCTTGCGGGGGACGGGTCGACCGACCAGATGCAGGTCCGCTTCAGCGCCCAGTGGCTGAGCCCCGACGGCTGGGTCCCGCTGTCCGGCCAGGCGAGCTCGCCCTGGCTTGACGCCGGCACCGCCGAGTTCACCTGGCAGCAGGCCGGCTGGACCTTCTCCCTCAGCGTGCCGGCGACCGGCGAGACCTACCAGCTGCGCGCCGTGGCCGAGATGAAGCTCGGCTCCGGCCAGACGGCCGTCCAGACGACCGACATCTGCACCGTCGGCGGCTAGCCGAACAGGCGCGGGTCGTTCGTGATCACGCCGTCCACGCCGAGCGCCTCCAGCGCGCGGATCTTGGGCGCGTCGTCCACCGTCCAGACGTAGAGCTGGCCGCCGGCCGCGTGCACCGCCCGGACGAGGCGGCGGCTCACCAGGACCTGGTGCGACATGATCGCCTCGCAGCCGCCCGAGCGGATGCGCCGCGCCGCGAGCCCCGGCAGCCGCGCTCGCATCCATGCCGCCATCGCGTAGGCAGGCACGCGGACCGCGAGCGGCGCGGTCAGGTAGTTCCGCTTCACGCGCGGCACCGACCAGCCGCGCCGCAGGCCCGGCTGCAGCTCGCCGAGTCTCTCGAGGCTCTCCACGTACATCGTCGAGACGAGCGAGCGCTCGACCAGCCCGTTTCGCGCCAGTCCCTCGACGACCTCGCGCTCGTAGCCAGGCAGCTTGAGATCCACGTCCAGCTCCACGCCCGCATACGCCTCGCCGGCGAAGTGCGCGAGGCCCTCCTCGAGCGTCATGCACTCGCGCCGTTCGGAGTCGGCGTAGTCGTGCGCCAGCACCAGTCGCCCGTCACGCGCGCGCAGCACGTCGAACTCGATCATGTCCACGCCGTGCTCGAGCGCGGCCTCGAAGCTCGCGGCGGTGTTGCCGGGCGCCACGTGACCGGCGCCCTTGTGCCCCACGCGGATCAGGCCTGACACGCCGGGCACCAGTAGGTCGTGCGGTTGTCGTCCCCCTGGCCGCGTGCGCGGATGGTCGTGCCGCAGCGCCGGCACGGCCGCCCCTGGCGCTCGAACACCCAGGGCTCGCGTACGTGTCCGCCTCTCTGAGCCGACTGCAGCATCAGCGGCCGCACGGCGTGGACTGCGGCGAGCGTCTGCTCGTCCGTCACGTCGGCGAGCGGCTTCCACGGGTCGAGTCCCGTTATGAAGCACGCCTCCGCCTTCCAGAGGTTGCCGATGCCGCACACGTTGCGCTGGTCCAGCAGGGCGTCGCCGATCCCGCGCGTCGGGTCGTCCTCGCGAAGCCGCCGGAGGAAGGCGGCGTCGGCGAACTCGTCGGCCAGGATGTCCGGCCCGAGCCGGGCGATCCGGTGGTCGAAGCGAGAGCGTGAGTCCGTCATCAGCTCCAGCACCGGCCCGCCGAACTGCACCACCTCGTGGTCGGCCGTGCGGATCACGAGCCAGGCGCGGCTCGGCGACCTGCCCCAGCGCCGCCCGCGCTCGTAGACGCCCCACCAGCCGTTCATGCGGAGGTGCGAGTGGAGTGTGAGGTCGCCGTCGAAGCGGATGAAGAGGTGCTTGCCCTTCGAATCGACCGCGCGCACCGCGCGTCCGCTCAGGCGCTCGGGCCAGCGGTCGCGCTCGAAGCGCCGCTGCGGCGTCTCGATCGAGGCGATCTCCTTGCCGACCAGCGCGGCCCGGATGCGGCGCGCCGCCCCGTAGATCGTGTCGCCCTCGGGCATGCTTCGAGAGTAGGGCTTGGAGGTCGGTGCCCGACGTCAGCAGCGGCGGAACTTGAATGTGCGCGAGATACGGTAGTGCACGGCCGAGTCCTCCACCAGGGCCCGCAGGCGGTGGGTGCGCCCGCGCCGTGCCTGGGTGAGGTCCACGCCCATGCCGAGGCCTCTGGTGTTGGACTCGTCGTCCACGAGCCGTCCGTCCAGATAGAAGGCGATGTGGAAGCCGGTGAAGCGCAGCGCGCTGGTCTTGACGCGTGCGCTTCAGCCGTCGAAGCGGCCCAGGCAGCTCCGGTGTCGGTTGAGGCGTATGAAGCGGAACCTCAGGAGGGGCCGTTCCGGCCCGCCCCGGAGGGTGGACCACTCGGGATTGGCGCCGAGCGCCACGCGCCGCCGGCCGCTGCCGTCCGCGTGCATCACCCAGATCTGCCCGCGGCCGTCGTCGCCCGCCGGCCGCCGGTAGTAGGCGATCATGCTGCCGTCCGGCGAGTAGGAGGGATCGACCTCGTCGACCCCCGGGGTGGACGTGAGCCGGCGCACGTCGCTGCCGTCCGTGTTCATCGAGTAGACGTCGTTCGCGGTGTCCGTGTTCGCGCCGCTGCAGGCCGGCGGGGCGGGATTGCAGACCAGCGTGTCGGTGCGAGTCCGACGCGAGAAGGCAAGTCGGCGCCCGTTGGGCGCCCAGCTCGGCTCGCCGTTCTGCTCCAGGTAGTGGCCCAGTGGGTTCGTCGTGGCGAAGTTCTGGTCGCCGAGGATGACGTGCGACCCGCCGCCATCCGCGCCCGCGATCGCGATCCCGCCGCGTGTGTACGCGATCTGCGCTCCGCTCGGAGAGAACACCGGGTCCTGTCCGCTGTCGCCGGTCAGCTGGTGCTGGCCGCTGCCGTCGGCGTTCATGAGGTACAGGCCGTCTTCGCCCTGGTCGCCGCCGTACTTGAACCACAGGATCTGGCCGCTGTCGGGCGAGAAGCTGGGAGACAGGCTGTCCGGGCGCTCGCCCGGCGCGTGGGTGAGGCGCCGCGCGCCCTTGCCGTTGATGGCCGACCCGTACACCTCGGTCGGCAGCTCGCCGCGTACCGACGCGATCCGGAGCTTGTCGGGCGAGACCGCCGGGTCGGAGCCGAACGGGTCCACGCAGTTGTAGCCCGTTCCGTTCACCCTGACCGAGGCCACCCCGCACCCCGAGTGCGAGGCGGGCGCCCGGGCGCTGAAGAAGATCCGTCCGTTCGTCCCCGGACTCGTGGCGTGCGCGGCCGCCGCCCCGAACAGTGCGCCACCCGCCGCGGCTACGAGTCCCAAGGCGGCGATACCCAGCGGGGCCAGGGCGCCGGTCCTCACGGAGCGAGTCTAAGCGCTCAGCGTGAGCCTGCGGGGGCTCTGGCGGAAGCCGAGCTCGATCAGGAGAGCGCCCGTCTCCGAGCCCACGACGGGCTCCCCGTCGAAGCGCTCGATCGCGAGCCGGGGCACGCGGCCGCGGCGCACCTCGCCCGCGAGCGCCTCGAGCGCGGGGCGCAGCCACTCGTCGTCCGGGTCCTTCAGCGCCAGCAGCCCCTTGCCGCCCCGCTCCACGTAGAGGACCGGCTCCGCGTCGAGGCTCACCACGTACGCGCCCGGCACCCGCGCCGGGCGGCGGTTCGAGTCGTCGTCGTCCCGCTTGGGCCAGGGGAGGGTCGCGCCGTACGGGTTGGCCGGGTCGGTCGCCGCGAGCACGAGCGGTCCGGCGGGCTCGTCCGAGCGGAGGCCGCGCAGGCGCTCGATCGCGGCCGGCAGCGCGAACTGCGCCCCGCCGAGCCCCTCGACGAAGTAGCCGCGGCGCGCGGTGCCGAGCGTCTCGAGATTCGCGAGCTCCGAGTAGAGGCCGGCGAAGCCGCCCGGGATGCCCTCGGCGAGGACCGCCTCGCGCGTGACGATGCCGTGGCGCTCGAGCAGGAGCTCGGAGAGCGCGCGCATGCGCGGGCCGTGCGAGGGCGCCCCCGCGAACAGCGGCGCGGTGAGCGACCAGCGACCCTGGACCCGAGGCGCGCCGGGGCGGCGACGGCGAGCGAAGCGGCGTCCCGCATGGCGGTCAGCCTTCGCGACCGAGAGCTTCGGCGCGCGCAGCGGCGCGAACGCGTCGTTCGTGACCTCGCCCGCCCAGGCGAGGTCCCAGAGCGCCTCCTGGAGCTCCGCGGGCTCGATCTCGCCGAGGTCGGCGAGCAGGTCGGTCCAGAACGCCGCGCCGCGCTCGAGCCGCTCGCGGATCGCGTCGTGGGCGGGCTCCGCGGGCCGTTCGCCCTTGAATGGCGGCGGACCCAGGAAGCGCGCGTCCTCGCGGAACAGGAGCGCGGCCCGGCCGGAGTTTCTCCCCAGAGCGCCCGCGCCGACCCAGACGAGCTCGCCGCTCGCGCAGAGCTGGTCCATCCACGCGGGCGAGTAGGCGCCCACGCGTCGCGGCAGCACGTCGCGCTCCCAGACCTCCGGCGCGAGCGCCAGCCCCTGGAGCGGCACGAGCAGCTCGCGCAGGCGGTCGACCCCGGCGCCGCCGGGCGGCGCCCGGTCCACGCCCTGCCACTCCGGCAGGAAGCGCGCGAGCGCTCGCTGCTCCGCCGGCTCGACCTCCTTGCGGAGCGTCGCGAGCGAGGCCCGGCGCAGGCGGCGCAGCACCTCGGGGTCGCACCACTCGCGCTCGCTGCCGCCCGGACGCAGCTCGCCGCGGACGAGGTTGCCCGCCCGCTCCAGCTCGCGGAGCACCGGGCCGAGATCCAGTCCGTAGCGGTCGGACAGCTCGCGCGTCGTGAACGGCCCGTGGGTGCGCGCGTAGCGCCGCACCAGCCGCGCGAGCGGCTCCTCGACCTCCTCGAGGAAGGTGGCGGGGAGTCCGCCGGGCGGCACGGCGCCGAGCGCGTCGCGGTATAGGCCGGCATCCTCGGCGGCTATCCAGCGCTCCTCGCCCCCGATCCGCATGCGCACGGCGCGCCGCTCCTTCTCGAGCTCGGCGAGGATGCGCCCGGCTGCCACGACCGGCAGGCAGCGCGCCTGCGCCTCGTCGGCGGTGAGGTCGCCCACGGCGCGGAGGACGTCGTGCAGCCCGTCGGCGTTCGCGGCCCGCGTGCGCTCGCTGGCGCGCTGGAGGTCGGCCTCCACCTCCTCGAGCGCTCCCAGGTCGATCAGCTCGCGCAGCTCCTCCTGGCCGAGCAGCTCGCGGAGGAGGTCGCGGTCGAGCGAGAGCGCCGCGGCGCGCCGCTCGGCGTTGGGCGTGTCGCCCTCGTACATGTAGGTCGCGACGTAGTCGAACAGGAGCGACGATGCGAACGGAGAGGCGCGCTGCGTCTCCACCTCGACGAGCGACAGCTCGCGGGTGTGGAGGCCGGTGAGCAGCTGCTGGAGGCCGGGCAGGTCGAGCACGTCCCGGAGGCACTCGCGGTAGGTCTCGAGGACGATCGGGAACTGGCCGTAGCGCTTCGCCACCTCGAGCAGCGACTGCGCCTTCAGGCGCTGCTGCCAGAGCGGCGTCCGCTTGCCGGGATAGGCACGCGGCAGGAGCAGCGCGCGAGCCGCGTTCTCGCGGAAGCGCGCGCCGAACAGCGCCGAGCTCGACAGCTCGGCGACGACCATGTCCTCGATCGCGTCCGGCTCGATCATCAGGAGGTCGGCGGACGGCGGCTCGTCCGCGTCGGGCAGGTGGACGATGATCCCGTCGTCCGACCAGATCGCGTCGGACTCGAGTCCGTGCTCGTCGCGGATGCGGGCGGAGAGCGCCAGCGCCCAGGCGGAGTGCACGCGCCCGCCGAACGGCGACAGCACGCACAGCCGCCAGTCGCCGATCTCGTCGCGGAAGCGCTCGACCACGATGGTGCGGTCGCTCGGCACCACGCGCGTGGCCTCGCGCTGCTCGCGCAGGAAGGCGGACAGGTTCCTGGCGGCCCGCTCGTCCAGGTCGTACTCGGCGGCGAGCTCAGCCGGGTCGCGGTCCACCGACTCGCGCGCGAACGCCCCGATCGCGCGGCCGAGCTCCTTGGGGCGGCCGATGCCGTCGCCCTTCCAGAACGGCACGGCGCCGGGCGCACCGGGGGCCGGCGTCACGATCACGCGGTCGCGGGTGATCTCCTCGATTCGCCATGTGGACGCGCCCAGAAGGAAGGTCTGGCCGGGCCGGGCCTCGTAGACCATCTCCTCGTCGAGCTCGCCGACACGGCGGCCGTCGGGAAGGTGCACGCCGTACAGACCGCGGTCGGGGATGGTGCCGGCGTTGGTAACGGCCAGCTGGAGCGCACCGCGGCGGGCGCGGATCGTGTCCCCGACGCGGTCCCAGACGATGCGCGGCCGCAGCTCGGCGAACTCCTCGGACGGATAGCGGCCGTCGAGCATGTCGAGCACGCCGTCGAGGAGCTCGCGGGAGAGCTCGGCGAAGGGGTAGGCGCGCCGGATCGTCTCGTGGAGCGCGGGCACCTCCAGCTCGTCGCCCGAGGCGGTCATCGCCACGATCTGCTGGGCGAGTACGTCGAGCGGGTTGCGCGGGACGACCGTCGGCTCGATGTCGCCGTCGCGCATCCGCCGCGCCACGACCGCGCACTCGAGCAGGTCGGCGCGGAACTTCGGGAAGATCCGGCCGCGCGAGACCTCCCCGACCCCGTGGCCGGCGCGGCCGATCCGCTGGAGGCCCGCCGTCACGGACTTCGGCGACTCGACCTGGATTACGAGGTCGACCGCGCCCATGTCGATGCCGAGCTCGAGCGAGGAGGTCGCGACGAGGCAGGGCAGCTCGCCCGACTTGAGCAGGTCCTCGACCACGAGCCGCTCCTCGCGGGCGAGCGAGCCGTGGTGCGCGCGGGCGATGTAGGAGGGCTCGGCCCCGTTGCCGCCCGCCCCCTCATCCTCCTCCGCGGCGAGCTCGTTCAGCCGCACGGCGAGCCGCTCGGCTCCGCGGCGGCTGTTCACGAACACGATCGTGGAGCGGTGCTCGCGGATCAGGCGGAGCAGCTCGGGATAGATCGCGGGCCAGATCGAACGCGACGTGGCCGCGCTCTGATCCCCGTCGCCGAGCCCGCTGCCGACCAGGTCGCCGCCCCCTGCGGCCGTCCCCATCCCGCCCAGGGCCGGGTCGGTCACGTCGCGCGCGTCCGGCTCGCGCATGCTCTCGACGGGCACGTGGATCCGGAGGTCGAGCGGCTTCCGCATGCCCGCGTCGATGACGGTGCAGTCGCGGCCCGCGCCCACGAGAAAGCGGCCCACCTCCTCGAGCGGGCGCTGCGTGGCGGACAGGCCGATCCGCTGAAGAGGCCGCCCCGCGAGCTCCTCCAGCCGCTCGAGCGTCAGCGCCAGGTGCGCGCCGCGCTTCGACTGGGCGACCGCGTGGACCTCGTCCACGATCACCCACTCCGCGTCCTCGAGGATCTCGCGCGCGCGCGAGGTCAGCATCAGGTAGAGCGACTCGGGCGTCGTGATCAGGACGTCCGGCGGGGTCCGGAGCATCGCCTGGCGCTCCCGCTGGGGCGTGTCGCCGGTCCGGATCGCGACCGAGATGTCCCCGCCGATCCCTTTGAGCGGCGCGCGGAGGTTCTTCTCGACGTCGTAGGAGAGGGCCTTCAGCGGCGAGACGTAGACGAGGCGCGTCCTCCGCTCGCCGCCCGCGGATGGCGTTGTGACCAGACGGTCGAGCGCCCACAGGAACGCGGCGAGTGTCTTGCCCGACCCCGTGGGGGCGGACACCAGCACGTTCTCGCCGGCGGCGATCGCGGGCCATGACTTGGCCTGCGCCTCCGTCGGACGCTCGAACGAGCGCGCGAACCACTCACGTACGCGTGGGTCGAACGATGCGAGCGGGTCGGTAGACATGCGACCCACGAGCGTACCGCGTGAATGGGTTGCGCTCTCGGCCCGTGGGTACGGTCAAGCCGATGCCGATCCCGCACAAACTCGCCGCCCTGGCCGCCGCGGCGGCACTCTGCCTGCCCGTCGCCGCCTGCGGCGAGGACGACGTCGACCAGGCGCGCAAGGACGTTCAGGAGCAGGCGGACAAGCTCAAGGGCAACCTCGACGACCTGTCGAAGGACGACCTGAGGAACGCGCTCGACGACGCGCAGGACGCGGCCAAGAAAGGCAGCGCGGACACGAAGCGGAAGGCCCGCGAGCTCCAGGACAAGATCGAGCGCGAGCTGAGCAGCCGCGACTAAAGGGGTCAGACCCCTTGAGTGTCCGCGACTAAAGGGGTCTGACCCCTTGAGTGTCGGCCACGACCCGGTGCAGGTGCACGCCGGCGGCCAGGCCGGCGGCCGCCAGCAGCGCCAGGCCGGCGGTCTCGGGTCCGCCCAGCACGGCGCACGGGATCACCGCGGCCACGGCCGGCAGCACGGCGCGCCGCCTCCCCGCGGCCAGGCCGGTGAAGGCTGAGAGCAGGAGCAGCAGCAGTACGGCTATGGCCATGGTTCCCTCCTAGAGTCCGTCGGGGTGGCGTGCGACGTAGCCGTCGGCCGAGCGCATCCGCTCGGTCCAGCGCGAGCCTGTGCGCGCGCGGGCGCTGGTGTCGAACCTGAGCCCGGCGACGATCAGGTAGGCGTGGCTCGGGTTCGTGCGGACCGTTACCCAGGTGCCGCGACCGCGCTTGCCCCAGCTCATGAATCCGGTCGAGTCGAGCGCCCGGCTCAGAAGTCCGGCGGCGTGTAGGACGTAGCTCACGGAGCCAGAGCAGTCGTAGCCCGTGTCGTTCCAGCGGGTGTGGCCGCCGCCGTACTTGTACGGCTTCGTGGCGATCGCGTTGCCCGCCTCGACGATCGCCTTCACCTCGTCGGGCGCCGCCGCGGGCGCGACCGCGAGCCCATCGGGGCTGACGTAGCCCTTCTCGCCGGGCGAGAGCGCGGGCTGACCGCCGCTGTCGTTCGCCCCCGCGGCGCGGGCGCGCACCATGCGCTGCTCGGTCCGCGACGCGCGGCCGTTCACACGGCGCTGCTCGCGGCGCTCGAAGGCCATCACGCTGCGCCGCGTGGCCGGGCCGAAGGCGCCGTCGGCGATCGTGTTGTAGCCGGCCTCGTCGAGATAGCGCTGCAGCGCCCGGACGTCGGAGCCGTGCGAACCGACCTGCAGGGTCCGGGTCGCGTAGCCCGCGCCGGCGGCGTCGGTGGTGATCGTCAGGCTGAGCACGGCGACAAGTACCGCGGGCAGCTTGCGAGGCATCGACTTCCTCTCTTCTCAAGCGCCTACGGGGTTAGCTGTCGGGCTCGCGCCAGAAGAGCGGCGCTACGCGAAGGGGGGTTCGCGATTCGCCCCGTGCTACCTGTGGGTCCCCCGTTCCCCGGCCGCGAGGCGACCGGGAATTCGGCTATGGGTTCGTAGCGCGCGGCACCATAACACCGTCCGCGGCGATTTGAGCCGCTCGTTGGAAGACCGCGTCCAGCATCGGCTCGGTGAGCTTCCCGGTGAACGTGTTCTGCTGGCTCGGATGGAAGGAGCCGAGCAGCACCGGGCCGTCCGGGACACGGAACTCGCCGAGGTGCCCGAAGCGCGGCCGCGGCCTGACCGCGAGCAACAGGCAGGCGGCATCCCAGGCGAACTTGCCCAGGCACACGATCACCGCCGGCCGGATCAGCCGCAGCTCCTCCGCGGCATAGGGCAGGCAGTTGTCACGCTCTGCCGGGAGCGGCTTGTTGGCCGGCGGCGCGCACCGAACCGCGGCGACGACGAAGGCGCCGCGGAGCTCGAGCCCGT
>WNGA01001903.1_pt1 | contig 37411 bp, 33 predicted proteins | sample 5400061 | NCBI WGS metagenome assembly WNGA01 (sample SAMN13153366, study PRJNA577476) | soil metagenome | isolation source: 100 cm soil or saprolite under grassland replicate 2 | place: USA:California | collected 2016-06-15
CGCCTCGGGCGGTCCGGTCGGCGTGGGCACGGCGACGGCGAAGTCGATGGTCTTGAACATCGTGCTCGTGCACATCATCGGGATGATGGGAACCCTTGTCTTCTGGGGCGCCAACCCGAGGGCGCCGATCGGGGGCTGAGACGGAAGCGGGGGTCGAAATGGCGCCGCGAGGTCGGGGCAGAAGGCCGGTGGACCGGCTCGCAGCCACCTTCTTGCTCGTCCTCCTGGGCGTCGGAAGCCTGGTGCTCTGGATCGGCGTTCCCATCGCCGGGCTCTGGGGATTCTCGAAGCTGACCAGGTCGTGGAACATGCACTTCCTCCTCAGCCTGGTCTTCATCCCGATCGCGATGGCCCTGTTCTCGCCCGCGCTGTTCTTTCTGAACAACCTGTACCTGCGCGTGACCGGGGTCATCGGGCGGGAGGACGAGGAGGATCGCGAGCGGCGCCTCCGCGGCCCGCTCGAGCTGTTCCTCTACCTCGGGATGGTGGTCGCGCTCGCGGCGCTCTTCGGCTGGTTCTTCTTCCTTGCCAGAAACCCGCCCGAGGTCGTCTGGTAGCGCCGCCCCGCTAGTACCAGTGGGAGTCCGGGTCGCGCCGCGGCTCGTCGAGATCGCCGCCGTGCGTCCCCAGCAGATCGGGGTCGTCCCGGCCGCGCTCCCACAACAGGTCGTCCAGGGCGGGGGGTGGAATGGAGGCCTCGCCCGCGACGTCCTTGAAGGCGCGCATCGTCGCCGCGCGGACCTCTGGGAGCGAGCCCGGATGGACGAGGCCCGACCTCAGCGCAAGGCGCATCAGGACGTTGTCGGAGCACACCTCCCAACTCTCTGGGTCGTGGACCTCGAACCAGCCCCGGCGAGCGCAGATCTTGGCGAACAGAAGCGACTTCTTGTGGAGCGGGTCCGAGTACGCGTCGTAGCGGCCAAGCAGCTCGAGAAGCCCGCCCAGGCCGCCGAGCCGCCCGTCGGCGGCTCCCAAAAGCGCCTCCGCTTCTCCCCCATGATCGCGCTCCAGCCCGGCGGCGAGGTCCCTCCACAGCGCCGCACGACGCTCGGGGCCGGCAACCGTCTCGCCCCCGATGCGAAACACCTCCGCCACCCGGTGAGCATCGACGTCGCGCAGCGACGCAGCGGTCAGCAGCCGGGGGTGGCGGCCGGCGGCCTGGAGCCCAACCGCCCACAGCAGGGCGCTGCCCTCGAACGGACCATGCCCGCCAACCAGGTAGCGACTGCGGTAGCCCGTCCTGTGGTCGATCGCGCACAGGAAGAGCGCGGCGTCGGGATCGGGCACGTGATCGAACGACGGTGGCTCGTAGTCGGTAGCGAGCTCGCGGACGCGCGCGGCCACTCGGTGGACATGAGCCGGATCTGAGGCCGCGAAAACCGAGTAGCTCAAGGAGGCAGCCTGATCGCGAGCGGCCTCAGCCGGCTCACCACCAGACGATGGAGTCGACGTCCTCAAGCTCCTCGACCGGCTTCGTGTAGACACCGGACGAGAGGTACTTCCAACCGTCGTCCGGCGCGATGAAGACGACGTTGCCCTCGTCGAGCTCGGCCGCTATGCGGACCGCGATCGCCGCTATGGCGCCGGTCGAGACACCGGCAAACAGGCCCTCCTCGTGAAGCAGCCGCTGCGTCCAGACGATCGCGTCCCGGTTGGAGACCATGATCTTCCGGTCCAGCACCGACAGGTCGATGATCGGCGGAATGAAGCCGTCGTCGAGCGAGCGCAGGCCCTGGACCAGCTCCCCCTGCATGGGCTCCGCGGCGACGACCTTGGTCTCGGGATCGTGCTCCTTGAGGCGCCGGCCGACGCCCATCAGCGTGCCGCCGGTGCCGAGGCCGCCGACGAAAGCGGCCACCTCGTCGAGCTCCTCGAGGATCTCCGGCGCCGTGCCCTCGTAGTGGGCGCGCGGGTTTGCCTCGTTGCCGTACTGATAGGGCATGAAGTAGGACGAGTCGCCCTCGGCCATCTCCAGGGCCAGCTCGACCGATCCGTTGGAGCCCTTCGCCCCCTCCGAGTACACGATCTCGGCGCCGTACATCCGGAGGAGCTGAGTCCGCTCCTCCGTGACGTTGTCTGGCATCACGACCTTCAGGGGATAGCCCTTGCGCCGGCAGATCATGCCGAGCGAGATGCCGGTGTTGCCCGAGGTCGGCTCCAGGATGGTCTGCCCGGGCTCGATGGCCCCCTCCGCCTCGGCGTCCTCGATCATCGCCTTGGCCACGCGGTCCTTGACCGACCCGGTCGGGTTGCGGCCCTCGAGCTTGGCGAAGATGCGGACGCAGGGATGCTTCGGGGAGACCCGCGGAAGCTCCACCAACGGCGTGTTGCCGACAGCCTCGACAACGCTCGCGTAACGCCCGCCGCAGGGCCGGTTCAGGGTCTCCTCGGCCATCGCTTTAGTAAGTGTAGTGAGGAAGGCAGTATGTTCTCGCCGATCGGTTTACCTTGGAAGGAGAGGATCGGAGCATGATCAGGGGCACACGGACGAGGATCGGCATCGCGCTCATCGCGGCGCTTGGCGGTGGGAACAACACGACGACAGGTGGAGGCGGCGACCTCGGCCTGCTCACGGACGGCACGCTGACCGTGGGGTCGGATATCCCGTATCCCCCGTTCGAGCAGGGCAGTCCGCCCGACTACAGCGGATTCGACATCGACCTGATCGACGCGGTCGCCAAGAAGCTCGATCTGACGCCGAAGATCGTCGACACCGGCTTCGGCACGATCTTCGCCGACGAGCAGGCCGGCAAGTTCGACATCGTCGCCTCGGCCACCACGATCACGAAGGCGCGAGAGCAGAAGGTCACGTTCTCCGACCCCTACTTCGACGCCGACCAGTCGCTGATGGTCCAGAAGGGCAGCGACATCGCCACCACGGACGACCTCACGAGCGACTCGGCGGTCGGGGTCCAGGAGGGCACCACCGGTCAGGACTACGCGGAGACCAAGACGGATGCGACCGTGCAGAAGTACCCGGAGATCGGTGACGCCTTCAACGCGCTCCAGGCTGGGCAGGTGGATGCCGTGATCAACGACTTCGCGGTGTCGGCCTTCGCGCTCAAGAAGTACCCGCAGCTCGACGTGGTCCAGGAGATACCGACCGGTGAGCACTACGGCTTCCCGATGCAGAAGACGAACACCGCGCTTCAGGACGCTGTGAACGGCGCGCTCGCGGACCTGATCGCCGACGGCACCTACCAGACGATCTTCCAGAAGTGGTTCCAGAAGCCGCCGCCGAAGGAGTTCCAGCCCTCGGGCTGAGGAGACAAGTCAAGGATTGATCGAAGGGGCGCCCTCGTTCGGCGCCCCTTCGTGCGTGGAGAGCCTCACCGACAACCGGTCAAGGAGTTGAGATGAGCCAGTTCCTGAGCCAGTACTTCGACATCAGCTTCATGGTCAAGCACTTCAATGTGGTGCTGACCGGCTTCGGCCAGACCATCCTGCTGTGGGCCGTCGCCGGCGTCCTCGCGTTGATTTGGGGGCTCGTGCTGGCGCTGTTTCGGCAGCTACCGGGCAAAGGCGGGCTGCCGGCGCGAATCCTCGCGATCGCCTACATCGACGCATTCAGGGGAATCCCCCTGTTGCTCGTCCTGCTCTTGATCCACGGCGGGTTCGGTGCGCTGTCGGAGAACGCCGCCCCGCCGGGACCGCTCCCGGTCTCGATCGCCGACCCCCACTGGTTCGGCAAGCCCTCTGCGTTCTGGTACGGGGTCCTGGCGCTGACGATCACCTACGGCGCCTACATGGCGGAGGTCTACCGCGCCGGCATCGAGGCGGTGCCGGGCGGGCAGACGGAGGCCGCGCGCTCGTTGGGCATGAGTCATGGCCAGTCGATGCGCTACGTGATCGTCCCGCAGGCGGTCCGCAAGGTCATCCCCCCGCTCCTGAACGACCTCATCGCGCTGATGAAGGACACCTCACTGGTCAGCGTGATCGCGTTCAACGAGGTCGTGCTGACCGGGACGGACATCCAGTCCAAGACGTTCAACAGCTCGGCCCTCACGCTTGGGGCAGTCTTCTTCCTGGTGGTGACGATCCCGATGGCGCGGCTCGTCGACATGTTGATCTCGAGGCAGCAGCGACGTACCCAGCGCGGCGCTCCAGGAGGCGGCGACGGGGCCGCCGTGGAGCCAGCCCTGCAGCCCCTCCCTTCGGCGGGCACCGGTGCAGCTGGCGCGGGGATGTAGCGTGGCTGGCGTGGATACAGCCGGGACGGTGGCGCCCACGAACGGGTCGATGCTCAAGCTCGAGGATGTCCACAAGCGCTTTGGCCACCTCGAGGTCCTGCGCGGGGTGGACATGGAGTTGGCAAAGGGCGACGTGGTCTGCGTGCTCGGCCCGAGCGGCTCCGGCAAGTCGACGCTTCTGCGCTGCATCAACCTGCTCGAGCCTCCGAACGCCGGCCGGATCTTCCTCGAGGGGAAGGAGATCACCGGCGGCCGCATGACCGAGGGGGTCGACTTCGTGCGCCGGCACGTCGGGATGGTGTTCCAGCAGTTCAACCTGTTCCCCCACAAGTGCGCGCTGGACAACGTCTGTCTCGCCCAGGAGAAGGTGCTGGGCCGCTCGCACCAAGAGGCGCGCGCAAAGGCAAAGCCCCTACTCGAACGGGTTGGCCTTGCGGACAAGCTGGGCGAGTACCCCGAGCGCCTCTCCGGCGGCCAGCAGCAGCGGGTGGCGATCGCCAGGGCCCTGGCGATGGACCCGACCGTGATGCTGTTCGACGAGGTCACGAGCGCCCTGGACCCGGAGCTCGTCAAGGAGGTGCTCGACGTGATGCGCGAGCTGGCCGACGAGGGGATGACGATGATCGTCGTCACCCACGAGATCGGCTTCGCACGCGAGGTCGCGAAGCGGGCTGTGTTCATGGACGGTGGCGTGATCGTGGAGGAAGGGCCGCCCTCCCAGGTCCTGGACAACCCGCGAGAGGAGCGCACGAAGCAGTTCCTGGGGCTGGTGCTCGAGCACTAGGCGCGGCGGCCGAGCATGCCGACCGCATCTAGGCTGCCAGCGTGGCCGACGCGATCCCATCGCTGGACGTCGTCATCGTCTCGTTCAAGTGCGAGGCGCTGCTTCGCGACTGCCTGCGGTCGCTGTACGAGAATCCGGCGGCCGGCGGGATTTCCGTCCACGTCGTCGACAACGCATCGGGCGACGGCACGGCCGAGATGGTCGCCCGCGAGTTCCCCGAGGCGCGTCTCACGGCGAGCGAGGGCAACCTGGGGTTCGCCGCCGCAAGCAACCTCGCGATCCGGTCCGGCGGAGCGCCCTACGTCCTGTGCCTGAACCCCGACACGCGGGTCACGCCGGGCGCGCTCGAGCGGTTGCTCCAGCTGATGGAGGCCCGGCCAGAGGTGGGCGTCTGCGGCTGCCGCCTGGAGCTCGAGGACGGCACGTTCGACCACGCCGCCAAGCGCTCCTTCCCCACGCCCCTCAGCGCGCTCGGCCACTTCTCGGGCATCGGGCGCCGGCGCTCCACCGGGACGCTCGCCGCCTACCGCGCGCCGGAGGTCGAGTCGGGCCCAGTGGACGCCGTCAACGGGGCGTTCATGCTGATCCGCCGCTCGGCCCTGGACGAGGTCGGGCTCTTCGACGAGGGCTACTGGATGTATATGGAGGACCTGGACCTCTGCTACCGGTTCGCCCAGGCCGGCTGGACCACCTGGTATGAGCCAGGCGCCACGGTGTTCCACGTGAAGGCGGGCACTAGCGGACCGGTGCGCTCGCCGAGGCTCGACTACGCCTTCCACTACGGCATGTACCGCTTCTACCGCAAGCACTACTCGGCGGAGCGGAGCTGGATCGTAAATGCGGCGGTGTACGCCGGAATCGCGATCAAGCTGGCGGTGAGCACGGCGCGTGGAACGCTCGCTCGGCTCGCCGGCCGGGCGCGCAACTAGCAGCCCCTCGACGCGGGCCGGACTCTCATCGCGTAGAAGTCCACCTCGAGCGGGGCATCCGAATCGCCCTTCACGAGTCGCAGCGTATGAGCGTGCGGGCCGAGGGCGAACGGCTTGGGGAAATCGACGGAGCATGGGGTGTCGACCAGCAGTCCGTCGCTCGCGGTGCCTGGGACGAGCCGGTATGTGCGGGAGCCGTCGATCACCGCATAACGAAACTCCGCCCGGTAGGCGAGGGTCCGGACGCGCTCGAGGCCCTCAACGGCCGCGCCATGGATCACGGCGATGACGGCCTCGTCGCGCCGGCGAGGCTTGGGCACCTCGACGGTCGCGCCGAACCGGGTATCCACCGAGCGGATCAAGCGCCGACGTCCGCAGCGATTCGCCACCCTGCCGAGGACCTGCCAGCGCCCGGTCGTGCGCAGCGCCTCGAAGTTGCACAGCATCGCCACATGCGTTGCCGGTGGGTCCCAGGCCGGATATCTACCGTCGATCGTCGGATGTGGGTAGGTGGGATCGACACGGCTGACGTTCTCCCGCAGGATGCGGTCCGAGCCATCCGGTGCCGCGGCGGACTCCGCATTGATCCTGTCGAGCTCCTCGGTGTAGGCCGAGTACTCCTGGAAGACGGGAAGGGGCTGCCAGTCCAGGTTGTAGGCCCAGGCGACGCCGGCCTCCCATGGGTCCACGTGAATCGTGTGTCCGTGCAGCAAATCCAGGGAGCGCGGATCCAGGCGGTACGTATCCGTCATCAGAGCGCGATCCACCTCGGTGAGGTAGGTCCGTCTCTTCGAGTCGACCAGCGAACGCACCTCGTCCTTGAAGGTGCGAAGGTGATCGATCGGATCGGCGCTGATGCTGGATCCAGAAGGCAGGGCCACAACCGCTATGACGGCGATGGCGCCAATCGCCGGTCCGGCGACTGTCCTTCGCTCCAACGTCGGCAGGACCGCGAGCGCGATCGCGAACACCGTTGAGAAGAAGATGGTCGCGTGGTTGTCCTCATGCCGCACGAACCCCTCCTTGTAGAGCGGGAAGACCACGACCGCAAGCATCAGGATGAGGATCGCGCGCCGCGACCATGGAAGGTCCCTGGTCGGTGCGAGGGCTCCGAACACGAGGACCGCAACCGCGACGCCTGCCCAGGGAAATTCCCACCCGAGCTCAGGGTTCTCCAGACCCATCGCCTGCGAGTAACCCGAGACGACCTGCGCCGAGGCGCGCACGTAATCGCCGACATTGTCGATCCCTTGACCGCTGGCCAGCCAGAGCACCGAGACGGAAACGACGAAGGTTCCGGCGAAGACCGGGATGTTCCATCGCCACCGCCGCCCGTCCATCGCACAGACGGTGATCGCAACCAGCGCGACGATGGTGATGCCGGGATTCAGCTTCGCCAGGAACTCGACGGCCGCGAGCACGCCACCGCCCACCACGACGAGCCGCCGCGCGAACGGAGGCGCGTCCTCGCCGAGCGCTATGAAGCACCACGCTGCCGCCAGGACGACGGCGTAGTCGACCAAGGTGAACACGGCCGCGGTGAGGAACGTCGCGATGACCGCGATGACCGCTCCGAACTTCCGTCTCAGGCCCCACACGAGGCTTGTGCAAAAGCCGAAAAAGAGAAGCGAGGAGTAGACGAACGCGAGAGAGCCGAGGCCGGCGTAATACACGTTCGGGATCTTCAGGAACCCGAGCGGCCCGTACGTGAACGCGACCTGGCTGCCGAAGTCAAGGCCGTGGTGCACTGCCATGTAGAGGCCGGCTTGCCAGGAGGGATCGAGGCCGGCGCCTTGGACGGCGAAGGTGACGTTCCAGCTCGCCAGCGAGACGACGACGCCAAGAAATGCGCTCGAAGTCAGGACGGTCCGCAGCCGCGTCCCCTCGCCCAGAGAGAGGAGCGCTCGGGTCACGGCCCGGCCGCCAAATCCCCGCCGCGTTGTCGCCCCAGCCACACCCTCGCCCGCTCGAGCTCCCCCATGCGGCGCAGCCGCCGACGCTCGCGGAGCAGATCGGGAAGCCACCGCAGAGCCGCGATCTTGCCCGCCAGGGTCTGACGGAGCCGCCCCGCGGCGGTGGCCCGGGCCAGCGATCCGACCTCGACCACGGCGATCCGGAGGATCCAGCGAGCGGGCACGAACTTGATCTGCGTGGCGAGACGGTTTCGGGCGACCAGCCTCGCGTTGTCCGCCTCGGGACGCTCAAAGCCCGAGCTCCACGCCCCCGCGCCCACGTGCCAGGCGACCGCACCCGGATCGATGCAAAACCGCCAACCTGCGATCCGCGCCCTGACGTTCAGGTCGACGTCCTCGTAGAAGGCGAAGTAGCGCTCGTCGTAACCGCCCAGGTCCATCAGGAGCCGGCGCCGCAGCAGCGACGCCGTCCCGCACACCCCGAAGACCTCTTCGCGCTCCTTCACGACGGCACCCTGCCGCAAACCTGCGCATTGCCTGATGCCCCGGCCGTCCCGAGTCAGCCCCTGGCCCAGGCTGAAGATCACGGCCTTCGGATCGTCGCGGTGGCGCGCCGCCCCGCGGTCGAGCTGGAGGATCAACGGTTGAATACCCCCCAGCGCGGAATCGCCCTCGAGCCCTGCGACGAGCCGCGAAAGGCAATCCGGCTCGAGGACGGTGTCGGCGTTCAGCACCATCACGAGAGGGGAACGGGTTCGCGAGATCCCGAGGTTGACCGCGGGAGAGAACCCGACGTTTTGGGAGAGGGCGATATGGGGAAACCCGCCGCGATCGAGAAATCCCACGGTGTCGTCCTCGGAGCCATTGTCGACCACCATCACCTCCGCCTCGACGTCGGTCTGGGCCTGGACGGAGTCCAGGCAATCGCGAAGGTCCGCGACGCAGTTCCAACTCGGGATGACCACGGCGATGGAAGGTCCGCCTGCCATGGGCGGAGAGCCTGACAGCCGATTACTGTTTCCGCCATGAGCCCGGGTTTGCGCTTTCTGCGGTGGGCGCTCGCGAGTACCGCCGCGCGAAAGCGAACGCTGATCGGTCTGGTCGCACTTCCCCTGGCCACGGCCCTGGTGGTGGGCATAGCGCTCGGGATAGGCGCGGAGCGCGGTGGCTGGGGCGCCATCGCGCTACCCGCCTCGATCCCGCTGGCGGTGCTCGGCGCCATGCTGGCCGGACGGGTGCTGCTGAGGGCGGCGCAGTCGGTCCGCCGGGTACAAAATGCCCTCTGGATCGCCGAGAAGGTCGAACCGCTCCGCCTCGAGGCCCGGGACGAGGCGCCGTCCCGGATCAACATCGTGCACCCGGCGATCGACCTCAAGCATTTCTTTGGCGGTTTCATCGCCGTCTTCAATCTCGCTCGCCGCCTCATCGAGCGAGGCCATCGGGTGAGGCTGATCGCGATGGAGGACTCGGATCTACCGAGGGACTGGCGGACGATTCTGGTGCGCTACGAAGGCCTCGGAGGCTCGCTTGGCTCCCTGGAGGTCGCCTTTGCCGGCGACCGAACCCGGGAGATCGAGATCAACCCGCAAGACGCGTTGATCGCAACTCACTGGACCGCGGCGCACGTCGCCGCGGCAGCACTCGGCAAGCTTCAGGCAGATCGATTTCTCTACCTGATCCAGGAGTACGAGCCATTCATCTTCCCGAGCGGCAGTGCCGCCGCACTCGCGCGCGCAAGCTATGACCATCCGCACACGGCGCTCTTTTCGACTGAACTGCTTCGTGAGTGGTTCGCGCTCCAGGGGATCGGTGTCTTTGCCGAGGGGCGAGCCGCCGGCGAACGCGATTCGCTCAGCTTCGAAAACGCGATCACCAAAGTGGGGCCGGTCAGTGCGGCGGATCTGAGCCGCCCGGGACCGAGGCGATTGCTCTTCTATGCGCGTCCCGAGGAGCATGCAGCCAGAAACCTGTTCGAGATCGGCGCGATGGCGCTCGACCAGGCGATGGCGGCGGGTGCGTTCGCCGGCTGGGATATAGCGGGGATCGGCACGGTCGAGCTTCGCGGGACGCTGCCCCTACCGCGGTCGGGCGCAACCATGCGGCTCCTGCCGCGAGCTCCTCAGGACGACTACGCCCGCCTGCTCCGGGACTTCGATGTCGGGTTGGCGCTCATGTACACACCTCATCCCAGCCTCGTTCCCATAGAGATGGCCGCGGCCGGGATGACCGCGGTAACCAATACCTTCGAAAACAAGGACGCCGTCGCGCTCCGGCGGATATCGACCAACCTGCTCGCAGCCGAACCCTCCGTCCAGGGAGTCGCCGCCGGCCTCGCTGCCGCAGAGGCGCGAACCGAGCAGCTCGAGGAGCGGGCCCGCGGGTCTCAGGTCGCGTGGCCGACCACCTGGGACGAGGCGCTGGACGATTCGCTGCTCACCCGACTCGAGCGGCTCCTCTGGACGGAGTCCCCGCCAGATGTGCCCCAGCAGCTCGCAGCCGTTACAGCTCCTCCGCCACCCGCGGCGCCTCCCGGTTGAAGATCCAAACCGAGAACGCGCAGACCGCGACGTAGATCAGGATGGACGGGGCGAGGTGCAGCCAGTCCCCCGCCGCGGCCAGCGCGCCGGGGGCACTGGGGTCAATGATCCAATCACGGGCCTGCTCGAACAGCGGCGTCAGCGGGTTCAGCAGGATGAGGTCGCGTGTCGTTCCCTGGACCTGAGGCAGGTCGAGGGTGTAGAGGATCGGCGTGGCGTAGAACAGCACGGTGACGAGGACGCCCCAGATGATCCCGAGATCCCGGAAACGGACGTACAGCGAGGAGAGGATCATCGCGACCGCCGTCGTGAACAGCAAGAGGAGCGCCACGACCAGGGGGAAGCAGAGCCACGTCCACGTCGGATCGACGCCGAACGCGAGGATGAAGATCAGCACGACGATCAGGTTCACGCCGAAGTTGAACAGACTCGTCAGCACCACGGCGAGCGGGATCACCAGGCGGGGGAACTGAGTCTTGCGAACGATGCCCTCCTGATTGACGACCGAAGCCACCGCACCAGTGCTCGCCTCCTGGAAGAAGCTGAAGAGAACTATGTTGAAGAGGAGGAGCACCGGATAGTTGTTCACCTCGGAGCCGACACGGAAGATTCGCGTGAAAACGAACAGGAGCACCCCGAAGAGCATCAGCGGCCGGAGCAGCGACCACACGTAGCCCAGCACGGTGCCGAAATAGGTCTTCTTGAACTCCGTGACGGAGATCAGGTAGAGGAGGTCGAAGAACCGCGTCGAGCCGCCTCCGAGTGCGGAGGGGCCTCGCACATCCCGCAGCCCCGATTCCACGGCCACCTCGCTCACGGCGCATCCATCGGTTCAGGGACGGCCTCCACCTCGGCGTCGACGGAGACGATGCCGGGTGATCCTTCGGTGCCGAAGATGACGAAGTCGAAGAGCTTGAGCGCCTGCGCCGCGAGGTCGCCCGGGTTGCGGATGCGCGCAACCCAGCAGCTCACCGAATAGCGGCCGGGCGCCAGGGGGTTCTCGATCGCACCCGAGAGCAGGACCCGCTGGCCCTTGCCAAGGCGATCGGGCTCCCCATCCCGCAGCTTCAGGCTCCGGGTGAAGGCGAAGACGTGCAGGCCCTCCGCATTGGCGCAGTAGAACCCGAAGCGCGGTTCCACGAGCTCCCGTTGCGCCTCCACAACCGCGGAGAACCGGATCGGCTCCCCCACCTCGACGTTCTCCACGCGGTTGCCGCTCGCGTCCTCGAGCGAGGACTCCAGCAGGCGCGCATGGAAGTCGGGGGTCACTCCATCCGCGGACTCCCCGGCCTGCGCCGGGCCGGCGAAGTTCACCCTCAGGTAGCGGCGCCCCGCTTCCTCCGCATCGCCGATGTAGCGCACCTCGCCGTCGTGAAGCAGCATCGCGCGCTGACAATAGGTCTGCACCGTGGTCATGTCGTGCGTGACGAGCACGATCGTTCGACCGGCGCCGTGCATCTCGCGGAATGCATCGGCGCACTTCTGCTGGAAGGCGGCGTCCCCCACGGCGAGGACTTCGTCGATCAGCAGGACGTCCGCGTCGGACTGGATCATCACCGAGAATGCGAGGCGCACCATCATTCCCGACGAGTAGTTCTTCAGTTTGAGCTCGACGAAGTCGCGGAGCTCGGCGAAGTCGAGAGCGGCGTCCACCCTCTTACGCGCCTCTCGGCGAGTGAGCCCCATCATCACCCCGTTGAGGACGATGTTCTCGCGGGCCGTGAGATCGGGGTTGAATCCCACGCCGAGCTCGATGAACGGAGCAACCCGCCCCCCCATCCGGATCCTGCCGGCGTCCGCTCGATAGATGCTGGCGAGGATCTTCAGCAGGGTGCTCTTGCCCGAGCCGTTTCGTCCCACGATGCCGAAGAACTCGCCTCGTTCGACATCGAACGAAACTCCCCGCAGCGCGTGAAGCTCGCGATATTCGGCCCGCGCGAATGGATGCACGGCCCGCTCCTTGAAGGAGTCGATCCGGTGCTCCGGGATCCTGAATGTCTTCTCGACGCCCCTCACCTCGATCGCCACCCGAGGATCGACGGCCGCACGATCGCCGGCCAGGTTGGTCGCCTCGAGGACGTCGTCAGCTTGAATCGGGCTGGGCACGTTGGAGGGGTGTGTGTGTTCGTCTTGGCTGCCGGGACGAGAGGCCGCGAAGCTCATCGAAAGGGTATCCCGCTATGTTCTCGACGGCGCTCGCGTGGCGCCCGTATCGATGATCGCATTCGGCTGCGCCATAACCGAAGAGGAGATCTATCGGCGCTACGCCGAGCCGGGGATCCAGAGAGCGGCCGAGCCCGACTCCGTCGTGTTCGCCCGCGCCAGCGCGGGCTCGTTGTTTCGAAGCTACAACGTCCTGCTCGACGAGGTTGCCGATCGCGACGATCTCGAAGCGCTCGTGCTGCTTCACCAGGACGCCGAGATCGTCGATCCCGATCTCTGCCGAAAGCTGCGAGAGGCCTTTGCCGACCCGGACGTCGCGCTCGTCGGGTGCGCGGGCGCGATCGGCGTGCGCGGTCTCGCCTGGTGGGAGGGCTCGATCACGTGGGGTGGCTTCACGCACCGCTACGAGGAATACGGCGGCGGCGACATCGACGCGATGTCCTGGGATCCCGACCGGCTCCCCCCTTTCGCGCACATGGGGGAGGTGGAGGCGATCGATGGGTTCGTGATGGCGCTGTCCCCCTGGGCGGTCCGCGAATTGCGCTTCGACGAATCCCTCGGCCAGATGCACGGCTACGACTTCGATTTCTGTTGTCAGGCGCGGGCTGCCGGAAAGAAAGTTGTGACCGCCGACTTTCGGGCCATCCACCACCACTCCCTCGAGCTGATCCGCAACGCGGGAGGTTTCATCGAGGCTCACATCAAGTTGGCGGAGAAATGGGGCGAGCTGCTGACCGACAACGGCATTCCGGGCTTCGACTGGAAGCGCCGTGCTCTTCAGGCCGAGGCCGAGGCGGCGGCCGCGCGGATGCAGCTGAGAGGCCAGATGTACGTCAAGAAGGCAATGGACCGGGAGCTCGAGAGGATGCGCGAAGGCTGGAGCTGGCGTTTGACCAGGCCGGTTCGCTCGCTGAGGCGCCTCATCAGCAGCCGGCGCACGTAGCGTCCGGAATCAGCGGTCGCTTTCGCCGAGTGCCCGCCTGACCTGCTCGCGCGAGAAGACGGGACCTCCGCGTTGTCGCAGCCGTGATAGCCGCTCTGCGAGCGCGAAGGCGCTCGACCCCAGCATCGCCCTAAGCAAGTTCTCCTGCTGCTGCCTTCGGCTTGCCTGCACCTCGACGCGCCCCGCGGCTGCCCAGCGTTCGGCGACCTGGACGACGCGATTGGCTTCCAGGCGCTGGAGGAGCGGGTTGCGGTCCCACGGCTCGACGATCTCGGCAACCTCTTCGGCCCGTGGCGCGTCCTCATGCCACAGAACGCCGAGGCCGAAGAACGCCGGGACGATGGCGAGTCGAAGGCCCTCGCGCGTAGCCATGAAGTCCTCGATCGCCGTCAGGACGCCGTTGCGTGCCCCGCCTTCTCGCACTGCGACGCACGCGAAGGGCATTCCTGCGTCGGCGATGCCGGCATCGCCCGGCACGAGTGCCACGTCCCGGGCAAACGGATGCCGGTGCTCCTCGGGGATCACATCGGGGTCGAAATAGGAGTCGCGGCGCGCGAGCGGCCATGCAACGTCATGAAAGATCAAGAGCGGCAACTCCAAGCCGGGCACCTTCTCGGCGATCAAGCGCAGCTCCTCGCTGACGGTGTAGTAGTTGTGATCGCCATCGATGACGATGGCATCGGGGGGTGCGAGGTCAGGTAGCGCCTCGAAGCTCGTCTCCGTGCGCAGCTCCAGCTCCGGATGTCGCGCCTCGAGTTCAAGCAGGTCGGAGTGCGGAGCCGGGTCGATCGCAGTGACCTTCCCGCCCACCGTCGCCGCCCAGCTCGCGAGCTCGCCCGTCAATTTGCCTCGGTAGGCGCCGATCTCAACGACCGATCTTGCTTCGATCGCGTTGAGGCACGGAAGCCAGATCTCAGTCAGGTTGGCGAGTGAGCCCGCGTTTTCGTCTGGGTCCCCCGAGAAATCGGGCGCAGCCGCAAACGAGTCCGAGCCTCGTCGGTGCCGGCTTGAGTCAGGAGCAGCGTCCATTCGCCCGGGCCCGCTCGCGTCGTCGCGGGAGGCGGCAGTCTAATTGCCGGCGTCGAAGCTTCCATCCACGCACGACTCAGCCAGCCGATCGACCGCACACTCGCACGGGCCGGGGGCTGTCGAGCTCCAGCTCCCAGGGCTCGCTCGCCCGATCCTCCGGGATATCGAGAATGGCCGCGCCGCGAAGCGCTCCGACAGCCACCGGGAATGACTCGGAGGCGTAGCGTCGTGCCCTCACCTGTGCCGTCGCCCCCGGCGAGGCGCGGAGCATCGCGCCTCCCGGCGGCAGGCTGACCACAGCGTTCGCACCGCCACTGGGTCGGACGTCGAGACAGCCACCACTCGCCGTCGCGCGCGGCGCGGCGGGGCCGACGAGCAGGGGCGCGGGACCGTCCGGAGAGGGGAGGCGGGAGACCGGTTCGAAGGTCGCGGGGAGGGCCCCGGCGAGAACCTTGTCGGCGGCGACCCTCGCCGGTTCCGAGGCTGCGGCCAATTCGGAGGGCGTATATGCGGGGGAGCCGAACTTCATCGCCGCGGAGAGGTAGGAGCCGGCGTCGACGAACCCGAAGTAGTTGAAGTCTGAGTTGCCCGGAGTCAGCTCAAACCCCGGGCGGACCGTGTCGGCCGCGATCTCGAGTGCGCTGAGATCCGCCCGCACGATGTCCCCCTCGTTGTCCAAGCCCTCGTACGCCCGGTGGAGCGTTGACATGTTGCTGAGCGACGCGGCGCCCACGACCGCGAACACGGCGATCAGCGCCCGCCTTCCCGGTCGGACTCCGCGCGCAAGCTCCGCCGCGGTCATGAAGATGAACACGGCCCCGAGATACTGGTATCTGGAGGCCGTCGGGGGCCGGCCCAGGCTTGCATCGAACGCGATCAAGAACCAGAAGGACACCGCGATCGCGATCGCCACCCAAAGCCCCCGCGGAGTCGACCGCAGGGTCCGCAGTCGAAGCGCGGCGACGAAGACCAGCGCGACCAGCAAAGCACGGCCTGTGGCGAGATCGAGCCCGAAGAGCGAGGCAAGGCTCGACGCGAACCCGTCGAGGATGTACGAGGGGCTCGTCGCGAGATTGTCGAATGAGAGCTGCGTGTTGCCGGTGTGCCCCCAGCCGAGGTACCAGAGCAGGTAGAGGAAGATGGGGACCGCGACGACGTAGGCACGGCGCCGCGTTTGGCTGTCGAGCGCGATGGCAATCGCCGCTCCCGCTATGAATGGCAGGCCGACGCTGGAAAACAGCGTCGATCCGACGAGAAGCCCGCACGCGACCGCGTCGCGGCGGCGAGCTCTGCGTTCGAGCAACAGCAGGGCACCGATCCCGCAGGCAACCGACCCGAAGTAGCCGATCTGAAACGGCGACAGAAGGTCCTCGTAAGCCGAGCCCATGAACAGGATCAGGACCGCGGCGGCGAGCGCCAACCACTCGCCGATCCGCCGTCGCAGGAAGGCGAAGAGCAGCACGGCACTCGCGACAAATACCGCGGTGGCGGCGACCGCGAACGGCACGATCGAATGCATTCCGAACGTTGCCTGGATCGCCTTGTACACAATCGTCGGCGCGACGATGATGTGCTCGTTGTGAGGCTCGAGGAACACATTGGCGCTGAACCCACGCCTCTGGAGCAGGAGATCCCAATCGTCGATCAGGAACGTCAGGTGCGACTGCAAGACGATCAGCAGAACCCCCGACGTGATCGCCGCGCCGAGGAGCAGTGCCACCGGGAGGCTGACACCGTGAAAGCCGAGGACGCGAACGCCGTGGAGCCTCGATCGCGAACCGCCAACGATGGCGCCCTCGCTTGAAGCCGCGGGCCTCAGCTGCTCGACCGTTCGCACAGCGACACGGGCCCACCGCCGCTGAGCCACAGACTCCACGGTTGCGATGAGAGATCGCGCGGGATCTCGAGCAGCGTCGGCGCCCCGCCAGCCAGCGCTCCGAGGTCGACGGGAAACGACTCCGACGCATAACGGCGCAGGAAGACCTCCGTACCCCGGCCTTGGGCTTGCAGCACCAGGCCGTCATCGGGCACCTGGCTGACCGCCTGCGGGGTGCCGGGCCGCAGCGAGACGCACCGGGCGGCTGGGCTGCCAGACGTGGCGGCGAGCTTCACGCCGAGGGCCGCCCCAAAGACCTTGTCCGCCGCCACCCTCGCCACCTCGGGCGCTGCGGCGAGCTCGTCGGGTGCATACGCCGGTGAGCCGTAGGCATCGACGGCCGAGAGATACGAGCCGGCATCGACGAGATTGAGGTAATCGACATCAGAGTTCTCCTGGGTCAGAACGAACCCGGGATCCACTTCGCCGCGAGTCAACTCCAGCGCGGCGAGACCTCCGCGCTCCTGCTGGGCTAGTCCAGCCAGGCCGTCCGCGGCATCTCGTAGCGCGGAGAAGTTGCTCACGGTCGCGGCACCGGCGACGAACAGGATCAGCACGAGGGCCGGGCGCCCGATCCGGACTCCGCGCGCCAGCTCGGCGGCGACCAGGACGATCCCGATCACGCCCACGTACTGATAGCGCCCCACCGTCGGTGCGCCGAAGATCGAGGTATTGAGCCCCGTCAGCGACCAGAATGTGATCGCGACCGCGAGCACGCTCAGTAGTCGAATGGGAGCCTTCCCCAGCCGGTATACCCGCCATCCCGCCAGTCCCACCGCGAGGACCAGCAACGGTCGTCCCCAGTCCAGCGACGTGACTTGCGACTCGTCCCTGGGGACCCCGAGTCCCAGCAGGGTCGCGATGCTCGAGGCCAAGCCGTCGGAGACGTAGCCGGGCAGGTTCGCGAAGTTGTGAAAGGAGACGAAGGTCGGCGCGGTGTGGCCCCATCCCAGGTACCAAAGTCCCCATAGGGCCGCCGGAATCGCGGCGACGTAGGCGCGCCGGAGGCGATCTCGGCTCAGAGCCACCTCGACTGCGGCCCCGGCGACGAACGGGATGCCGACGTTCGAGAAGAGAAGCCCGGTGGTCAGCAGGGCTGTCGCGCCCACTTCCCCTGCGCGATCCCGGCGATCGAGGGCCAGCAGCGCGCCGAGGCCACATGCCATCGAGCCGAAGTACCCGATCTGGTAGGGGAACAGGAGGTCGTCCCAGGACGGCCCGAGAAAGAGGATCGGGAGAGCGCTCGCGAGCGCGAGCCACTCTCCCACCCGCCGTCGCACGTAGACGAAGAGCAGGACGACGCTGAGCAGAAATGCGGTGGTCGAGACCAGCTGGAAGGGGGCAGGCGAGTCCATTCCGAACGTCGAGACGAGGAGCTTGTAGCTCAGGATCGGGATCGCCGAGAGGTGTTCGACGATCGGATCCAGGAAGGTGTCGACGCTCCATCCCCGCCTGTGGAGGAGCGGTTCCCATTCGTCGCGCCAAAACGTCAGCCGCGAGAGCCAGGTGAGGAGAAGACCCCCGGAGACGAAGGTGGCGATCGCCATGAGGTAGGTCGCCAGATGAGCCTCCGAGATTCGCCTCAGGAGACCGGGCGCCGAGGTGGCACGCCCGGCCGGGAGGGGACGTTCAGCCCTGGCTCCCGTCCCGGCTTCAGCCGCCACGAGCGAGAATATACGTGCGTTGGCCGCTTCTGGAACCCAGATCGATCATCGCTCGATGCGCGAGGTCCGCTCGCGTCATCCCCGGTTCCGCCGGACCGTGATCGAGGACGCGCGGGTGACGGCCGCCTACCGCGGTGAGCGCTACGAGTTTCGCTCTCCTACCGACGCCGCCCTCCAGGCACTCAGGCTGATGTGGTCAAGCGACGCCTTCATGGCCCAAGTGCTCTACCGGCTCAAGGCCCGCCTTCAGTCGCTCGGAGTGCCGGTGCTCCCGAGACTCGCGCACCGTCTCGCGATCGCCGCGGGTCAGGTGGCGATCGGGGATCCGGTGATCATGCATCCCGGCATCTACATCGTCCACGGGCATGTCGTGATCGACGGCTTCACCGAGATTCACAGCGGGACGACGATCGCCCCGTTCGTGACCATCGGCCTCCGCGCGGGCGAGCTCGTCGGGCCCACGATCGGCGCCCACGTCCAGGTCGGCACCGGAGCGAAGATCGTAGGCAGGCTGCGAGTCGGCGATGGCGCCCGCATCGGAGCGAATGCGGTCGTGATCGACGACGTCGACGACGGCGCCACCGTGGTCGGCGTGCCCGCCCGGGCCACGCAGCCTGGAGAGCCAAACGAACGTCATTAGGGGGCGCGACCGCGACACACGCGTGGCGAAGGATGCTTGCTACCGTTGCCGCGACGTGAGGCCAGCGAGACCTTGCATTCGCCCCCGATGATCTTCGGCTCACGCAGGAAGCAGGAACCGCAACTCGAATCGCTGCTCGCCGAGATCGAAGCGCTTGCTCGTATCGAGGCAGACGGGCGCGATCCGGACGTCGATCGTCGAATCATGCGGCTTCGCTTCGAGGCGGGTACGCGACTCGTCAAGGAGGCCTCGCCGGACGCCAGCTATCCCTCCCCCGCCCCCGGCGTGCCGCGCTCCGATGCCGGCCTTCCGGAAATCACACCCGACGACGTGAGCCCAGAGCTCCTGCGCGCCGCGATCCTGGAGCATGGCTGCCTCCTGATCCGCGGCCTGCTCGACCGCGAGGAGGCCGCGAGCCTGGCTGAGGGGATCGACCGAGCCTTCGCGGCGCGAGAGGCCCAGACAAACGGTGCGACCCGGGACGGCTACTACGAGGAGTTCGAGGTCGAGCCCGAGTCGCCCTTCAGGGCCGGGTTGATGGCGAGGCAGTTCGTCTCCGACAGTGGCGTGTGGGCGGCGGACTCCCCCAGGGTGATGTTCGAGATGCTCGGCGCCTTCGAGCGCGCGGGTCTCCAGCGCCTGGCCAGCGGATACCTGGGCGAGCGGCCCGCGATCTCGGTGAACAAATGCACCCTGCGCAGAATCCCGCCCGACGTCATGGGGGATGCCCCTACGGCGAGCGCCTGGCACCAGGACGGGGCGTTCCTGGGCGACGACATTCGCGCCCTCAACGTCTGGCTCTCGCTTTCGCGATGCGGAGATCTGGCGCCCGGGCTCGACCTGGTTCCGCGTCGCCTCGACCACATCGTTCCAACCGGCACCGAGGGGGCCACCTTCGACTGGTCGGTCTCGCAGGCGGTGGCCGAGGAGTCCGCGGGAGACGTGCCGATCGTGCGGCCGATCTTCGAGCCCGGTGACGTTCTGCTGTTCGACGAGATGTTTCTCCACGCCACGGCAGCCGAGCCTGACATGCCGAACACCCGCTACGCGATCGAGAGCTGGTTCTTCGGCCCTTCGGCATTTCCGCCCGAGTACGCTCCGCTGGCCTTCTGAGGCCTCCGGACGCCGGATGACGAAGGTCCGCGGATGATCGCCTTCGGCGTCGCGATAACCGATCCGGAGATCTACGAACGCTTCGGAGCGCCTGGGATCCGGTGGGCCGCCGAGCCCAACTCAGAGGTTCTTGCGTTCGAGGGCACCGAGTCCCTGTTTCGCACCTACAACCTGATCCTCGACCAGGCGGCGGCACTTGACGGCCTCGAGGCGCTCGTCCTTCTGCATCAGGACTCCGAGATCGTCGACCCGGACTTCTGCGGGAAGCTGCGCGAGGCGCTGCGCGAGCCGGACGTTGCGATCGTCGGAAGCATCGGGGCGCTCGGCGTTCGGAACATGGCGTACTGGGAGGGGTCGGTGACCTGGGCTTCGTTCGCCCAGCGCTACGAGGAGCTGGGTGGCGGCGAGCTTCAGGGAGTCTCGTGGGATCGCAACACGATGCCTGACTATGCCCACACCGGCGAGGTCGACTCAATCGACGGCTTCATGTTCGCGATGTCGCCATGGGCGGTACGCGAGCTCCGCTTCGACGAGGCGCTGGGCCCATTCCACGGATACGACCTGGACATCTGCCTTCAGGCGAGGGCCGCGGGCCGAAAGGTGGTGACCGCGGACCTCCGGGTCATCCACCATCACTCCCTGGAGTTCCTACGCGACGCGGAGGGATGGATCCAGGCGCACATCAAGATCGCCGAGAAGTGGGACGGCCAGCTCGCCGGCGTGGGCGAGGCCGCCGGCGACTGGAAGCAGCGAGCCCGGCGTGCGGAGGCAGAGGCAAGCGCGGCTCGCCTTCAGGCAAGAGCGCTGGAGGCGCGGGGCCGCGCCGTCGAGGCGATGACGATCAAGAGCACGAGCTGGCGGCTGACGAAACCTGCCCGCCGGCTCGGAAGCCTCTTCAGGCGACGCCGCCGCTAGGACCGGACTTCAGCCGCTTCCTTCCCCCTCGTCGAGCGCCTGCCTGACCTGCTCGCGCCAGGACCTTTCCCGTCCCCGCCGCCAGGCCAGCCGGTCGGCGATCGTAAACCGCCGCGATGAGAGCATTCCCCGCAGCAGGTGCTCGTGCCAGGCATTTCGCTCCCGCAGACGGTTGAGCTCCGCGTTCCGCACGTGCTCGGCGGCGAGATGGAACACCCGGTTGGCCTCCAACCGCCCGAGAACGGGATTGCGGTCAAACGGCTCCACGACCTCGGCGACGGCGCTTGCCCACGGGGCGTCCTCATGCCACGCGATCGCCATGCCGAAGAACGCCGGCACGATGGCGAGCCGGAGGTGGCTTCGTCCACGGACGAAGTCCTCGATCGCGGTGAGCACGCCGTTGGCCGGGCCACCCTCCCTCTCCGCGGCCCAGCGGCATGGGAGGCCCCCGAAGACCGTGCCGGGCTCGCCGGGAAAGAGTCCGGCGTCTTCTGCCATCGGCTGGCGATGGGCATCGGGAACTCGCTCAGGGGCGTCGTATCCGTCCCGGCGCCCATGCGGCCAGCACACGTCGTGGAGGACCAACAGCGGCAGCTTGGCCCCGGCGGATCTCTCGTCGATCCGTCCCAGCTCCTGACTCACCGTGTAGTAGTTGTGGTCGCCGTCGATGATCACCGCATCCGGCATCGCAAGGGATGGCAAGGCCTCGGCGCTCGTCTTGGGGATCAGCTCCAACTCGTCCACTCGCTCACTGAGCTCGACCAACTCCGCCTGTGGCGTGGGGTCGACGGCCACGACCCGCGCGCCGGCGCGTGCCGCCCAGTCGAGAACGTCACGGGTCAGCTCCCCGGCATACGCCCCGATCTCCAAGACGGATCTCGCCTCGGCGGCGTCGAGAACGGCGATCAGAAGCTCGGCCAGGTTGGCGAGTGAGTGGCCCCACCGCCTCGGATCGTCTCCACGCAGATTGGTGTCCATGCAGGAGCGCCTCGAAGAGCCGGAGCAGTCTAGTACGGCAACTGCGCCCGGCTCCGGCGGCTCAACTCTCGGCGAGAAGGGCAAGCACCCGGCGCATCACGGCGGGGCTGAAGGAATCGTTCCAGTCGCGGCTCCAGTCCACGGTCGAGCCCTCGACCCTCCGGGCATAGTCCTCCACCCCCTCCACCGAGTGCCGAAGGCCCGAAACCACCCCCTCGAGACTGGGAGGGACGGTGATCAGGTTCGTGGAAATCGCCGCCATCGCCTCGGGGGTCTTGGTCTCGAAGCTATTGGTCACCGTCAGCATCCCGGCGGACGCCATCTCGATCGGCACGAGGCTCGGGTGAGGCGTGCACATCAGCGCCAGCCCGACGTCGTGAGAGGCGAGAAATGACGCGTAGCTTCCCTGGTCGAGCCTCGGCAGCACCTCGAGCTGGGCCTGGGGTCCGAGGCTGAGACGGTCGCGTCCCTCGACCGCGCCGATCCCGTAGAAGTCCCAGTCGGGCCCGAACGTGTCTTGGGCAACCGCTTCGGCGAGGCCCATCAGTCCCAGCTCGAAGAGATTCCTGTGACCGTGGCTTTCGGGCCGGGCGTAGAAGAGCAGGCGGCGTCGCCCGCGACCCGACATCTCGTCTACCGTCGGAGGAGTGACCGCGGTGATCGCGTTCCGGAAGGCAACGGACGCCTTTCGACCCTCCCGCCTCCCCTTGGCGAACACCCCGTAGCCTCGCTCGGCGAAGAAGTCCCGAAGCAGCTCGGTGGAGAACAGCGCCACGTGCGGGAACTCGTAGGTGCTCATCGCGAGCGCGGCCCACGAGCCCATCGCGTGGGTGTAGGGCTCGTATTCCTGGATCAGGTAGAGGAAGCGTGACCTTTCGACGGAGCGAAGCGCCGAGTGGGCCACGTGCGCCGTGCGCCACGTCGTTGCCACGAAGGAGTCCTGTGGACTTATCTCAACCGGTGCATCCCGATCGCGAGCGAACGCCACCTCCACCCGGTCGAACAACCCCTCCAGACCGGCGTAGGACTCGACCCGCTCACGCCACGACCTCGGCAGGGGTGGAGTGGCGTCGATCGTGAGCAGCCGGGTCCGAAGCCCACTCTCGGCGAGCTTGCGGGCGAGGTTGAACTTCGCGATGTAGCCACCGAACAGGTGCTTCAGCTCGATTGTCGGGATCAGCACGTTGACCCGCTCGGGCGCCTCGGTCGAGACCGATAGCGGCAGAGGCTCGATCGATCGCGCCATCGTGCGCGTCTCCACGTGGTCGATCGCATCGGCTTTGCCGCCGCCCGTGGACTCGGGCAGGCTCGCGCCGTAGGGCACGCCTGGAATCGGTCGTTTGCGGACGAGCGCCATTGTCTTGACGATGTAGCGCCACACAATGCCTCGCGCGACAAGGGACTCGAGGCCGAGAGTCTCGTTTCTCCCGAACCACCGCCGTGCCCCTCGTGCGAGCAGCCACAGCAGTCCCAGCGGAGAGCGCTCGCTGCGGATGAAGCGACGCAGGATCCTCCTCGAACGCCGGCTCATGCGATCGGCGCTGCGGAGCAGCAGGACCTCGGCTAGCAGGCGCAACCGCAGATAGCCGAAGAAGTACGCCGCCCGCCACCCGGATACGACCTGCATCCACTCGCCCCGCCGCAGGCGCGCCATGAGGATGCGCGGATCCCAGGAGAAGCCGCCGACGTTGGCGGCGAGGTGCCCGAGGGTCGCTCCCCGGTGCTGAACGTAGTCGTACAGCGGTCGATCCACGTAGGCGATCGTCCCTGTCGACAGGGCCACCAGGCCCAACCAGTGATCGTGGTACTGGGTACCCGGCGGATCGGGGAACGGCAGCGCCAGATCGAGCAGATCCCGCCGAAACAGGGAAGCCGCGCCGGTGATCGTGTTGGCGATCAAAAGCGAAGCCAGATCGGTGAAGTTGTTCCTTCGCTCGACCCAGTAGGTATCGGCGATCACGCGTCCCCCGGTGTCGATGACGCGCTGGTCGCTGTAAACGAGCTGCGCGTCACCGAGGCCGGCCAGCAGCGTTTCGAGCTTGTCCGGATACCAGCGATCGTCCTGGTCGGCCAGCGCCACGAAGGGAGGCGAGCCAGGCACCAGCCCCAGAGCCCGCTCGAAGTTGCGGTAGAAGCCAAGACGCGTCTCGGATCTCGAGACGACGAACCGGTCATCCCCCTCCCACACCGAGCGCATCTCCTCGAACGCCCTCGGCGGGGTGCAGTCGTCGCTGACGACGCAGATCCAGTCCTCCATCGTCTGCGCGCGGATCGAATCGACCTGGCGGCGAAACAGCTCCACATCCGGATCGAATGTGGCCATCGCGATCGCGACCCTCGCTCCCCCGACGTCCTGGAGGCTGCCATCTGCGGCGCCTCTTTCCCCTTCTATCTCGATCGCGCCGAGCGGGGCCTCGACGACGGCGCCGTCGGAGAGCATCGCCCTGACGGCCAATTCGGCCTTCCTGTCATCCGGAGCCCGGACCGGGACCGTGGCCCAGAACCCGCTCCTGTAGCTGCGGACGTTCGGATCCTCCGGCGAGTCGCCGTCCCGCTCGAGCGCTCCTGCGGCTCCGGGAGCGGTGGATGGGTGAAGGGCCCGGTAGAGGTCGACGCGAGGCATCCCGTGCGCTGTGACGTCGACGGCGGCACCGTCAACCAGGATCTCGAGTCGGCGAATGCGGAGATCGCGGTGAAAGCATGAGCCGAGGATGAAGATCGTTGTCCTGCATCCGGGAGGCAGGCTTTTCGGAAGCCTGGTGTCGATGCGGACGTCGAGCCGCGAATCCGACGCCTCGACTCGTCCCGCCGCTGAAGCCGAGGAAGGGAACGTCACAGTCGAGACAATCTATTCGAGGCTCCGCTCCCGCAGGCGTGCCCGGCGGCGCCAGCGCCGCGCCAGCGTGGAGCCAAGCGTGGGCATCGACTCCGGAAGCGCGGCGGACGGGTAGCTCCTCCCGCGCGGTGCCCGCCGCCAGCCATCGACCCGCCCGCGCACACCTGCGAGGCTGCGATCGATCGCGGCTTGGCCGGCGCAGATCGCCAGGTCGCGAACGAGCACGGAGGGCAGTCTCCGCGGCGAGAGCACCCCCCACTTTCGAAGCAGGTAGCCACGCCCGAACCCCATGAGATAGTCCTTTCGGCCCGAGCCCGATCCCAGGGTCGCCGAGTGTGCATGGTCACCGCGGGCGCCCGCCGCGAGCCTGCACGTCGCCCCCCGGCATCGCATGCGCAGCACCAGATCCACGTCCTCCCAGTAGGCGAAGAGGTTCTCGTCGAAGCCGCCGACGTCGAGAAACGCCTCCCTATCGAAGGCAGCGGCGGCGCCCGACGGGCCCGCCGGGTCTGGAACGCCCTGATCGAGGCGCGCCAGCAGCTCGCCGTTCAGGTAGTCGAACCCGAGCAGTGTTCGGTCCAGCTCGAGCCCAGCGGTGTCGATCCGGGACCGGTCCCACGCGTCCCGCATCACACCGGCCGCCATCACGACCCCGGCTCGGGGTTCCAAGGCGGCGACGATCCGGCCCACGAATCCTGGGTCGCAGACGCAGTCGTCGTTCAGCAGCACAAGCGCGTCGCCCTGTGCTCGCTGGGCGGCGAGGTTGACCGCGCGTGAGAATCCAGCGTTCGACTCCAGCCGGATGACCTCGGCATCGTTCAGTTCCGCGACCGCCCGGTCGATTCCGGGATCCCGCGAGCCGTTGTCGACTACGAGCACCTGAAACTCGCCTGGCCTGTCTACGGCCAGCGACCGCAGCAACGGCCCGACTCGGTCGCCGCTCAGGGTCGGCACTATGACCGTGGCGGGCGCGCTAATAGGCGCCTGTGCCGCGCAGCACCACCGGCACCGTTTGCATGAGGATCCGCATGTCGCGAGCGAACGAGAGGTTCTCCACGTAGTCGAGCTCGACGGCCAGGCGCTCCGCAAAGTTGAGCTCGCCCCGACCGTGGACCTGCATCGGGCCGGTCATGCCCGGCTTGACGTCGAGGCGGAACCGATGCTCGGGTCGGTAGAGCTCCACGAGCTCGATCTGCTCAGGGCGCGGCCCGACGAAGCTCATCTCACCCCGCAGCACGTTGACGAGCTGAGGGAGCTCATCGAGGCTGAATCGGCGCAGCAAGCGGCCCACCCTGGTCACCCGCGGATCGCGACGCAGCTTGAACATCGGCTCCGGCAAGTCCTCGAGCACGACCACTTCCGCCAGCGCACGCTCGGCGTCCGCGGTCATCGTGCGCAGCTTGTACATGCGGAACGGCTTTCCCCCCTTTCCGGCGCGGCGCTGAGAGAAGATGACCGAGCCCGGGCTGTCGAGCTTGATCGCGACGGCGATCACGCCCAGCAGCGGAGCGGTGAGGACCAGTGTGAGAACCGACGCGACGAGGTCGAAGACACGCTTCAGCAGGATTGTCGAGCGGGAGGGGTCGCGGGTGTCGTACTCCAGCACGGGCAAGTCCGCGAGCTCCGAGAGCCTCGGCGCGGCGCCCGCACTGCCGCGAAGCGGCGAGACGACGCTCAGCTTGACCTGTTCCTCGCGACAGATTCCGGCCAGCTGCCCGATCAACTCGGGGTCGATCTGTTCGGTGGCGACGATGATCCGGTCGAACCCTCGGACGAGCGCGTGCAGCGATGCGACGCGGTCGTGATTCGATTCGGCGAGCGAGACGCCGCCATCGCCGACAACGGTCAGATGCATGTCTCCGAACAGCTCGACCTTGCGGCGGGCCGCAGCGGCCAGCTCTCCTTCACCGAGCACCGCGGTCAACTCCGGCGGAGTAATTTGGCGCCAAATCCACCGCGAGACGGCGCGCAGGAGGCTCCCTGCGAGCGTAGCCGCAAGCCACGCACGGCCGAGCGCGCCGAAGCCGACCTGCCCGGCTGGCGTCAGGGGCAACACGATGCCCACGATCGCCACGCCAATCGCCGCCCACGCCGCGATCGTGCCGAACTCATCGATTGTGAGATGCCGTAGCGCGCGTTGGTCTCGGTCGTACAGGCCGAGCACCTGGGCGACGACGAGCCAGGCTGGGAGCACGACCAAGGCCCACAGCCCGCCGGTCGTGGAGGCGCCAACCACGAGGCTTGCGATGGCCGCGGCGGCGACATCCGCCATCGCCAGCATTCGCCGCCGCCTGACGTCCCGCCAGAAGCGATCGATGGCACGCCTCCGAAATCGCCGACGATCCGGTCTCGACGCAGTTTGGTCCGCTTGGCCGAACTCCGCCCCTGCGAGCGCTTCTCGAGATGCAATCGCCGTGCGTCCTCCCGCCGCCTCTGTCTGCTGGCTCAACCCCTTACCGGAACCCATGGCAACCCCTAAGCTGCCCGGCGGACGCCCTGTCCCCGTCCGGACCGCTGCGGTCCCCTTGAGCATATTCGATAGACGCGACGCCGGGGGCTCCCGCGATCAACGCCAGCCTTGCGCCGGCTTCAGAATGCCCGCCGGCAAGGGGGCGGGACTGAGCCCGTCCGCGAAGGCGCCGCTCTCCTTCGCCGCCTTTCGCTCACCCAGCTCCTCGTCTATTCGAGCCGCAACCGCCCACGATCGCCAATCGTGAGGGGCGCGGTCGATCGCCTCGATGGCGGCGCCCTGGGCAGCCCTCAAGCTGCCGGCCAGCTCCTCGACGAGGGCGAGCTGAAGCCGGGGCTCGGGAGACCACGGCTGCAGGGTGGCCGCATCGCGGGCGTCGTCTGCGGCGCCGGCGAGCTCCCCTTGCTCGGCGGCTTCTTGGCTCGCATTCAGCTTCAGATCGGTCGCGAGGGCGACACCCGCGGCCCAGAGCGACGCCCAGCCGATCGAGGCCGTCGCCGCGCCGATCGCCAGGCGGCGAACGCGTGCGTGGACCGATCGCTCCTCGGTGGTAGCCGCATCCGCGGTGGCCGGCCCCGTCAATAGAGCGACAGCGATCACCACCGGCGCGAAGGCCGCGGGCAGCTGCCAGGTCCAGTCCAATCCCGCTGACACCGCTCCCGCGGCGAGCACGGCCAGTGCCGCCGCCAGCTCGACTTGCATCGCGCTGCGGATTCGTCGCAGGCCCGAGACGACTGCTACGCCGAACAAGCCGAGCACCAGGGTAAGGCCAGGGATCCCGAGCTCGGCAAGCGTCTCGAGGTAAAGGGAGTGAGCGTTGACGATCCAGAGCGGCGCCTCAGGATGAGCATTCCAGTAGAGCTCGTAATTGCCCGCCCCGATGCCCTTGATCGGACTGCTGGCGAAGGCGTCGATGGCCGCCTGCCAGAACTGATAGCGGCCGCTGCCTGATGCACTGGTCAAGTGCCCCTGTCGCGCTCCGACACCTCCATCGCCATAGACGGAGGAGAACTCGTGCACGCGCGCGGGGAGGTGGGCCGCCACCACTGCGATCGCCGCCGCCACGACGAGGACGGGGACGACGAGTCGCCAGCGGATCGCGGGCGAGCGCATGCGTGCGAACGGATCGTCAAGCCGGTGGCGGGTGAGTACGACCGCCACCACGCAGACCACCGCGACGAGGAACATCTTCAGGCCCTGTGTGTGGGCGCTCGAACTCCCAACGCCTTGGAGGAAGGCGTCCTGGGTGTGGGCAACGAGGACGAGCACCGTTCCGCCGGCCGCTGCGAGCAGCGCGCCACCGAGCAAGCTCACCCGCTCGCGCCCGAGCGCCACCAGGACGACGAACCCTGTGAGCGCCGCGCCAAGGCCCCCTCGGGAGGAGGCCAGATAGATGGCCAGAAGCGGCAGCGGCACCAGGCCAACCGCGAGGGCGCGGGCCAGCCGCGCCCTCGCGTGCGTACCCCACCACAGGAGCAGCACGACCTCGATCGCCAGACAGGCGGCGAGGCCGTTCCAGTAGCCGATCGGATAGCTGAGTCGTCCGACCGAGGAGGGCAGTGCCTGGCTCAGCGATCTGTCGCCGCCTCCGAACAGCGACGGATCGAACCGCGTCGCGAGTGCCGCCACGCAGACGATCGCGAGACCGAGTGCAAGGCCGCCGAGCCACGCTCGAATCCCACCCGTCCGTGAGACCACCACAACGAGCGCAAAGAGCCCGAGATAGCCGGCTACCCGAACCACTGCGAAGAAGGCGCGCCCGGCGTCGTCGGCCCACAGCATGGAGAGAGCGCTCAGCGCGCCGAGCGCGGCAAGACAGGCACCCGCGACTAGCGCGGGCACTGGCAAGGGCAGGAACGGGCGGAGGCCACCGGCGACGCAGATCGCGACAGCAAGCCAGACCCCGAGGGTTGCGCCGGCGATCAACTCCTGCGAGTAACCCCCATCCGCAAACGCGAGCGCCGCATATGCAGCCGCGACGAGGGCGGGCGTCGCGTGTCTGACGAAATCGATTGCCCGCGTCTGCCTCCTCACCGCTACCCTTCTACGCTTCGGATGGCACGGATCGAAACGGACGCACAGTCTAGGCGGGCGGGCTTTCGGCGCCGGGTGGCATTGACCGCCTGCGCCTTGGCCCTTCTCGTGGCGCCTGGGGCAGCGCTCGGGGACGCGCCGGCCCAGGACCAGTACGCGCCGCCGCCGCTGAACGCGGCCGGTCAGGGGAACCACAACGCTGGGGCCGGGAACCCCGGGCTGCAGGGTCCCGGCGCGCGGACCGACTCGACCGCAGGAAACAGCTCGGCGGTCCCGATACTGTTCGGGGGGCTGGGCGCTGTGGCGGCAGCCGCCTTGGTGGTGTACTGGCGGCGTCGCAGGGCGATTCGCGCGCCCGGCTAACGGTATTTGGCTAGGGATAGGAGGGAGGCAAGATGAAACGTCACGCGCTCGCCATTGGAGCGATCCTGGTTATGGCCTTCGCGGCGCCTTCGGCTTCGGCCGCAATTCCGAGTGGTTTCTTCGGGGTCGTAGAGGGCGGCCCGCTTCAAGCGGACGATCCGGGCAAGATGGCAACCGCGGGGGTGACTTCCTATCGCTCCGCCATCCGGTGGTCGCAGGTGCAACCCAGCGCCGGCACCTTCGACTGGTCCCACACCGACGAGGTGGTCGGGAGCCTGGCCGCGAACGGCATCGGCACCCTGCCATTCATCTACGGCACTCCGAGCTGGCTCGATCCGAGCCCCAAGGCGGCGCCGCTCAAGGGCAGGAAGAAGAGGATGTGGGCGGCGTTCCTCAAGGCAGCCGTTCAGCGCTATGGGCCAGGCGGTGTCTATTGGGCCGGCCCCGTCAGTCCGTATCACCTTGAGTTCGGGCTGTTCGCGAAGCCGGTTGCGATCCGGAACTGGCAGATCTGGAACGAGCCGAACTTCCGGAACTACTGGGAGGGAAGCCCCTCCCCCACGGACTACGCCCACCTGGTCGAAACCTCACACGCCGCGATCGCGGGCGAGGACAGGGGGGCGAAGATCGTCCTCGCCGGGTTGAAGCCCACCAAGGGTGCGCGTAACTCGGCACCGAACTTCCTCGATCGCATGTACGAGGTGCATGGGATCAAGAAGGCCTTCGACGCGACCGCGCTTCACCCGTATCCCGACAACATCAAGGTGCTGAAGGCGGCGATGGAAGCGATGCGCGCAGCCCAGGTGAGCAACCGCGACGCGACGACGCCACTATGGATGACCGAGCTCGGCTGGGGCTCTGGCAAGCCGAGTGTGTCGCATCTGAATAAGGGCCTGCAGGGGCAAAAGAAGCTCCTGCAAAGCGCGTTCAGGCTCATCCTCCAGAACCGCAAGCGGTGGAACATCGGACGCCTCTTTTGGTTCAGCTGGCGCGACGGCGGCAACTTCGCGAGCGCAAGCTGCGACTTCTGCAAGTCGGCCGGGCTCCTGAACGTGGACGGCTCGCCGAAGCCGTCCTATTACGCGTACAAGCGGTTCGCGAAGTAAAGTCGGGGCCGCGGGAAGGGGCAGGTCCGCCGGCCCCTGGGTGACATGATGAAACGGAGTTCAATGCTGACAAGGCGTGCGTTGATCGCGCTCGTAACCGGGCTGGCCGTGGTCGTTGCAGCCTCGACGGCTTCGGCCAAGACACCGAAGGATTTCTTCGGGGTGGTCGAGGGCGCCCCGGTTCAAGTGGACGACGCGGGCAGGATGGTGAACACGGGCGTGAGCTCATACCGCTTCGCCTTGAATTGGTCCCAGGTGCAGCCACACCGGGGCCCGTTCGACTGGTCGCACAGCGATGACATCGTGGGCAAGCTGGCCGCCCAGGGCATCGGCACGCTGCCCTTCATGTACGGGACCCCGAGCTGGCTCGCCTCGAGCCCCAACTCTCCGCCGCGCAGCGGGAGGAAGAGGACCGGCTGGAAGCGGTTCCTCAAAGCCGCGGTCGAGCGCTACGGGCCCGGCGGGAGCTACTGGTCGGGCAGCAAAATCGGATACAGCATCTTCAACATGCAGTGCTCCTGCACCGCAAAACCCCAGCCGATCAGGGCGTGGCAGATCTGGAACGAGCCGAACTTCGGGAACTACTGGAGGGGGAAACCGTCGGCCAAGGGATACGCGCGCCTCGTGAAGACCTCGCACGACGCGATCACCGGGGTCGACGGGCACGCGCGGATCGTCCTTGCCGGGCTCAAGCCGAGCAAGCACAACACGGCGTGGGACTTTCTGGATCGCATGTACAACGTGCGCGGGATCAAGCGCGACTTCGACGCGACGGCCCTCCACCCCTACGCGGACAGCATCGCCCAGCTGCGAACCTCGATCAAGAGATTTCGCGGGGCGCAGGAGAGGAATCACGACGGGCGCACGCCGCTGTGGATGACGGAGCTCGGCTGGGGCTCCGGAAAGCGGAGCCAGTCGCACCTGAACAGGGGGCTGAAAGGGCAAAAACGCATGTTGAATAGCTCCTTCAGGCTTATCGTGCACAACCGCAAGCGCTGGAACATCGGCCGCCTGTTCTGGTTCAGCTGGCGAGACGGCGGCACGTATGCGACCGGCAGCTGCGACTTCTGTGCCTCCGCCGGATTGCTGGACGCCGATGCTCATCGAAAGCCGGCTTTTTACGCGTACCGAAGGTTCGCGAAGTAGACCTAGCCGACAGGGGCCAATTCGGCCACGGTCAGGATCCAAGGGAACCGCCATGCTGATACGCCACGCGATCACGATCGCCGTTGCTGTGGTCGCCACAGCACTTGGGGCTTCCCCAAGCTCGGCTGGGGCTCCGAAGAACTTCTTCGGCGTCGTCGAGGGCCGCGCGCTCAAGCCGAACGATGCGGCGGCCATGGCCGATAGCGGTGTCACCTCCTACCGCTTCTCCCTCCCCTGGTCACAAGAGCAACCGAGCAAGCACACCTACGACTGGGCGCACAGCGACGAGATCGTCGGCAGGCTGTCCGCGCAGGGGATCAGGCCACTGCCCTTCGTTTACGGCACTCCGAGCTGGCTCTCCCCCAGCCCCCAATCGCCGCCGCTCAAGGGTAGGAAGAAGCGGGCCTGGAAGAGGTTCCTGAAGGCAGCCGTCGGCCGCTACGGGCCCGGCGGGAGCTACTGGTCCGGTGGGCCGACGAGTCCGTATCACGTCCAGTTCGGTCCGGCCGGCAAACCGAAGCCGATCAAGGCTTGGCAGATCTGGAACGAGCCGAACTTCAAGAACTACTGGCTCCCGACGCCCTCGCCACGGGAGTACGCGCGCCTGGTGAAGATCTCGCACAGGGCCATCGCCTCGGTCGATCGGCGCGCGAAGATCGTGCTCGCCGGGATGCCGGGCTACGTCAACGACACCGCGTGGAGCTTCCTCGACGAGATCTACCAGGCACCCGGCATCAAGCGCGCCTTCGACGCGACGGCGCTTCACCCCTACGCTCGCAACATCACCCAGCTGCGGATCGAGATCCGCAAGTTCCGCGCCGTGCAGAGAAAGCATCGCGACGCGCGCACGCCGGTCTGGCTGACCGAACAGGGCTGGGGTTCGGGACCCGATCGCCTCTCCGAACTGAACAAGGGCCGCCAGGGGCAGAAGCGGTTGCTGAAGCGCTCCTTCGGCTTCATCCTCCACAAACGTCAGCGCTGGAACATAGGACGCGTCTTCTGGTTCACGTGGCGAGACGGCGGCACCTACGCGACCGGCAGCTGCGACTTCTGCAAGTCGGCTGGTCTCCTGAAGGCCGACGGGTCTCCGAAGCCGTCCTGGTACGTGTACAGGCGCGTCGCCAGGTAGGGGCTGCGCTGCGGGTTAGCCGGTGCCGCCGGCCATCGCCGGCAGGATCACGACCGTGTCCGAAGCCGAGACCGGCGTGTCCAGCCCGTCGAGCACCCGGACGTCCTCGTCGTTCAGGTACACGTTCACGTAGCGGTTCAGGTCCCCGCCATCCGCGAAGAGCTGTGGCCTGGTCCCGGGGTGGGCCTCGGCGAGCGCGCGCAACACGGCGCCCACCGTCGTCCCGTCGACCGACACCTCGGCCTCGCCCCCGGTCTCGGGACGCAGGACCGGTGGGATCTTCACGGTCGTCATCGGCGGCCAATCCTATGCGGCGGAGTCGTGAAAACGCAGGTCAGCGGAGCACGGGCGTTCCCGCACAGAACGCCTCGTAGTCCGGGAACTTGCCCATCTCCGACTCGGGGATCTCCGGCGCGGTGTCGCCGCAGATCGGGCAGTCCGGGTCGCGCTTCACCTTGAGCTCGGTGAAGCGGGTCGCGAGCGAGTCGTAGAGGAGAAGGCGGCCGATCAGCGGCTCGCCGATCCCGGCGACGAGCTTGATCACCTCGTTGGCCTGGAGCAGGCCCATCACGCCGGCCATCACGCCGAGCACGCCGGCGGCGCCGCAGCTCGGCGCCATCTCGGGTGGAGGGGGAACCGGATACAGGCAGCGGTAGCAGGGCCCCTCGTACGGGACGAAGGTCGAGACTTGGCCGTCGAAGGCAAGTATCGAAGCGGAGATCACGGGCTTACGGAGTCGTACGGACGCGTCGTTGAGGAGGTATCGGGTGGGGAAGTTGTCGGCTCCGTCGACGATGACGTCGTAGCCCTCGATGATCTCGAGGACGTTGTCCGCGTCGAGCCGCGTGCGATGCTCCACGACATCGACGTCGGGGTTGAGTGCCTCTATCGAGAGCCGCGCCGACTCGGTCTTCGGCATTCCCACGCGCTGGGTGTTGTGGATCACCTGGCGCTGGAGATTGGTGTCGTCCACCACGTCGTCGTCGACGATCCCCATCGTCCCGACGCCCGCCGCCGCCAGATAGAAGGCGGACGGCGCGCCGAGCCCGCCGGCGCCGATCAGCAGCACCTTCGACTCGAGAAGCTTGAGCTGGCCCTCGACGCCGATCTCGGGGAGCAGCGTGTGGCGCGAGTAGCGCATGCGCTGCTCGCGGGTCATGCCCTCGGGCTCGACGAGCGGCAGGCCGGCGCGTTCCCAAGCCTGGATGCCGCCGGACACCGAGGCCACGTTCTCGTATCCCAGCTCGCTCTGGAGCGCGTCGGCCGCCCGGGCCGAGCGGTTCCCCGCCGCGCAGTAGAGGATCACCCGCCGGGTGCGATCGGGAACGACCTCGCCGATACGCTCCACCACGCTCGACGGCGGAAGGAGCGTGGCACCGTCGATGTGGGCCTCGTCCCATTCCTGGCGCTCGCGGGTGTCGATCAAGGCCGCGCCGGCCTCGATCTCCTCGTGCGCCGCCTCGGCGTCGACCTCCTGGATCCGCGCCTTGATCTGTTCGAGTGACTCGGCGGTGGTCGCCATCGGCCAATTCTCCTAAATCCCGATCCGGATTACTTCAATAAGTATAGCCGCCCCCGAGTGGTGTCGAGCCGCGTAAGCGGTAGCCATTGCTACCGGCCATTCAGGTCGGCGCCGGCGGGTGCCGCCGTGGCCGGTAGCACTGGCTGACCGCTGTACGCGGATCGAAGCCACTCGGGGGCCTTGGCGACAGCAGTCGAGCTAGGCGAGGGAGGGGCGCATCTGGCGGAGGCGGCGGACGCGCTCCTCGATCGGAGGGTGCGTCGAGAACAGGCGCGCGACGCCGCCGCCGCGGAACGGCTTGACGATGTAGAGCGGCTCCGTCGCCTGGTTCACCTGCATCGGAATCGCCTTCGCGCCCTCCTCGAGCCGCAGGAGCGCGGACGCCAGCGACTCGGGGTTGCCGCAGATCTCGGCTCCGGTGGCATCGGCCGAGAACTCGCGCTGGCGCGAGATCGCAAGCTGGATCAGCGACGCGGAGATCGGCGCGAGCAGCACGAGTGCCAGCGAGGCGATCAAGCTGAGCGGCGAGCTGTCGTCGTCGCTTCCGAACCACATGAAGAAATACGCGAGCCAGGTGATCATGGCGCCGATCGCCGAGGCGATGGACACCGTGAGGATGTCGCGGTTGCGGACGTGCCCCAGCTCGTGGGAGATCACGCCGCGAAGCTCGTCGTCTGAGAGCAGCTTCGTGATCCCCGAGGTGACCGCAACCGCGGCGTGCTTCGGGTTGCGCCCGGTTGCAAAGGCGTTGGGCTGGTCTGAGGGGATCACATACAGCCTCGGCATCGGCAGGCCGGCACGCGTGGTTAGCTCGCGGACCATCTGGTAGAGGTGGGGCGCCTCCGATTCCGACACCGGCTTCGCGCGCGCGCTGGCAATCGCGATCTTGTCGCTGAACCAGTAGGCCACGCCGTTCATGATCAGCGCGAGCACGAGGAAGCCGCTGGCCACCCCGAAGCCCCCGATGGCGTAGCCGATCGCGACGAGCAGGCCGCCGAGCGTCGCCATCAGGATCGTGGTGCGAAGCGCTGCGCCGAAGTTGGACTTGCGGGTCGTCGTCATGGGTACACCCCATGGTAAGGGGTCGAACGTGCGGGGCGAGTAGTGCGGCGTTCCACTCTCCGCCCCACTCAGCCGATACTAGGAGAGGACATGCGGCGCAGCAACCTCCTCACTCAGGTATTGGTCGCGAACCTGCTCCTGATCGTCGCGGCAGTGGTGGCGACGACGGTGGCCGGAAACCCCAACCTCAACATCGACAGACAACCCGAGCTCGCATTGGTGCTGGGGCTCGCGGTGGCACTCACCATCATCGTCAACATCTTCATGCTGCAGCGGCGCTTTCGCCCGCTCGAGCGACTGGTCGACGAGATGGAGCGAGCGGACCTCTCGCGTCCGGGCGCCGGTCTCGACTCGCCGGCGGACGGACACAAGGGCGGCCCGCAGGACATCGCCAGGCTCCAGCGCGCGTTCCGGCTCATGCTCGAGCGCCTCGAGTCCGAACGGCGCGGGACCTCGAGCAAGGCGCTCGCTGCACAGGAGCAGGAGCGCGCTCGCGTCGCGCGTGACCTCCACGACGAGGTCAACCAGTCGCTGACAGCGCTGCTGCTGCGGCTCGAGGCGGCACGCGTGAAGGCTCCTGTCGAGCTCGCGCACGAGCTCGCCGACACGAAGGCGCTCGCCAACCAGGCGATGGAGGAGCTCCTGACGCTCGCCCGCCAGCTGCGACCGACGGCCCTGGACGACCTTGGGCTCAAGGCCGCGCTCGCGGGGCATGTCGAGGAGCTTGGTCGGCGGGGCAGGATGGACGCCAGTCTCGAGACCCACGGCGACTTCTCCGCGATGCCCCCGGAGGTCCAGCTCGTGCTCTACAGGGTCGCCCAGGAGGCACTGTCCAATGCGGCTCAGCACTCGGGCGCCGGCCACGTGCGCGTACGCGTCAGCCGCATGGGCGACCGGGTCGAGCTCACGGTCGACGACGACGGATCCGGCTTCACCTTCGATCAGGCCACGCGCGGGCTCGGAATCGCCGGCATGCGAGAGCGCGCCCTGCACGTCGCAGGTGACGTCCGGGTGGAATCGAGGCCCAACCGGGGCACGCGAGTAAGCCTCACGGTGCCGCTGGAGCCGGCCGATAGAGGAACGACGTGGAAGGGCAATCCCGAGACGGAGCTGCCGCGATGAAGGTGCTGATCGCCGACGATCACGGAATCGTGCGGTCGGGGCTGCGGATGCTGCTCGAGCGCCAGATGGACATCGAGGTGATCGGCGAGGCGGCGGACGGCGCCGAGGCGCGCGACATGGCGATCCGCGAGCGGCCCGACCTCGCGATCCTGGACGTGAAGATGCCGAAGCTGACAGGGCTCCAGGCAACGCGCGAGATCCGCGCCCAGGCGCCCGACGTCGCGGTGCTCATCCTTTCGATGTACGACGACGAGCGCTACCTGTTCGAGGCCCTGAAGGCGGGGGCCTCCGGATACGTGCTCAAGGCACAGGCGGACTCGGACCTGCTCGACGCCGTGCGCGCGGTCGAGCGTGGCGAGCCGTTCCTGACCCCTGAGGCCCAGCGCGCTCTGATCAAGGATGTGCTCGGCGAGGGCAGCTCGCGCGAGGAGGAGCTGACGCCACGGGAGCAGGAGATCGTGAAGCTGGTCGCAGAGGCCCACACGAACCGGGAGATCGCCGCGATCCTGCACCTCTCGGAGAAGACGGTCGAGAACCATCGCTCCAACGCGATGCGCAAGCTGGGGATGCGCGACCGCGTGGAGCTCGTCCGCTACGCCATCCGCAAGGGCCTGATCGAGCCGTAGGCTCTGGGTCCCTGAGCCGAGGCGGCCGAGGCGGCGGCTCTGGTGAGCATCCAGCTTATCCGACCTGTTCGGTAGGATTTCGCCAGCGATGCTCTTCTCGACGAAAGCGGAATACGGCGTGCGGCTGATGATCGAACTCGGACGCCGAACGCAGGGCGAGGATGGCGACGACGAGCCGGTGGCCCTCAGCACCGTGGCGGAGGCGGAGATGCTTCCGCTGTCCTACCTCGAGCACCTGGTTGCGAAGCTTCGCCAAGCCGGCCTCGTCACCTCGGTGCGTGGTGCCCACGGCGGCTACCGCTTGGCGCGACCGGCGTCCTC
>WNGA01002949.1_pt1 | contig 37407 bp, 31 predicted proteins | sample 5400061 | NCBI WGS metagenome assembly WNGA01 (sample SAMN13153366, study PRJNA577476) | soil metagenome | isolation source: 100 cm soil or saprolite under grassland replicate 2 | place: USA:California | collected 2016-06-15
CCGCAGATGAAGAGGGAGGCGTTAGCTCACCCCCTTCGGTTCAGCGACGCGGGATGGAGCATTGCGGTTAGTTATCCCGGTCACGTCTGGAAGCGCGTTGACTGTCGCGGCTGGTGCCCCGCGCCGTCATAGCGCGGCTGCTCGGCCGCAAGCCGTAACGTCGGCCCTGCTGACCGCCCAGGACAACCTATTTCACGACGCCCTCGGGGAACCCCCGCGCGGTGGTCGCCGTTCCCGACACGTAGCCATGCGGCCGGGAGTGGTATAGAGGGCGATTGAGTCGGGGAGGGCGGCGAAGTCGGAATCCAGCGCGACTATCGCTTCTACGCCTACGTAGAGGGCTGTGGCCGCATGAACAGCGTCATAAGACTTCAGGCCGAAAGCGCTCATGAGCTGAGGAACGGCAGGCTCGACTTCCTCCAGTCCGACACGGACATAGGAAAACGCGGCGAGCACGTCTTGCCATGCTTCCAGCGCGTCCTCCATTAGACGACGGGCCCGTCGCCGTGCTCTTCCGTCTCGGCGCGCCATTCTCCACCCGTTGACTCCAAAGCGATCGGTCAGCGCGATCCGAAATGCCACCTCCGCGAGCTCCATCTCGAGAAGATTGTTGAAGCAGATGGTCGACGGCTGCTGCGCAAGACGGTTGAGAAAAACTTCGGACGCGGCATGAGCGGGTTGCGATGGAATCAGCGCCTCGACGACAAAACTCGTGTCGAGCAAGGCTAGGGCCGGGACCAGGAGAGTCGGGCTCTCTAGCGAGTAGATGCTTCGCGATAGAGGGGCCGCCCAGCCGGCGGCACAAGCTAACCGCCGCGAATCGCGCGGACGAAGTCGATCGAAGACTTCGCCTTTACCTTGCTCGTCGCTCGCTTGATTGTTTGCTCGCGACCATGCTCCGACGTAACGCGCGCTTGCACGGTACGGGCTTGCCGCTGATCCGCAGACATCGTCTTGACCGTTCCGTTTTGACGCACCTTGGGCTCAGTATGGCATGCGAGCAACTCGGCGCCCGAGCTACCGCCCCGGAACTTTTTAGAGTCGGAAAAAGAATGACTACAGACGACTCGCTCATCGGCTGCGTAGGTTGGAGCCGCGTCAGCCCGTGCCTTTGTCATTCGGCGAACGCGCCGCTAGCAGTCGCAGGTGCTCGAGGCGGCACCATGAAAGCAAACGGGATAGGCCGGGCGTCCTTTTTCACATAGAGGGGGTGTCGCGGAGCCCCGGTCCTTGTCTGGCCAAGGCAGTATGGGTTCAAGATTGGCAGGTCCAAAACCTCGCTGGCTCGCTCGTTTCTCGCCGCAGCACCCCATGCGACTACGACAAGGTCTGAGACGGCGCAAAAGCTGGCAATTGTGTGGTCATTCTCGGGACCGACGGGATCCGCTATCTCCCGAAGTTGGCGAGGATCCGTGCATCGGTAGGCGTAGAGGTTCACCACCGCAAGCTCGGCGAACCCCCAGTGTCGGGCGAATCCTCTGCAGCGTCGGATCGTGGCGTCATCGCGTTCATGATCAGCGGTCGAGGGGTTCAGGCCAACGAACACAACTGTGCCGTTGCCGAGCGGCGCAACCTTGCGCGTGAGCCCATACCGATACTTCCGACACGGTGAGAAATAGGCAGTCAAACGCGTTCCCCTCGCAAGCTTCTCCGCGCTCTGACGCGAGGCTACTCGGGCCCAAGGCCTGAACCGGCCACTCCCAGCGAGCCCTCCCTTTACGAGATCCTCCTCTTGAACGTGGCCCGTTCCTCGTTGACAGCGACGAGCTCCCAGCCTTGCTTCCCTTCCTCGTTGAAGATCTGTTCCATCCGACCGGAACCAAGCAGTCCCTTCTGCTTGTCCTCACCAACGCGCTTCACCTGGTACTCCCACTTGGGCAGGGACTCGACGAAGCTCCTGTGTTCGACTTCGGCAGCCTCGCGCTCCTCTCGCTCCCGTTCTCGAGCTTCGGCTTGAAGCTGGTCGGCTGCCGCTTTCGCTGAGGCCTTGGCGGCTCGCTCTTCTTCTGTGTCTTTCTTCAACAAGCCCATCTCGCTGCCTCCCATTTTGGTACCGAAAGAAAATCAGCCGTTGGACGATCCTTCAATATGGGAACATCCGTTCGTGACCGCACAGGGCTCGGCTTACCACCGCTTCCGCCGAGCGCTCGATCGTGGGAACGTCACCGAAGCCCTGTCGGCCGCGGCGGAGCTCCAGTTCGTCGGCCTGACAGAAGCCCTCGAGTTCACGCTGCTGCTGGCCGACGGAGAGCTGGCGAAGTACGAGCGGGCTGCGCTTCGCTGGCATCTCCGGTTTGTCTACGAGTCGAAGAACGTCGACATCCGAGAGAGCCAAGCGGTACTCATTCTGCTCGTCGCGATCCCGGCCAACCGACTGGCTGCCTCCGCGCTGGCGGAACTCTTGAGCCGAAGGCGCGGACTCGAGCAGGCGTGCGAAGTTCTTGTCGCGTGGGCGCGAGGGGCGGAGAGCGGTGTAGGGCTCGCCGCCGACGGTCGTAGCGCAGGTTGCTGGGCGAGATATGTCGACTAGCCTGCGGCCCGTACGGTTTCGGATTTCTGAAGCAAGCGCAGTGCGATGAAGGCCAGCCAGATGAACCAGGCGACGCCTCCCGCCCGCGTGGAGGCACCGGCGCCGAAGGCGGAGAAGACGATGCTTACGGCGATGATCACGGGCACCGCGGCTAGGGTCGGAAGCCAAGTGTCTCGCCACCTTGGGAGCCGCCGGAAGGCCAACGCGAGTAGCAGCGGCGCGGCGAAGGCGGCGATCGCGGTCAAGCGATGCACCCACCGGTGGCCCTCCGACTGCCAGGAGGTGTTTTCGCAGCCCGCGTCGATCCCCTGGCAATCGAGAGTGAAGAAACCCTCCAGGAAGAGGGTCACGCCCAGCAGCAGAAGCAAGGCGGCACCGATGCGCCCGAGGACGTCCGGCGAGACCACTCGCCACAGCCCGAGCGCGAAAGTGAAGAGGAGGATGCCGGTGAGGTTCGTGCCGATCTGGTTGTAAATCCACGGGCTCGATGCCGTGTCAGCGCCCAGATCGCTGATCGCATCGTCGGCGCTGCTGAAAGCATCAGGCTGCGCCGGCCCGCCGAAGACCAGAGCGGCCGTGGACGTCAGTGGCGCGGCGAGTCCGCAGATGGCCGCCAGCCGGACGGGCATGAAGAACTAGTACCCGCCAATAAACGCTCTCCTCACCGATCCGGCGGGCTAGAACGCCCCTGCGAGACCACTTGTGCCTAGGGACGGAAGGCGTAGAACTTTCCTGATGCCGACCGCTTTCGATAACGGCCAGCGCTCCCCCCGGAAGCTGCTCCGGACCGTCATAGCGCGGCTGCTTGGCCGCAAGCCCTGACCGAGACGGCCAGAAGAGGCTCCAAGAGTACGATTACCAGCGCGATGCGGTCGCGTGCGATCCTTGTCACCGTCGTGCTTGGCCTCTGGCTGGCTGTCAGCATTGCCTGGGGATGGTCTGCCGCGGTCATCTTCGGATTTTTCGTGTTCACGGCCGCAGTGCGGGTGGTCTGGGCCATCCTGTGGGGCGACATCGCCCGCCGCGGCGGGAGCTGGTACTACGACCGCCAGCTCGGCGGCCACCGCTAGCCCTTCCCGGTAGCGGGCCTCTCTCAAAAAGCGCAGAGAGGAACGCACCGCTGCCGAGGCGCGACCTTGGCCATCAGCGTTGTGCAACTCTTGGAGGTCTTCTCAGAGACGGCACAAGCGTAGAGTCCGTGCGTGACGGTACGAAATCAGAGGCGAGCGGGCCCTTGCGGGCCCGCTCGCTGTCTGCCGAGAGCAGGCGGTTAGAGGGCCAGGACAGAATCTCGGCGCCGCCTGTGAACGACGAGAAGCGCCCCGGCCCCGATCAGCGACGCTCCCAGTCCGGAGGCCGCGCCGATGCCGGCGTCGATCCAATCGAAGCGCCTCGGGTCGGCGACGGTGACCACCTGGATGGACTGACGCCCCTTCGCCGCGTCTTGCGTGTCCGGCGAGCTCATGTCGCTGGGCGTGGCCGGCCGTCGTGCCTTCGCCGCGTCTTGCGTGTCCGGCGAGCTCATGTCGCTGGGCGTGGCCGGCCGTCCTGCCTTCGCCGCGTCTTGCGTGTCCGGCGAGCTCATGTCGCTGGGCGTGGCCGGCCGTCCTGCCTTCGCCGCGTCTTGCGTGTCCGGCGAGCGCAGGTCTGCGCCAAGCGCGCCGGGGGCGACGATGGCGCCGACCGCGAGAACAGACGCGAGTCCCTTCAATAGACGGTTGCTCCACATCTCCATCTCGACTCCTTCGTCTTGCGACTGCCCCATGCAGTCGTTGTGAAGCAGACGATCCAAGGGGACGGTCCAGGTTCGGCCACTGGGCGGTAACGGGTCGGTCACGAGGGGGGAATCTGGACGGCTTACCGGGCACCGGGCTACATTGCTCGCGAGGAGGCAACGTGGAGTTCCGCATTCTGGGGCCACTTGAGGTTCGCGAGGGCGAACGGGAGGTCCCGCTCGGCCGCGGCAAGCAGCGCGCCCTGCTCGCCCTTCTCCTCCTTCATCGCGACCAGGCGATCTCGACAGACCGGATCGTCGACGAGCTCTGGGGCGAACAAGCGCCGCCGACGGCTGCGAAGATCGTCCAGAACCACGTCTTACAGCTGCGCCGAGCGCTCGAGAACGGCGGCTCGGCGGGCGCCCACCTGGTCACGCGTGGACGCGGCTACATGCTCCGCGTCGAGCCGGGAAAGCTCGATCTGGACACGTTCCAGCAGCTCGTGGAGGCCGGCGAGCGCGCGCTCGGCTCCGGGGATGCTGCCGAGGCGGCCGAGACGCTGCGCGAGGCGCTCGCGCTCTGGCGCGGGCCACCGCTCGCCGACTTCGCCTACGAGCCGTTCGCGCAGAACGCGATCGCGCGGCTTGAGGAGCTGAGCCTGTCCACGCTCGAGCGCCGGATAGAGGCCGATCTCGCCCTCGGCCGGCATGCGGACGTCGTCGGCGAGCTGAAGGAGCTCGTCTCCGCTCACCCGCTCCGCGAGGGCTTCCGAACCCAGCTCATGCTCGCGCTCTACCGCTCGGGCCGCCAGGCAGAGGCGCTGGACGTCTACCGGGACGCGCGCCGCTCGCTCGTCGAGGAGCTCGGCATCGATCCCAGCCCGGCGCTCCAGCAGCTCGAGCAGGCGATCCTGCGCCAGGAGCTTCCCCCGGCACCGGAGCGCCCGGCCCCGGCGGCCGCACGGCGCTTCACAGCGCCCGCGCCGGCCGTTGCCGCGGGTGCGCCGTCGGGCGAAGGGCGAGAGAGCCGCGCGACCCGCCTCCGAACGTTTTTGATCGCTGACATCCGCGGCTACACACGCTTCAGCCAGGACCACGGTGACGATGCGGCCTCGAGGCTCGCCCGTCGGTTCGCTGACATCGTCCGTGAAGCGGTTCCTCCCCAGGTGGGAGAACTCCTCGAGCTCCGCGGTGACGAGGCGTTGTGCGTCTTCAGCTCGGCGCGGGAGGCGCTGCAAACTGCGGTCGACTTGCAGCGGCGCCTCCGCGAGAGGCTCAACGGCGAGCCTGTGATCCCGCTCGGGGTCGGTATCGGGCTCGACGCGGGCGAGGCTGTTCCGATCGAAGGCGGCTATCGCGGCCGTGCTCTCAACGTGGCAGCGCGCCTGTCTGCCCTGGCCCGTCCTGGCGAGATCCTTGCGAGCGAGACCGTCGTGAGCCTCGCCGGACGCCAAGAGGGAACGACCTATGCCCGGCGGCGCCCGGCACGACTGAAAGGACTCACAGAACCAGTCCGCCACTTCGAGGTTGTCCCCGACATCGAACTGGCGCCGCTTCCACCGCCTCTGCCCGTGAAGGATCGCGCTCGGCGAACGCGGCTGCTCGCGCGCGCGCCGGCGTGGAAGCTCCTGGCGCTCGGCGGCGCACTCGTGATCGCCGCGGTCGCCTTCGCCGTCGTCCGCCTGACCGCGGGGGACGGAGACACGCCGCGCGTGGAGGCATCTGGCGTAGCGTCCATCGATTCAGGCGGCCGCGGAGTCACCTCGTTCACGCCGGCGGGGAGGACGCCGAGCAACATCGCGGTCGGGGAGGGGGCCGTCTGGGTCCTCGACGCCGACGACCGAACGATCTCGCAGATCGATGCGCAGAGCGGCCGCATCGGGAAGCCCTTTAGCACCGGCATGACACCGACGGACCTCGCTGTGGGAGCGGGCGCCCTCTGGATCGGTAACCTCGCGCCGCCGGCCCAGTTCTCCTGGTACACGGCGAGCATCTCGAGGATCGATCCGGCGTCCAGGGTCGTGACCCAGACGCTCGACCTGCCGCGCCCTGCGAAAGGGCGGGCGCCGTTTTTCCCCGTGCCCGGGGTCAGTCAGCTTGCCGTGGGAGCAGGCTCGCTCTGGGCGATCAACCCCAACGGGACGGTCTCGCGGTTCGACGCCGAGAGCGGCGAGCTTCAGGCGACCGTCCGCGCGACCGCGACGAGCGGTATCGCCTTCGGGGCGGGCGGCGTCTGGGTGGTGGGGGATGGACCGTACCTGACGCGGATTGACCCGAAGACCAACCGGCCGGGAGGGACGATCGACGTCGGTGCCACGGGGCTCGCCGGGATCGCCACCGGCGCCGGCTCCGTGTGGGCGAGCGCGCCGGAAGAGGGAGTCGTCTGGCGTATCGAGCCTGGCGCCCAACCCGTCTCGAGAACGATTGCCGTGGGCAGGGGGGTTGTCGCACTTGCCTTCGGCGAAGGCGCCCTCTGGGCCGCCAACTACGCCGACGGGACGATCGCCCGCATCGATCCCGCGACGAACGAGGTCACCCGGACGCTCGCGCTGCCCGGCAATGTACAGGCGATCGCTGCCGGCGCCGGCTCGGCCTGGGTCAGCGTCGTGGGAGGGACGAGCGCCGGTCCGCTCTCGACCGCCGCCTGCGGGCAGCCCGAGTCGGGCGGGAAGAGCCCAGACCTGCTGATCGCCTCCGACCTCGCGCTCCAGGGTCAAAGCGGACTACAGGCGCGCCCGATGGCCGACGCGATTCGCTTCGTGCTCCGGCGGCATCGGTTCCGGGCCGGAAGCTACGCCGTCGGTTACCAGTCCTGCGACGACTCGACCGCGCAGGTGGGCGGTTGGAGCAACGTCAAGTGCATATCGAACGCGCAGGCGTATGCAGCTGCCGAGCAGGTGGTCGGTGTCATCGGGACTTTCAACTCCGGCTGCGCTGCGCTCGAAATTCCGATCTTGAACCGTGCGCCCACCGGCCCCTTGCCGCTGATCGGCGCCTCGAACACCGCCGCCTTTCTGACGCGCAGAAGCCGATCGAACCCGCGGCCTGAGGAACCAGAGAGCCTCTACCCGACCGGAGTCAGGAACTACTTCCGCGTAATCACAGACGATGACGTGCAGGGTGCCGCGGCCGCCGTTCGCGCCAGGCAACTCGGCCTGAAGCGCATGTACGTCCTCGGCTTCGATGCTGGTTACACGCTGGCGCTTCAGGGCGGCTTCGAGAGGGCGGCGCCGAAGCTCGGGATCCGGCTCCTGGGATCACGAAGCTGGGAGTCGGGAGAGCGGCAGCGCTATTACGCCGCGCTCGCCGAACGCGCTGCCCGTACGCGGCCCGACGGTGTCTACCTCGCCGGCTACGGCTATCTCGGCGGAACCGAGGTCGTCAAGGCGTTGCGCGAGCGCCTCGGTGCCGACGTCGTCCTGCTCGCGAACGACAGCTTCCGCTGGGTCAGCGCCCAGAAGCTGCTCGCCCTGACGGGCTCCAGAGCGGAGGGAATGTATGTGACGAACACCGCGATCCCGATCGAGGGCCTGGGGACCGAGGGTCGCCGACTCGTGCGCGAGTTCGCCGCGACGCAGCCCCAGGGTGCGAGGCTCGACTGGGTTCCGGAGGCGATGCAGGCGGCCGAGGTCTTGCTCCAGGCGATCGCGCGTTCCGACGGCACCCGCCGGTCGGTGCTCGAGCAGCTACGTCGAATACACGTCGAGAACGGCGTCCTCGGCAGCTTCCGGTTTGACGCGCGCGGGGACATGTCGCCGAGGGTGATCACAGTCCAGCGCGTGCAGCGAGGCAGGATCGTCTTCAACCGCCTTATCTCGGTGCCGGCGACACTCGTCCCGTAGCGAGGGCGACTGAGCGTCGCCTTGCGGCGGCGTGCCTTCCAAGCGCCGACATTCAGTCGTGCCCTCGAAGCCTTCCAGTGCCCGCCTCCTCAAGAGCGCTCCCGCTCCACGCTGCACCCTCCCGAGACGGCGCACGCAAACTCGAAGCGGGTTCGCGACTGACACGCCGTCGACGCGTGCGCGCGCGCACGCGTGCGTGAAGCGCGTGAATGCGCCGGAACTACCAGTGCCGCGACCAGCGCCGGCGCTTGTGCGTCTCGGTGGCGCGGTTGCAGCGGCGATGCTCCGGACCGCTGTAGAGCTCGTAGTTGGTGCCGTCGGTGTGCCCGAGATCCCAGGGCGTTCCCGGCTCAATCAACTCGCCGCAGCGGGCGCACCTGGCCAACCCTGCCTCGACCAGCGGGGCAATCCCTCTCCTGAGCCGCTCGTGATCTGAGCCATAAAGACCCCCTAGAGAATCTGCAACCGGGCGTGCGTGCCTTGGCGGGGAGCGGATCTCGCGGAGTTCGCCTCGGTTCCCGCGCTTACGGCCTACAGAGGCGGGTACCGGCCTTCACCCGCCTCTGTACGCCTAAGGTCCCGGCGGAACGCTTGCGGGAGGGTGGCGGGCGGGTCAGGCGGGCTGCTTGAAGATCAGCTCCACGTCGGATTCGTTGAGCCGGCCGAAGTGGATCAGCTCCCATGCTTGATTGCCGCGCATGTTGAGGAACTCTTCCAGAGTGCTCTCGTTCAGCTCGGGAAGCCTGCCGGGGAACGAGTCGATGAGATAACGCCAATTTGGCATCGCCGGCTGCCGCTGCTCGTGCTCGACGCGACCGGCATGCGTCTCGGTGAGCTCGAGGCACTCACGTAGGCCGACGTCGACGAGCCGCGCGGCCGCTGGCGCGTGACGCAGGCGGCGAGCAAGACCGGCCGTGCCCGCTGGGTTCAGGTGCCGCCGGCGGTCTTCGCGGCCGTCGTCGAGCTCGTCCCTCGCGACGATCGCACATCCGAGCGGCGCGTCTTCCAGGGCTTCGGCGCCGACCGCTTCCGCACGGCGATTACGCGAGCGTGCCGGGCCGCCGGCGTGCCGACGTTCTCGCCTCACGACCTCCGCCACCGACGAATCTCGCTACTGCACCTCGGCGGCGTCCCGTGGGCGACGATCGGAGCTCACGTCGGACAACGCTCTCTCTCCGTGACTGCCGACACGTACACGCACGTCCTCGCTGACGAGACGGAGCTCGACTACCCGAACTTGCTCGCCTGAGCCCACGTGTGTCCGTGCGGTGCAGACCTCGGTGCAGACCTCGGCAGGTGAAAACCCCCGGTTAGCAGGGGTGTTCGATCCCTGCCCGGCCCACCTCGATGACCTTGTTGTAGTCGTCTCAGAGCCCGAGCGCGACGAGCATCGCAAGCACGAGGACCACGATGAGGAGGACCAGCGAGGCCCCCCAAAGCAGGCGACCTAATGGTTGGCCACGAGGCCGTGGAGCGTCTTGCAAACGCGGAGGCCTGAACGGGGCGTAATGCGCGTCGAGGCCCACCCGCTCGCGAATCGCGTCCGACGCCTCATGGAGTCCCGATCCCATCGTGCCGTGCCAAGTGTCTCGCCTGACCGACCGGTCGTCAAACGGCCCCCAGCGATACGCGGATCATGAGGAAGTGACGGGCCGGGCAGCCTTACCGGCAATCTCGCATTGCCCGGGCACCCGGGTGCATCGCCTCGAAAACCCGCAGGTACCCGTCCAGCTCGTACTGAGCCGCATCGTCGCGGACCGGCCAGCCGGAGCGGATCGCGACCGAACGTGGGCCGATGCGGTCCACGATGCAATCGGAGCCGCGCAGGAGCTCCATCAGATCATCGACCAGCTCGGGATCGTTGAGGTGAATCGTTGTCACTGCCGCAGGCGCGCCCCGGAGTTGCCGCAACGGGGCCGCATATCTCACTGTGGCCACTGCGAGAGGCAGGTCAACTAGATGTTCGTACAGGCTGTCCGGATCGAGGTGCGCAATCCACTCTCCGACCGATGACGGCTTCAACATGACACGGGGCCGGATGAACCTACCCGGGGTGAAAGGCTCCGCTGTGGCTGGCTCCCTAGGCCCGGCGAGCCGTTCCGGCCCCACTGTCTCTCCTCGTTCGTATCGACGGATGCGGTTTCGACCGGTTTGGCAGCCTCCCGCTTCCGGGCATGAGCCACGTGCGCCCTTCCAGTGCTCGACCAAAACGAAACCGAAGTTACTCTGGCCGCCCTGCGCAACAGGCGAGCCGAGATTGAGCGGTGGCTCGACGGGCCCGCGAAAAAAGCGACCCTCTCCGCGCTGGGTCGGGTGATCGCGGAGCTAGAGCTCCAGAACGAGGCAAACTCGCACAGAGAGGCGGCCGCGACCACGCAAGTCACCGGAGACGTGGCGGCGGGCTAGAGTGACTGCAGGCTCGTCGCCTGGGGTCGGCCCCGCGTCCCCTCCATAAGGCCTCGCTAGAATGCTTGCGCCCAGGGGGCGTAGTTCAGCTGGTTAGAACGCCGGCCTGTCACGCCGGAGGTCGCGGGTTCGAGTCCCGTCGCTCCCGTAAAAGTCCTGCAAATAGCCGGTAATCCCCGGAGAAGGATGACCGGCCGGGGCGACCGGCGGTCGATCGACGCGTTTGACCTGGCGGCAACAAGTCCGCCAGTCCGATGACATGCGCCTCGAGTCACGCTCTCACTTCTAAGCGTGACTGAATAGAGCGGCTTGAGCCGTCGAATGGCGAACCGTGACTCTTTGGCGGTTTAGGAAGCCTCGACGCAAGGGCCGCATTTCCAGGTAGAAGGCTTCGGGAAGCGCGTCCGCGCGCCACAGATTGCGCCATTGCTTTCGCCGGACGCCACGAAGGCAACCCCGCTCTACTGGTGAAAGCGAACGCCAGCGAGGATCTCGATGGCGATGATTCCCGCAACAACCCAGTCGACCACAAGGCAGAACGGAGGCCACCACCGTGTGTTGGCGACAAAGTGACGGCGGTGCTGCCATAGGTCCTTGACCCCGTGGCCGGCGAGGCCGACGACGAGGAGCCACGGCGTGCCGGTCACCGCCGCCGCGGCGATGATGACGAACATGCTCGCGACGCCGGTCTCCCCCGCAGGGACAGTGCGGCGTCCCTCCGCGACTGCGAACCCGACGTAGACCGATGCAATCGCCACAAGCCCGAGCGCCTACACCGTCGCTATGTCGAGCCACCAGAACGGAAGCGGTGTGGCCGCCTGCGCGACTCCGACGACCACGCCCCACACGAACGGAGCGCGCAGCCCTGACCGGACGGGCTGCGCAATTTCGGCGACGCTCAGGAGCCCCCCGTCCTCACTGAGCGAACGACCGCATTGATCGCTCGGGCAGTAACAGCCGCGTAGTTTCTATCTTCAACGAGCGCCTCATGTGTCGCGCCGTGCGCCATCTGATGAACACTGTTGGTCGAGAGGGTCGCCAATCGGTCCTGCGCGGCGAACCAACCCGACATCTGCCCAGCGTCGGCGGTCAGGACGAAGAGAGGCTTTGCCCCGAGGCTCATAAGGTCCCTCACCTGGTCGAGGACCGTTCGCAGTTCCGCGAACTCGTCGCGGTCGGCGCTCAGTTCGCGCGGTGAAGAGGCGAAAGCCCGAGCTTGCCGCCGGGCATCGGCGGGCAGGGACGCGGACCCGATCGTGCCCAGCGTCACCCGCGCGATGCCCGCGCGCGCCAACGTCGGGAACAGCGCCGAAACGCGACGCCACATCGAGTAGAAGCCGGGATACCATGGCAGATCGAACTGGTACGGCGTGGCCGAGTCGATCAGGGCGACCCCGGCCACATCCTCGGGATAGTCCATCGCGTAAGCGAGTGCGTAGACGCCTCCCACCGAGTGCCCGGCGACGACGTATGGGCTGGGCACGTTGGCAGCCGCAAGCAGGCCTCGCACGTCGGCGGAGAGCTCATGAGCGTCCTGCAGACCAACGCCCTTTCCACTCCACCCTTGGCCAGCGCGATCGAAGACACAGACACGGGTCTGGTCGGCGACGCGTCCTTGGACCCACGCCCAACTCGGCGTTCGCTCGCCGAGCCCGTTGAACAGGATCACAGCCGGAGACCCCGAGCCCACACAGCGCAGGTAGAGGCTGTGGCCGTCGACAAGGTAGGTGCGCCCACCCGACGGCGGCTTGTTGCTCGTCGCCGCTTCGACAACGGTCTCGAATGCACCGCCACTGGCAACAAGCGCTAGCACCACGAGGGCGGGATAGAGGAGGACCCGTCGTGACCAGTTATGGAGTGATCGACGAGACCCGCGGAACATCCAGACGACTAGCGCCAGGAGGAGGATGGGCCAGACCCAGCCGAGCAGGCCCAGGACGTGACTGCTGGGGCGGAGGATCAGGATTGCGGCGCCGGCCACCCCGAAGCAAATGGCGGGGATGCGTGCCCATTCCTGCGGCTGGTTTGTGCGTCGTGCGGAAAGTTCCGCCAGCATCGCGCAGCCGACTGCGAGCGAAAGCAAGGCGGCCCCGGTGATCACCGGCTCGCGGCCACCGCCGAAGACGAGGAGGTCGAGAACAAGGCCAAGGCCGAGACCAACCGCGATTGAAAGGAGCACGATCAGGCCGATGTGGCCGCGTGCGGGAGTAGCCTCGCTCGGCGATTCCTCGTTCGCTGGGCGGGGCGCGGTCTGCTCACGCATCGACGTAGAAGCTGAACATCATCCCGCTCTCGTGGTGCTCGGCGATATGGCAGTGCGCCATCCAAAGCCCGGGGTTCGACACATCCAGGAGGATGTCCACCGTCTCGCCGGTGCGCACAAGCACTGTGTCCTTCCAGACCAGGTTGGGCTCGACGGCGCCATTCCGGTTGAGGACGAGGAAGCGACCGGCGCCGTGGATGTGGAATGGGTGGTGCATGGGATGGTCGGAGTCCATCTCGTTGACGAGGCGGATCTTGATCTGGTCGCCGAGCTGGAAACGCCAGTCGATCGCGTGGTTCTCGGCGCCGGTTTCCCGGTCGACGATTAGCCAGCGCATGTTGGCCGGCGTCGTCATCCGGTTCATCTCGACCATGTCGTCTTCCCACTCGATCCCGCCCGCGACATCCTGCGCGTGCTCCGCGCGGTGATGCTCGTGCGCTTCGTGCTCGGCCATCTCGCTGCCGCCCTCGGTCGGCCGCAATGTCATCCCGCATTTCGGGCACTCGCCCGCCCACGTCGCCGTGATCTCGGGGTGCATCGGGCAAGCGAACGCGGTCGGCCGCTCGGTACCGACAGGGGAGGCCACGAGCTTCATCCCGCACTTCGGGCACTTGCCTTCCCACGTCGCCACGATCTCCGGGTGCATCGGGCACGCGTAGACGGCGGTGCCTGCCTCAGTCTCGGGTTCGGGCATGTCCATCTCGGCGACGAACGCAAGCGTCTTGTCGGGCTCGGTCTCGAGGTAGCGAGCAATCCGTTCGCGCTCCGCTGAGAGATCCTCGTTCACGCGGAGCGTCTCGAACTCCTCCGCGAGCCTCGACTCGGCCGGCTCCTCGCTCACGGAGATCTCCGCAAGCGGATAAACGCGCTCCGGAGTCCGGTGCTCAAGCGTTGCGGAGCCAGGCTCGTCGAAGAGGACGTCGACGACAACTCGCTCCGAGGGAGCGAGGATGACGTCCTCCACGAGCTCCTCCCGCTCCACGTGGCCGCTGTCGCCGCCGACGAGTTTCGCGCTGGCCCCCTTGACTCCCACTTTGAACACCCGTGTGTTCGCCGTGTCAGTCAGGTAGAAGCGCACGACCTCTCCGAGTTTCGCGCTCAGCGCGAGCTCCGGCTCGCCGGCGACAAGAAACGTGGTGCCGAAGCGGCCCATCGCGACGTAGTTGGTCTCGTGGTGGCTGAAGGGCGCCACACGGCCGTCCTCGTCGAGCAGGATGTCGTCGAGCGTGAGCAGGATCTCGCGATCCGCCGCCGGCCAGTACTCGGGCTCACTCGGGACGACGAGGATGTTGCCGTAGAGGCCCATCTCCTGCCCGTAGTCCTGGCGGATGTGCGGGTGATACCAGTAGAGGCCTGGATCCGGGAACCGGAGGCGGTAGGTGAAGCTGCCACCCACCGGGATCGGCGTCTGCGTCTGGTGCGTTCCGTCGTACTGGTTTTCGATCCGCAACCCGTGCCAGTGCACGGTCGCCTCGAGATCGCCGTCGTTGACCGCGTGCACGAGAATTGCCGAGCCCTGCCTTACCTTCAGCGTCGGTCCCGGGATCGATCCGTTGTAGGCAAGCATGCGGACCCTGTTCCCTTCGAGCTCCTTGGTGACAGGCGCAATTCGGAGCTCGAACTCGTCGCCCTCGGAGAGTTCGACTATTTCGGGACGCTCTGCGTCAGACAAACCCTCGATCGAAGTCGGAAACTCGATCGTTCGCGTATGGCCGTGGGAATGGTGGTCGTGCATCGCTGGCTAACCCTCCTTGCGTGCTGCGGCCCCAGCGCCCGCTGCTTCAGGCGCGAACTCGGACAGAGCTTGTCTCTTTCCTTCCTGCACAGCTGCGATCCGCTCGACGAGGAACTCAGCGTCGTCCTTCACCCAGCCAATCAGCGCCGAGCCTCGGGTCCACTGCCACGTGAGGCCGAGGAAGTAGAGACCTGGAACGTCGGTCACTCCGCGGCGGTGTCGCAGTCGCGCGTCCGCGTCAAGGACGGGAGCGTCGATCCAGGAGTAGTCGGGCCGATAGCCCGTCGCCCAAATGACAGCGTCCACCTCGAGCTCGCCTCCGTCGTCGAAGCTGACCGTGCGACCCGAAGCAGCAGTCGCGCGCGGCTTGAGCTCGACACCGGAGCGCGTGAGCTCGCGCGGGCTCGAGCCGATCAGCGTGTCCCGGTACTGCAACTTGCTTCCAAGCCGCGATTCGACGGTCGTGAAGAGCAGGTGCGTCTTCGTCAGCCACCAGAAGAGGTCGCGTCCAGCGATGCGCTGCGGCAGCGGCTTCTGCTTGGAGCCGACAGAGAGGGCGACCTTGTGCGTGGCCGAGAGCTCCTTGGCGATCTGGAAGCCCGTGTTTCCGCCCCCGACCACGAGCACGGTCCCCTCGGTCACGTCGCGCGGCTTCCGATAGCCGGTGCTATGGGCCTGCCACACGCCCGGGTCGATGTCCTGGGCGAGCTTGGGCACGAGCGGTGTCTGGAATGGCCCGGTCGCAACCACGACCTGGTCGGCGGTGACCCTCCGGCCGTCGACCTCGAGGAGGAAGCGCCCCCCTTCCTGGGAGAGCCCACGCACCTCGCTCTTGAGCTCGATCGGAAGCTCGAATGTCTCGGCGTAGCGCTCGAGGTAGGCAATCACCTCGTCGCGCCCTGGGTAGCCATCCGGATCGCCCGGGAAGGGAAGGCCCGGCAGCGCGCTGTAGCGGCGCGGCGTGAAGAGAGTCAGCGAGTCCCAACGCTCGCGCCAGGCCGGCGCGATCGAGTCGGCCCGCTCGAAGATGACGAACCGCAACCCTCGCTGGCGTAGGTAGTAGGCCATCGCCAAGCCAGCCTGGCCACCACCGATGATCACCACCTCGAACCGCTCATTCATCGCTTCACTCACGGCGCCGACGCTAGACGACTGCCTCGCCATCGCAAATCTCCTTTTCTGTGTAGCGACGAGCCTGCCACATAGAAAGCTGAACCTAAACCCCCCCGCGAGCGCGAATCAGGCGCACAGCGCTGCGAAGATCTCGGGCAGGCGGTCGACGAAGTGAAGATGCCCTTCTCCGGGGTAGAAACGCGCCCGGCACTCGGGAATGCTCGCCGCCAAATGGCGTCCCATCCCGACCGGAGCATTCGCGTCCTGCTCCCCGTGCCACAGATCCACGGGCCTCCGAATGTCCTCGAGCGGAAACCCCCACGGCCGAGCGTACAATCCCATCTCCCAGGCGGGCCCGCTGCTTCCGCTGCGGAACGCCTCGGACAGGCTCTTCGCAAGGATCTCTCGCACGTCCGGCCGGCGCAGGTAGCTCTTGTCCACCGTGGCCGCCACGCCGCGCTCGAGGACACGATCCGGACTTCGGGCGACCGACGCCGCCACCGCAGCCATGAGGATTCGCCGCAAGACGGCCACGTGGCCGACCAATTGGAAGGTCAACCGGTTCCGCCGGCCCATGCCAGCGATCGCGCCTGAGACGTTCAGGGGGGCGAGGCTGCTCACGATCCCCGCACGTGTGAGCCGATCGGAGAGCTTCCAAGCACACGCGGCGGCGTATGGGCCCCCACCGGAGATCCCCAAGACCGCGAAACGCTCCAGCCCCAGCGCGTCCGCCAATTGGACCACGTCGTCGGGCCAATCGACCAAGGCGCGACGGGGCTGAAAGTCCGAGAGACCCATGCCCCGCCGGTCGAGGGCGATCAACCGGACGCGAGACGCTTTCGCCGCCTCGTCGCCAAGGCGCCCCTCGAGCCGCGATCCGGGCCAGCCGTGGAAGAAGAGGAGCGGTCCGCCCCCGGAATCGCCCCATTGCGCATAGCCCAGTCGACGGCCGTCTGGAAGTCGGACCGTCCGGTGCGAAGCGTCCTTCACCGGCGGAGGCGCGGGAAGAGCGGGCGAGATCTAAGGAATCCCAATCGTCAGTGGTAAAACGCGGAGGTCAGAAATGAGGCAACTGACCGTCGATCGGACGCTGAAGTCACGGCCCGAAACAGCCGGCGCCTCTCCTCGCCTCGCTCGTAGCCGCACAGGTTCAGGGGTCCGGAACATGATGCCCCCTGCCGCGCCCCTGGTGGTGCTGCCGACGACGGAGGGGCCGCGGAGACTTGTGAGCTTTGCGGCGGCACGTGATCGGCGCATGGAAACGCTGGGACTCAGGAGGATTCGGCCATGGCCTTGGTGATCGATCCCGTGTGTGGGATGCGGATCGAGGCGGACGACGCTGCCGCCACGGCAGAGTACGACGGGCAGACTTACTACTTCTGCTCGCAGGCTTGCTACGACGTTTTTGTGGCAGATCCGTCCGTCTACGGAGCGCGCAGCCCCACAGGTACGGGTTCTGACCATCTGACCGAAGACGAGGTCGCCGTCCGTGCCGGGATGACCCCCGAGCGCCTCCGGGGACTGGTCGATCTCGGCCTCCTAGAGCCCGACGACGGTGGGTTCCTTCGCCGCGACGTCATGCGGGCAAGGATGGTCGCCGAACTCGAGTCGAAGGGATTGGATCTTCAGGCGCTCGCTTCTGCCCACGCATCCGGACATCTCACGCTCGGGTACCTGGAGAGCGCCGGGCGCCGTCACCCTCGGACTGACCGGACGTTCGCAGAATTCAGCGAGCAGGTCGGCGTTCCCGTCGACACGCTACAGACGTGTTACGTCGCCTTCGGCCTGCCCCGACCCCGCGCCGAGGACTACGTCCGAAAAGAGGACGAGCCGATCTTGAAGGCACTACCGGTCCTGTTCGGCGCGGGCGTCGGTGAGGGCGACGTATTGCGTGCCCTGCGTATCTGGGGAGACAGCGCCAGGCGAGTCGCGCAGTTCCAGGCTCACTACTTCCACAACACGATCGAGGAGCCATTCCGGCGCCGCGGTCTGCGAGACAACGAGGCCCTAGAGGCTGCGCTAAACGAGGTCGGCCTCCGGATGGGCCATTCCAGTGAAGAGATGCTGGCGTGGCTCTTCCGGCGCCACGCGGACATTTTCAACACCGAGCATGAGTTCGATCACGTGGAGACCGCGCTTGAGGAAGCGGGGGTTCGTCAGCGTTCCGCTCGAGCGGTCGAGGCCGTCGCGTTCGCCGATCTCTCGGGCTACACGAGGCTCACCGAGGAAGCCGGGGATAAAGAGGCCGCCCGGGTGTCACTCATGCTGGCGCAGTTGGTCAACGAGGTCGCTGGTAACCACCGTGGAGACGTGGTCAAGATGCTCGGGGACGGAGTCCACTTTCACTTCCGTGACCCGGCCGACGCCGTGCGGGCGTCGCTCGAAATCGTCGACGCCGTCGGTCCGCGAGGCCTTCCGCCTGCGCACGTCGGGGTGAACGCGGGGCCGATGATCTACGACGAGGGCGACTACTTCGGGCGAACTGTGAACATCGCGGCGCGGATCGCGTCGCAGGCGTCCGAGAACCGAGTCTTCGCGGGTGAGGACCTCGTCCGTAACGTGGAGCCGCAGGGCTTTCAACTGCGCGAGGTGGGGCCGTTCGACCTTAAGGGGGTCGCGCAGCCAGTGACGCTTTACGAGGCGCTTCGGGATGGCTCGCCGGGAGGCGGTGCGTGACATCCACTGACCCGAGTCCGGTCCCGGGCAGTTGGCGTCTCTCGTTGCAAGAACTGGCTGAGAGAGCGGGCACGACAGTGGAGCCGGTGGAGCGTCTGGTAGAGCTCGGAATCCTCGCTCCGGCCGATACCGAAGAGCCGTTTCGCTCGGGCGACATCCTCCGCGTGCGAGCCGTGACAGCGCTGGAGGGCTCTGGCGTGCAGCCCGAGCAGATCGCCGCAGCGATGGAAGCGGGCGAGCTGTCCTTTGGCTATCTGGACTATGTCCTGCAACCGCCGCCGGTCATCGATCGGACGTACTCAGAGATCGCCGACGATCTGGCGATCCCGTTCGATGTCGTTGAGCGCGCCTTTTTGGCCTTCGGCCTTCCTCACCCGCTTCCGGACGAGCAAGCACGCGAGGACGATGCGGCAATCTTGCGCGGCCTGAAGGCCTTCCTCGATGCGGTCGACGAGGTAGACGTACTGGGAACGGCTCGGCTTTTCGGCGACGCGCTGCGCCGGCTTGCCGAGTATCAACTGCACCTCTTCCACACCCGAGTCGAGGAGCGGTTCAGGAAGGCGGGTATTCCGGAGGCGCTCGTTCTCGACACTGCATTGAAGGAAGTCGGCGTGCACACGAGTCCGCTCGGGGAGCTCTTCGCAGCGTGGCTCTACCGACGGCATAGCGAGACGTTCACCGTCGAGCACCGTGTTGTTCACGGAGAGGACGACCTCGAGCGGGCAGGTATCCACCGCCGCGCGCCGGGCGATCCGCCGGCGATTGTCTTCCTCGACATCAGCGGATACACGCGTCTGACGGAGGAGTTGGGCGACGAGGCCTCCGCAGCGATGCCGATGCGGCTTGCGGCTCTCGTTGAGGATGCGGCGTCGCGGTACAGCGGGCGAACGGTGAAGTGGATTGGGGACGGCGTCGAGCTCTACTTTCGCCGACCGGTCGATGCCGTGCGGTGAGCTTCGCGACCGTATTGCGGAGGCGGATCTCCCGGGCACGCACGTTGGCATCAACGCGGGGCCGCTCGTCTATGAGAACGGCGATTTCTATGGACGGACAGTCAACATCGCCGCGCGCATCGCCGCGCACGCTGAACAAGGCCAAGTCCTCGTGAGCGAGGACGTCCTCTCCCACGGATCAAGTGACGACATCGGGTTCAGGCGAGTCGGTCCCGTCTCGTTCAAGGGCGTCTCTCGTGACGTCGTGATCTACGAGGCCGAAAGGGCCTGAGTGCTTTCGGAGCGCGCTCTCGCCACACTTCGGCTTCATCGCGGCGAAGGCCGAACGGTCGCCGTCCTCGTCGCGATCGCATTCCTCTTGCAGGCAGGAATGATGATCGCCCAGAGCGCAACCGACGCTCTGTTCTTTGCGCGCTATGGCGTCGAGAAGCTTCCTCTCCTCTACGCGTTGGTCGGCGCGGCGATGTTCGCAACGACGCTCGGCGTCACAGCTCTCTATACACGCATTGGACGAGCCCGCGCGTTTCTCCTCATTCCCATCCTAATTTTCGCAGCTGCGTTGGCCAGCCGAGCCGCACTCGAAGCGGGCGCCTCCTGGGTCTATGGAGCGCTCTGGCTGGTCCGAAACGTCGCTGAGTTCACGCAAATTTTTGCCGTTTGGGGCCTCGCCGGGCTGGTGGCCGACACGCGCCAGGCAAAGCGGTACTTCCCCCTCATCGCCGCCGGCGGCGTGATGGGTCTCATCATCGGTGGCCTTTCGACAGCGCCGCTAGCAACCACGCTCGGGTCAGCCAACTTGTTGCTCGTCTGGGCCGCCTTGGTCGCGGCCGCCACAGGCCTTGCGTGGCGGCTCGTGCGCACGGAAGGCATCTCGCTCGCGACCCCCCGGAGGAGGGCGAGGGGGCGCGGATTCGAGATCATGCAGGGCCTTCTCGAGGCCGCCCGGCCGGGCCTGCTTCGGTGGCTCAGCGCGGGCGAGCTCCTGATCGCTCTTCTTTTCAGTTTGCTCTACCTCGCCTTTTCAAAGGCAGCGGTCGAGCGGTACCCGGACCCGGACAAACTCGCAGGCTTCTTCGGCCTCTTTTTCGCGATCGCGATGGCCACCGCCTTCGTGGTCTCACTCCTTGTTACCAGCCGACTCCTGGCACGGTTCGGTGTTCCAACCGTCGTCCTCATCCTCCCGTTGCTCTACGTCGCGGGGTTTGGCGTATTCGCAGTAGCTGCCACCTTTGTGACCTTGGCGCTCTTCCGCTTCGGCCAGATCGCTTGGGATAGCGGGGGCGCAAACAGCACGTGGGCAGCCCTAATCAACACGATTCCAGCCGATCGAAGAGACCGCGCGAGAGCCTTCCTCTATGGCGTGCCTTTTCAACTCGGCACGATTCTTGCTGGCCTCGTCGCATTCATCGCCCAGCGACTCGATCATCCACGCATCCTCTACGGCGCCGGTCTCGTCGCCGCGATCCTCGCGGTCGCCTCGGTTTCGCGAATTCGAAGCGCTTACCCGAAAGCCTTGGTCGCAGCCCTGCGCGAGGGACGCCCGGTGATCTACGGAGCGCCTGGGGGGCCACGACCAGCCGTCCTCAACGCGGACGCGACGAGCCTGGCCGTTCTCGAAGGCCTGTTGAGCGACGACGATCCGGCCTTACGGCGGCTCGCGGCGCATGCATTAGGAGACTTCGACGTTGAGACCGTGGAGGCTGCTCTCTTCCGGGCGCTCGAAGACCGCGACGCGGCTGTGCGAGTCGAAGCGCTTGAATCCCTCAGCCGTCTAGACGACGCCACCGCCATCCGGGCTGCGCGGAGGCGCTTTTCGGACTCTGACTCCGATGTTCGCATCGTGGCCCTCGCAGTCCTCGCACGCGCCGGCGGGCTTCCCGACTCCGCGTTGCTGGCCGACGAAGATCCGACCGTACGCTCGCAGGCTGCTGCCCTTCTGCTTGACCACAACAGCGAGGCTCGGCAGACGCTGCTCGAGGCCGCACGTGACCCAAACCCGGAGGTTCGTACCCGCGCTCTGCGGGGCATAGCGGCGTCGCGCACTCGCGGCGCCTCTTCGATCGCGAGTGACGCTCTTACCGATCCGGACGCGACGGTACGAGCAGAGGCTCTGCGCGCCATCGCCGCGACGGCCCTCGACGATGCCGTCCTCCCGCTCGTCGACGCGCTCGATGACGCCGATCGCAGCGTGCGTGCGGCGGCCGTGAACGGACTCGCGGAAGTCGGAGCGCCCGCCTGTGAGGCTGTCTCGGAGGCCCTCTTTGATCACCGCAGAGAGGAGGCGCTCGCGGCACTCGAGCGACTTCCTCTCGATGGGGCCGTCGACCGATTGCGCCGCTTCGCCTCGCAGGCCGTGGCCCGCGCACTCGAAGATGCTCGCCTCCGAGACGCTCTCGGCAGACCAAACGGCGACGTGCTCGAGCTCTTGCGTCACTCGTTGGAAGCACGTGCCGAGAGGAATGCGGTCGACGCGTTACGCGCCGCCGCACTGCTAGGCGATCGGGGCGCGGTCTCGGCGGCAATCGAGAACCTAACCGTGTCGGACCCGGCCCAGCGAGCCAATGCTGTCGAAGTGATCGAAACAGTGGGTGAGCCTGCAATCGTCCGTCCGCTGCTCGCTCTATGGGAGCCTCGACAGATAGGCGAGCGCGATACGCGTGTCATCGAACAGCTTCGAAACGACGACGATCAGTGGATTCGCGCTTGCGCCGAGGTCGCGAGCACAGAGCTGGAAGGAGCAGCCATGACCCGCACAGAGACCACCGTCCCGCTCGTTGAGCGTGTTGTCTTCCTCCGCAAGGCGTCGCTCTTCGCCGCTCTCCCGCCACAAGACCTGCAGCCGATCGCAGAGGTCGCCGAGGAGCACTTGTTTGCGGAAGGCGACCTGATCGCCGCCGAGGGGGAGCCCGGCGACAGGACCTACGTGATTGTCGATGGAGAGGTCGATGTCGTTGCTGGGGACCGAACGCTCGCCGTTCGAGGCACTGGCGATGTGATCGGAGAGATGTCCGTGATCTCCAGCCGCCCCCGCGTCGCATCGCTGCGCGCGAAGTCCGACGTCCGGGTCCTCGAGATCCATAAGCCGGCGTTCGAAGCGATCTTGCGCGAGCGGCCTGAAACGGCGCTCGGGCTCATGCGCGTCTTGTGCGAGCGGCTTGCACCCTACGATCCCGCTCTGAACTAATAGTCGCCGCGCACCGCGTCCGCCGGAGCGAGCGATGAAGCGGGCGAGGTTAGTCGCGCCACGCGGCGGCGGCGGAAAGAGATGGGCCGTCCGTGCTGAGGGCTCGGCGGCTCGCGCGCTATGCGGGCGGGTAGGGAGTTGGCGCGGAGCGGACGGGAACGTACGCCGCGTCATGCACAGCTCCTACTGGTTTCAGCCATGGCAACGGCGGCATCCCGCGCTCATCCCGCAGGAGGACGCCGGAAGCTCCCGCCAATCGCCGGCAATCCCTGCAACGTCAGGATTGAAAAGACCTGCTCCATGGCTGAAATCCCCGCCTAATCCCCGCTCAGCCCGGAAACGCTATGACCGGCCTGTCACGCCGGAGGTCGCGGGTTCGAGTCCCGTCGCTCCGTAATTCTCGCATAAAGGTCCTGCAAAGCAGCCTGTTTTGTTGCCTGTCGAGGCGCAGACGACCGCCGGCTTCTTCGTCATCCCGCGCACATCCCGCAAGGGAATCGCTGCACGACCCCGGCCGGAGCCGGTAATTCACGCAACGCGGACGACCGGCCGATACGACCGCCGGTCGAGCTGTAACCGACTGGACCGAGCGTGCCCTCAAGCCGTCCCGGTCGGGAAGTGCGCCTCGTGGCCCTTGCGTGGGTAGCTGCGAAGGGCGAGGCGGCTCATAATCGTGGGGCCATGCCCTGGGCAACGAAGCTCGTGGGCAGACGTGCCGAGATCGCGGAGCTCGAGCGCGAGTACAGGCGGGCCGCCGCCGGAGAGTTCCGCTCGGTTTTGATGCTCGCGGATGCCGGAATCGGCAAGACGCGTCTTGCGCGTGAGTTTCTGGCGCGGAGGCGTGGCAGAGCGATCACGTTGTCAGCGCGCGCGTATCCACTGGGCGCGCCCGTCTCCTTTGGGGTGTGGTCGGAGGCGCTCGAGCGTCATCTGCGCGGACTCGGGGCTGAGGAGGTGTCACAGCTCTGTGGCGGATTCCTCGATGATCTGGCTGCGGTCGTTCGCAGCGTCGCCGCCGTCCGGGGCTCCGCTCCCGAGGGCGAGCCGCCGCGGCCGCGCCTGCTCGAAGGGCTCGCGGTCTTGGTCGCCAACCTGTCGAGCGCGCTGCCTGTGATCGTCTTCTTGGACGACGCCCACGTGGCCGATGCCTCCTCGTGGGAGGCTCTCGGCTACCTGGCGCGCAACATCGGAGACGTACGAGTGCTCGTGATCGCCGCGGCCCGGCCGGCTGAGCTGCCTGAGAACGAGGCTGCTAACGAGGTGCTCCTAGGCCTCGAGCAGGAGGACTTGCTCGAGCGACTGGAGCTGAGTCCGCTCGACCCGGAGGCCATGAGCGACCTCACCCAGGCCGTCCTGAACGAGTTTCCGCCCCGGCCGTTGGTCGAGTGGCTGGCTGAGAGATCGCGGGGTAATCCGCTCTTCGCCCTGGGCCTGCTCCAGGCGCTCGTGGAGGAGGGCGGCGATCTGTCGGCTCCCGAGCTTCGCTCTCTCCCCGAGGAGCTCGCAGAGCGCGTAGGAGTGCGGCTGAGGGGTCTCGACGAGCCGCGGCTCGCGACCCTGGAGGCCCTGGCGACCGTAGGCCGGCGCGTCGAGTTTCGCGACCTCGTCGCCCTGACTGGCCTGCCCATCGACCGGCTCCCAGCCGTGTTGGAAGCGCTCGTCCGGTCACACCTGGTGAGCGAGGAGGAGCGGCGTCGCGAGCTCAGCTACGAAATCACCCATCCGCTGATTGAGGAGGCGATCTACCAGCGCATCGGCGGCGCGCGGCGACGCGGGTTGCACCGCCTCGTCGGCCGGACGCTGTTGGCCTCAGGCCGGCTTGGAGAAGCCGCTCCTCACTTCGCCCGCTCCGCCGAGGTCGGGGATCAGGAGGCGATCGAGACGCTTCGCGACGCCGTCCGGCAGGCCGAGGAGCGCGGGGCGTACCGCGAGGCGCTCACGATCCTGGACACGCTCGTCGAGCTCATCCCGTCCGGCGACGAGCGGTGGCTGCATGTCCTCGACGCGCTCTCGTGGCAAGCCGAGTGGGTCGTCGATCACCGAGCGGATACGCACGCTCTACTCGGGATCAAGGCCATGCGTGCGATTGACTCGCTTCTGGGACGTTCGGCCGATCCGGCGGCACGAGCAGCCGTAAAGTTTCGCCTGGTCAACTTCCTCGCGTGGGGAACGGGCGACCTGGACGAGGCGGAACGCGCCTGCGCCGAGGCCCGATCGCTCTTCGAGCAGGCGGGCGACCATGCCAGTGCCCTGCTCGCGGAGAACGAGCACGCCTGGATCCGCGGGTTGCGGGGCGACTACCCGGCGATGGAGGCGGGCGCCGAACGGGTCGCCGAGGCAGCCGAGACAGCGCACGAGCGCTTCGCGGCCATTCAGGGACTCCAGGCGACGGGATTCGCCGCCTGGGTCCGGGGTCGATTCGCCGAATCGGAACGCGCCTGGTTGAAGAGCATCGCGATCGCGCGCGAGGAGGGAAAGGTCTACCGGCTCACGGTCGGGCTCGGCAATCTGGCGTTCTTGTTCGCGACACAGGGGCGAATCGAGGAAGCGCTCCCGCTCGTCGAGGAAGCCAAGGCGGTGAATCTGGACTGGAGGGAGAATGTCCTTTCGGAGTGGGAGGCGATCCTCCATTGGTTTGCCGGCGACTTCGCGGCGGCGCTCGCATCTGCCCAGGAGGCCGCGACTCGGGCGGTCGGTGAGCTGAGCAAGAGGCGCGCGCTCGGTGTGGTGTTCGCCTCGCTCGCGGCGGCTGAGGCGGCGCAGGCGGCGCTTGCCCGTGGCTACCTGAGCAGAGCCCGGAGCGCCTTCGGCGGCCGCGACTGGCAATTCTTCACCCACGCATGCGGCCACGCGGAAGCGGTCCTCGACTGGCAGGAGGGCAGGACATTGGATGCGATCGCCGGCCTCCAGGAGACTGCCGCGCGTATCCTCGGCACAGGCGCGGAGCCGTTCGCGGCCGTCGTTCTCGCCGATCTCGCCGAGGTCGCGGCTGAGCGCGGCGAGGCCGAGGCCGCGGCAGAAGCGGCGAGGCAGCTCGAGGCGATCGCCCGACACGTCGACCGCGACCTCTACTACGCGTTGGCCGCGATGGGATCTGCGTCCTGCGGTGATGCGAACGCTGCGCGGCGGGCGGTCGGACTGCTCTCGGGCTTGAGCTGCAAGGCGCTTTACGCTCGTGCGCTCGATCTGTTTGGCCGCTCCCGTCTCGACAGCGATCGAACTGAGGCGCTCGAGGCGCTCGAGCGTGCCGCGGTCGCTTTCGAGGCGTGCGGCGCCGTCTGGCGCCGCGACCGTGCCCGTAGTACGCTCCGCGGCCTGGGTCCTCGCGGAAGGAGAGCTGCCGCGGTGGTGCTCGGCCCATCGGCCCTCAGCCGGCGCGAGCGGCAGGTGGCGCGGCTGGCGGCGGAGGGCCAGACGGCCCGAGAGATCGCTGAGCAGTTGTTCATCAGCGAGCGCACCGTCGAGACTCACCTCGCGAACGTGTACGCGAAGCTCGGGGTGCGCTCGAAAACCGAGCTTGTGCGGCGCGCGTCTGAGCTGGGGCTGAATCAGTAGTCGAGATCCGTACTTGTACGGAAGACGAGCCGGTGGGGCCTCGCTAGCCTCGTCCCGGCTTCAACCCTCGATTGCCAAGGAGGTTGGTCATATGAAAGCGCGGTCACTTTTCCACTGGCCAATCAGAACCGCAGTGCTCACGCTCACGGTCGCTGCCCTCGCCGCGATCGCTCAGCCGACTGCGAGAACGTCCGTCGCGATGGCGGAGGGCAACGCGGTCACCGACTGGAACGAGATCGCTCAGAACGCGATCGTCGTCGGACGACCGGCCGGGAGTTCCGCAGTCCTCGAGGGAATTGTCCAGGCGGCGATCTATGACGCGACGGTCGCGATCGAGGGTGGCTATGAACCGTTCGTCGCAACGCCGACGGTGACTCGTCCGGCCTCGACGGCGGCCGCGGTCGCTGCCGCGGCGCGCGGGGTGCTTGTCGTTCGGGTACCCGGGCAGGCGTCAAGCATCGACGCCCAGTATGCCGCTTACTTGGCAACGATCCCCGACGGTCCTGCGAAAACGAATGGGATCTCAGTTGGCGAGCAGGTTGCGGCAGGAATTCTCGCATGGCGTACCGGCGACGGCTTCGACAATAACGTCCCCTGGGAACAGCCCCCGCCCGGCCCGGGCGTCTTCGAGCCTGTGTTTCCGCCGACCCCGGTCGACGTGAAGTTGAAGCAGGTGCGCCCGCTCACGCTCACGTCAAACGACCAGTTCCGTCCCGACGGCCCGAACCCACTTACGAGCGCCGACTACGCCGCGGACTTCAACGAGATCAAAGCCTACGGCGGCGCCGACAGCACCCTCCGGACGCCCGCTCAGACCCAGACGGCCCGCTTCTGGGCCGAGAATACCGCCCTCCAGTGGCCCCGCAACCTGCGGAAGCTCGCCCTCGAAAAGAAGCTCGGCCTAGCCGAGACCGCGCGAATGCTCGCCCTGACGCAGGTGGCGACAGCCGACGCGCTCCTCGCCTGCTTCGACGCCAAGTACCACTACCTCTTCTGGCGGCCGATCCACGCCGTCCCGCGCGCCGACACCGACGGCAATCCCGCTACCGAACCCGATCCGAACTGGACGCCGCTCATCTATCCCAACCTCCATCCGAACCATCCCGAGTACCCCGCGGCGCACGGCTGCTGGTCAACGGCAGTCACGGACACGCTGGCGGCGTTCTTCGGCACCGACAAGGTTGCCTTCTCGATGGACAGCACCGTCACTGGGGCCGGCCCGACCCGCTACTACGACCGCTTCAACGATGCGGCGAAGGAGGTCTACGACGCCCGCGCCTGGGCCGGCCTCCACTTCCGCAACTCGTCCATGGAGGGAGCGTGGATCGGCAGGAAGGTTGCGGGCTACGTCGTCGCGCACTTCTTCCGCCCGACGGCGGGGTAGGCTCTCGACATACGAATCCCGCCAGCAAGGGCGTAGATGCGACCTGCGACGAGGGGGCCTGAGCAGCGAGAGCCCGGCTCCACCATCGACGCCTCGGCGCTCGAATCATTCCGCGCCTCGTTCCGAGGGGAGTTAGTCCTCCCCTCGGAAGAGGCGTACGAGCGCGCCCGCCGCGTCTGGAACGGTGCCATCGACAAGCGACCGGCGGTGATCGCGCGCTGCTCGGGGGTCGTCGACGTCGTTCGCGCGGTCGAGTTCGGCCGCGAGCACGAGCTCTTGGTGGCCGTGCGCGGCGGAGGTCACAACGTCGCCGGACATGGGACGTGCGACGGAGGCATCGTCATGGATCTCTCGCCGATGCGGGGCATCAGCCTCGATCTCGCCAGACGCACGATCAGGGTTCAGGCCGGCGCCACGTGGGGCGACGTCGACCACGAGACGCAGGCATTCGGGCTGGCGACGACCGGCGGCCTTGTCTCGACTACTGGGATCGCCGGCTTCACGCTCGGGGGCGGCTTTGGCTGGCTCATGCGCAAGCACGGGCTTGCTTGCGACAACCTCCTGTCAGCCGAGATCGTTAGCGCTGGCGGCAGGGTCCTGCGGGCGAGTGCTGACGAGAACGCGGACCTCTTCTGGGGGCTGCGCGGGGGCGGAGGCAACTTCGGAATCGTGACGGGGTTCGAGTTCCGGCTCTATCCCGTCGGGCCGGTCGTCACGGCAGGAGCGATCTTCTTCCCCGGCGAGGCAGCGGGCGACCTGCTGCGCTTCTACCGCGAATGGGTCGAGGACGTACCGGACGAGCTAACCACGGTCGTGAACCTGGCGACCGCAACACCTGCGCCCTTCCTCCCCGAGGAGGTCCACGGCGAGCGAGTCGTCGTCGTCAGCGGGTGCTACGCGGGAACGACAGAGGAGGGTGCGAAGGCGTTCCAACCACTCAAGGAGTTCGGAGCCCCTATCGCGGACCTGATCCGCCCGATCCCGTACTCGGAGATGCAACGGCTCGTCGACGGACAGTGGGGCCCCGGCCTCCGTAACTACTTCAAGTCGTCGTGGCTGCAACGACTCGACGACGAGGCGATCGAGACGCTCCTTGCCGCGCACGAGCACGCGGCGTCGCTAGACACGAAGATCCAGCTCTACCACTTCGGTGGTGAGGTGGCGCGTGTCGCAGCAGACGAGACCGCCTTCGGCCAGCGCGACGCCCCGTTCCTCCTGAACATCGCAGCCCGCTGGACGGAGCCGGCCGACGACCTCCACATCGGCTGGGCCCGTGAGCTCCACGCCGCCATGAGACCGTTCGCGACCGGCGGCGTCTACGTGAATTTCCTCGGCGACGAGGGTCGCGACCGCGTCCGAGCTGCCTACGGCGAGCGTACGTACGCGCGCCTAGTTGACCTGAAGCGGAGCTACGACCCGACGAACCTCTTCCGCGTCAACCAGAACATCCCACCGGCCAGACGGACGTAGGACGGTGACCTTGTCTTCGGCTCCGCCTCACTTCGCACGGTGCCGCCCGGACAATCGAGTGGTTTGCACGTGAGACAACACAGCATCCCGCGCACGTCCCGCACGAGGTCGCCGGAAGCTCCCGCCGGTCCCCGGCAATCCCCGCAGCCTCGATGAGAAAAACTCTGCTCTTGCCACAAATCCCCGCCAATCCCCGCCCAGCCCGGAAGCGCCACGACCGGCCTGTCACGCCGGAGGTCGCGGGTTCGAGTCCCGTCGCTCCCGTAAAAGTCCTGCAAATTGGCATATGTATTTGACATAACGACCGCCGGCTTCTTTTCATCCCGCGCAGATCCCGCACGGGAATCGGCCTGAAATCGCCGCACCGAGCCGGCCGTAGCCGGTAATCCCCGGAGAAGGATGACCGGCCGGGAAGGCCGGCGGTCGATTGAGGCGCTGACCTGACGGCAACAAATCCGCCAGTCCGATGACGATGCGCCTCGAGTCACACGTCCACTTCTTTGCGTGACTAGATGACGCCGTTGTCCAGCACCTCTGCCAAAACGTGACTGGTTGAGTACCAAGCGCGCTCCTTCAGGGCTCATGAAGTGCTCCCAGTGCGAGCCCGCATAGCGTCCGGCGCGCATGCCTGTGCGAAGTCTGTGTCAAGCGACGGGGGCTCCGTCAACTGGAGAACGCTCACCCCCCACCCCCTGAAACGATGAGTCCTCCCGCGGGGTCCCTTAGATCCAGGGTTCGGAGGTTAGAGACCCTCGGCGCCAAGCTGGCGCAGGACGCTGTGGTTGTCGGTCTGGATCCACTCCTCGGCGAGCCGGCCTGCGTTGTCGTTGCGGAAGAAGTTCATCAGCTCGAACACGACCGGGTCCCCGGTTGGTGGCAAGGGTCCAACAGGTGAGTGGGTGAACTCGCACAAAGGTTCCAGCAATCGTCGTCTGGCAAGCCACGTAGTCACCCTCGACGACCACGATGCCACGCGTGATGGTCAGGTCGTCGAACGCCGCCCGCAGCGCGGCGAAGTACTCCTTTAGACCCTGGTAGTCCAACTCGCGTCCGTCGGGCCATGGAAGCTGAAGCCGGGCGCAAAGTAGGCGTCGACCTCTGCCTCGCCCTCGCCGGTGATCTCTTTCTCGCCGATGCTGACCAGGCCGCCAACGAGTTCCTCGCGAGTCATCGCAGGTCCTAACCTCGAAGAGAGCTTTCGGGAACGGTCGTCGTCACGAGCGCCTGGGCACCCGCCACCCGTACGGCGGCCGACAAGGTGGCGATGTCGTAGGCGCCGTAGTGGCGGCGGCCGTTGATGAAGAACGTCGGCGTGCCAGATACACCGCTGAGGTCGGCGCTGTCGACGTCCTCCGCGACGCGCGTGGCTCCAGCGTGGGTCCGGAGGTCTTCGGTGAAGCGGTCGAGGTCGAGCCCGAGTTGTTCGGCGTACCTGAGCAGATCGCTCGGCCGAAGCGCCTCCTGATTCGCGAGCAGCAGGTCGTACATGTCCCAGAAGCGGCCCTGGTCGCCCGCGGCTTCGGCGGCCTCTGCGGCCAGCTGAGCGTTGGCGTGCACATCGTTCAAAGGGAGGTGCCGCCACACGTAGCGAACGTCGCCGAAGTCGTGGAGGAGCTCACGAACGACCTGTTCGGCCCGTCCGCAGTACGGGCACTCGAAGTCGCCGTACTCGACGAGCGTGACCGTCGCTTTCGCCGGCCCGCGGATGTGATCCCGCTCGGGATCGACGTCGACATAGAGGTCGACGAGCGGCTCGGTCTCGCCCAGGAGGGCGCGAGCGCGGGTGGGCCAAGGAAGCCTCGCGGTCGCTCGGAAGAGCAGCCATGTCAGAATCGCCGCAGCGAGCGCGGCGCTCAAGATTCCGAGCTTTGCTTCCTCGAGCTGGGACCCGTCGAAGGCGAGCGTGGAAACGAGGAGGGCGACCGTGAAGCCGATCCCGGCGATCGTGCCGCCCCCGGCGACCGCTGCCCAACCGACGGGCGGCCGCACGCGACCTCGGCTCAACTTCATGACGAGCCAGGACGAGCCGAGAATGCCAAGCGGCTTCCCGATCACGTACCCGAAGAAGATCCCGAGCGTGATCGGCGACGTGAGAGCGCGGGCCAGGAAACCGCCGTCGATGGCGATGCCCGCGTTCGCCAGTGCGAAGAGGGGGACGACGACGTAGCTCGTCCAAGGGTGAAACGTCTGCTGCAGCCGCTCGTTGACCGACGTCGCGGACCTCAGCTCGACGGCGGCGAGACGCGCGAGCTCCGCGGTCGGTTGCTCCCGAAACTCGCGGTAGCGCTCCGTCGCCCGCTCGAGATTCGACCGCGGCGCCGGGAAGGCGTAGGCGAGAAGCCCCATCGCAACGCCGATGACGACGGGCTCCACCCCGGACTTGAGCAGGCTCACCCAGGCACCCGTTCCGAGTGCGACGCAGATGAGCCCCGGTCTCATCGGGAAGCGGCGCGCGACCAGCACGGCCGCGTAGAAGCCCACCGCAGCGAGGAGTGGCACGACGTGGAGGGTCGCCGTGTAGACCGTCGCAATGACGACGAGCGCGACGAGGTCGTCGACGACGACCACCGTGAGCATGAATGCGCGCAGGCGCTCCGAGAAACGAGGGCCGACGAGGGCGAGGAGCCCGAGGGCAAACGCGGTGTCCGTCGACATGACGGCTCCCCAACCGTGCGCAGATGGGCGCCCGGCGTTGAAAGCGAGGAAGAGAGCGATTGCGGCTGCCATCCCGCCCACCGCCGCGAACCACGGCAGGGCGAAGCGACGTCGCTCGCGGAGCTCGCCCAGGTCGAATTCGCGCCTGGCCTCGAGCCCGACGACGAAGAAGAAGAACGTCATCAGGCCGCTGTTGACCCAGTCGCGAAGGTCCAGCGAGACCTCTGCGCTACCGAGGCCGACGGTTAGCTTCGTGCTCCAGAACGAGTCGTACGAACTCGCGTCGATGTTCACCCACGCGAGCGCTGCGACCGTGGTCGTCAACAGGACTGCCGCGCCGCCAGTCTCGGTGCGCAGGAACTCGCGCAGCGGCGTCTCCAGGTTCCGGGCCCACGCCGTTCCGCCCGAGAACGGGGTCGAACCCTCGCCCGCGCCGTCGATGGTGCTCAACGCGCTCTCTCGCCGGCGAGGCGAGCGTGGACAAACTGCACGGCCATTGATCCTTCGCCCACCGCGGTGGCGCAGCGCTTGGTCGAGCCGGAACGTACGTCGCCAGCCGCGAAGACGCCCGGCACGCTGGTCTCGAGCAGGTGGTCCGCGCCTGCAGCGGCGCCTGTGAGGACGAAGCCGTCTTCGTCCCGTGCAACCGCCTCGTCGAGCCATTCGGTGCAAGGCAGGGCCCCGAGAAAGAAGAAGAGGAACGAGAGGGCCAGCCGCTCCCCAGTCTTGAGCGTGACCGCCTCGAGGGCCCCGTTGTCACCGTGCAAAGTCGCGATCTCGCTCGAGTCGCGAACCGCGACGCCGTAGCGCCCGAGCTCTCGCACGAGGTAGTCGGACATGGTCTCGCGCAGGTCCGCCCGTCGATGAAGCAAGGTCACCAGTGCACCGCCTCGCGCGAGCCACACGGCCGCCTGCCCCGCTGAGTTACCTCCGCCCACGACGCCGACACGCGAGGCGCCGCAGAGTTGCGCCTCGGGAGGGCCGGCCGCGTAGAAGACGCTGAGTCCCTCGTACTCGGCGAGTCCCTCGACCGGCAGCCGGCGGTACTGCGCGCCGGTGGCGAGGATGACGGTGCGCGCGGCGATCACGTGACCTTCCTCCAGCCGCACGATGTGGCGTCCGTTCCCCGGTTCGAGCGAGACCGCCCGGTACGGCGTTGCCGGGCGCGCGTTGAACTTCCGTGCCTGGGTGACGGCACGGCTCGTGAGCTCCGTCCCGCTGATGCCCGCGGGGAACCCCAGATAGTTCTCGATTCTCCGCGACGAGCCGGCCTGCCCACCGAGTGCCGTGCTCTCGACGACCAGCGTTTCGAGGCCTTCTGACGCGCCGTAGACCGCGGCGCCGAGGCCCGCTGGCCCTCCTCCCACCACGAGCAAGTCGACTTCCTCCCGCGGCGCGAGCTCGCGACCGATGCCGAGCGCCCGCATGACCTCGCCGGTGGACGGAGCGTGCATCTCCGTACCGCCCGGGAGTCGCACGAGCGGAAGCTCCTCGTCGGGCGGGGCAGACTGGTTCCAGGTAAAGGGAAGGCGATTAGCCCGTGCGAAGTCGACTAAGCGCATGGTCGGCTCGGACGAGTGCGGGCCGACGATCTCGAGGCCGACGCCCTCCACTCGCTGTAGCGCCTCGCGACGGGCCACGAAGGTCGAAAGAAGGAGGTCGCTGAGCGGACCGTCGTCGAAGAGCAGCGCCCTCAGCGCGTCGCGGTCAACGGCGATGTAGCGGAGGGGCTGGGTGACAACGGCCGTGAGAAAGACCGTCTGCCCGGTCAGGAGGTTCATCTCGCCCAGGAACTTCGACGGGCCATGACGGACGATCTCGTTGTCCGCAGCGTCGAGGATTGCCACCTCCCCTTCAAGGATCGCGATCAGGGGGTAGCTTTGATCGCCGACGCGATACAGCACGTCGCCGACGCTCGCAGTCCGCTCCTCGCCGTGCTCGGCGAGCGTCGCCAACTGAGATGGTGACAACAACGGGCTGGCCGGAGCTTCCACTGGGTCGAGCTTAGTCAGCTCCTGCTAACCGGCGACCGCGCGACCGAACTGTCGGCGGCCGTTGTCTGCAACTCCCGTAGCTCGTCGGGTGAGTCATGCGTCCGCCCGGTAAATAGGACCGGGCCGCCGTTCGTGTGGAAGCGAAGCACGAGCACGCCGTCGTCGTCGCGCGTTTAACGCGAGGTTCTCGTAGCTGTTCGCGTTGCGGGGTCGGTCACGGTCGTCCTTTCTCGTCGATTGCGTCTACCGATCAGTCTGGTCTGGCCGAACCAAACCGCCGGGATACCGATGGTTCCCTGCGCAGAGTGGGTATCCCGGAGGCGAACCATCGCGGGAACGACCGCGTGCGCTGGTCTTAGCTGACAGCCGAATCGTCTGATCGCGTTCCCGGAATCGCGTCCTGCCGAGCCTACGCTGGGTCCGTGGCCACGGGCTCAGATCCTGGTCACGTCCTCCGCAGTTGGTCGCGGCGGCGGGTCAGGTAGGCGGTCTCGGCGGTGTTGCCAGCGAGGTCGATGGCTTTGTCGTAGGCCGCGCGCGACTCCTGGCCGCGGCCCAGCCGGCGCAGCAGGTCGGCGCGGGTGGCGTGGTAGGCGTGATAGCCAGCCAACCTGTGCTCAAGACGGTCGACGGCCGCCAGTGCCACCTGCGAGCCGTCGAGCTCGGCGACCGCGATGGCCCGGTTGAGGGCGATGATCGGCGAGGGGTCGAGGCGGACGAGCTGGTCGTAGAGGGCGAGGACCTGCGACCAGTCGGTGTCGCGCATGTCGCGGGCGGAGGTGTGCACGGCGTTGATCGCGGCGAGGATCTGGTAGCGGCCCGGAGCCACCCCGGCGGCGGCAGCGGCGAGGCGCTCGCGCACCAGCCGGTGGCCCTCGGCAATCAGCGCCGCGTCCCAGGCCCCACGGTCCTGCTCGTCGAGGGCAACCAGTTCGCCGCTGGCCGAAACCCGGGCGGTGCGGCGGGCCTCGGTGAGGAGCATCAGCGCCAGCAGCCCGGCCACCTCACCGTCCTCCGGCATGAGGGCACGGATCAGGCGCGTGAGCCGGATCGCCTCGGCGGTCAGGTCGTGACGTAGGGGATCGGTGTCGGGGCCGGTCGCCAGGTAGCCCTCGTTGAAGACGAGAAAGAGGACGGCGAGTACGCCGGAGACGCGTGCCGGGAGATCCTCGGCGGACGGCACGCGATAGGGGATGCGAGCCGCCTTGATCTTGGCCTTCGCGCGGGTGATCCGCTGCCCCATGGCACTCTCCGTCACCAGGAAGGCACGGGCGATCTCGGGCATGGTCAGACCGCCGACCATGCGCAGCGTCAGCGCCATGCGGGCTTCCATCGCCAGCGCCGGGTGACAGCAGGTGAAGATCAGCCGCAGCCGGTCGTCGTCGATGGCGCCGAGAGGCTCGGGCGGGTCGTCCTCGTACACCATCTGAGCCTCCTTGTGCTTGTCGTCGCGCTTGTTCTCGCGCCGGATCCGGTCGATGGCCTTGTGGTTGGCGGTGGTGGTCAGCCAGGCGCCGGGATTGGGGGGCACGCCGTCGGCCGGCCACCGCTCGACGGCGGTCGCGAACGCCTCGGCGGCCGCCTCCTCGGCGATGTCGAGGTCACCGAAGCGCCTGGTCAGGGCGGCGACCACCCGGGCCCACTCCTCGTGGTGGGCCCGGGTGACCGCCTCGCGGACGTCGACCCTGTTCACAGGAACGGCCGCACCTCAACCCTGCGGTTGCACTGCTTCGACCCCTCGGCGGCGAGCTTGAGCGCCACGTCGAGGTCGGGGGCCTCGATGATCCAGAAGCCGCCGAGGTACTCCTTGGACTCCAGAAAGGGCCCGTCGGTGACCATCGCCTCCCCACCCCGGTTGTCGATGACGGTGGCCGTGTTGGGCGAGGCGAGGCCGCCGGCGAAGACCCAGTGGCCCTCGGCCTGGAGCCGGTCATTGAACACGTCGATCGCAGCCATCTCGTCCGGGGTGGCGAGGCCGGCCTGGTCGTGGATCACGGAAATCAGGTACTGCATCTGAAGATCGTCTCCTGTGGTGTCGAGACAGCTTGGTAGACCGGTCAGGGACTTCAAGCCGTTGCGTACTGCGGGCGCCCGGCCGGCCGGAAGACCTGGATCGTCACGCCCTTCGAGTCGACTCGCGACTCGACCATGTCGAGCGCAAGATCCGGGCCGGCGTCCGGGAACAACCGCGCGCCCTGGCCGAGAACCACGGGAACGACAATCAGAGTCATCTCGTCGACCAGATCGTTCTCCAGCAGCCACCGGGTCAGGGTGCCACTGCCGTGCACCTGCAGCTCACCCCCCGGCTTGGCCTTCAGGTCCGCGATGGCGGTCGTAAGGTCGTCGGACAGGACGGTGGTGCCCGACCACGCCGGATCGGCGAGGGTGGTCGATGCCACGTACTTGGGCCGGGTGTCCAACGCCTGCCAGACGGGCTCCCAGCCAGGGACATCCTCGATCGTCAAGGACCCCCACGAGCCGGCGAACAGCTCGTAGGTTCGCCGGCCGAGCAGGAACGCGTCGGCGCGCTGGTAGGTCTGGTTGATGAACGTCGCGGTGTCCTTGTCGCCCTTCCCGCGGGCCCATCCGCCGCGCTCGAATCCGTTCCTGCGGTCATCCGACGCGGCGCCGTTTCCCTGCATCACTCCATCGATGGTGACCTGAGTCATGGTCGTCAGCTTCATCCACACGGCATCCCCAACTCCCGCAGCGAGATCGCCATGCTGCGGCCACGGGACGGCGGCGCACCAGCCCGGATCGCCCGAAGGCGATGTCCACCGAACTAGGAATGGGCGACGTGGCGTTCGAGGTGGACGACCTCCAGGCGGCCATCGACCGGGTGGCCGCAGACGGCAACGGCCGCAAGACCCGTCTGGTCATGCGGGTGCTGCCGAGGCTGCCTTCGGACTGCCGGTTTTCGCTCGGCGGGCGTCCTGAATGCCGAACCCCCACCGGTACACCCATCGCTCTGAGCAGGGACTTCGGCGCCACGCGGATCAGGGGTGTGCCGTAAGCCTGGTTCGGTGATGTGTGCCGGTCGAGGGACGGCGGATTCGAGCGGTTATTGCAACAGCAGCTCTGCGAGTTGCTCGGTCGGGGTGGCGAAGCCGAAGCGCTTGCGCGGGCGCTCGTTGAGTTCGTCGGCGACGGCGTCGAGCTGGGCCTCGGTGACGGTGGAGAAGTCGAAGCCCTTTGGGAAGTACTGCCTGAGCAGCCCGTTGGTGTTCTCGTTGGAGCCGCGCTGCCAGGGCGAGTGCGGGTCGCAGAAGAACACCTCGATGCCGGCGTCGACGTGCACCTGCTTCCAGTCGCGCATCTCCGGGCCCTGGTCCCAGGTCAGCGAGCGGCGCAGCGCCTGGGGCAGCGTCTGCACCTTGCGAGCGAGGGCGGGCGCGACGTGCTCGGGCTTGTAGCCGTCGGGCAGCGGCACCAGCATGGCGAAGCCGCTGGCGCGCTCGACCAGCGTGCCGATCGCGGTGGCGTTGCGCTTGCCGATGAGCAGGTCGCCCTCCCAGTGGCCGGGCACCCGGCGCCCGCCGGCATCGGGCGGCCGCTCGGCGATCGAGACCATGTCGGGGATGCGGTTCTTGCGCTGGGCGACCTGGCGGCCCGGCTTGCCCAGCGCCCGGCCGGTGCGCAGGTAGCGCGTCAGCTCACGCTTGAGCGCGCCCCGCGACTGGACGTAGAGCGACTGGTAGATCGTCTCCGTGGACACCCGCATCTCCGGGTCGTCGGGGAAGCGGCGGCGCAGCCGCCCGGCGATCTGCTCGGGCGAGTAGCGACGAACCAGATCGTCCTGCACGATCCGGCGCAGCGCGAGGTTGGACGCGAGCTTGGCCGGCTTGGGGCGGCTCGCGCGGTCGTAGGCCAGCGCGTGCGCCATCGTCGCGCGGTAACCACCGTCGCGGTCGGCGTTGCGACGCAGCTCGCGCG
>WNGA01008974.1_pt1 | contig 37395 bp, 42 predicted proteins | sample 5400061 | NCBI WGS metagenome assembly WNGA01 (sample SAMN13153366, study PRJNA577476) | soil metagenome | isolation source: 100 cm soil or saprolite under grassland replicate 2 | place: USA:California | collected 2016-06-15
CGCCCGTGCGCATCCAGCAGCAGGTCGATGGTGAAGTGGTGGTCCCGCCAGGCGATCTGCGGCAGGGAACGCGCCCTGTCCAGGAGCACGCGCACCATTTCGGTGCCGGTCGCATCGCCGCCGGCCCGCAGGATCCGATGCCGGCTGTGCGCGGCCTCGCGGGCCAGCGCGTAGCCGTCCCCGGCGCGATCGAAGCGGGAGCCCCAACGGATCAGTTCCTGAACCCTGGCCGGGCCCTCCTCGACGAGCACCCGCACGGCTTCCGGCCGGCACAGCCCTTTCCCCGCGCGCAAGGTGTCGTCGCGGTGCAGTGCGATATCGTCCTCCTCGGAGGCGACCGCCACACCGCCTTGCGCGTAGATGGAACTGCCTTCGGCAGGACTGCCCTTCGTCAACACGAGGACACGGCCAGCCTGGCTCAAGCCGATGGCCGCCCGCAATCCGGCGACGCCGCTTCCGATGACGAGGAAATCGGCGCCCGGCAGGGTCGGCGCGGCAGAGCGGCGTCGTGGCATCCTAGCGCCCCCTCGGTCGTTCGCTCTGAATCCGGCGATCGGCCATGCCGAAGGGCGGGTCTCCGTCCACGCCGCTCACGGTGAGAGTCTGATGGCCGACCAACCGGAGGATGGCATGGCCCCGCTCCCTGAGCGGCTGCTCATCGGTCGCGCGCTGCCACTGGCCGAGCCAGTGGAAATAGACGGCCACGTCGGCCCCGTCGACCATGACTCGGTCGATGGTGAGGTCGAGGGTGATCCGGTCATAGACGGCAAAGTCGCGTTGAATCTCCTCCTCCAGCTTGCGGAGGCTGTCGAGCGGCATGAACAGGCTGTGAAAGGCGCTCGGGTCCTTACCCGTATACGCCTGCCGGATCTGCTCCACCGTGGCGTCGATCTTCCGGACACGGACCGCATCGTCTGGGTTAATGGTGCTGGCTTTGGAGCAGGCCACCGCCACCAGTCCGATCAGACCAAGGATGAGCCAGTAGCAGAGCGGCCGCGCGCGGCTTACGACCCACGCAATCATGCCGGCATTATACACCCTTGCGACCTGCCACATTCTTGACAAGCCGGCACTAATCGCATACGCTCAGCCGGCTCTCACGGCGGCAGCCGGAATTCCCGACTTGCTATTGCCGACCGGATTAGGTAGATTACTGGAAGCTTAAAGGAGCGCGCCATGTCGAGTGTCGTCAAGAAGCGCCGAAAGAAGATGCGGAAGCACAAGCACCGGAAGCTTCGCCGGCGCATGAAATTCGCTCGCCGCCGGTCCTAAGCGGCGCGGCCGGCGTAAGGAGGCGTCATGCCAACAGAAGGCAAGAAGGTCCGCATCAAAGTCCGGACAATCCATACGACCTACATCGGCGATATCCTCCTGCCGGCCATGCGCAACCGGGTGTCCGATTATTTCAACGACGAGAAGTACATGTTCCTGAATCTCACCGACGTCAGGATCGAGAACACCAACGACCCAGTGGAGTTCGTCTGCCTCAATAAGCACCTGATCGAGTCGATCATCCTCGCCTGACGGCGAGGGGCGTTCGTCCAGCCACGCACACTCCCCCATGCCCCGCCTAGCTCCCTTCGGTCGGCTCTTTCCCTATCTCCGGCCGTACCGCGTCCGCATGGCCGCAGCCGCGCTGCTCGTCATGGGAGCGGCCGGCGTCAACCTCAGCATGCTCTGGGTCATCCGGCGGCTCGTGGACACGGTCCTCGTCCAGCGGGACGCCGCCGCGCTGAACACCGCCATTGCCGAACTGGGCGCGCTGTTCCTCGTCCAGGGGCTCCTCATCATGGGCCACAGTTACCTGACGGCCTCGGCCGGCCAGCGCATCATGGCCGACTTCCGGACGCATCTCTTCGATCATCTCCAGAGCCTCTCTCTAGGATTTTTCGCGCGACGGCGGACCGGCGAATTGATGTCGCGGCTGATGAACGATGTGGGCGCGCTGCAGACCGCCCTGACAGAGATTCCGATCGACCTCGCAAAACAGGTCGTTACGCTGGTCGGCGGACTCGCCATCCTGTTCGTCATGAACTGGCGCTTGTGCCTGCTGATTCTGCTCCTCCTCCCGGCCCTCGTGCTGATCGCCCGCTTCTTCGGCCGGCGACTCAAGACGCTTTCCACCGGCATCCAGGACGAGACCGCGCGCGCCTCGACGATTCTGGAGGAGGTGCTCTCCGGCATCCGGATCGTCAAGTCCTTCGTGCGGGAAGACTACGAGCGCGCCCGGTTCGGCACGCAGGTTCGCCGCACCCTGGACGTCGTCCTCAGGCGGGCGCGGATCATGGCGATCTTCGTACCGACGATCACCTTCGCCACCTTCGCCGCCGCGGCGGCGGTCCTCTGGTACGGCGGGTCCCAGGTCATCCGTGGGACGATGAGCCCGGGGGACCTGATCGCGTTCGTGCTCTATGCCGGCCTGCTGATCGGACCCTTCGGGACCTTCGCACGCCTCTTCTCCCACGTCAAGGACGCCCAAGGCGCGCTCGCGCGCGTGTTCGAGATCCTGGACACACGGCCCGACGTGACCGACGCGCCCGACGCCCGGCCATTACCGCCTGTGCGGGGCTACGTTGCCATGGAGGGTGTCCGCTTCTCCTACGACGGGCACACGACCGTGCTCTCGGACCTCACATTTAGTATCCAGCCCGGGGAAGTGGTCGCGGTCGTCGGGCCGTCGGGATCCGGAAAGACCACCTTGATCAATCTCATCCACCGGTTCTACGACCCGGTGGCGGGCGTCGTCACCATCGACGGCTATGACCTCAAGTCCGTCACCCTGCAGAGCCTCTACCAGCAGATCGGGTTGGTGCCGCAGGAGATGCACCTCTTCGGCGGCACCATCCGGGACAACATCCGCTACGGCCGGGGCTCCGCCAGCAACGAGGAGATCGTGGCCGCCGCCCGCGCGGCCAACGCGCACGACTTCATCACCGCCCTCCCGGACGGCTACGACACTCTGGTGGGCGAAAAAGGCGTCAACCTCTCGGGTGGGCAGCGCCAGCGGATCGCCATCGCGCGGGCCGTGCTCAAAGACCCGCGGATCCTCATCCTGGACGAGGCCACCTCGTCGTTGGACACCGAATCGGAGTCACTGGTGCAGGACGCGCTGGATCGCCTGATGAAGGGGCGGACGACGTTCGTGGTCGCACACCGGCTCAGCACAATCCAGCAGGCCGACCGGATCCTGGTGCTGGACAAAGGCCGGCTCGTCGAAGAGGGCACGCACACCGCCCTTCTCGACAAGAAAGGCTTGTACTATCATCTGTACACGCTGGGCCTGGTCGAAATAACGGGGACGGATTTCAAATCCGTCCCCACCTGACCCTTTCGGAGAGGGAGGGGATAAACCCCTCCCCTACTTGATCTTGGAGAGGTCCACTTCCCAGCTCATCGCGTCACTCACGGGAGGGAACAGTGTTATCTTCGTAACGGCATTCGGGTCAAAGAATGAATACGGGAACGATGCCACAATCTTCCCACGATATGCCGGTCCCTTCTCGTTCTTCTTCGCCCTGTCCGGTTTGGCCATTTCCCCCTTGATCATCTTCCCGCCTTGTTCCAAGGTGGCAGTAGCGCCTTCGGCAAAGTCCGCGGTATCGCCGCAAAAATCAAATTCAATCTTCAGCACCTTCGCCTCGAGGATTTTTTGAATCTGCTCGTCGATCTTCGCCTTGTCCTGCTCAGCTTGCTCCGGGTTCCGAGCGATGGCACCGCCCAATCGATTGAGAGTGACCGTCTTGGTCCGAATTGCACCACCTCCTCCGCAGATGTCCTCCTTGAGATTGGCCCCAAACCTCGTGGAGATGGTCTTTAGCTCTTCGTCTTTCATCTTCTTGCCGTCCTCGATCGCCTGCTTCACGGCGGCAGCATCAAGATCCACCACGATCGCGCCGGACGGAGACGCCGTGAAGCACCACACCGTAGCAACGACAACTACCCCGCTCATCCTCCAGACTCGAGCCATCATTGGCATGCCCCTTTCTCAGCTTGTTCGAATCAGTACGACAGTGCGCTTTCTTTATTCTAAGAAATCATCTCCGCCTTTGTAAACCCGCTTGCCAGAGAGTGGAGCCCCCTGGTACAGTGTGAGCCGTTCAACGCCCAGCCAGTCATGCAAGGAGAATTGACGTGGAAAACGATTTGATCGCCAGACTGAAAGAAGTCCTCACTGATAAGAACTACAGGGACATCCCCCTCGATTTCGTGGTCGACCATGTCCGGGAAGCCATCAAGGGCCGCGCGATCAAGGCCTTCCACGTCAACAAGCACATCCCGAACGGCTACGAGGATCAAGGCGCGTTCAATCTGCTGATCGTCACGGCAGGCAATCACCTCTTCGACTGTGTCGTTGGGGAAGAGTACTTCCGCTACGACGCGGTCGCCAGCCAGGCCATCGACAAATTCCAGGTCATCGACGGGCAGTGGGAGAACAAGGAGACGAACAAGACCGAACTGTTCCTGAGCCTGCGTCTGGCGCACGGCGATGAGAGCCACATCGCCCTGGCCCTGGACGACACCGAGCGCCCCAGCCTCAAAGCCCTGGCCGACACGATCCTCGCCGTCCGCAATCCCGAACCCTAATTCGCACAACGCAGCGCTTCAGCCACCCAATTTGAGGATGATTGCCCACTCCCTGGCAGTCACTGGCATCACGGACAACCGGTTCGCGCGCCGCAGCAAGGGCATCTTTTCGAGCCCTTTGGTCTTGCGTAGGGAATCCAGGGTCACAGGCTTGCGGAGCGGCTTGATCGCTCGCACATCCACCATATCCCAGATCGGCTTCTCCGGCATCGCTTGGGGGTCATAGTGGATGTTCTTCGGATCGAACTGGGTATGGTCGGGGTACGCCTCCCGCACGACTTTCGCGAGACCGACCACGGCCGTCGGGTCGCAGTTGCTATGGTAGAAGAGCAACTGGTCCCCCGCCCGCATCTCACGCATGAAGTTGCGGGCCTGGTAGTTCCGCACTCCGTCCCAGTGGTTGGTCGAGTTCTTCGACTTCACCAGGTCACCAAAGCTGAAGGCGGTAGGCTCCGACTTCATCAACCAATAGCGCGGACTCGGCATCGCCGCAGAATATTCTCCGCGGCAGGTCGAGTCAAGCCTTGCCATGCCAGCAGAGTCCGGCTAAAGTATGGCTATGGGCACCTTACAGCTTGACGACCGCGCGCCAGCATTCAACCTGCCGAGCGTGGACGGCCGCACCTACAGCCTAGAGGCGTTCGCCGACAAACCGGTCCTCGTGGTGATCTTCAGTTGCAACCACTGCCCGTATGTCCAGGCTTACGAAGATCGGATGGTCGCCATCCAGCGGGACTATCGAGACCGTGGAGTGCAGTTCGTCGCCATCAATTCGAACGACGACAGGAACTACCCGGAAGACAGCTTCGAGCGGATGGGCGCGCGCGCCAAGGCCAAGGGTTTCAACTTTCCATACCTCCGCGACGCGACGCAGACGGTCGCGCAGGCCTATGGGGCCACCCATACTCCCCACCTCTTCGTCTTTGACCAGGAGCGCCGCCTCCGTTACACGGGGAAGATCGACGACAACTGGCAGGACCCGTCGGCCGTGTCGCGCCATTATCTGAGGGAGGCGCTGGATGCCCTCTTGCAAGGGTCCGCGCCGACCGACGCCAAGACCCACGCGATCGGCTGTTCGATCAAATGGGCCCACTGAGTCAGCTGGCTCGACACAAGACAGCCGTCCTGCTCTGCCTGCTTCTGGTGTCCGCCTCGGACCCCACTGCGCAGACGGACGGAGGCCACTCACGGTCTTCTTGTGAGGGGATCGCCACAGTCGCCGGCACGTCCCTTGCCACCGACTTGGTCGCCGAAGGCTTCGCGCTGCCGGTCCATCTGGCCGCGCCTCCTCATGACGTCAACCGCCTGTTCGTCGTCGAGCAGGACGGGGCCATCAAGATCATCAAGTCTGGCAAAACGCTGCCGCAGCCGTTTCTGGATATCCACGACCGCGTGCGCTCGGGCGGCGAGCGCGGTCTGCTCAGCATTGCGTTTCACCCGGACTACGCATCGAACCGCCGCTTCTTCGTGTACTACACCGAAGCGACCGGTGATTTGGTCATCGCTGAGTTCGCCCCCTCGGCCACCGACCCGGACGTCGCGGACCCCGGTAGCGAACGACGCCTGCTGGTCATCCCCCATCGCAAGTACGGCAACCACAACGGGGGCCAGCTCGTCTTCGGACCGGACCGCTACCTTTATATAGGCACCGGGGACGGGGGCGGCGGGGGAGATCCCGACAACAACGCCCAGACCAAGAGATCACTGCTGGGCAAACTGCTGCGGATCGACGTGGACGGTCCGAAGGGCGGTAAGCCGTACGGGATTCCGCCCTCCAATCCGTTCGTCAAAGACAGGAACGCTGCGCCCGAAGTATGGGCCTACGGTCTGCGGAACCCCTGGCGCTTCTCGTTCGATCGCGCAACCGGCGATCTCTTCATCGCCGACGTGGGGCAGAACGCGTGGGAAGAAGTCGATGTCCAGCCGGCCTCAAGCCGAGGCGGCAAGAACTACGGGTGGCGGTATATGGAAGGGGCCCACTGCTACAATCCGCCCGCGGGATGCCCCACACGGGGGCTGACGCTCCCGGTGTTCGAGTACCCGCAGCCACTCGGAGGGTCCTCCATCACCGGCGGGTTCGTGTACCGCGGCTGCCGCATGCCGGACCTGCACGGGACCTATTTCTTCAGCGACTACGTGAAGGGCTTCAGCGGAAGCTTCGTGCTGGCGAACGGCCGTGCCACGAACATACGGGACATCACGCACGAGCTGGCCCCGCCTCCGCCGCACCGGATCAAGCACCTGAGCTCGTTCGGAGAAGACGCGCAGGGCGAATTGTATCTCGTCGAGCACAAACAGGGGGAAATCTATCGCCTGGTGCCCCGCCAGTAGGAGCACGCTCTTACTTCACAGTCAGCGGCTCGGCGCAGTCTGTGGTTTTCCTTTGCTGGCCTCAGAGGCCAGATACCCCCGGTAGTCGACCTGAATCAGGGGACGCATCTTGTGACTACCCTTTCGTTCCTCATCGCTTCCAGGTCTCACATAGGACGCCGGTTGGAAATCAAGCTCGAAGAGGCTGCCGGGGGGCGGATTTTCGGGGTCCTGCCAACTGGCCATCGGGTGATCAGTCAACCCAAACCGGAGATACGGGCCTCGAATCGCAACATGGCCGGATATCGGCGCATGGCGATGTCCCGGTCGAGGGCTCCACAGCGTGAAACTGATGCGTTCCGCGGCACCAGCCTGTGTGAGTCCGTCAGCCAGAACCGGCGCCAGCAAAGCTAGCTCGTCTTCGGTGAAGACCGGCTCCGAAGGAGCAGAAAGGCTGAGCAAGGCTCCTACCAACCCCTGGCCGCTCCTGATCCGGACGCCGCGCAGGAGCATGGCGACCTGTGCCGGCTTAAGCATAGCTGGGTGCGTGTTCCATCCCGCTGCGTCCATCCCACCGGCCGACGGATCCGTTTCCAGTTGAACGAACGTACGGTCCTGCTGGTAGAGGACCCGCGATGGCGGTGGGGGTAATGTACAGCCTGCGAGTGCACCCGCGAGGAGCAGCGTTGCTCCGCCGAACAAGATGTAATTGTTCATGCGCCGATTATAGGTTATCCCTACGACCTCGTCTACGACATTCGGATCAGCGAGAACACTGAACAAATTAACTGTCGTGTAACGGGTGTTTGATCCGTTGGAAACTCACAGGCTTTACCCGCGATCAAACGCCTTGGCGTCTTCCCCCCAAATGTGGGAGAATGGGTCAGCTTGACGTATGCTGAAACTCGCCCTCCTGGACATCGGCAGCAACTCTATTCACATGGTCCTGACGGAGATCCAGCCAGACTTTTCGTACAAGATCCTCGACCGCTGCAAGGATGTGCCGCGCCTGGGGGAGGAGACCTTTCAAACCGGGCAGTTGTCGCCCGACGCCATCGCCAAGGGGATCGAGGTGGTTCGGACCTTCACCACCCTGGCTCGCAACCGCGGGTTCACGCGGGTCGAGGCGGTCGCTACCAGCGCTGTCCGCGAAGCGGCCAACGGCGGCGACCTGATCGAGGCCATCGAGCGGGAAACGGGCATCCGTGTCCGCGTGGTCACGGGTCAGGAAGAGGCTCGCCTGATCTACCTGGGCGTCCGGCACAGCATGGATTTCGGAGACCGCAACGTGCTGATCGTGGATGTCGGCGGTGGGTCCGTCGAGCTGATCGTGGGCAACCGGGCCAAGCTGCTTCATGCGGCCAGCTTGAAGCTCGGCGCGATCCGGCTCAACGACCTGTATCTGAAGAAAGAGACGTCCTCCGACGCGCTGAAACGGCTCGAAAAGGCTGTGGCGGCCCAGCTCAAGCCTGCCCTGCCACGCTTCAAGAAGATCGGGTTCGAGGCATTCGTTGGCACTTCGGGCATGATCGGCAATCTGGCCGAAGTCATGTATTTGCGAAGGACGGGCCGACCCATCCCTCAGCTGAACCTGGCCAGTTTCTCCTTCAACGATGTCGTAGAAATAGAAAAACTGTTGCTTGACACCCCGCTCAAGCGTCGGGCCGACATCCCAGGCGTCGACCCGAAGAGGGCCGACCTGTTGCTACCGGCCACTATCGTGCTCCGTACCATCATGGAGCGGCTTGACCTCGACGAGCTGACCGTCAGCGACAAGGCGATCCGGGAGGGACTGCTCTACGACTTCATCGAGCGCCATCGGGACGGGATCCAGGCGGAGCAGGAGATCCCCAACGTCCGCCGCCGGAACGTGATGTACCTCGCGCGGCGGTGCCAGTACGAAGCCGTCCATGCGCACCACGTCGCGAAGCTTTGCCTCCAGCTCTTCGAACAGACGGCCTCCATCCATAAGATGGGCGAGCGCGAGCGGGAATGGCTGGAATACGCCGCGATTCTGCATGACATCGGGTACCTGATCAACTCACGCCAGCATCACAAGCATACCTACTACATGATCAAGAACAGCGACCTGGCCGGGTTCACGGTCGATGAGATCGAACTGATTGCCAACGTGGCCCGCTACCATCGCCGGGCGATCCCCGAGGACGATCATCGAAACCTTAAAGATCTTGACACTAAGCACCGGGAAACATTGACGGTTCTTGGAGGGATCCTCCGTTTGGCCGATGCGCTGGACCGAAGCCACTTCGGTGTCATACAATCAGTCTGCTGCACTGCCACCCCAGAGGCTTTGGAGATCAGCCTCACCGCCACCGACGATGCGGCGTTAGAGCTCTGGGCGGCACGCGACCGCAAGGAACTGCTTGCTCAGGGACTCAATCGAGCCATCCGATTGACGAAGGCGACCGCGCCCGGAGAATTCGACGAATGACCACACCGGCCAAAGTTCCGTTCACGGTACCCCATCCCTATCCGGGCAAGCTCATCGTCGTCGAGGGCATCGACGGCTCGGGCAAGAGCACGCAACTCAGCCTGCTCCGCAAATGGCTTGAGTCCCAGGGGTACAACATCTTTTTCACTGAATGGAACTCCTCTGAGCTGGTCAAGGAGACGACCCGGCGAGGGAAGAAGACGAAGGTCCTGACGCCGCTGACGTTCAGCCTGCTGCACGCGACCGATTTCGCCAACCGCCTGTACCATCAGATCTTGCCCCCGCTCAAGGCCGGCATGATCGTCCTGGCCGACCGCTACATGTACACAGCCTTCGCACGAGACGCAGTGCGGGGTGTTTCGCATAGTTGGGTGCGACGCCTTTACAGCTTCGCTGTCAAGCCCGATCTGGCCTTCTACTTCCGCGTTCCGATCGAAGTCTCCCTGTCGCGCCTCCTTGAAGGCACACGTGCGGAGCTGAAGTACTACGAGGCCGGGATGGACCTCGGGCTTAGCACGAACATCGTGGAAAGCTTCAAGATCTTTCAGTCGCGGGTGTTGAACGAGTACGACAAGATCGTGGACGAATTCGGCCTGACTGTCATAGACGCCACGCTGGAAATCGACGAACAACAGGAGCAGGTCCGCGAGATCGTCTCGAAGACTCTGGCTTCCTACAAACCGAAACGGGGTTCGCATGCAAAGCGAGAAGCACTATTTTGGCGAAGGTTTACCCTACCAGAGTCTGAAGGGGCTGAAGGGGAAGCTGATCGCCATTGAGGGCCCGGACGGCGTCGGGCGCTCGACCCACATCGAATCGATCCAGGAGTGGCTGGAGGTGCAGGGCTACGGGGTCCTCACCACTGGATGGACCCGCTCGGATCTCATGGCCAAGACCATCGCGAGCGCCAAGCAGGGCAACATCCTGGACCCCTGGAGCTACAGCCTGCTGTACGCCACGGACTTCGCCGACCGGCTGGAGCACCAGATCATCCCGGCGCTCCGCTCGGGCTTCGTCGTCCTCTCCGACCGGTACATCTATACCGCCTTCGCCCGCAACGTCGTCCGTGGGTGCGACCGCCAGTGGATCCGCGACGTCTTCGGTTTCGCGATCGTGCCGGATCTCGTCTGCTATCTCCGGATTGACGTGGACACGCTGGCGCTCCGGGTCATCGAATCCAAGGGCATGACCTACTGGGAATCCGGTATGGACATGCGGATGGGGGCGGACCTCTACGACAGTTTCAAGAAATACCAGGGCATGATCATCGAGGAGTTTGACAAGATGGCCGAGGAGTTCGGCTTCCAGATCGTGGACGCCCGGCGCCCGCCGGAGGAAATTCAGGAGGCCCTGCGCGCCCGCATCCTACCTATCCTCAAGGAAGGCCGCACGAAGCGCATCAGCAAGGCCGCCGCCGAGAAAGCCGCCGCAGAAAAAGCGACCGAACAGGCTGCTGAGAAGGGTAGCGAGAAAGCCGCCGAGAAGGTCACCGAGAAAACCAGTGAGCCCGTCCCCGTCAAGGAGAAAGAACCCGCCCCTGCCGGATAAAAAAGCGTTATACCTTTTCCAAAACGCCGTGTCTCATTGACAAGGACGGTTGAGCAGCCTACCCTTTCGACGCGGCGGAGGCAGAATGGATCAGGAACTTGTTCAATACCTCGAAGAGCGCTTTGACCGACAGGAGCAACGGTTCCAGGCGTTGCTGGATAACCGCTTTACAACAGTTGATCAACGTTTCGCTACAATTGACCGACGCTTCGAAGAAATGACCGCGCGAATGGAAGAACGCTTTGAGGAGGTTAAGCGCCATACCGGCGTGCTGGTCGAGGGTCTCCGCCACGAGATGCACCTCTTGGCCGAGGGCTTTACCACCTTTATCGAGGTCCGATACACGCAGGACCAAGCCAACATCGCTCAGCAATTCCGAGAAACCCACGCTCTCATCCGCAGCTCCTACGATCATCTCCAACAGCAACAAGACCAGACCCGCCAGCGCATCGAGAACCTCGAACGGAAGTCCCCGAACTAGCCAAGATTCCCTCGCCCCGCGTACGGGGAGAGGGCTGGGTGAGGGGGCTAATTCGGCAATTCGTAGTCTCGCCCTAGCGTAGTGGTGCGAAACAACCTGTACTTTACTTTATCAGGATCAATAAAAGGGTACTTCTGCTTCACCTCGGCCATGTGTGCCTGGAATGTGTCTCGACCTTCGGTGTAGTAGCGCCACAGCGTCGGGTTTTGATGGCAATCTAAAAAGAAGTTTCCGATGTAAACAACTTCACCAGCCTTCACCTGAAATGAGCCGCCTTTAGGCTGGCCGTTATGAATTAGGTCGTCACGCTTTGCAACAAAGTGACCCACATCGGAGACGGATCGAGCAGTCTTGATGTCGAAACTACTGAGCGCGTATTCGCCAGGCTCTAAAAGGAGGGCATAGTCCAAAAATATCGGCTTCTTCGTCAAACGTGACGGCCCATCTAGGAACACTTCCGAAGGATTGTCACTTGCAGTGTTCTTAAGCGGAAGGCGATCGAAACCTATACTCATAATTTCTGCGTTTTCGAACGTGCCACATTTCCAATAGCGGCTCCAATTAACCGCCAGGATAACTACGCCTTTTGTGCTTCCAGACTTAGCGTAATCGTCAGCGGTTGCCTCTCCAGCAATAGGACTGCCTTGAATGCTGGCACAGGATATCGCAAAGAGTGATAACAACGCTGCAATGGCCGTGTTCAGTTGCTTAGCTGTCATTTGCCAGTGTACCCCGCTCCTGCTAGACTGGGAGCAATCGCGCGATTCTCATCTGACATTGATGGCTTGTCAAGAACTCTACACGTCCCCCCTCACCCGCACCCTCTCCCTCCAGGGGAGAGGGAAGTTGTGCTACCACCGGATAAGGGCGGTGGCCCAGGTGAGCCCGCCGCCGATCGTGGCGAGGCAGACGAGATCGCCCGTCTGCACCTTGCCGGCCCGCACTGCCGCATCCAGCGTCAGCGGGAGCGACGAGGAGGAGGTATTCCCGTACCACTCAATCAGATTGAACGTGCGCGACGACTCAATACCAAGCCTCTTCCTCACCGTCTCCAGTAAGCGCCCGTTGGCCTGATGAAAGATGAACAATCGGACGTCACCGACTGTCAGCCCGTGGGCTTTCAACGTTTCTGTCACGGCCATCTCCAGACGGCGCACCGCCACGCGAAACAGGCTGGGGCCCCGCATGTGGATCGCATGGAGTCCTTCGGCCACCGTCTTCGCAGACGAAGGCAGACGAGAGCCGCCCGCGCGGATCTGGATCAGCTCCGCATGGGAGCCATCCGACCGTAACGAGACCGACAAGACCCCGTGCTGGGCTCCTTATAATTGAGGAAGCGGGACTTCACTTCTGCCGCGGCGATCAGCACCCGGCGAGCCTGCCCCAATCGAATCATGTGATCCCCGACCGACAGCGCGTACAGAAACCCCGAACAGGACGCCGCGAGGTCGAAGGCGAACGCCTGCTTTGCGCCCAGCAACCGCTGCACGTGGCAGGCCGACGCGGGCATCGGCGTGTCCGGCGACGTCGTGGAAAGGATAATGGCCTCGAGCGCGTGCGGCTGCACGCCGGCCGCTTCCAGAGCGGCCAGGGCGGCCTGCTGCGTGAGGTGGGACGTCGCCTCATTCGGTCCGGCCCACCGGCGCTCTTTGATGCCGGTCCTCCGGTAAATAGCCGACGGGCTCATCCCCGTCAGGCGGGCCAGTTCTGCATTCGAGACAACACGTCGCGGGACGTACCCGCCCGTCCCGACGATCCGCGATCGCAGCGGCATAGGCTCTTCCCACCCCTCAAGGACGGTGGATTATAGGAATCAGCCTCACAGGGTGTCAATTTACGCTTGATTTCCAACTGGTAGTTTGATAAAAGGCTTACCCGTATGCGCGTTTACGTACCTCTTGCCGCGAGCGTGCTGGTCGGCCTCCTTCTCGCCAGTTGCTCCAGCACGTCCAAAAATCAGCAGGCGAAAGACAAGACCGCGATCCCTGTGACCGACGCCGACGAGCAGGTCCTGAAGACCGACCCCATCGAGCGCAACTACGACCCGCACGTCATCATGAAGCGGGCCGAAGCTTTCTTCGAGAAAGAAGACTACGCTGAGGCCGCGGTCGAGTACCAGCACTTCCTGGACCTCCACAGGGCGCACATGCTGGCGCCGTACGCCCAGTACCGCCTGGGGCTCAGCCATTACAAGCAGGTCACGACCCTGGACCGGGACCCGGAGCACGTTCGCCAGGCCATTGAGGCGATGGAGAAGCTCTTGAAGGAGTATCCGGGCAGCGCGTACGAACTGGACGCCCACACGAAGATCAAGGAAGGCCGCGAACACCTCGCCGCCTACGAGATCTACGTGGGCCAGCACTACTATCGCCAGGCCGCGTACCTCGCTGCCCTGCATCGGTTCGAGCGTGTGCTTGCCCTGTACCCCGACCTGGAAGATTCGGCCGAAGCCCACTACTATCTGGCCAAGACCTACAAGGACATCGGCGCGCCCGAACGGGCGGTCGAACACTTGACTGTCTTGCTGACCCTATACCCCAAGGCCAAGATCCGGAAAGACGGCCAGGCGCTGCTGGCCTCGCTGAACGGCAAGGCCGCTTCGATGCTGGCCACCGCAGCGGCTCCCTCGCCGCCGTCCAAGACGTCGTTGCCTGCTCCTTTGCCGCCCCTGCCCCAAACCCGGTCGCTGTCCATGAACCCTGCGGACATTCCCCCGGCCGGCGCGAACGGCAACGGCCACACGATCATCAATTGCGGCCTGAACATCCTCTGCTGAAACAGCGCTAAGAACTTCGCCCACTCGCATGTCAGGCAATAACTGACTGCTCCCCCCTTGTCCAGCGTCAGGCCTCTGTGCTTTCCTACATAACAGGCCAAACCAGGTCTGATAGAAAGGAGGATGCCATGCCCACGCTCAAACCGGCCACCAGTTTGGTCGTCCTGCTCATCGGGACGCGCAAGGGCGCGCTCATCCTGAAGAGCGACCGCTCTCGGCGTACCTGGAAATTGTCCGGGCCGCAGTTCCTCGGCCACATCGTGCACCATCTCGTGCTCGACCCGAGAGATCGGCGAACGCTGCTCGCGGCGGCGCGCACCGGCCACCTTGGTCCCACTGTCTTCCGGTCCACCGATTTCGGCAAGAGCTGGCAAGAAGCTAAGGCGCCGCCGGCGTTCCCCAAGGTTCCTGAGGGGCAGAAAGGTCTCGTGGTCGATCATGTCTTCTGGCTGACTCCGGGACATATGAGCGAGCAGGGCGTGTGGTATGCAGGCACGTCGCCGCAAGGGCTGTTTCGCTCAGAGGATGGCGGTACCACCTGGGAGGGCGTGACAGGCTTCAACGACCACCCGCTGCGTCGCCAGTGGACCGGCGGCGAGCAGGACGGCACGCCCGATGGGCCGAAGATGCACTCTATCCTTATTGATCCCCGTGACCCGAACCACCTCTATATCGGGATGTCATCGGGCGGCGTGTTCGAAAGCACCGACAAGGGCAAGACGTGGGCGCCGCTGAACAAAGGCTGTCGAGCGGATTTCCTCCCCAACCCCGAACCCGAATACGGCCACGATCCACATTGCGTGCGTCTGCATCCGCTCAAGCCGGATCGCCTATATCAGCAAAACCACTGTGGCATCTATCGCATGGAGCGGGCCGAGGGTCGTTGGATTCGCATCGGCGAGCACATGCCGAAGAAGATCGGCGACATCGGCTTTTCTCTTGTCCTGCATCCCCGCGATCCGGACACGGTGTGGGTCTTTCCGATGGACGGCACCGAGGTCTGGCCCCGGGTGAGTCCGGAGGGCAAGCCCGCGGTGTATGTCACTCGGAATGCCGGGAAGGCGTGGACGCGACAGGACAAGGGCTTTCCGAAGAGTCAGGCCTGGTGGACAGTCAAACGTCAAGCCATGACGGCTGACACTCATGAACCTGTCGGCCTCTATTTCGGAACCACCAGCGGCGAGATCTGGGCGAGTCGCACCGCCGGTGCGAGTTGGACCTGTCTTGTGAGAAACCTTCCAGAGATTTACTCAGTCGAAACGGCGGAATTGTGACCGTGACGGTGCACATCCCCAGCCCGCTCCGCTCTTACACCAAGCAGCAGGCGGAAGTGAACGTTGACGGCTCGTCCCTTGAGGAAGTTCTCTCAGCGCTGGATAGCTGCTATCCAGGCTTTCGCTTTCGCGTCATCACGGAGCAGGACACGATCCGAAAGCACATCAGGATCTTTGTCAATGAAGAACAGGCGCTGGATCTGTCTGCCGCGCTTCGAAGGGACGATGAGATCCACATTATCTGTGCGTTGAGCGGCGGGTAAGGAAGCGGCCGCGCTAGCCGCTGAAGGCCGACGCGGCTCTGTCCCGGATGGCGCGGGCGATGAAGCTCTGCAGCCTGTCCCGCATTGTTGCTACCAAGCTCTTGTAAGTCGTGCGCCCCTTCAGAATGTCGGCGTAGAGATGGAGGACATCCGGCCGGCGGCTCAGCGCTTCATGGACCAACCGGGGAAATGTGTACAACGCCCATGCCATACGGGCGGCCGCGCGGAATTCCGGGTAGAACTCGCTGGCCACCTGCGCGTCGTAGGCCTGTAGACCCGGCGTCAGACCCTTCAGGTAATCCGCGGCCGTCCGCGCCGCCATGCGCCCACTCAACATGGCGTAGTAGATCCCCTCTCCCAGCACCGGATCCACGAGGTGAGCGGCATCGCCGACCAGCAGCGACCGGGAGGTCGTCAGCGAGAGCCGCTCCGCCGCCTTGCCCCCATAGAGTGGAATCGGATGGCCGAGACCTTTCGGAACGACGAGCCCGTCGAGGGCGGGCTCCGCCCGCACGAATTCTTGATATGCCGACCTCGGATTGTGGTGTCGCCCCTGCAACCCGGCAACGCCGACCGAGAGGCGCCCCTCTTTCGGGAAAACCCAGCCATAGCCGCCGGCGACCACTCCGAGATCAAGCACGATGGCCCCCGCACCCAGGCTGGATGTAGCCCCATTCAGCAGCACCTCTCCTTCCAGCGCGCCCAACACGCGCCCGCGCCGTCCAGGGAACAGCATCCGCGCGACTAGGCTATTGGCGCCATCCGCACCCACGATGACCTTCGAGTGGTACCGACCCTGCTGCGTTTCGACCTCAACTCGATCCGCATACTCGCACACCCTCACCGCACGCTCGTTTTGGCGGACCACCGCTCCGGTGTCCCTCGCTTTCTGAACGAGGTATGCATCGAACCTGTCACGCATGACCATGTAGGCAATTGGCTCTGGAAACGAGATCTCGAAGGCCTCGGTGCCCGCAAACTGGAAGCGGACACGGTGAATGGTCTCTTCAACGACGGAGTGATAGTCCGGCTCTAGCAGTCGATCGGTGCGGGCCGAGAGCGCGCCGCCGCACACCTTGTAGCGGGGCATCGCCTTCCATTCCAGTCCCAACACCGAGAGGCCGGCCCGCGCCAGCTCGGCGGCGGCGACGGCTCCGGCCGGTCCCAGCCCCACAACGATCGCGTCGTACATTCAGAAATACCAGCCGATTCCGCGACGTTCCAGCTCGCCGGTGATGAGCGCCAAGCTGTTCGTGTAGAGCATGACGCCGACGAGGATGAGAAAGACCCCGCTGACGACGGAGATGCCGTACATATAGCTGCGGATTTTCTTGAAGTAGTGGATGAAAGGGCCCACGCAAAGGGCGATGGCGAAGAGGGGCAGCCCGATGCCCAGGGAATAACTGGCCAAGAGCTTCACGCCGGTCATCATCGAATCGCTGGTCCCGGCGAGCATGAGGATGGTCCCGAGAATCGGCCCTACGCACGGCGTCCACCCCGCGGCGAACGCCATGCCGACGAGCAGCGACCCGATGAGGCCCGCCGGCCGGCTCTGGAGGTGGATGCGCTTCTCGGTCATGAGGAAATTAAGCTTCAGCACACCCATGACGTACAGCCCGAACATCATGATCAGGACTCCGCCCGCCTTCCGCAGGAAATCCTGGTAGGTGATCAGGAACTGCCCGATCAGGCTGGCCGAGGCGCCGAAGGCGACGAACACGGCGGTTAGGCCGAGGACGAAAAACAGGGAGTTCAGAACGATGGTCGCGCGCACCCGACTCCGGTCCGCCTGACTGGTCAGCTCCTCAAGGGTCAGGCCGGTGATATAGATGAGGTACGACGGCACAAGCGGGAGCACGCAGGGGGATACGAACGAGAGGAAGCCCGCCGCGAAGGCGATGACGAGGGTGATGTCGTGGGCCTGCGCGAACATTTCAACGAATTTTTAGCAGCCTCCGGATGCCGTCGCGGGCTTCAGTGTCCTGCCAGTCACGCGCGCCGAAGATCTGGTGCGTGATCACCCCCTCGCGATCGACCAAGAACGTGACGGGCAGCGTGCGCACCCCGTACAGGCGCATCACCACTGCGTCCGGATCGTGGGCGATGGTGAAGGTCAGCCCCAAGGCTTCCCGGTAGGGTTTCGTCACGGCCGGCCCTTCCGGGTCCCCGGAGACCGCCAGGATCGCGAACCCCTGGCGGCGATACTCGCGGTAGAGGCGCTCCATCGTGGGCATCTCCACCTTACACGGTCCGCACCACGTCGCCCAGAAGTTCAGAAAAACGACATGCCCGAGATAGTCGGAGAGGCGCACTTCCCGGCCATCGAGCGTATTCAGCACGAAGTCCGGCGCCAGGTGGCCGACCCTGGGCGCTTCGGTGAGCACAGGTGCAGCCGGAACCGCCACCTGGTCCCCGGTGAGCTCGTTGTCAGGCACGTCGTCGCACCCGATAAAAGTTGTCAGGACGGCGAGCAGGCAAAGACAAGAAAGAAAGCTTCGAACCACTTTCAATCTATCAGTCAGCCTTGACGGACTTGGGTTGCTTCTGCAGCATTTGCACGATGGTCTCGATGCTCTCACGCCTCGTCCAGTCCCGCGGTCCGATGACTTTCTCGCGGAGCACGCCGTTCTGATCAATGATATAGGTCTCCGGCACGCCCATCAGCTTGTAGCGCTTGTCGGTCTGCCCCCAGGAGTCCGTCAGGATCGGGAAGGACAACTTCAGGGTCTCGACGAAGGACGGAATGTCTTTCGTCGTCGTGACCCGGTCCATGCTGACGGCCAGCATCATGAAGTCCTGGTTCTTCAGGTTGTCCCAGAGCACCTGCATCGATGGCATCTCTTCCTTGCAGGGCTTGCACCAGGTGGCCCAGAAGTTCAGGAAGACAACCTTGCCGCGATAGTCCGTCAGCCGCTGGGTCTTTCCCTGTAGATCCGGCAGGCTGAAGTTGGGCGCCGTCATGCCGACGACCAGCGGCTCATACTTGGAGCTCTGCAGCCAGACCATGCCGAATGCGAACACGAGGATGGCGAGCCCGCCGAGGGTCACGATCAGCCGGCGGCGCACCGCCGGCCTGGACCGGACAGACGCCGCGCGCGTGGTACTGAGTGCGACGTCCTGATCAGGCATAGGCATGCAGCCCCGACAGCAGGAAGTTGACGCCCCAGAAACAGAAGATGACCATGCCGAAGCCGAAGACTTGGTAGAGCGCGGCGCGATGGCCTTCCCAGCCGCGGTTCATGCGAGCATGGATGTAGGCGCCGTAAATCAGCCACACGATCAGCGACCACGTCTCCTTGGGATCCCAGGACCAGTACCCGCCCCACGCGTAGTTGGCCCACATCGCGCCTAGAATGACCCCGAAAGCCAGCAGCGGGAATCCGATCATGACCGATTTGTAGCCGAGCTCATCGATCTTCTCCAGGCTCGGAAACGTATCGTAGATCGTGCCTCGGCGTCCCCGGCTCTCCGCGCGCTCCTTGAGGAGGTACATCACGCCGAGGCCGCCCGCCATCGCGAACGCCGCGTAACTGGTCAGCGTGATGGAGACATGGATGTAGATCCAATAGCTGTTCAACGCCGGCACCAGCGGCTCCGCGACCTGATAGCGGTACGGCAGGAGCGACGCGGCGCCCATCGCGATAAATCCGACCGACACGACGAACGCCCCGACGGCCTTGATCCCGTATTTGAGCTCCAGAAACAGGTAGCCCGCGATGATCGCGAAGGAGACGTACGACATCGCCTCGAACTGGTTGGACCAGGGCGCGAACGTGCCGGACAGCTGCATGCGCTCGTAGGCTCTCATCCCCAAGGCCAAGCCGTTCACCAGGAGCCCAAAGAAGGTGACCCAGGTCGCGAGCTGTCCGAGCGGCTGTGTCCAGCCGTCGTCTTCCTCGGAGGACACCGGATGCCCGGCATACGCCGGGCGCAGGGCCTTCTTCGACGCCACGAGGTAGCCGAAGTACAGCACCACCGCCGCCAGGTAGAGCCAGAACGTCACGTCAAAGAGAAACAGCGATCGAAACATGGCTTCTCCTCTATCTTATGCTGTTGATTGTCGCAGCGTCTTGAGCTGCTCATTGAGCCGTTGAAACTCGCGGTCGAAGTCGATCTGCCCTTTGTAGGCCGTCCCGCCCAGGTAGACGGTCACGCCGTGCCGCTCGGAAACCACTTTAGCCCACACCCGCCGGTGAAAGATGAGCGCCGACAGCATCACCCCCACGACCAGCAGGGTGGAGCCGATCCACACGATGATCACACCCGGGTCCTTGGCGATCTGCAAGCCGGTGAACTTCTTCGTCAGGTAGCCGGTCAGCTCGAACTTGTACTTGGACCCCTGGATCTCGAACAGGTCAGGATAATTATAGAAGATCCACGGCGCCGGGAGCTGCCGATCGTATTCCGTGATGGCCAGCTTGACGGCCGGGTTCTCGTGCTCGACCGTCTTCGAATAGACGCGGCGGTCCTTGGCGTCGAACCCGAAGTCCGCCACGAAGTCCGTCAACTGGAGCTTGAGCCCCAGATTTTTCAACTCGGCCTCCTTGCGCCAGTCCAGGATCGCCTCGCCGGCAACCTTGTCTGTGGCCTTGTCCCGCACCACGATCCGCGCCTTCTCGACGCGGTCCCAGGAATCGCCGTAGCTGGACTGATAGAACCAGATGCCCTTATAGACCAGCGGGTCGTTGACGGTGATCGTCTTGGTGGCCTTCTTCTCCCCGTTCTCGATGACCGTCAGGGTGCTGTTGTAGGACTTGACCGCGCCGTTCTCGTAGTAGTCGATCCAGAACTTGTCCACGTGCAGGTCAAAGTTCCCCTGTGGGACGTGATAGGTCTCTCCTTCGAGGCAGACGCCGAAGTCGCGGAAGCCCAGGATGTTGCCGAGGAGCCCGCCCACCACGATGACCGTCACGCTGAGGTGGGCCACGTGGGCGGCGACCCGGCCCATGACGCCTTTCGTGGCGTACAGGGTCGTCTCGGTTCCGCCCTTGTTGACCAGCACCCGATAGCCCCGTTCGGCGAACGCCACGCCCAGCGCCTCGGTGACCTTGGACCGTTCGGCCGGCAGATCCACCGTCGCGGATCGCTTCAGGCTCTGGATGAACGACGCCGTGACGTTGACCTTATCCTGCCGGATCGAGCGCCAGATCGCCGGGAACCGCTGATGGAAACAGGTCAGGGAGTTGATGCAGAGCAGGACCAGCACGGTCGAGAAGTACCAGGTATGATAGATGTCAACGAACCCCAGCTTGACGAACCACCAGTAGGCGTTCTCCCCATACTCCTTGATGTAGACCTCAGGCCGCTCGCCCTGTTGGATGACCGTCCCCACCGTAGAGAGAATGGCCAGGGTGATCATCAGGAAAATCGCCAGCTTCAGCGAGCTGAAAAACTCGACGAGGGCGTCGCCCAATTCCTTGAAGCTGAACGACTTCGCATCCTCGGTCCGTTTCGTAATGGCATCCATGGGGCTCGTGGCTTGAGAGTCAATAGCGGCCAGTCAATCCTACAGGGCGTGCGCTTGGACTGTCAAGCAGATCCGCGTGGAATCGCGCATCATCACAACGGAATTTCTCCTTGACAACCGAGGACTTCACTCGCTACTCTCAGGGCCAAATCCGTCCAGGCCCGGACTCAGACTCTCCTGGCAGCGAACCACAATGAGGGACTCCGAATAATGAGCCGACACAATTACCTGTTCACTTCCGAATCCGTCACCGAAGGCCATCCGGACAAGATTGCGGACCAGATCTCGGATGGCATTCTGGATGCGATCATCGCCCAAGATAAGCGCTCCCGGGTCGCCTGCGAGACGATCTTGACCACCGGCATCGCGTTCGTCGCCGGCGAGATCTCCACCAAGGCCTACGTCGAGATCCCCGACATCATCCGGGAGACGATCCGGCAGATCGGGTACACCGACGCCGCCTGGGGCTTTGATTACCACACCTGCTCCGTGATCACCTCGATCCACAACCAATCCCCTGACATCGCCGTCGGCGTGGACTCGGGCGGCGCGGGCGACCAGGGATTGATGTTCGGCTACGCGACGAACGAGACGCCCGAGTTGATGCCGATGCCCATCGTGCTCGCGCATCGCCTGACCCGGCGGCTGGCCGAAGTCCGGAAAAAGAGCCTCCTCCCGTGGATCCGCCCCGACGGCAAGTCCCAGGTGACGGTCGAATACCGGAATGGCCGGCCCGTCCGGGTGGACACGATCGTCGTCTCCACCCAGCACAGCCCGGATGTCACCAGCAAGAAGATCGAGCGAGACGTGATCGAATACGTGATCAAGCCCGTCATGCCCAAGGACATCTTCGACCCCCTCAGCGTGAAATACCACATCAATCCGACCGGGCGGTTCGTGGTGGGCGGCCCCATGGGCGACACGGGGCTCACCGGGCGCAAGATTATCGTGGACACCTACGGCGGCGTCGGCAGCCACGGCGGCGGCGCGTTCTCTGGCAAGGACCCCAGCAAGGTGGACCGCTCGGCATCGTACATGGCTCGGTACATCGCGAAGAACATCGTGGCCGCCGGCCTCGCTGACAAGTGCGAGATCCAGCTGGCGTACGCGATCGGCGTGTCCGAGCCGGTGTCCATTTTGATCGACACGAAAAACACCGAGAAGGTTTCTATCGACCTAGTTGACAAGCTGGTACGCAAGCACTTCCCCATGACCCCTCGCGGGATCATCGACCACCTCAAACTCCTGCGGCCGATCTACAAGAAGACGGCGGCCTACGGACACTTCGGCCGCACCGAGCCGGAGTTCACGTGGGAGAAGACCGATCTGGCGAAGGTCTTGCGGCGGGAAGCGGGCAAGTAACTTTCCTTTTTCAATCTGTCCCCCTTTTACTGACCAGGAGACGACTCGTGGACTATGACGTGAAAGACTTGAGACTGGCCGACCAGGGCCGGATGCGGATCGAGTGGGCCGAGGAGTCCATGCCGGTGCTGCGGCTCGTGCGGAAACGGTTCGCCAAGGAACGTCCCCTGCGCGGGGTCCGCATCGCCGCCTGCCTGCACGTGACGACCGAGACGGCGAACCTGATGCAGACCCTGCAGGCCGGCGGCGCCGAGGCGCGACTGTGCGCCTCGAACCCCCTGAGCACGCAGGACGACGCAGCCGCCTCCCTCGTGGCCCACGACCACATCCCGACCTTCGCCATCAAGGGCGAGGACAAGAAGACCTACTACAAGCACATCCACGCCGCGCTCGGCCACAACCCCACGATCACCATGGACGACGGGTGCGATCTCGTGTCCACGCTGCACAGCGAGCGGAAGACGGCCCGCATCATCGGCGGGACCGAAGAGACCACGACGGGGGTCATCCGGCTGCGGAGCATGGCGAAGAAGGGCGTACTGAAGTTCCCCGTCATCTCCGTCAACGACGCCGACACCAAACACATGTTCGACAACCGGTACGGCACGGGGCAGAGCACCCTCGACGGCATCATCCGAGCCACCAACCGCCTTGTCGCCGGCTCGATCGTCGTGATCGCGGGCTACGGCTGGTGTGGGCGCGGCGTCGCCTCGCGGGCGAAGGGGCTTGGCGCGGACGTGGTCATCACGGAAGTGGCCCCGCTGAAGGCGCTCGAGGCTGTGATGGACGGCTACCGCGTCCTGGCGATGGAGGAGGCCGCGCGAGTCGGCGACTTCTTCATCACCGTCACCGGCAATCTGAAGGTGATCCGCAAGGAGCACTTCGCGGTCATGAAGGACGGCGCCATCGTGTGCAACTCCGGCCACTTCAATGTGGAGATCGACATCCCAGCGCTAGAGCGGCTCGCCCGCCGACGCAAGATGGTCCGCGAGGGCGTAGAGCAGTTCCTCCTGCCGAACGGCCGGCGGATTAATCTATTAGGCGAGGGCCGGCTCGTGAACCTGGCGCTGGCCGAGGGCCACCCCTCCAGTGTCATGGACATGAGCTTCGCCAACCAGGCGCTGTCGGTCGAGTACCTGGTCAAGCACGGCCGGTCGCTGAAGAATCAGGTCTACCCCGTGCCGGCGGCGATCGACAAGGAAATCGCCCGCCTCAAGCTCGCCGCCATTGGTGTCAGCATCGACCGGCTCACGAAGGAGCAGGAGAAGTACCTCGCGTCGTGGGACATAGGGACGTAAGTCGGATTGACTCCGCGGGACCATTCACATAAGATGCGAGTGCTCGTTCGTTCACCACTCGAGGACAGGGCCTGACGACCATGGCAATCCGCATCGGCATCAACGGGTTCGGACGCATCGGGCGCAACGTGCTGCGCGCGTCCCTGGGCGATCCGGCCCTGGAATTCGTTGCAATCAACGACCTGACCGACGCCAAGACTCTCGCCTACCTGCTCAAAGGACCCGAAGGACCTCCCGTGGCGCAGCCTCGGCGTGGACTACGTGATCGAGTCCACCGGCCGTTTCACGAACCGGGACGACGCCGCCAAGCATCTCGCCGCCGGCGCCAAGCGGGTCATCATCTCGGCGCCGTCCAAGGACGCAGACGTCACGCTCGTCCTGGGGGTCAACGAGAAGGTCTACGATCCGAAGACGCACCAGGTCGTCTCCAACGCCTCGTGCACGACAAACTGTCTCGCGCCGGTGGCCAAGGTCTTGCTGGAGCGGTTCGGCATCAAGCACGGCCTCATGACCACGATCCACTCCTACACGAACGACCAGCAGCTCCTGGACCTGCCCCACAAAGACTTGCGGCGGGCGCGGGCGGCGGCCGTCTCGATGGTTCCCACGAGCACCGGCGCGGCCAGGGCCCTGCACCTCGTGCTGCCCCAGCTCAAGGGTAAGCTGGACGGCATGGCCATCCGGGTGCCGACGCCGAACGTGTCGATGATCGACCTGACGGTGGAACTGGAGAGCGACGCCACGGCCGCCGACGTCAACACCGCCTTCCGCGCGGCCGCCCAGGGTCCCCTCCAGGGCATCCTGCAGTATTCCGAGGACCCGGTGGTGTCCGTGGACATGAACGGGAACCCTCACTCGTCCATCGTGGACGCCCCGCTGACCACTGGGCTCGACAAGCGCATGGTGAAGGTCATCGCCTGGTACGACAACGAGTGGGGCTACTCGTGTCGGATCCGGGACCTCATCAAGTACATGGCCGCCCGCGGCTGAGCGTACCGGTCCGCACCGCATGCATCTGAACAAAGTCACCATCGAGGACCTGCCTCTCCGGGGAAAGCGCGTCATCATCCGCGCGGACTTCAACGTGCCCCTGGACGAAAGCGGCCACATCACCGACGACACCCGCATCCGGGGCACCCTCCCGACCATCAACTACGCGGTGGACGAGGACGCCCGCGTGATCCTGTGCTCCCACCTGGGCCGCCCCAAGGGCAAGGTGGACCCGCGCCTAAGCCTGGCGCCGGTCGCGCGTCGCTTGCACCGCCTGCTGGGGAAGGAGGTCCTGTTCGCAGAGGATTGCATCGGCGCGCAAGCCGAGATGCTGGTCAACAAGATGAAGCCGGGCGACGTCCTCCTGCTGGAGAACCTCCGGTTCCACGCCGGCGAAGAGCAGAACGACGAGCAGTTCGCCAAGGCGCTGGCCTCGCTCGCCGACGTCTTCGTCAACGACGCCTTCGGGGCCGCCCACCGCAACCACGCCTCCGTCTCGGGCATCACGAAATACCTCCCCATGGCCGGGGCCGGCTTCCTCATGCGCAAGGAGATCGAATACCTGGAGGGCGCCGTGGCCGACCCCATGCGCCCCTTCGTGGCCATCCTGGGCGGGGGCAAGGTGTCCGGCAAGATCGGCGTGATCGAAAACCTCGGGAAGAAGGTGAACAAGGTCATCATCGGCGGCGGGATGGCGTTCACCTTCCTGAAAGCCCTGGGCCTTGAGGTCGGCAACTCGCTCGTCGAAGAGGAGATGCTCGCGTTCGCCAAGGAGATCTACGAGCACGCGGTCGGCCGCGGCGTGAAGTTCTACCTGCCCGTGGATTGCGTCGTGGCGACCAGCCCCAGCCCTGGGGAGGAGACCAAAATCGTCACGTCGCAGGAGATTCCCAAGGGATGGTACGGCCTCGACATCGGCCCGGCCTCCGTCAAGTTGTTCACGGAAGCGCTCGGCAACGCCAAGACCATCCTCTGGAACGGCCCCATGGGTCTCTTCGAGAACGACGCCTACGCGCGCGGCACGATGGCGGTGGCCCACGCAGTTGCCGATGCCTACGCGCTGACCATCGTCGGCGGAGCCGACACAGCGCTGGCGGTCCACAAGGCGGGTGTGTCCGAGAGCATGTCCTTCATCTCCACCGGCGGCGGCGCCGCACTCGAACTGCTGGAAGGGAAGGCACTGCCGGGCATCGCCGCCCTGCCCAACAAACCGACCTGATCACCGTCCCACGAGGTCCCATGACCCCACGCCCGCGGCTGATCGTCGGAAACTGGAAGATGCACAAGACGATCCCGGAGGCCGTGGGACTCGTTGAGCGCCTGACTGATCTGCTGAAGAAATCTCCACCCACGAACGTCACCATCGTCATTGCTCCTCCGTTCACAGCTCTCTCAGCCGTCGCATCGGCATTAACAGCGCATGGGCTCTTTGAGGGCACGGGAGGGGGGGCCAGCAGGCCGGGGCCCCCTCCCGTCCTATTGGCCGCGCAGGACATGCACTGGGAAGACGCCGGCGCGTACACGGGGGAAATCTCGCCGCTGATGCTCAAAGATCTGGGCTGCCGCTACGTGATCGTCGGCCATTCGGAACGGCGCCGCTCTTTCGGCGAGACCGACGCTCTCGTGCAGAAGAAGGTGCGGGCCGCGCTGCGCCACGGATTGCGGCCTATCCTCTGCATTGGCGAGACGTGGGACCAGCGCGCCCGCAATCAGACCGAGTCGGTGCTGGCTCCTCAATTGACGGAGGCGCTGACGGGCGTTGACAAGGACCATGGCACGGAGGTCGTGATCGCCTACGAACCGGTCTGGGCGATCGGGTCCGGCCAGCCCGCCACGCCCGCGCAGGCCCGCGAGGCACACCGGCACATTCGAGCGCGGCTCACGGCGCTGTGGGGGCACGAGACGGGTGGGCGCGTGCCGATCCTCTACGGAGGGAGCGTGACGCCAGAGAACATCGGCGAGCTGCTCGCCATCCGCGAAGTGGATGGCGCGCTCGTCGGCGGAGCTTGTCTCGATCCCGCCCAGTTTGCTAGAATCCTTGCCGTCGCCAGTTCCGGATCTTCGTAGGGGCGGATTTTACATCCGCCCGGTTCGATAGGAAGGGAGGGGTAAACCCCTCCCCTACATGGTGATTTAATTTCCATGTTCACAGCCCTGATCATCCTCCACGTGCTGGTCGCCTTCATCATGGTCGGCGTGATCCTGCTTCAATCCGGGAAGGGAGCGGAGATTGGGGCCGCCTTCGGCGGGTCCAGCCAGACCATCTTCGGCGCGCGTGGCGCCAGCACGTTCCTCGGCAAGCTGACCGCCGTGACGGCGACGATCTTCATGCTCACCTCGCTGTCGCTGGCGATCATGTCCAAACAGCGGAACTACTCCTCCACCATCGGCTTGGACAAACCGCCTGCATCCGCTCCGGCGGCGCCTTCGCCGGCTTCGGATTCCCCGGCGCCAGCTCAATCCTCCACCGCACCAGCGCCCGCTGCCCCGGCCGCAGCCGATCCGGCCAATCCACCTTCGTCACCTGCCCCGGCCCAACCATAACGACAGTCTCTACTTCCTTATGCGGTTTGCTTTGTACTTACGCCGCGGCTAGAATCCCCGCGCGCGGTGGGCCCTGGAAGAATCGTGAGGAGTTCCGATGACCGAGTCTCCGATCTGCACGTACTGCCGGGAACGGATTGACACGCAGACGGAGAATTACGTCATCCCGAACAAAGATTCAGCGGAGAATGAATCGGAGTGGGAATACATCCACCTGGACTGTTACAGCAAGGGCCTGCCGGACTGATCAGCCCTCGCCACCGCCACCGCCGGGTTCGATCCGGCTGATCGCCGCGGCCGCCGCCCGCCGTAAATTCGGATCAGCGTCCTTCAACATCTCCTGCAACACCGGGATGGCATCGGCGGCCTTGGGCCCAATCTCTCCCAGCGCTCTGATCGCGCTCCTCTTCACCTCCACATCGGTTTCATTGAGCAACTGGATGAGCGCCTGGATGACGTCCTTGGGCACGGAGCCGACCAGCGCAATCGTCCCCATGGCTTTGGCTGCGGCTTCGCGGGTGTTCGCGTCAGGGTCCTTCAGCGCCTGCACCAGCACCGGGAAGGACTTCTCGGCCGCCACACCGATCTTCCCGATCGTTCTGGCGGCTTCCTGCCGGACGCTGGCATCACCATCCTTCAGTGCCTGCTCCAAGGCTGGAATCGCGTCCTGCGCCGCCGGTCCTAGCCGTCCCATCGCGGAAGCCGCGCTGACCCGCACGGCCCCGTCTTTATCAGCCAAGGCCTGGACCAGCGCCGCGACTACATCAGGACCGGCCTGGCCGATTCGTCCCAGCGCCTCAGCCGCCTTCTGCCGCACGCCGGCGTCGCCGTCTTTCAGCAGTTGGACCAGCGCCGGGTTGGCCCCCTTCGCCGATGAGCCGATCATGCCCAGCGCGACAGCCGCCGCCTCCCGCACCTTGGCGTCAGGATCCTTGAAGAGCAGCACGAGGTCCGGCACCGTTGATTTCGCCACCTCGCCGATCTTGCCGAGCGCGGTGGCTGTTTCCTGCCGCACGCCGGCGTCGGCATCCTTGAGCGCCTGCGCCAGCGCCGGCACCGCCTCCTTCGCTTTGGCGCCGACCTGGCCTATGGCGCGGGCGACCCTCTGCCGCGTCGCGGTGTCCGGATCCCTCAGCGCCTGCGTCAGCACGGGGACCGTCTCACCTGCTTCCGGGCCGACCGCCCCGATCGCATCCGCCACTTTTTGTCGGACCACCTCTTTCTGATCTTTCAGCGCAGCCACCAACGCCTGGAGAACATCTTTCTCCACCGAGCGGATCTCCGCCAGCGCCTCCGCGGCCTTCTGGCGGACGTCCGCATCATCGTGTTTGAGGTCCCCCGCAAGCGACATGATCACATCCCGGCCCACCTTGCCTTTCAGCCCCGTCCAGATCGCAGCCGCCGCTTGCTGTGTCGCGGGATCAGCCCCATGGAGGGCCTCCACGATGGTCAACACGACTTCCTTTTGGACGGGAATGATGACACTGAGGGCACGGACAGCCGCCTGTCGCACGCCGGGATCGGCGTCCTTCAAGAGGCTCTGGAGCGCCGGGATCGCCGCTGGGCCGAGGGAGCGAAACGCCTGGACCGCCTTGTCTCTGACCTGAGGGGAAGGGTTTTTCAGGTCACCGACCCATTCTGTGAGCGAACGTCCCTTATAGCCGGGATCTTCCGCTCGGAGCTGTTCGGCACCCACCCAGCAAAGTCCTGCCAGGACGCACACCACTGCCCAGCATTGAATGCCTCGCCGCACCATGGCGCCCTCCGTACGAAGGACTCTCTGGTCGTCTAATTGTAATGGGTCGTCGCGGGTTGTGCCACACCCCGCGGGAGGATCGGCTGGCTGCGCTTACAAGGGTGAGAGCCAGGACGCATGCTTCGCATCGCGCCCGAGCACGATGTCGAAGAAGGCAGTCTGTAAATCGCGGGTGACGGGGCCCGGCTTGCCGGTGCCCACGGTGCGGTCGTCCACCTCGCGGATCGGCGTCAGCTCGGCGGCCGTGCCGGTCATGAACACCTCATCGGCGATGTAGAGCTCGTCGCGGGTGAACCGTTCTTCCACCACCGTCAGGCCGCGCTCGCGGGCGAGCTGCATGATCGAATTGCGCGTGATCCCTTCGAGGATCGAGGTCAGCGGCGTGGTCTTCACGATGCCATTGCGCACCAGGAAGATGTTCTCCCCCGTGCCCTCGGAGACGTAGCCCTCGGGGTCCAGTAGGATCGCCTCGTCGTACCCGCCGGCCTTCACCTCGCGCTTGGCCATGATGGAGTTGACATAGTAGCCGGCGATCTTGGCCCGCGTCAGGCTGACGTTCACGTGGTGCCGGGTGAAGGAGGACACCTTCGCCCGGATGCCGTTCTTCAAGCCCTCTTCGCCGAGATAGGCGCCCCACGGCCAGGCCGCGATCGCCACCCGGATCGGGTTCTCGGGCACATAGAGCCCCATGTCGCCGTGGCCCACGAAAACGATGGGCCGGATGTAGCATGCATCGAGCCGGTTCACGCGGACGGTCTCCCGGATCGCATCCGCGATTTCCTTCTTCCCGTATGGAATCTGCAACAGGCAGATGTGGGCCGACCCAAACAGCCGGTCCACGTGCTCGTTGAGGCGGAAGATAGCCGAGCCCTGCTTACCCTTGTAGCACCGGATGCCTTCGAAGGCGGACAGGCCGTAGTGGAGGCTGTGCGTGAGGACATGGACCTGAGCGTCCTTCCAGGGCATGAACTTCCCGTCCAGCCAGATCTTTTCGGATTCCTTCAACACGAGCGCATGATAGCAGCGGGTCAGGACCTTGTCAAACGACTGAGCGCGACCTGACGCCTTGCATCGCGCTGCCCAGCAACGTACACTCCGAGCCACACCGTCCGACAGACGCGGAGGAGCCATGGCACCGAAAAAGAGGCGGACGCAGCAACGACCGGCGCGGAAGATGTCGGCCCGGAAAAGGGCTCACGTGACTGCGGCAAGCCCGGCAAAGACTGACGACCGCCGGCTGGCCGAAATCTCGGAAACCCTGGACATCATGCTGCCGGAACTGACCGCCCGCATCGCCGCGGTAGAGCACCTCTTGGTCGAGAAGGAAATCTGCGACCGCGAGGAACTCCTCGAAGCGCGGGAGTTCGTGGACGAGCGACCTCGGGGTGGGTTCGCCGGGGAACAACAGGACTGATTAATGGTGGCTGGCGGTCCTGAGTGCTTGGGCTCTGGCCATGGCCCTTCTCGATGCGATTAACTTCCCTCGGGCACGTGCTCTCTGCAACAGCAATTCAGCCACTTGCCCGCGGAGGGAAACTTTCTCCTGTCTGTGCAGGCTCGCGCACTCGGCTCTGGTGAGACCTGTCCAAGCGCCCCCCTTTCTTGCCCGCTTGATGCGGTGCTCGAGGGATTCCCGGAGTTGTTTGCCGAGCATATTCACGAGGGATGTTAAGGCCAGCTCTCGGAACTGAAGCTCGGCTTGTTCTGCTGCTCGGTCGTGCAGGGTCTTGCCAAACATAGGCCTATTATACTTCATTGGAGAATGCCGCGCCTTTCCTTGACTTGCACCGCTGCCGTGTGTTAGAAAACGGCCCTCTCACACAAGCTGAGATCAAACGGAGCATGAGGCGATGTACGCGATTGTCGAGACAGGCGGGAAGCAGTACCGGGCGACGCAAGGCGCTGTTTTGCAAGTGGAAAAGCTGGCCGGCGCGGTGGGCGCCACCGTCACCCTGGACAAGGTGTTGCTGATCTCCGGCGAGGGGACCACCAAGATCGGCACGCCCGTCATCCCCAAGGCGAAGGTCACCGGCGAGATCGTGGCCCAGGACCGGACACCCAAGATCATCGTGTTCAAGAAAAAGCGCCGCAAGGCGTATCGCCGGACCCGCGGGCACCGGCAGTCGTTCACCAGTGTAAAGATCACCGGAATTTCTGAGGGCTAGCCATGGCGCACAAAAAAGGACAGGGTTCGTGTCGGAACGGGCGGGACAGCAACCCGCAGTATCTCGGCGTCAAATGCTTCAGCGGTGAGGTCGTGCCGGGGGGGAGCATCATCGTCCGCCAGCGCGGCACGCGGATTCACCCAGGCTTCAACGTTGGCAGAGGCAAGGACGACACGCTGTACGCCAAGATCGCCGGCGTCGTGAAGTACGAAGGCCCGAAGGAACGGCGTCGGGTCAGCGTGTATCCGGTTGCGCCCCAAGTCCAGGCTGCCGCAGCCTCTTAACCTCTTTTTCTCTTTGGTCACCAGGCCCCTTGCTCCGACAAAGGAGCAAGGGGCTTTTTATTGCGTCTTAGGATACAGTGAAGGAATGTTCACGACTGCGGAAGTCCGGTGGTTCTTCGAAGGCCCGGTTCCTGACGAATTAAAACAATGGTTCTGCCGCAGCAACCTGGCGCTCAAAGCGGCGCCCCGCGAGGACCACTATCTGCTGTTTCCGGCCGTTCTGGGCCTGGGGCTCAAGTTGCGCGAAGGGAGGCTGGAGGTGAAGACTCTCATCGAAACGCTCGGTGTGCGTAGCTTCACGGCGGACGTCGCCGGCACCGTCCAGGTGTGGCAAAAGGAAGCCTATGGCGAACCGGCGGTCACGGAATTCGAGCGGATGCGGACAAGCGCGCCCCATCTCTGGATCGCGGTGAGAAAGGAACGCACGCTCAGGAGGTTCTCTCTCGAAAGCGCCAGCATCGGTGAAGTGCCAGCCGACAGGGTCTTCCTTCGTGACGGCTGCAACGCCGAGTTAACGATGATCACGGTGGGCGGGTCGGCGTACTGGAGCTTCAACTTCGAGGCGTACGGGAATCCCACACGGGTTGAGGACTACTTGCAACGAGTGGCGATTCATGTCCTGAAAGACGAACGGCGCCCACGTCAATTCAAGACGAGCGCTTCCAGCGCCGACGCCTTCTCGGCTCAGCATTCCTGCTCATACCCCGAATGGCTGGAGAAGCTGACTAAGAAGGGATGAACGCGCATCCTACTGTTGCTTGTGTTCCCTCTGCTCTAACAGCTCACCGCGCGGGATATCCTTGGGTTCGTAGAAGCCGGGCACGTACTCATAAACCGAGCGCAGCACCAGGACGATCCCGGCGCCGATGAGGGAGACCACCAGCATGACGATCACCCATTTCCCGTTGCGCCGGTACCAGGCGCGCAGCGAATGTGGCATTTCCAGTGCCTCTCCCTTCACCCTTTAGGGTCTTACTAGTATACCGTAGGATTTACGCGAATTACAAAACGAAGGGGCGTAGAGGGGATTGGCTCCATTTCCGAATGGTGCCTGTCCCGGTTTTAGGTCGCTCCTAGCAGTAACTGGCTGGCAGGACGAGCGGCGAGGACTTCGGCTGCCGCCAGACGGTCGTGAACACCCAACTTGGCGAAGATGTTAGATAGGTGAAACTTTACCGTGCTTTCACTGATGCGCAGGATGGAGGTAATCTCCTTGTTTGAGAGCCGGCGCTGCAGCAGTTCGACAATGTGTTTTTCTCGCCGTGTGAGCGTGCCGCGTTCCTTGCCTTTAGGCCGAGAGAGTTGCCGGGAGTAATGCACATACTGCTCGAGAGCAACGGGCGGCACCCATAGATGCCCTTGGGAGACAGCACGGATGGCGGGCGCAAGCTGCTCGTCCACCTTACCGTATGCAACAAGCCCTTGAATTCCAAGAAATAGCAGGCGACAAATCTCTTCCGACGAGCGTTCCTCGTCGAGAAGGATGGTCTGCGGATTGACATAGCGGACCCGCAGGCAGCGCAAGCACTCACTGAGGGGAAGAGGCAGCGTGCCTCGATCTATGACAAAAACCGCCGCGTGCCGGGCTTGGCGGGGCGATCGTAGCCGAAAATCCTGCACGGGAAGGAGCCAGAGGCCTGGCTCACGCGCCAGTATTTGCTGCAAGTAGTCGGCTGCCAGCGGATTGTGCTCAACGATCCATACGGTTACTTTCTGCTTGAGACGACACTGACTCGCTACCATAGGTCCCGCTTCCTGGAGAAGGCACTAGGGTAAGACGCAATTTAGAGCTAGGGCTACGCTTCCCCAGCCGAAAAGTCAATCTCTCCTATCCACACCTAGCTGGCCGGACGGGGTATGCGCCCTATCCAGCAAGCCAGTAGACGCGAACGTGGGCTAAGCGTAGAAGGCTTACACGCTAACCATCCCCTAACCTCGGCAAGGAGGTGTCCTATGAGCCAGAAGACGAAGCACGAGGAACAACAGCGACCCCTTGGTGGTAATACTGCCTCCTTCTCTCTCAACCGGCGCGAGTTCTTGGGCGGCGCGGCGGGCTTGGCCGCAGCCCTGGCGACAGGCGGCGCGGTGCTGGAAACCGTGCTTGTGCCAAGCGCGGCAGAAGCAGTCGAAATCACGCCCTCACCACCCGGTGCACGCCTAGGAGAAGCACAGTCCATCCGAGTACAGGCAGCAGCCGATGAAACAAAGCTGGGGGTATTCCCACACCCCACCAACGGCGACGAAGAACGCTATCCCAACTTCATTGGCAACTTTTCTAAGACGTTACCACACAACTCCATCGGCGAAGTTGACCCGGTGGCCTACAACGCACTGCTGAACGCGTTGGGGACCGGCAACATCGATGACTTCGAAAACGTGCCCATAGGCGGGACGGCCGCCTACTTGAATCCTATGGGAGGATTGGCCTTCAATATTGAAGGCCCCGATTCGCCCGCCACTGAATTGGTGGCCACGCCGCCCGCCATCGCCAGCGCCGCGAAGGCGGCCGAGGCGGTCGAGATATACTGGCAGGCTTACCTGCGCGACGTGCCTTTCGCGGATTACAACGTCAACCCTGTCGTCCAGCAGGCCTGCGACGACCTTTCAAGGCTGTCAGATTACCGTGGGCCGAGAGATACCGCGGGTAGGGTCACGCCGCAACTCCTATTCCGGTACAACTATCCGGGCTGCCTGGACGGACCCATGACTTCTCAGATCTTGTACCGCGACTTTGCTTATGACGGGATCCAGATCACCCCACAGATACGGACCCGGCAGCCCGTGCTCGATTGGAATCCCGACGGGACCTTCACCTTTGACCCGTTGGGCCGTGACTTTCTGACCGCCTTCAGCGAATGGCTGGACATTCAGAATGGCGTCGCCCGGGGAAACGTTTCTGTGTTCGACGCGACGCCCCGCTTCATCCGGAACGTGCGCGACCTGGGTCACCTTGCCGGTTCGGACACCATCTATTCGGCCTATTTCAGGGCCGCTATAGTTTTGGGTGGCCTGGGAGCTGTGGTTGACGATGGCAATCCATACAAGAACCGCACGCGCCAAGGCGGGTTCGCCACATTCGGTCTTGCACACCTCTTGATGCTGGTCGGGAGCGTACACAAAGCTGAGCGCCACGCCTGGTACGACAAGTGGAATGTGCATCGCCACCTGCGACCAGAGGCGTTCGGCGGACTGGTCGATAATCATCTGCAACGTCGCGCCCAATATCCCCTCCATATGGAACTGCTGAACTCGCCGGTGCTCGGCAAGATCGCCGCGTATAATCAAGACCTGAACCAGGTGAGATTCGGCACGAACGAAGCCAGCTTCTTGTTACCACAAGAGCTTCCGGGCGGGTCGCCGGCACATCCTTCGGCACCTGCCGGCCACGCCGTCAGCGCCGGCGCCTGTGTCACAATACTGAAGGCGTGGTTCAACGAGGACACCGTCATCAACCCCGCGCGGCTGGTCCAGCCCAACCGCGACGGGACGGCGCTTGAGCCTTACAGCGGGCCCCCGCTCACCATCGGCGGAGAGCTCAATAAGCTCTGTCACAACTTGACCGCAGGCCGTGATATGTCGGGGCTTCACTGGCGCATAGCGGATGACCTAACAGGAAACTTCCAGGGCGAAGAAATCGCTATCCGCGTCCTCCGCGAGGCGAAGGCGACCTACCCTGAGCCAAACGCCACCTTCTCTCTCACGAAGTTTAACGGTGAGAAAATCACCATCTGAGTCTGAACAGACAGGAGGGCTGCCCGGCGGTGCCGGGCAGCCCTCCTGTCGCTTGTCCCCGCCTCACTCCGACCGCTCCGGTTTGCTTTGTAAGTCCTTGAGATTTACACTGTCTACGCTTTTGAATGAGCGGGTGGCGCCGAGCGGGACCCTGGCGGAGCGGAGTCCACTACAGCCAAGTCTGCGGGGCTGCGACGGCGAAAGCGGACGAGCACGTCCGGGTGGCTCGGCGACAGGACCCGCGAATTAAGAAAAAGCTCAGAATGATGGGATCAGACAACGTTTTCATAGCCGGAAATGGAGTCTGACCCCATTTCCCCAACTTTTATTGGATTCGCAAAGGAGCTTGCGGTAAGCTAACGCATGCTTGAAAATCCGTCGTCCCAATATCCTTCTAGCCCGCCTAAGCCCCAAGATCAGCACGCGGGGCTGTCGAATAGCATCGATGTCCTCATACGCAGCACACTTTCGCATCTCATCGGATTCCTATCCCGACTTTCTGTTGGCTCTTCCATAGCGCTGATCATAGGTGTCCTTGTAATACTTGTATACACTGGATATCGCCTCGGACAATCTGGCAATCGGGCTTTGCCGACAAGTTCTACTGTTCTAAAAGAAAGTGACGAAAAGGTCGCCGAAATGGTCCCTGACACTCAGACGGCCAGAACATTGCAGGAAATGATCGCAAAATATAATCAACTCGAAGCTGAAAGCAAGGAACGCGAGAATGTCATCTCCTCTCTGCGCAATGAGATCAAAGAGCTGCAAAGCACACTCAACGCCGAACGAAACAAGAGCGCCGAACTATTCGCTCAGCCAGGTCCCTCAGAAGTAACGATAAGCGAGCTACAAAAAGCACGATTAAGTTTGCCAAGGCTATTGCGTCACAAAGGCTTCCAAATGCAACTTAGCACCATCATCGCGCCAAAGGGATACCTCATCTGGGCACCTGAACATGTAACGGAAAATGGCTTCTACATAGACGGAACTCATTATGCTTTATTCAAATGCCTTCAAAAGATTGAGCCAATGGATTTGATGGGGGAAACGGAACGGAAAAACCTATTCTTCGCAATAACCGCCGGTGATAAGGTTCTTGCACCCGTCCCTTACTTGTACATGCTCCCAGTCGAAGAGGGTAAACATAAGATTAAGATGGAACCTCTTCCCGGGGCAGCAGAGAGTAATCCCAAAGAAACAGCGGTCAAGCTTCTTGCAAGGCAAGTCGAATTCATCGAAATCGATGGCATTGATGTGCTCGGTGAAGAGGGAGGATTCCGCGTCAAGCTGAAAGCATTTGACCAGGAAAGTACTGTACAGAGACTTTCTAAAGTGCTCGAAAGAATGCACGTTGATAACGATTGTCTCTTGGAGGTCCTGACAACGAGATAGCTGCTCACCCCGTCTCCGCCCCTCCCTATCCCTGGAGAAAGGACCAAAGAAGTTATATGACTTACAAGAAAATTGTTATGCTGCATGACAAGAACATTGCGCTGGTTGCTCACGACAATAAGAAACTGGACCTGGTGGAATGGGCCAAATACAACCGCGATCTCTTGGCACACCACAAAGTGTACGCGACAGGCACCACCGGCGAGATCCTGGAACGCGAACTTGGCTTCAAAATCATGAAATTCCAAAGCGGACCCTTGGGCGGGGACCAGCAAATCGGTGCTAAGATCGTCGCTGACGAGATCAATTTTCTCATCTTTTTCTGGGATCCGCTCGAACCCATGCCGCATGATCCCGACGTCAAGGCCCTCTTGCGCATGGCAGTGGTGTGGAATATTCCCATTGCCTGTAATCGGGCCTCTGCGGATTTCATGATTTCCTCTCCCCTCATGGATGGAAAGTATGATCGCCTGATACCCGACTATGAAGGCTATCGCACTCGGAAAATAGACAGGGGCGAAGGCGCAGGATGAGGCATCAGGCACCATTTCCTAGAGGAAGATGGTCAATTCGCCGCGCTGTACTGCCCCCCTTAAATTTGGACAGGTCGTGTCTTGTTTTTGACTCTCCCTTCCGCGTAAAACTCGGCGGGCGACCGCATCCCCAAGGCACTGTGCGGGGCCTGCTGATTGTAGTGTTCGATCCACTGTGGCACCT
>WNGA01005347.1_pt1 | contig 37379 bp, 40 predicted proteins | sample 5400061 | NCBI WGS metagenome assembly WNGA01 (sample SAMN13153366, study PRJNA577476) | soil metagenome | isolation source: 100 cm soil or saprolite under grassland replicate 2 | place: USA:California | collected 2016-06-15
AAGTGACCAGATTCTTCCCCAATTAATTGCATAACCTAGAGGAAGATCTAATGCTCTTATAAGAACGTCCCCAAGTTTTCCAATCAGGACATTAAAATTAGTGGGATTTACTAGATCTTTCATCATTAGTGAATTTCAACCTCCAATTCATATTCTTTAAATTTAATCCTTAGATGAATAAACTCAAAATCTACCAAATGCCTTTCCTCCCAGAAAGATAAAGTGCGTAAGCCATAGCAGAGAACATTATAGCAAGAAATCCAATTATGGGAAGTGTTGCTGAACGTGGTATTGAAAAGAGTGATGCGCCCCATGCATACAAGAAAATAGACATGACATCAAAAACGACAAACATGAGAATATAAGAGTAGTATTGCATCATAAAGTGAGCTCTCCCTTCACCGGATGGCATCTGACCGCATTCCATGGGCAAAAACTTTACAGGGTTATATCTTCGTCTTGGCGAGAGTAATTTTGACAAAAACAATACTGGAACAGTGGCAAGTAAGCCAAAGCCAAGCATGTACATGATAGGTGCAAACTGGGTAACAGTTTCTCCAGCCAAGGCTAAACTTGCTGTTTATGAATCATATAAAAATCTTGCTTAACAACTATTTATCCAGAATTATACTAAATAGCTGTCTTGCAGTGGCACGCGGATGAGTAAGTACCAGTTTCATTAATTTACTAGTAGTAAATTGAGCTTTTATGAAATCAAGAAACTCTTCAATGGTCATTTGTTGAATGATTTCAACTTCTCTATCCCAAGACTCATTATTCATCTTCAACCATCTTGATTGAACTTTAAGCGATGATTTTATTCTAGAGCTTACCCGTTGTTTCCAGAATTTTTCGTACTCCTGTAACGATTCTCTAGTACAGTCCTTCAATAATGAGTTAGCCCCAATCTCACCTGCTACTCGCCCAAATTCTATTGCAAACCTTATTCCTTCAAGCACAAGGGGGTTAGCCTGACCTGCTGAATCTCCTACCAACAATAGCCCGTCAAAAATGGTAGCTTTGCGAGAACCCTCATTCGGGATGAATCCATAATGGAATTCAATTGGTTGAATATTTCCAAGCTCGTCGATTGGTTTTAATTTGCTTTCAATAATTGAATTCAATTTTTCAATTGGATCAGAATTTGATTCTGGCCGTCCTACGCCTGTACCTATTCTTACACGTTGTTTTGATATGGGAAAGATCCACGCATAGCCCGCATCTGAGTATCTATCTCCAACCATCAAAATCCAAGTCTCAGGATCTATGTTATCACAGTAACATTCGTATTCAGCACCTATTCCATATCTTTTCCAATTATGAACGATTCCAGCTCTTCTTGCTACAATGCTATTAAATCCACTTGCATCAATTACGAGTTTTGAATCAAATTCAATTTTGCCTTTAGGGGTATTGGCTACAATTCCAGCTATTTTATTTGAACGTGATATTACAGATTGTACTTCACTTCTTACGGATATTTCTGCTCCTTCTCTAGCAGCTAGCGTTGCTAGATATTGGTAAGTAGCCCTGACATCCAGGACACAAGACTTTGGTGTATTTCCCCTAAGAATGACGTCTTTTGAAGGAGAGATTATTCTGAAATTCTTTATTGGATTATAATATTTTTCCGGTATTTCAAGTCTTTTCATATCGTCTATCCATGATACCCCACTAGTTCGAATGTTCTGTGCTATAGAATCATCTTTCTCTAGGAGAATAGTTCTGGCGTTCTTTCTTGCCGCAGAATATGCAGCGGAAAGGCCTGCCGGTCCACCACCCACAATCAGTATATCGCACTTGGTCATAAAATTCACTTATCGGTCAGTTAATCATCTATTGAAATTCAATCGAAAGTTATATTTTAAAGTAATGCAGATCCAGTCAACTATCAACGCTTTTATTATGCCATCTTGAAAATTTACATATAGACAATTTGACAGATAATGAATTATTACGTTCGGATGGTTTGAAGGAAGGAAACGCTGCACCAGATTTTTCATTTAAGAGTAAGAATCAAAGAATGAATTTAGCTGATTTTAGGGACAGAAAAGTAGTCCTGTATTTTTATCCCAGAGATTTTACAACTGGCTGTACCACTGAAGCTTCAGAATTTACGAGAGACTATGAAAAATTTAAGAGTGCTGGCATTGAAATAATAGGAGTTAGTCCAGATACCGACGAGTCGCATGAAAAATTCAAACAAAAAATGAATATTCCATATCACCTGGCCGCCGATGTAGACAACAGTATTTCAAAAAAGTACGGTACTTATGGACTGAAAAAATTCATGGGTAAGGAGTATATGGGAGTTAACAGGGCCACCTTTTTAGTAGATGAAAATGGCAAGATAGTAAGAATTTTCATTAAGGTCAAACCGATAGGGCATAGTAACGAAGTCCTTGAAGCATTTGGAATAACAAATTAATTGATTAGTACAGGTGCGAAATCTCATCATCTATCATGTACATGGATATCCCAAGATAGTCTAAAGTCCTTTTTATGGTATCAAGAATTTTGGTTTCAGTTCCTCCTTTTTCATACCCAACTAATATAGTGGATGTAATTATCAAAGCTTCTTCTGAATACCTATTCCACTCTAGAAAATAATTGTTGTACATAGAGTTATCTGATTTTATTTCCACCATTAGTTTATTCAATCTTAGAAACAATGTAATAATTATCACACGTAGTTTTTGTAACACTAATTTGACCTGCTCTGTATCAGGAATCGAGGGTATTTCATGACATATCTTATTTTGATAATAATCAAGATTCTTGGCGATACTTACTGATCTAAATATTGCAGGAATTTGTGATTGCATTTTTCGTACATTGAGGGAAGCTTTTACAAACAATAAATCAGATCTATGAATGGCAAATTGATCTGTAGTAATTCCATCTTTGGCAACTATGCTAAAACAGTTTGAATTTTCGATGTAGTTTTGTACTATTGTACGAATTAAATGGGACATTTATTTAGATATACAGACGGAATTTATAATTTGATTCTAAATGTCAGCGTCCAGGTTTAGATACAAGCTCTTCAATGTGTTCCAATATCCTAATATGATGTTCTTCATCAACTATAATGCTTTTCAATAAAGATTTTGTTTCTACATCGTCAGCCAGTGCTACGCATTTCAGTAGCAGATCCCTTGATTCCTTTTCTTCATCTATCGACTTAGTGATTCCTTGTTTTGTCAAATTTAAACTACTGCTAGCACCTTCAATAGTAGTCATCATGGTAGAAATATATTCAATGTGTCGCAAGCCATCATCGAGCAACTTGTGCACATAATTCTTTATAATACCATTGTTCAATCTGCTCAACACTGACATGTAATGATTCATTTCTTTCACTTCTGCTTCATGTTGCGATTTCAATAAGGTATAAAGATCTTGCTTCCTTTTCAATAGTGAATCAATATCCAATATGATAACCTATAAAGCATTGATAAAAAATTTATCGAATCAAAATGCATAAAGATCGAAATTTTATTTAAATAACATAATTTCGGAAATCACTAAATTGTTAACTAAAGCTGAACTGTGCGACTGTGAATGTCATGTTAAGTTTGGACACAGATCGCTTTGTGAAAAATGTATTGAAAAGCACAAGGCATCGCCACATTATAAGATTCTAAAAAAATTTTCCTTAATGAGGTCTATTGGTTGTATGCGGGAGGTGGGATTTGAACCCACGAACCCCTAAGGGATAAGAGCCTCAGTCTTACGCCGTTGACCAAGCTGGGCGACTCCCGCATAGATTTAGCGGTTCAAAAATCGCTAATTTGAATATTTGGTATATAAACGCTAACACAAATACATGGTTTTTATAAGACACCTGAAAATAAAATATCAATGCTAATACCTATAAGATGTTTTACCTGTGGGAATCTAATAGCTAATAAGTATGGTGAATATTCTAACAGAATCAAAGCTGGAGAAGACCCTGCGGGAGTTATGGACTCGCTTGGTATCAAAAGGTATTGTTGCAGAAGAATGTTTGTTTCATCTGTTGAAACAATATACCAGGTAATACCTTACTACGAGGCATTACGCAGACGTATGTCAGAAATTGAATCAGAAATAGATTAAGTTTGATGAAATATGCCTGTAATTTCATCATTGAAGGGAAGAATAGTTTTTAACAGTAGAGGATCAAAGTCTATAGAAATAGATGTAATAACAGATAAGAAGTTTCTGGGCAGGGCTTGCGCTCCTTCTGGTGCTAGTGTAGGAAGTCATGAGGTTCCAAGTTTTATAGATAATGATCCAGAATTAACCCTTCAAACCTTTGTTTCGAATATGCACAAGTTTATTGGAGTTGACGCCTCAAATCCTATTTCTATTTTTGAAATTCTGAAGTCGATTGATACTTCTAATGATTTTAGTCGAATTGGTGGGGCTGTAACATACGGATTGAGTATTGCCGCCGCAGCTTCTGCCTCAGCGTCCCTGAATGTACCTTTATTTGCAATGCTGAATAAGAAAGGCCCTTATCGATTTCCTTATCCTCTCGGAAATATCCTTGGGGGAGGATCCCATGCAGGTCCCGGTACTCCTGATATTCAAGAAGTACTAGTTTGTCCATTAGGAGCAAAAAATATCATGGAGGCATTACAGATGAATTTCAATATCCATAAGGAGGTTAGAGTGCTATTGGAAAAAATAGACAAGAAATTCACGTATGGAAGGGGTGACGAGGGTGCTTGGGCTCCAAACTTGAATAACGATGAGGCAGTATCCGCTGTGGCTCAGGCCGTGGAAAACTCAGGGTTAAAGCTTGGGAAGGATATAGCTTTAGGTATTGATTTTGCAAGTTCCTCAATGTGGGATTCTAAAAGGAAACTGTATGATTATTCAAGACAGGGATTAGTAAGGAATACTGAAGAACAGATAAATTTTGTTGAGGATTTAATTAAAAATTATCATCTAATTTACGCAGAAGATCCTGTGAACGAAGATGATTTTGAAAGTATGGCAATAATCACTAAAAGAAATAAGAACTGTTATGTTACAGGTGATGATATGCTCGTTACAAGTGCTGTAAGGATAAGTGAAGCATGCAAAAATGGAGCTTGTAATGCTGCAATTTTAAAAGTTAATCAAGCAGGTACTTTATACAATGCTTTGGATTTCGCAGATAAATGTACTAAAAATGATATTAAAATAATAACTTCGCACAGATCTGGGGAATCTGTTGATGCACATATATCTCACATAGCATTATCAACATCTTCAAAAATGATCAAGACTGGAGTTGTTGGAGGCGAGAGAGTATCCAAATTGAACGAACTTTTAAGACTTTCAGAGTATGATTTAATAAAAGGCATGATTGATTTGTCTTTCAACTAAAATGGCAAGTGCAAACCAAGAAGAAAACACTGACGATTCTCCGAGTGAAGCTGAGAATCATGCATCTGAAGAAACTCCTAGTCACGCATACATCGAGACTGGAGAGGAAGTCGGGGAAATTGAAACTGATAATTTAGAGAAAATGATACTTTCAACAGGAATACGCGTAGGCACTCCTGTAAAGACAAAATTTATGTCACCGTTTATTGTTCGTGCAAATCCAGAAGGCCTTTATATTTTAGATATTAGTAAAACACTTACCAGAATTGATGTTGCTGCGAAGTTTATTGGAAGATCGGATATTTCCAAAATCATAGTCACGTCTGCAAGAGAATATGGGAAAACTCCTGTCCAGAAGTTTTGTGAGGCAACTGGGGCTTCTGGAATCATAGGGCGTTTTATGCCCGGAACTTTTACGAATCCGTCTTTGTCAAGTTACATGGAGCCGCAAGTAGTTATTGTCACAGATCCTCAGGCCGATTTCCAAGCTGTGTTGGAAGCAACAAGGGCCGGTGTTCCAGTTGTTGCTATTGCAAATAGCGATAACGTTACCTCTAATGTAGATTTGGTCATTCCTGCAAATAATAGAGGAAGAAAAGCACTTGCGACTGTATATTGGTTACTTACCAGGGAGGTGTTAAAGAAACAAGGAAAGATAAAATCTGATAATGAAATGAAGATATCAATCGATGACTTTGAGACCAAATTGGTCGAAGAGATATCTTGAATTCTTACGTAAGAGAACCTGCCGTCTCCGGAATATTCTATCCAAAAAGCCGTAATGAACTCAACGTGAATCTAGAATCGTTATTTAAAGATTCAAATTTTGGTCCAGGAAGGTTACCACCGTCTAATATTAAAGAGAGGATTTACGGAATGGTCTCTCCTCATGCTGGTTACACGTACTCTGGAGCAGTTGCTGCAAATGGATATTACCAATTATCATCATCCAAATTTGAATCTGCAATAATACTCGGTCCAAATCATTACGGCTTGGGTAGTGATGTAGCAATAATGAATACGGGTTCTTGGAAGACCCCTCTAGGAAAAATAGAAATTGATTCAGAATTGGCCCAAGATATATACCAAAATTGTACACTGATTAACTATGATGAATTAGCTCACTCCAAAGATCATTGTATTGAAGTTCAACTCCCATTCCTTCAATACATAGGAGAAAAATTCAAAATAGTACCTATAATTTTAATCAACCAAGGCAAGAACACAAGCATAAAACTTGGCGACGGGATATACGAATCAGTAAAAAAAAGAAATTTGATTTCGATAGCCTCTTCTGATCTAACACATTATGAACCAAATAGTCAAGCTCATGAAAAAGATAATCTCCTGATTTCTGCAATTCTCTCACTGGATATAGAAAAATTTTACTCGATATTGTTTTCATTTAATGTTACGGCATGCGGCTATGGTGCCATTGCTACAGTTATGGAAATATCAAAAAGAATGGGAGCTACAAAAGGCAAGTTATTGAAATATGCAACAAGTGGAGACGTAGCAGGAGATAAAAACTCAGTAGTCGGTTATTCTTCAATATTATTTGTATGAATAACCATTACGGTAAAGCTGTGTCATCAGCCCCTGCAAAGATAATACTCTTTGGAGAACATTTTGTAGTCTACAAAAACCCTGCAATTGTGGCAGCAATAAATAAACGGATTCAAGTTCACGCACAAGTTAATGACAAGTTGCGTATTAATATCAAGTCTGGAGAAAATTCGCTAAGCGTACCAACAGAAAGTAACGAAGAGCGTGTAAAGGTCCATCACAATAGTATGTCATTTCTGTATCCAATCTATAAGTGCGTAAAACACGTTTTATCCGAAAAAGATAATCTTAATGTTGGAATTAATTTGGATATTCAGTCTCAAATTCCTTACGGAGAAGGTCTGGGATCATCAGCAGCATCATGTGTCGCAACAGTTGCCGCGCTTTATTCGTTGTTTTCAGACCGCGACAAGAACCAGATTTATGAGACCGCAAAGATTATGGAGAAAAATATACATACGAACTCTTCAGGAGTAGATTGTTATGTCTCTACTTTTGGTGGAATAGTGAATTATGAACCAGACAAAGGATTTAGCAACATAAGAACAAAAAAGAACTTTACACTTCTAATTGGCAGTACCGGGGTAAAGCGTTCAACAGGAAAAGTGGTATCGCAGGTTAAACAGTTTAGGGAAAAAAAAATTCCTTTTTTCAAGGATCTTTCCTCAAAAGCTCAAATAATTTGCAAGAAGGCGATGAATTCTATGCTTGAAGGCAATGAAGTGGAACTTGGAAATTTGCTTACAGAAAATCATAAACTATTGTCAGCCCTAGGTGTATCGCACCCAATGATCGAAAAATTGATTGAAAGATGTCTCGATGACGGAGCTTTAGGAGCTAAATTGACAGGTGCAGGAGGAGGAGGAGCAATCATAGCACTTATACCAACTGATACAAGCGAGGAAATATCAACTAGAATTAGTAGAGGTCCGGGAAAATGGATGTTAGTTGAATTTGATCATAATGGGGTAGCATTTGGTTAGTATAGCTAAATTATCAAAATTTAAATTTTCTAAAGAAAACCTACCCTAATGCTGCAAGATATTGTTCTAATTAAGCTAGGGGGCTCCGTTGTTACCCACAAGGAAAGACCTATGACTATCAACAAGGCAGCGATAGATCGAATCATTAAGTCACTTCTATCTGTAAAAGTTCCAATCATGCTTGTTCACGGTGGTGGATCTTTTGGTCATTACTGGTCAATAAAGTATGATTTGCACTCCAAACCTGAGCGTTATTCCTCACAAGGTATAGCCGTCGTTCATGAATCAATGATATTATTAAACCACATATTAGTCAAATCAATGTTAAAATTAAAAATGAATCCATACAGCGTTCCACCCTTTTCACTTATTTTAGGCAATAAACCTTTCATGAAGAAAATTTTTGAGTTGGCATCTATGACTAAAGACAAGATTATACCTATAACATATGGGGACATTGTATATAGAACATATCATAAATACTCGATACTGTCTGGTGATGAATTGATGACTATGATTTCCTCTGTCTTAAGACCTAAAAAGGTAATATTTGCAATCAACGTAGATGGAATATACAAAAATATTCAAACCAAGAATGTAGTACAAACAATCGAAGATAGAGCGCTAATTAAATTTTCAGAGGTGAATTCTGATATAACAGGTGGTATGAAAAGAAAAGTTCGCGAAGCATTCAAGATTTCACTTGCTGGAATCGATGTACATTTTGTAAACGGATTCAAGCCCGATAGACTCTTGAAAATAATAGAAAACAAGAAAACAGAAGGTACAGTAATAAGGGGAAAAAGGTCCAGTATCGGAAATGCCTGATGAATCTGACTCTCCTTCAGATATAGATGTTATAAAACAACGAAAAAAAGAAGGGATAATTATTCCTTTAACTAGGAACGTTCAAGCAAAAGAATCATCAACGTATTTAGAATATGTCAAATTAATTCATAACGCTTTGCCAGAAATTGATTACGATGAGATTGATACTACCCAAAAATTTCTAAATCACAAATTCAATGCACCGATTATTATTGATTCTATGACTGGAGGAACCCCAGAAGCTACGAAAATAAATTCAAGACTTTCCCTTGTTGCAGAAAAATTTGGTCTGGGTATGGGGCTTGGGAGTCAGAGGGCTGGACTTTTGAGCAGCGAACTTTCGGAAACATATTCAATAGCAAGATCCAATGCCCCAAGTGCATTTCTTGTTGCGAATATTGGTGGAGCACAGCTTTCTAAAGGATTGAAGATTCAGGATATAAAGAATATGATTGACATGATTGAAGCAAATGCTCTTGTTGTTCACTTGAATCCTCTACAAGAACTAATTCAACCTGAAGGAGAACCAAAATACAAAGGGGTTTTATCAAAAATAAGAGGTATTTGTGAAAATTTTGATATTCCGATAATAGTGAAAGAGGTGGGAGCAGGTATTTCAATGGAGGTTGCTAGAAAGTTAGAGTCTACCGGGGTTTCAGCTATTAATATTGCGGGTTCGGGTGGAACCAGCTGGGCTGGTGTAGAAAAATTAAGGGCAGAAACAGCGCATGATACTAATAAGATAAATTTGGGGGAATTGTTCTGGGATTGGGGTATCCCAACAGCACTAAGTTTGATGGAAGTAAGAAATTCAGTAAAGTTACCGGTTATTGCTTCAGGTGGAATTCGAAATGGCTTGGAAATTGCAAAATGCATCGCACTAGGAGCAGATATGTGTGGAGTTGCCTTTCCTTTCCTTAAACACGCATCAAAATCTTCAGAAAGCTTGTGCGAATTTACTAATAAGACATTAACTGAATTAAAAGGCACAATGTTTCTTGTTGGCTGTAAAAATATAGCTCAATTAGGGAAATCAAGATTCATAATTACTGGAGAATTAGCAAAGGTGAAAAAATGGATAATATGAAAGACGATCTTAATGATGTGGTATCACGGGTAAGAAAATTTGCTTTATCTGTTCTTGACGGTCAGCCAAACAGGTTGTATGATGCAGCCAGTACATATTTGACGAGTGGAGGAAAGAAGCTCAGGCCATTCTTGGTGATAAAGAGTTGTGAAATGTTTGCCGGCAAAGAAGAAAAAGCATTACCAGCAGCAGCTGCAGTTGAGCTAATTCATAATTTTTCCCTTATTCATGATGATATAATGGATAATGATGATATTCGTCACGGGCTCTCTACTGTCCACAAAAAATACGGCTTACCAATTGCTCTCATAGCAGGAGATATTTTGTTTTCAAAGGCATTCCAAGTACTGTCTTTACATGGTAAAAAGATGGGCCATGATGATACCATCATAGCTGAAATGAACAGGATTCTTTCTACATCATGTGTCCATGTCTGTGAAGGTCAAGGACTCGACATTCAAATGGCATCTACTAATAAGATTCCAACTATAGATGAATACCTGGAAATGATACGGAAAAAAACCGCGTCACTCTTTGAGGTTTCTTGTGCGCTGGGTGTTCTCTCCTCTGCAGAGCCACTTGTTGGTAACGTAGACAATCTTTCTAAATTTGGACGATTCACTGGAATCGCCTTTCAGTTAATAGATGATTTGATAGGGGTTACAGGTGATCCGAAACTCACGGGAAAAGCAGTTGGAAATGATATAAGAGAGGGTAAAAAAACTTATCCGATATTATTAGCACTAGAACATGCAGACACAAATAAAAGAGAAAAGATTATGAAGGTTTTTGGATTCAAGGGAGCGAATCGCGACTATCTTGAAGATGCAGTTTATGCAATATCTTCGCTCAATATAGAAGAAGAAGTAAGAAGAACAGCTCATGATAATATGATTAAAGCTTTTGAATCCATAAAAAGTTATAATGAAACAAGTGCAAAAAATGCTCTTGTTTCTTCTGCAAAGTTTATAGTCGAAAGGAGTCTGTAGCCTTGTGAACAGTAACGAAGAAATTCATAGATTAGTTAACGCTATAGCACTTAGAAATGCATCTGAGCATTCTGGAAGTACAAACGTAAATATTGTTCTCTCCCGGATACTCAGCTTGAAACCTGAATTAAAAAATGAATTAAAGACCCTTATAGAAGAAATTAGAACCGTTGTAGATTCTGTAAATAAGTTAGATTTAGAACAACAGAAAAAATATCTACAAAATGTATATTCTATTGACAACGATATTGGTTCTAAATCTAGACACGATCAAATTGATTCACATACATTGCCCAAACTTCAAATGACAGCTACTGAAGTAGTCACAAGGTTTCCTCCAGAACCTAATGGTTATCCTCATATAGGTCATGCGAAAGCAGTCATTATAGATGAAGAATATGCTAAGATGTATAATGGAAAATTGATTCTGCGTTTTGATGATACTAATCCGATGAACGAAAAATTAGAGTATTATGAAGCTATAAAGAATGATCTAGAATGGTTAGGAGTTAAACCTGATATAATAAAAAATACATCTGATGATATACTTGTTCTACATGATTATGGAAAAAAATTGACAAGAAATGGAGATGCATATGTGTGTACCTGTGATAGTAACGAAATTCGCAGGTTGAGAATGCAACAAGTTGAATGTCCGTGCAGACTGAATATTGATAATTTAGACTCTAATCTAGAAAGATTGGATAAAATATTTGACGGAACCTATCATCAGAACGAAGCCATAATAAGATTCCTAGGAAATATGCAGGATAAAAATACAGTTATGAGAGATCCAACACTCTTTAGAATCATAGAAGTGCCACATCCCATTTTGGGTGACAAAGTGCAACTATGGCCTACGTATGATTTTGCCGCACCCGTTGAGGATAGCCTGGACGGAATTAGTCATGCGTTAAGAACTAAGGAGTATGAATTGCGCAATACATTATACTTAGACATTCTAGATAAATTGGAGCTAAGGAAACCAGTAGTTGTTGAATTTTCTAGATTAGAGTTTGAGAACATGCCAGTTTCAAAAAGAAAAATTAAGCAATTGTTAGATGATGGTCTAATTACAGGTTGGGACGATCCTCGTCTACTTACTCTGTCGGCAATGCGCAGAAGGGGATTTGATCCTAATGCTATTAGAAACTTTGTATTGAGCCTTGGCCTAACTTTGGCAGAAACAAAACCCCCTTTTAAGGCATTGGAATCGATGAACAGGAAAATAATTGATCCCATAGCTATTCGATTATTTTTTGTGAAGGATCCCATAATGTTAACTGTAGATGATGGCAAAAATATCAAGGTCACATTGAAAAATCATCCAACTAACGATCTTGGAACAAGAGAAGTTGAAGTTTCTACTGTATTTTACATCTGCCGTGATGACGCCATACTTCTAGCAGAAGATGAAGAAGTTAGACTTATGGAACTGTATAATATAAAAATAAAAGAAATAGATTTAGAAGATAACAGAGCAATTACTGCCTCTTATCTTAACAACGACATAGTGCGGGATATGAAAAAAATTCACTGGGTATCAGATAAGAATATGACAAGATACAGTATCCTAATCCCAAAAGAGCTGTATCTAAATGACAAATTTAACCCCAATAGTTTAGAAAGTATTGAAGGATATGCAGAGGCTTCTGTATTGCAATTAAAGTCCCATACTCCTATACAATTTATTAGATTTGGTTTTTGCATAACTGAGGAAAAGAAATCTTCTGCAATTTTTACACATAGGTAGACAAAATGAAAATAGGAAGGATCAAGATAGAAGTGGGAGAAACATATGGAATAATCTCTCCAGATGGTAAAAGTATAATCACAAAATTAGATTTTCAAGAACAGACTGGTGTTCCAATTCCCCAGACAATTAAGGAATTCATTGTTAGAGGATGGATTGACGAAGTGAAGAAGTATCTTAACGATATTAATTTTAGTAACAAAATTAACAATACTGACTTGTTGGCTCCTATTCCGGATCCGTCAAAAATAATATGTTTAGCATTTAACTATTATGATCATGCAAGGGATGCAGGACTTACTCCTTCGAATGAACCAGTTATTTTTATTAAACCAAGAACAACGCTGAACCATCCATTTAATGATATCGTCTGTCCATATTTTGTAGAACGCCTTGATTATGAAGCAGAATTAGCGGTTATTATTGGAAAGAATACTAAGGATATTGAGCCCGAAAATGCCTCTGACTATATATTTGGGTATACTATCCTGCATGACGTTTCAGCTAGAGACATACAATTTAAGGATAAACAGTTTACCAGAGGGAAGAGTATTGATACATTTGCGCCCTGCGGACCTTGGATAACAACCAAGGACGAAATCGACGATCCTCAAAATCTACAAATTGTTACAAAGGTAAACGGCGAAATTAGACAAAATTCTTCCAGTAGCAAGATGGTAATATCAATTGAAAAAATAATTTCGAGTCTTAGTAAAGTAATGACATTAGAAGCTGGGGACATTATATCTACCGGAACTCCAGCGGGGGTTGCAATGTCGATGAAGGAACCAAAGTATCTGAAGAGCGGAGATGTTGTAGAAATATCAATTGAAAATTTAGGCACTATTAGAAATCGAATTACTTTTGCATAAACATTAAGTTACTGGTTATTGTCCTCACAAATCTTCCTTAAGCGGATTACTTCTTTTTCCAAAATATGGCAGTAACTCTTGTATAATTCCATTAAAGTAGATCTTGTACTTGCTAGCTGAATTGAAATATTAAGAGATTGTAAACAGGTATCCATAGAACGCTCTGTTGCAAATAGATTCATTGATTCTTTAAAGGATTTAAGTAATAATTGATGCTCTGAACTATTTTCATTAATCATTTTTTCAAGATCATCTACACTTTTTGAATCATTTTCTGGAAAATTGTGTAATTTGAACAATTAATAATTCATATTGATATTGAGAAATATATTAACATCATTAGTTTTGAACTAGAATGACAGTTTTTTAAGGTGAAATAGACATCCAGACATTAGATTAATAATGTATTTATTTGTCGGCTCAAGTTCAGAGTTGTATGGTGGTAGACAATAAGGGCATAATATCGTATCTACGTGTATTAAAGGAAGATTTGATCATCTTCAGAATAAAACCATCCGAAGATGAAGTCCCTGATTTCAAAGCTGGCCAATTCTTAACTATAGGGCTACATGTGCCGTCTGAAGGAAAAATAATAAGAAGGGCCTATTCGATAGCTTCACCTCCAGAACAAAAACATAGAAGAGAGCTTGATGAAATATTATGGGTAAAACCAACAGGGGCGTTTACAATAGATGAGAAGAAACATGATGGTACTCCTGATACTAGAAGAATGGTCCTTATAGGTGGAGGAACTGGACTTGCGCCATTTATTGCCTATGCACTTCATCTAAAGGCTATAGGCAGCCACCGGGAGATTGTTGTTTTACATGGTGCCAGTTATGTGGATGAGCTCAGTTATAGGGAGCTCTTAGTCGACCTTGAAAATGAAAGTTTGGATCGTGGAAAAGACAAGTGGAACTTCAGGTATCGTGCCAGTATAAGCAGACCTCAGGAATGGTTCAATAGGAGTTGGAACGGACAGAAAGGAAGAGTCGAATCATTTTTACGACCAAAATTAGGAACAGACAAGTCCCCTCTTGAAGAGCTTGTCGGAGGGTCAATTACACCTGATAATACTATCTTTTATGTTTGCGGATGGCAAGGTACAGTTGATGGGGCATTGGATTTTCTAATACCAAAGGGATTTGTAACAGAAAGAAATAAGAAAAAAGATGGAAGCTACGCTGTTAAGTTTGAATCTTATGGATAGATTCTGAAAAGCATAGCATTACATTCCTTTTCAAACCTTAACCTTATATCAAGGATAAATGTGAGCATTAATAGATATGAAATTCGAGTTTGAAGAATTTTCCACTATTGAAGAATTTTTCCTATATTTAGTGTCCGTTGCGCCATATATGAAGCAAGTACTTCCTGCTAGTTCATACAAAGGATACGTATTTTCAATTCTACCACTGACTCCTGTTTCTGGAGACCTACTAATGATGGTTTATGCAAAGGGAAATATGGACCCAGGACTGGTAGAATTTGATATTTCAACCAACAAATACAAAACCGTTTCATCGGTCGAAAGAGCTGATAAGAATTATTTCGTCATACTGAAACCCAAGATTGCAACAATTGCGGATAGTGCTATTAAAGAAATTGAAAGTCTTGGCAAGAAATAAGGATATACAGTATCTTTAATCCTATAATTTTGGAGATAAGGATTCAGATACAGATCTACTTCTAGAATATTTCTCGACGATATCTTCTGGTATTTGACCATTAAACAAATGTTTTGACAAACCCTTCAAGTATCTCATAATTGCCCATGTCCCAGCCTTTATCAATAATGCCATAAAGACTTTCATTGCAGGGCCATATGTCTTATTTCGAATAATTATTGGGATTATGTCATTTATCACTTTCAAGTTAAATTGCCAACATTTCCAAAATAGGGTAAATTGTGATTCGTTCAAATTCCCAAAATGCATCGAATTCCTCTCAGAAAAATCTTGGTATAAAAGTGGGGCTACAAGACCGCTCATTTTCATACGGCTAAAGTCATCTATCAACTCTATCGTGTATTGTGTTTCGTCAGGAGTTTCATCAGGCCAGCCAATAATTAATGTCAAGGCAGGGAACCAATGATTTTCATTTAAAATTCTGCAACCTTCTCTTACAACTTTACCCCATTCGTCAGGCTGATAGGGCTTTGTCTTCACTCCAAGATGTTTTCTAACCATTCGTGGTGCGACAGTTTCAACACCAAGGTTTGTAGCCAGCCATCTTCCACTTGAATCCATGTCATTTATTGTGGAGAGATCTCTTATTAGATCTGGCGAAGATGCTACTGCAGACAGCGTCATGTGGGTGGTACCTATAAAATTTGCACCTGTTAACTTCAAGCCCTTCCAAAGGTCAGTTATAGCATCTGCGTTTGGAATAAAATCCTTATTATCACAACCATAGAGTAACATTTCATCAGATTGCAGCCATATAGAATCAAAACCATAATCTAAGTTTATCCTCGCCTCAGCCTGTAATCTTTCCAGCGGAATATCTTTTTTTGATCGTTTATTTACGTCGCAAAAGTCACAACCTCTCCCACATCCTCTCATTGCCTCCACCAGGGAGTTTACAGTAGGACCTTGAATTGGCGGAATGTTTTCAATATTTCTTACAAATGTATGTAGAAGCTCAGGTGCATCACCAGATTCAAGATCGTGAAAAAGATCCAATGCAAGTTCATCAGCTTCTCCGATTACAACTGTGTCAATCCCATGTATTTTCATCCTATCAGGTTTAGCAAGTTCCCATGAACCATTTCCACCAACTACAACTTTAAAGCCATATTTCTTTTTCAACTGAATAATAGAAGCACACATTTTCTTAAATTTCATGGCAACATATGATAGTTTCTCAGGCGACATAGTTGTCGTTACTGGCGCCATACCCAACGGATCCATGACATTAATTCCCACCACAGTGGTGTTAGGCCCTATTGACTTCGCCAGCATTTCTGGATGAGAAATTACAATTTCATCTCGTTGGTATTCCTTTAATAATGCACTTTCAACTCTGCGAAGACCGCATTGAGCAACCTTTACTTCACCTGTACTTTTATCGGTTTCAACGCTGGGACAAAATAACTTGTCAAATACAAATTCTGGTATTAGTTCATACGGACCACAAGCAATAAAACCATAAAGAAAATTACCTCGGTAATTCGTCATAAGACTACGGTCTGCTGTTAATACTACACGCCTACCAGATGACATCTTTTGTGATCCTCAAGTTCGTTTACGTATTTGGGTATAAATCTATTACTATATTGTTACCAATGATGATTATTTAATACAACCCAGTTCTATGACCCTTTATCAAAATTGATTTTAGCTGCCTATGTGCCAAAATATTAAGGGCGTTTAGAAACGAAACCCACTTGTAAGATGCATGTTCATAAGAAATTACTATTTCTCTGGTAGGAGTCGTGGCAAAATAGAATTTGACTTCCTTATGGGACCTTATCCCATTTAATTTCATATAAGAATATCTTATTGTTCCAATAAATGACATTATATCGAGAAATCGTATTCCAGTCTCTTCCCTAACCTCTCTTAACAATGTTTCAACCTCTGATTCTCCAGGTTCTTTATGCCCTTGCGGAAACCCCCATGAACCTCTTCTATTCTTTAGTATTAAGAATTCTGGTTCTTTAATAGAAATCGATGGATTGTATCTTATAACAGCACCAATAGAGGTTTCCAGGAAAATTCCACCTCTTTTCCTTAGTACCAAAGCTAATTATAATTTTTATCCAGCCTTTATCTTAGATTTTAACATAAACAAATTCTAAAACTCAATTTCATAATGATGTTGAACCTAATCATAAAAACATAATTAACCTAAAGATATTAATGTCTAAATCTGAGTCGAAAACATGGGCCGATCGTCTAGTCCGGTAGGATACGGCATTGGCATTGCTGAGGTCGTGGGTTCGAATCCCACTCGGTCCACTACTATCGAGCAAATATTGATTTAGTATGATGCAACAAAATATTCTTTTTTCATTTAAAGAAAGTAGCCATTTATGAACGACTAATAATGTATTTATTCATAAAATCAATAATGTATAATATTGTATTTCGTGAATTGGCAACGAGAAATATCTATTGTCGAGATGAATGGTAAAAAAGTTGTTGTCAAACGTAATAAGTTAAGTAAAAATTTGCATGATTATCTTCTTGTTATTTCATATTCTATACTATCTATTCTTCTTGCACATCCATCGGCTCCTCCAGAACTAGGAAATAAAATGACGCGAAACGAGGGATTTGAAATGAGGGAGAAATTACAGTTGTTAGGTATACCGACACCATCGCTAATATCCATCACAAGTACCTTGTTAATCGAAGATTTTATTGCGGGAGGAAATCTGCATCAAGTTCTGTCAAACGGAAGAAACTCTTCATTAGCATTTAGTGCTGGGATTATCACAGGGAGGCTCCACAAGTCAGGTTATTCATTCATAGACAATAAATCTCAAAATTATCTTGTAACATTTTCAAGACAAGTGTTGAGAACTGATCTGGCTTTTATACAGAAAAAAGATTCACTCTTTGCTAGAAGTATGGATATAGGATCGTTTCTTGGTAGCCTTTTAGGATTGGATTGTAACAAGTACAAAGAAATAGAGAATGCTTTCTACGCAGGATATTACTCTGAAGTGAAAGCCAGTATTCCTTACCTTTCGCTTACTTTAAGAAACATGCTGGGTTTTGGACTGAGTTTCAGTTCTAACTGGATAAAGAATACACTGCAAGGTTCAGATAAATTACTGTCACATAGGAGGAAGTTCGGTTTTTCTGTCAAATCCCCCTGAACCGAACTTGCAATAGAAGCATTGATCAGATTGCATGTAAGACAATTTTTCTATCAAAATAGCCCGTATCTTTAATGCAAACTTTGTCATCAGCCTATATTTTAGAGGCATTGAAGGAATGACTTCATCAAAATAAACGTTATAGTGGTCTGGACAAAACTTTAACGTAATCTGTGCCCTATGCTTATGATTGGGGTCCTTGTTAGAAGAAATGTTTTTTGCTACACTAATTTGCTCTCTAATGTATTCATGTTTTGGACAAGGACAGTCTTTTCCTCCTGGATGCTTGTATGCAGGTGTATTTTTCCAATCAAAGTCTGGAAAATCTTTTTCAAACTCATCCATACGACTAACTTTAATGCTCACTAATCGGATATAAAGATATATCCAAATTTAATCATAGTTTAGCAATGATAAAAGATATATTTTGAATATTTTAAAATCACGATAGAAGTGTTAAAAGACCATAGCACAGACGTCAATAGTAAGTCGTCCATAGTTGCAAATATCCAAAAGAATGGCAACAGTATTGAAGGATCAAGTAAGTATGTTGATTCGAATTTAAATACCCTGACAAAATTTAAGAAAACACTTCTCGAAGAACAGAAAGCAGGAGAAGAAAAGGTGGAATCGCTTAATCAATCAATCGAATCTACCAAAAAGGAAATCGATAAGCAAAGAATGGATCTGGAGGATCTAAGAACTCGGCTAAAGAAAGTAAACGAGATAAAGGAATCTGAATATACAAAATTTATAGAACTTAAAAATAATTTGATGGAAATTAGAAATAAAATGAAAAATTTGGATGAAAAGGCAAACGATTCATTGGGACATAAGTTGCGAAAAGAGAGATTTGATATGATAAATTTAGCAAGAAACTTGGATCAAATTGAAAAGGATATTCAAACGAAAAAACTAACTAAAGATGAAGAAAGGAAGCTCGTCGCTCGCTCAAGAGAAATGGCCACAAGGTTACATTCACTAAAGAAGATCCACAAAAAAGAGGATGATTATAGAACAATTTCTATCCAGTATGACAAGTTCAAAAGTAAAATTAATTCTATTTTTCAACAAAAATCCGAATTAGGAGATAAAATAGGCAAGGTAAAGGGGAGTTTAGACAAATTGCTAAATTTGAGAGAAAGTGTCTATGAAGAAAGAAGAAAAGCCAGAAGTGAATTAAGAGAAGCAGAGGCAAAGTTAGAAATGGTGAATACCCAGTTAAATGCAATAGAATATAGACGTGCCAGACAGGCAAGCTTTAGAAAAAGGTCTGGGAATGTTGGAGATAAACGCGATTTCAAATATGAAAGCTCTCATGAAAGAGTCAAGCGCATAAAAGAAAATCTAGAGTTATTGAATACTGCTAAAGAGGCGGCATTGAAGAAGATGTCAAGTGGTAGAAAATTAACATTTGAGGAGATGAAGCTCATATACGGCGACGAATTGCTACATGAATAGTATTGCGTTTGTTTAAATCTCCGACTGTGTAAAAATTATGGCCACGGAGGATATAACTACCGGAGAAGGAATTCATCTTGTAAGACTAGCAAGAACATCTGTTGAGTCATATATCAAAAACAAGAAAATAATTAACTATAACAATAATAGTAACAAAAAGGCTGGAGTTTTTGTTACAATTTACCATGTTAATAAAATGAACAGCGAAAAAAATCTCCGTGGCTGCATTGGTTATGTTTTTCCACGACAGAATATTTATGAGTCGGTAGTTGTTGCTGCAATAAATGCCGCCACTGTAGATCCTCGTTTCATTGCCATCAGTGAAAAAGAACTGAATGAAATAATTTTTGAAGTCTCCGTGTTAACCAAACCCTCTCTAATTAAATTAGAAAATACTGATCTGTCTCTAAGCAAGATAGTTATTGGAACGGATGGGCTTATACTAGAAAGTAAGTACGGTTCTGGTTTGTTTCTACCTCAAGTTCCTGTTGAACAGAAATGGAATATTAGGGAATATCTTACAAATTTATGCTACAAGGCAGGTGCGCCATCTGACGCTTGGTTACTACCTGAATCAAAACTATATACATTTTGCTCATTAATATTTAGAGAAAAATTACCCAATAGAGAAATTTATGCTGAAAATGCCTAAGCTAAGTTGACAAATATTTATATTATCTTTCTAAAATTCAACTTCATTTCTAATGGGCATTTACAATCTAAATTGTATTTAACTCAACCATGAAACTATTTAATATATAACAAAGCGCCAACAATGAAAATTATGGCAAGGGCATATTTAGCTCCATATGGTGTGGGACTAGGTCATGCCAGTAGACTACTCTCTATTTCCGAACATCTTAAGGAAGATAACATAACGATAAAATTTTCTTCATATGGTGAGGCAGTACCTTATATTAATAATCACGGATATGAGTGTGTCGAAGTACCGCCTATAGAATTTGCTTGGAGTAATGCGGGATTTTCCATAAAAAATAGTATTGCAAATATACCGCTATGGCTTACGAATTTTGCAAGGCAAATTTCCCAAGAAACAAAAAACATTTCATCATTCAATCCTAACATTGTTGTTTCAGATTCAAGGCTATCTCCATTATTGACATCAAAAATTTTAGATATACCTTCAATAGTTATTCTTAATCAGATAAAGCTGTTACTATCACCTAGAATCAGAGAATTCAAGCTTGCAAGGGTTTTCGAAAAATTAAATGGCGAATTTTTTGGAAATGTGTGGTGTATAGCAGAAAAATTGCTAATTCCGGATCTTCCGCCACCTTACACAATAGCAGAACATAATATTTGGAATTTGGAATCTGTAAAAAAGAAAATGCACTATATTGGCTTTACAACATCAAAGTGGCACGGGGACAATCGCGCTATAAATAAAGTTATGTACTCTTTAAATCTAGACAAGAACAGACCAATAGTATTTATGCATATCAGCGGTCCCCACGAAACCCGTCTCAATTTGATTTCAACAATCATAGAGGGATCAAAGTACTTTAGAAAGGACATACAATACATTATATCTGAAGGTAAAGCAAATGGAAATACGATACCAAGAAGAATTTCGTCTGCAGGTTGGTATTATGAATGGTGTCCGGTACGGGATGAAATCTTTGCCCTGAGTGATTTAATTGTGATTAGGGCGGGTCATGCAGCAATATCACAAGCAATAGAGTATGGAAAACCCATGGTTACAATACCAATTCAAAATCATGGAGAACAGCTTGGAAATTCAGAGAAAGTTGAAAGAATTAAAATTGGAATAAGACTTGGACCCTCAAATACTAACGGTTATCATATTGCAGAAGCAATTCATAAGATATTAGATGATCAATCCTATCTGAAGAACGTTCAGAAAATAAAGAAGGTTTCTGATGGTCTTGATGGTATTAATAACGCACTCAATATAATTAGATCATTCATCTAGCTATTTAGTATGGAAAGTCCTGATTCTAAAAAATTACATACGTTACCATTAGATCCCTAGAAGATAAATTAGATAATTGTACTGGCTACATGTCCTAATTTAAATACATCACATGATTTTGGACGAAAGTTCTTTTATTGCCGATACAATATTGTTTTTATCATAGGCGTTTGGGCATTGGTCCAGATAAGAAGTGAGATCCGATATCGCACCCTTATTGTCATCTAACTTCAGTCTAACAATTCCTCTGTTCTTATAGATAGGACCAAATCTATTTGGATTAATAGAAATTGCCAATGAATAATATTTTTCAGCAAGAAGATATTTTTCTTTTCTAAGATAATAATTTCCAATGCCGCGATAAGCCAAGTAAAATTTTGGATTTAATTTGAGAGATGCTTCAAAATAGTCTTTTGCCTCATCAGATTTTATTTCATTGTAAATAGACCCTAGCATATCTAATGCAAGTTCATTACTCTTGTTTATGTCAATAGCCTTCCTTAATTTTTCAATTGCTTCAGTTATCCTGCCAATGTAAAGTAATCTCTCAGCTTCGAAGCACATCTTGTATGTAGGACCTTTATTAGAATTGTCTTCGTCATTGATGTTCTTCATATCATTAGGGATAATTGTGATAGCCAACGATCCATCTTGTTCCCAAAGCTCTAAGAATTTTTTTTCCGGTATGGAACCCACAGTATCTGGTTTTGGAACATAAGTAATTATTCTGTGCTCTTTAGGATCATATCCAGTGACCACAGTTGCATGTTGAACAGTCTCCATTAAGCCTGGCATTATAACTATGGAAGGAATACCCTGATCTATTTTTTTCTTTAGGACTTGCAGATTGCTCTTAAATATTTTCACTAAAAATCCACGAGTCTCTGCAATTTCAATCCCCTCGATAAAGATGGGACCTTTGATATCCTTATATTTTCTTGATCTTTCTTCTGCTTCTCTATCAAGATTATATTCACCCCAATAGCTCAAAATTACATTAATTGCTAATGGAAGACAGACATGATCTTTTATGTTATCCAGTAATGGAAGAATAAGCGTATGGTCACTATCTAGTTTCAATAGTTAGGATAATACCGAGGGAAAATAAAATTCTTGTTACAAATTTACAAAATTACGAATCAGATCCATACCACATTCTCCACTTTTTTCAGGATGAAACTGTGTACCAAAGATTTCTTTTGAGGTGTGACAAAATATTTCATGTTTTGATGAAGCAGAACTTGCGATACATACAAAATTTTCTGGCAAATGTGAGATAACATATGAATGGCTTTCATAAACATTACAATATCCTTCTTCTAATAACATGATAGGTTTTTCAATGTTAATTCTGTACAACCCCTGGACGTAATCAGTCTTTTGTATTGAACCACCAAACGTAAGAGCAATTATTTCTGCTCCGTAGCATATGCCCAATAGCGGAGTTTCATTATTAAAACAAGTTCTAATAATTTTTGAATTGACGGCATTGATTTGTTTTTTATTCTTTTGACGTCCTGACAGTATTACTTTCTCGTAGTTCGAAAGTAGGATTTCATCGTCATATTTCTTGATAATATGATTATGTCCTATTTTATCCAAACACAATGTAATATCCTTGACATAAGGAGATCCGTTGTCAACAATAAGTACACTCAAATTCTAACTTGTTAACAAACGTATGCCTATAATAATAATTATACTTTGTCATATTATCAATTATTTTGCATAACAAAAATTTCTGGGCGCATTTAATACAAACTGACGAATCTCGCCATTTTTATTTGTCGTTTTATATTGTCATTGGTTTTTAGAAATTGTAGCCAATCCCTTACATACCAGATATACCGCGACATAAGAGGGAACCTTTTCTAAAACGTTATCCAATTTAAAATTATTATTTTTTAGGTTAATTTTCAGTTTGGTCTTTAAGTTAATGTAAACTTCAGAGTCATCCAACATGCATGCGTCGTTATTGGGATTGAATGATTCTAAATCATCGCATTTCGTTTTAGTCAAACCACTTTTCCCGTTAATACTGCCGGGTAATCTAAAAACTCTATGAATGTCATTAGTAACTTGACTATCAATATGAACTCCAAATTTTTTAGTAATTCTATTAATTTCATTTCTAAATCCATCATACCCCCCACTTGCTTCGACTAAATGTTTCAGTTTTAATTCTGATTTTTGATTTATACCCAGGCTTGACGCGATTTTTTTTCGCCATCCATTCATTATACCACTCTTAGGTAACTTTATCATAAACCCATTGCGATATTTTCGGACGCCTATACTTTCACACATAAAACCATTTCCGATGATATAGTCTGTAACATTAAGCCTTGAATTAGAATCCAAGTTTCTCATACAAGGATCGTTTACATGGAAGTGAAATCCTGCATTTCCAGAAAAGAATATCTCTATAAACTTTTCCTCTATTCCGAGGTCAGAACGCAAGAATTCAAGTAACTTTGCTGCTTCCTTTTTTATTGCGGTAAAACACCTTTTGCACGGTATTGAAATATCATAGGTTTTCCCCTTATTGCAATTAATACATAGTTTTTGTTCTGAATTTACAAACCCACACAAATTACAAATGTAGTACGTGTGATCATGAAAACATGGAATATTGAGGTCTTTGATGTCAATATCGAATATGAGGTCAGCACCTTCCCACTGTTTTTCATTGATAGGATTTGAGGGGAACCCATAGTATGCATTTGAATAATATACATCCAGTGGAACATTTCGCACTAATTCTGCTACAAGTTCGCCAATATTTTTAAAAGAAAGATGTCTGACCACGAGAGAATCAAATTTTCTGTATCCAAACTCTCTTTTTTCTATTGAATAGAGATAAGGGAAATATTTGTTCTCAAAATAGTATTTCCTAAATATGTCCTTAAGAAATTTAATATTTTCATTTGTATATTCGATTTGATTCAATTATGTTAATTTCCTTCTTCCAAATTGAATCGGATTTATTAGACTTTCGCATTCCTTAACGGCAAAGCAAAGATCTTCACTCCTTAATCTGTCACAAGACGGTACTGAATACTTTATGTGACTGCCTTTCTTTCCTGCAAGATGCTCTACTTGATATCTGGTTATTTTCTCATTATAGTCAGGTGAATTCTTGAATATTTCGATAACTTCTTCCTCGGTTTTACCAATGGCCAGCATATAAGTTGCCAGCATAAATCTAGCAGAGTGAGGAAGATTTTCACCTTTGTTTATTATCTCCATAGCATGTTTTATACACGGAGGATACTCCAATATCTTGAATTGATTTCGGTAAACATAGCGCCCTGAATATTTTTTTCTTAATTCATCTGCTTTTGATTTTATTATAATTGGCACCTCATAGATTTTCATATTTTTTATTCGAGTGTAAATTAGATTGCTTAATTCATTTCGAATTAATCTTACTGCTTCATCAGTATCAAGATACACATATCCATCTTTTACTGACCTGTTAATCAATTTCCATTCCTGTTCATACATCTTGGATGCCCTAAGAAGATAGTCAGGAACGCTCAGTTTGCAGATACTTGATGTAGAATCGACATCTATATTGATGTCAAATAAGTCCTGAAAGATCTTTTGAACAAGCAATTTCTTTTTTTGTGAAGATCTCTCAATGCTCAAATCTGTAGACAGGAATCTTTCTACTCTCATAGCTTCAAATAGGGAGCATTTCTTTGATACTTCTTCCAACCCAATAGATTTTATGAGTAATAGTGAAACCAAGAATGTCATAATCTCGATTTCGTATTCATCCAAATTTGAATAAATTTTTCCCTTAAGTTCATTCTCCAATTTTTCCACGGCCCTATTAATTATGTGGATCATTTCAGGACGATCAAACTCTGCAAAATCAAACTTTGATTCCTGAATATAAGCTGAAGCCTCTTGTAAGAAAGGGTACTTTGCCAACTCAGACGATCCCAATTTTATAGACAATTCGAATTTGAATTACTAATACAAATTACTGTAATAAAAATAAATACAAATCTTTAATATCCTGGTAAAAAACATACAACCAATTGAATTTTAGAGTTGGATTTCACGTTTCCATAGCGGGAGGAATACAAAATTCGGTTTCAAATGCAGTGAATATCGGATGCACGGCATTTCAGATTTTTACAAGAAGTCCAAGGGGATGGGCAGAAAGGAAACTTATAGATAATGAAATTGAATCTTTTAGAGACAACTTAAAAAAAAGCGGGATTCAGAAAAATTCTGTTACGGTTCACATGCCTTACTTACCTAACCTCTCAGGCCCAGATAATGAGATATACGAAAAATCAAAGATCTCATTCAAAAATGAATTAATAAGATGTTCCCGATTAGGTATTGAATATCTTGTCATACATCTCGGAAGCCACCGAGGACAAGGAAAGAATAATGGTACAAAGCAATTGTCAAAAAGTTGTGAAGAGGCAATCGATAATTACAAATCCGAGTTTAAGAGGAAACTGAATGTTACCATTTTATTAGAAAATAGTGCAGGTCAAAAAGATAGCATAGGAAGTACCCTTGAAGATTTAAGAGAAATTCTTGACAACCTATCTAGCAAGACTTATGGTGTATGTTTGGATACCTGTCATGCATTCACTTCAGGCTATGACTTGAAGACTGCAAACGCATGTAACAAATTTATTGAAAGATTTGATGATATCGTTGGTCTCAATGTTCTTAAATTTATTCATTTGAATGATTCTAAGGGCGATATTGGTTCACATCTGGATCGTCATGAGCATATTGGTCTTGGAAAGATTGGTATTGAAGGGTTAAAGACAGTACTTAATATAAATTCATTAAAAGATTTACCTGTAATCATGGAAACGCCCATTGATTCAATTCGTGATAATTCTAAAAATCTTGAGGTAGTACTTAATCTCAGAAACTAGTACAACTGACCTGCAAGAAATTTCATTTGAAAGTTTTCAGATATTTTTTAGAAATAAGAATAAATGCATGGCGGGTGACAGATTCTAAGAGAAATAAAGAAAAATGAATACTTATGACACTGTAATGAAACTCGCTCTTGAAAGAGGCTTTTACTTTCCGAGTTGTGAAATATACTCTGACGCCCATGCAGGATTCTGGGAATATGGACCTACAGGCACCAGTATAAAAAACAAGTTCATTGAACTCTGGAGAAGAGAATTACTGAGACGCGATGACATGATAGAAATTGATGGTTCACAGATAATGAGCAAGAATGTGTTTGTTGCTTCGGGTCATCTTGAAAATTTTACAGACCCGATAATAAAGTGCAAAGATTGTGGTGCTACTTTTCGAGCAGATAGATATATCACTGAAAAGACCGGCAAGGATATTCCAGAATTGCTTCCTGGGAGTGAAATCGATAAAATAATAGAAGAGTATAATTTGAAATGCCCCAGTTGTGAAGGAACTTTCGCTGATTCTGACAGATTCAGTATGATGTTTAAAGTTGAAATCGGTCCTTCCAAAGAAGAGGCATTTCTCAGACCAGAAACGTGTCAGACAATTTTTGTTGATTTCCCCAGAATTTTTAAGACAATGAGAGGAAGACTTCCGTTAGCAGTTGCGCAGGTTGGTAAAAGTTTTAGAAATGAAATTGCCCCACGACAGAGTCTGTTGAGGCTGAGGGAATTCTATCAGGCAGAAATTGAGGTATTTTGCAATCCGGACAGATTAAATGATTTATCAAAATTTGAACAGGTTAAGGATACATCGCTTAATTTGTTCATGAAGAATTCACACCAGACAATAAAGGCTGAAGACGCAGTACGAGAAGGTCATTTGCCAAACAAACTCGTAGCTTATTACATGTCTCTTCTGACTCTGTTTTACAGTAAGACAGGCATAATTATGGAACGTACTAGATTTAGGGAGTTATCAGATGACGAAAAAGCATTTTACGCATCTACGGCCTTTGATTTCGAAGTTGAAACAAGTATTGGATGGCTAGAATTAGTTGCATGCAATTATAGATCAGATTACGATTTAAAAAGACACAGTGCCATAAGTAAACAAAATCTTTATGTTATCGACCCATCAGATAATTCAAAGGTTCTACCACATCTGTTTGAATTGTCAATGGGAATAGATAGAAGTATCTACTCAATAATGGAACATTCTTATTTTGAAGACATAGAAGCGAAGAGAATTGTATTAAGACTTGTTCCCCAATTAGCCCCAGTGCTTCTTGGAGTTTTTCCACTTGTGACAAAAGATGGTCTACGTGAAAAAGCTCAGGACATTTATTCAAAATTAAAATTGGATTATTCTACTTTTTATGATGAGTCAGGCTCCATAGGTAGGCGATATAGAAGACTTGAAGAAATAGGAGCACCATTTGCCTTGACTGTTGATAATCAAACTATGAAGGATGATACGGTTACAATAAGATACAGAGACACAATGTTACAAGAAAGAGTAAAAGTTTTAGAAATTTCTAGTTTTCTTGATGCAATTATGAAACTAAAGTAATTAAGGTGCATTCGTCCAGAATACTTGGAATATATCAAATTGTATTATTTTATAGCCTACAGATACGTATGCAATTATATTTTGTTCTCGAGCAGAAGGCTTTTAGGACGAAATGATAATAACAATTTACCAAACTAATGATTTTGAAGAATGTCTCAGATACTAAGCTTGTATTAGCGATCATTAGTCTAGTCGTTATCTCGGGCACAACAATAATCACAACGCAAGTGCTGGGGATAAAATTTGCAACTACAATGTCAGGTGATCAAGTAACTCCTCCAACGAATACAAGTGTAAATGGTACTGCCTCCTTTAGAACCACAACTTATGATACTGTGATAAAGTACAAGATAAAGATAGCAGGATCATCTGATGTAACGGGTGCTGACATTCACATGGGAAAAAAGGGTGAAAATGGCGAGGCGATAGTTGATCTTTTAAAAGACAGCAAAAAGAATGGAATAAAGATGGAAACATCAATTAGGGGGAATTTTACTAGCTCGGATCTAAAGGGACCTCTAAAAGGCAAGATGATAGCAGAATTAATTTCTGCAATGAGCAATGGAAGTACTTATGTGAGTATCGATACACCTTATCATGACAATGGTGAGATCAGAGGGCAAATAGACCTACTTCGGAATGTTAATTCAGCCAAACTAAAGTGAAATTTTGTGGATAATAACTACAGATTTCTGGATTCATCAATCTGGATCTTATCATTATTCCAGACAAAATTTGTCTTCAATATAATGGCATTGACCTGCACTACATTGATATATGATTGAATCCAAAAACTCGTAGATCAATCAATGGGAAAACAAGATCCAAATCCTCTCCCTTATGGAGCATTACCTTATTTTCAGATACATTATTTAATTGAACCAGTCAAGGTATCTAATCCTTCAACGTATATGGCTAAGTGCAGAGCAAAAACCCAAGGACATTTTGGTAATAAAAGACTTATTGACATACAATGGATCGGAGGCAGGTTGGCTCAAACTTTGGCATCAGATAAAGAGCTTACTGAAATGTTAAAGCCGTTTATGATTGAGGAAGGTGAGATTAGCATTGACCCGCAAAAAGATAGAGTCAGGGTCTACACTAAATGGAAAAGAGAAGATAAACTAGAGTTCGATCCTCAATTCTTTCATGTAGTTGAAAGAATTGCAAAAACGATAAAAAAATTAGAATCATAAGGTCTAGCATTGCTCTATGAGCCTCAATTTAATTTTTGTCATGTTTAGTTTCCATATAGCAAAACTGTATTTGTTCCAAGAACGTTATAATTATTTTTTATTGAGTTCAAATTCAATATGTACATATTAAGGAACGGTAAATGTACCTTATGATGCATAACTCTTCCAGTCTACGCCAGGATGTGGAGGTAGTAAAAAAAATAAGGAATGGAGAGCTCAGGATTGCGATTTATGGTCTAGGTCACGTAGGAGCCCCTCTTGCTGCTGTCTGGCTGAGGGCCGGTGCCTATGTGATAGGTGTGGATAAGTCCAGGAAGGTTTTATCTGAAGCAAAAAATGGAAAGACTACGATCCCTGAACCAAACGTAAGTGAAGCCTATAACGAAGGTATCCGGTCTGGACGATTCAAATTATATGATGATCCAATAAAAGCGTCAAGAGACTCTTATTTTAAGATGATCTGTGTTCCTGTATTGTCACAAGCCCAAGAACTTTCCGCCGATCTTACAGCAGTGTCTGAAGTTGCCACGCTGATAGGAAAGGGACTGAAAAAGAATGATGTAGTATCTCTCAATCCAAGTGTTCCTCCAGGAACTACTGAAGATATTGTAATTCCTATCATTGAGAAAGAAAGTGGCCTGAGTGTAAAAGATGATTTTTGTATGATATATAATCCTGAAAGAATTTATGAAGGTCGTGCTATTAAAGATATAGAGGAAAACTATCCAGCCATACTATCAACTGTCGGACCGAACAGCTCGCAACTTGCATTTACCCTTTATTCACTCATTTTTAAGAAAGGTGTGTTACTATTAGATAGTATTAGCACAGCTGAGGCGGAAAAATTGTTTGAGGGTGTATATAGAGATGTGAATATAGCCCTAGCTAACGAAATGGCAAAATTTTGTGAAGCTGCAGGAATTGATTTCTGGCAAGCAAGGGATGCCGCAAATTCTCAGCCATTTTGTCATATACATAAGCCTGGAATTGGAGTTGGAGGCGCTTGTATACCTGTCTATCCACAGTTTATACTAGATGTTGCTAAAAAAATGAATGTCCTTTGTGAAGTAACAAACATAAGTAGAGCTATAAATGATGGCATGCCATCATATTGTGTAAGACAAGCCATAAAACTACTAGATTTTGCAGATCTTGCTAAATCTACAATAACTATATTGGGACTAGCGTTCAGAGGGGATGTGTCAGATACGCGTTTTTCTCCTACTTATTCAATAATAAAAGAGTTACAAAGGTTTGGAGTTAAGGAAATTAGAGTCCACGATCCACTTGTCAGTAGTGATCCAAATTTATCTAATCAAGGTAACGTTGTTTTAACGTCGGATCTAAAGAAAGCAGTAAGAGATACCAATTTGATAATTTTGGCAACAGATCATCAAGAATATAAAAAACTTGATAAGACATTTTTTCAAAATATTCCGGTATATGATGGTCGCGGTATATTAGATAAAAATTTAGGAAAAGAGATTAAACTCCTTACAATAGGACAAGGAAAAAATAATTTGTAATAACTTTTGAAAAGCATAAATTATATGTATATTAAATGTTCTTAGAATGAGATAGTTTCGATTGTAAAGCCTAAATCCTCTAAGGTTTTTATACATCCATCCTTATCTCCTTTCAAAGTCGATGCAGAACTTTATCCACTTATTAGGAAATCTGGTGTCATAGAAATGAAGATGCATGTATGACCCAATACAATTATATATCAAGACTCCATCATGCTTACCACCATCAATTCCGCTTCCACGTTTTAATTTATACACATACCTTGAGTCTTGTGGAATATTTTCTATCTTTGAGTAATGAAACTCATGTCCTCGTATGTTTTGAATATTACCAAAAAGATTGGAAGTCATATCAGCCTGAGTATAATTCAGTGTCAATCTACCTGTCATTATTGTGTTGGCATCTATTACTCCTACCATTTTAAATGGCTTTTTAAAATCTCTGTATCCTGCTATTGATTTGGTCAGGTACATTAATCCACCACATTCTCCGTAAATTGGCATTCCCTGTTCAACCGCTGTTTTTATTGATCTTCTCATAGATTGGTTTGAATGTAGTTTGTCTGCCATGACTTCAGGAAACCCTCCACCCAACATTAATCCTGACACATCATTAGGAATATGGTTATCATTTAAGGGACTAAAAAAAGTTATCTCAGCTCCTAGATTTCTTAAGCTATTTAGGTTCTCATTATAGTAAAAGTTGAAGGAATTGTCAAGTGCCACGCCTATTTTAAGTTTTGAAATACTAGGTTCAGATTTCTTTACAATTTCTGTGTATTTTGATTTTTTTAATTTAAATAATGAAACAATCTTATCATAATAGATCTCTTCTGATACCTTTTTAGCTACTTTCATTATTTTGGATTTTTTCATATAGTCTAACTCGTCTGTTGGAATTAATCCAAGATGACGTTCATCCATCCTTAATTCGTTGTCTCTCTGTACGATACCCAATATAGGAACTTTAATTTTGCTTTTGCAAGCTTCAGTTATATATCTTGCGTGTTTTGGTCCTGAAACATTGTTAAGAATTATTCCTGATATTTTCAATCTCCTGTCAAAATGCAGATAACCAAACGCCATAGCTGCAATTGAGCGAGCCGCCTTTGCTGCATCTATTACCAAGATGACTGGAGTGTTTAGAATTTTAGCAACATATGCAGTACTGGCAAAATCGCTCTTTCCAGATAATCCATCAAATAAGCCCATGACTCCTTCAATTATCGCTACATCGACATCAATTGTGGCAATTTGAAGAGTTGAAATAATCCCGTTGTTTCCCATCATCCATGCATCTAAAGTACGTGATTCTCTGCCTGTGATTATCTTGTGATAAGTTGGGTCTATGAAATCTGGTCCTATCTTAAATGATTGAACTGAAAATCCTTTTTTGTATTTTAACGCATACATTATAGCAAGCGAAATAGTTGTTTTACCAACACTACTAGTTGTACCTGCAATGATAAGGGTTGGTGGTTTCGTCATTACTTGATCGATTAATTAACTAAAATTTAGCTGATATTTATCATATCGTTTAGTTGCTTGAATAATTGATTAATTTATAGAATTCAAATCTTTTAAGAAATATCCTAATCACGAATATGTCTTATAAAATAAAAGTGATGTATTTCTGATTTAAGGCATTTGACATTGCCTGTGATTTTTTAACGTTGAACTTTCCTACTACAAAGACAGGTTCTTCAAGTCCCCAACTCCACTTCTTCTTGGGTTTTTACCCTAATATATTGAGGATTGGGGTGGTCGGTACTATCCATATAACCTCCTTGACGAGTTATTATGTCAGCAATACCGTAGATTCTTATTCCTCTGGGGTCCCATGGATCGATACTCTTCAAGTCATCAACCACAATTGCAACCTTGTCATTTTTCAAAACATTTCTAAATTTCGTAGATTTGAGAAGGTTCATTCCGCCTACATAAAGATATTCGCCATCAAAATCAAATCCAACAGGCACAACGTCAGGTTGCACGGATCCTTGTTCTTGTGTTGAGTCTGCAGCTGTAGCTATTCTTGCAAGACGCTGGAACTTGAGATATTCTATTTCCTTTTGGGTAAATATCGATTTTGCCATTTAGATATTGACAAGTAAGCATTAACGAAAGATAAAGTTAACTTTGTAATTAGTTGATAAAACTGCTTTTATCGTAGATTACCAAGGGTTGCATGTGTCAGTGGATCGGCAAGAGAACCAGACTAGAGATCCTAACTCTTCCTATTTGGTGGATCACTAACTCCAGGTCAAGAGAAGAAGCCATTTCAAGGCTTTATGATGATTTAGTTTTTAATGTAATGTTTCTCCGTTGACGTATATCGAGAAATAGTAAAAAACTACCTGGCTGAACTACACATTAGCGACGGTAACAATGAAGCCCTTATTAGTAATCTTCAATCCGCGTAGTATCCCAGAGTTTTACAAGGCCATCGAAAAGATAAACGGGATCTCTAAACTATGGATTAAATATTTTCCACAAGACGAAGCATACAACAAAGCAAGACAGTTCTTTCTGCAAAGCGACTATACTCATTTTATGATCCTGCCCGACGATCTTATTGTGACTCAAGCAGATGTTGATGCAATAGTAAATTATGACGAGTCGTATGATTCCATATCTGGCTGGTGCAATAACACCGGCCGTGATGATACCAATATTGATACTAACATCTCGGCTTTCCTGCCTCCAGATCCGCCCCGCACTGCAACATATGAAGGCTACCGTTGGTTTAAGATAGCACGGCTTGAATCGTTGCTATCGAAAGTAGAAAATTCCGATGCCATAATTCCTGTATTACATCAAGGGTTTGCTTTGTCGCGTCTGTCAAGAAGACTCATCGAGCAAGTGCCATTCAGGACGGATGCGGGTTGCTGTGTTGATTCTTGTCTTTCGTTAGATTTAATAAAGTTTAGAGTTGGGTTTACTCAATACGTTGATATTCGTATCAGAATGAAACATCTCAAGATTCCTCGTAGTGAATTATTGGTAGGAAAAGAAAAAGCTATAATGTTGTTTGAAAATTAGTTAGCCAATGAGAGATGTTGATTGGAAGGACGCTGTAGACTTTGGACATCTGATTTTCTTTTCTAACAGTGATCTCATCTTTAGTCTCCCTATGATTTTATTCTCTTCTAAACAACTATAAGAACCGAGTACTTAGCGGGCCCGTCGGGATACGGTTGAATATTCAATCGGAACTAAGATCAAATTAAACTTAATGGTTTTGTATTCCCAAGTGATAGCAAGGGGATTAGGACAAATTTTCCCCTTAAGAGGATTCCATTAATCCAATTGCTGAAATTCTATATGGTAACCCAAGACTAATGGTTTGTGGATCACACTTGAAATGGTAATGCGTTTTTCAGGAAGTTAGCGAAAAGGACATTAGTAAGTTTGTCAAAGCTGTTTAGTGTAACGAGATAGTTTGTAGTATGAGTAAGCGGAAGCAGAAAAAAAGTAAAAACTTGGGAGACATTTTTGATAAACACGTAAAATACGAATTCATTGATCATGACGTAAAGGCAACTATGAAGACCATGGTAAATGAACCTATTGTACATAACGTACCGGTATTGACAGGAGGGGTTGGTTTTGATAATGTGTTTAATTTTTACAAAGATCAGTTTGTTGGCAAGATGCCCGATGATACAAAGATTACTCGCATTTCAAGAACTGTTGGTAAGGATCAGGTTGTAGACGAGCTCATTTTAAGTTTCACTCACGATATAGAAATAAAATCTATGTTGCCAGGAATTCCTCCGACTGGTAGGTACGTTGAGCTTCCACATGTTGTAGTTATGAAATTTGAAGGAAATAAGATATTACATGAACACATCTATTGGGATCAAGCATCACTATTAGTACAAATTGGACTCATAGTTCCTAAAAGTTTACCTATTACTGGTATAGAACAGGCCAGAAACCTCTTGAAATTATCAAAACCAAACAGGAAAAAGTTCAAATAAACGCTTGGTCTGGAGGTTTATGAATCAAATTTAACGCGATTTTTAGATTCACAAATTAGATACCATTTATGACTAACAAATATGCATACTAATCGTCTCTAAATTGCCAGCTCTGCATCCGTCGGGATACGACTGATTATTCAGTCGGAACTAAATTAGGAATTCTAAAACTAGAATTTTATTGGATCTAGGTAAGAGAAAACGTTATTTTATGAGCCCGTCGGGATGCGTATTGTTAACAATGCGGATCCAAACCTGAAGACATATTATTGAATATATTAGGGGAACTATTTCGGTGACGAAAAATTAACATCGGCGATACTAACTATAGTACCCAAATTTCATGATCCATCGGGACTCACATTGATAACAATTCGGATCCAACCAGTAGGATACGGTTGAAGATTCAGCAGCTGATTGAATTTCTAAATTTTAAATAATACGACAACATTTTGTGTACATTTATGACCGAATATGATGATAATACACTTTTTGACTTTGTTAATTTTTATGTTAAAGGTGAAAATAGACAGCTAAATCCTTCGATAGCTTTATGGCTATAAAGGAAGTATCCAGAGAAAAAACGCACAACGTATGCTGTAAATAGGCTGTTTGAGTGTTATTAATTATGTGCATTCTGGCAAAAAAGCAAACAAGAGACTTTTATAAATATAATTGCAATAATGACCCTTTAGAAGAGATTTATGATAAAACAACGAGTAATGAATATCATCCTGTGAATGTATTTGAAATCGCAAAGGAAGTATCACTTGAACATTGCTACTCAAAATTAGATCTTACCCAAGAGTGAAATTCTAATGGCCATATTAAAAGAATTAAAAAAATGGTATCCAATCTTTTTTGGGGTATTAGTTCTTGTATTGACAATTTCAAATAGTATTGAATTGGTAACTCTAGCGATTTTGGCTGCTCTTATTTGTGGATTCAGCTTCATTCTAACGGCTGCCCATGTTAAACCTGCCTTAGACTCCGAAAGAGCAGAACTATATAGAACCAGACATACGAGTGAAGCACAAAGGAGAGCAAACAAGATAGCAGCTCTAAACAATGAAACAGAAATACTGAAAGAATTACATCCAGAAAGAGCAGATACCCTGAAGAGACAAAAAGAAAAAATAGTTAGGGATAAGAAGATAAATGATTTAAATGAGGATATCAAACATTTGAGCAGATTAGGTCCGGGACCCCAATACATAGCTGAATTGAAGAGCAATAAAGAAAAACTGGAGGCAGAAAGTCTACTTGAAGACAAAGACGAAGAGTCGCCAGCTATTATTTTGGGATCAAGTGGTATTTATGGGATTGTAAATGGTTTAGGGATAACTGATGCACTTATCAATTATTCTAAGTGTTTGACCAAATCATCTGAGTGTTTGTTAAAATCGACTCACTTATTGAATGTTCCACAAGGTTTCTTTGGGACATTGTCATTAGATCTTCCCTACACTTTTAGGTTAGTTGCATTCCTAGTTACCATAGTTCCTTTCATTCATGGCGCTATTCTTACGTTTTCAAATAAATGGTATTACGATAAGGTGGAAAGAGAATCTCATTTTGGATTGGCTTTTATATTTTTCACTGTAGTATTTTTCCATACGACTCTTTTCCTATTTGTAGCTTTAAACATAGCAGACTTTCCCCTCTTTGTTATAATTCTTTGGATTCTTATGATGGTGAATACGCCATGGATCTTTATTCAGACATTACTTACAAAACATTACCTAAAGAGAAACGATATTTTCTTAAACGAATGGATAATCCTTAATTTTAATACATTTGCATTTCTTCTCATATTTGTCACTGCATCTCATGGTGTAATTACAGGATTAAATATTGGTAACTTTACTTTAGTAAATTTTGTTATATTGCTAGTGCTTTTTTCGAGATCTGTCAATGACTATGTTGTAGGATGGAATGATCTCTATAACAAGAATACATAGAATTACTCATTGCTTTATATGAATTTAATTATTGTGATTCATTCGAAACTACCTCATGTCTTGAAAGCAATATGATAGTTGAAAAGAAATAGTAATTATCTCTTTACAACCACACATATTTTTTGTTCCTTCCTTTTGGATTGATGAATTATATTGGAATGGGCAAAGCCAGATTATCATGGTCGTCATTTTTGCTCACCAATTTTCTTTACCAAATCGTAAGAATACTTAGCTTTAATGTTTTCTTCTACTTTGTATCAAAATTAGTTTAGGCGAGCTCGTCGGGAGTCGTATTGTTAACAATTCGGATCCAATTCATATGATCTATGCTCCGATCAATTATTGTGCTGCCTGTACGATCCTATTAAGAGCCTAATCTGATCCTCTTTAATACTTCCTATAAATGATTAGTCCAGTTTCATTCTTTGATATAGCTTCTTAAAATGATGATAGGAATTAGAATATCTTTCGTCAGCAAGCATATTCTGAACGAAGGTATCTTGATAATATTGGATCAATGTGGGTTTCATATATGCTATCATTCT
>WNGA01001382.1_pt1 | contig 37319 bp, 26 predicted proteins | sample 5400061 | NCBI WGS metagenome assembly WNGA01 (sample SAMN13153366, study PRJNA577476) | soil metagenome | isolation source: 100 cm soil or saprolite under grassland replicate 2 | place: USA:California | collected 2016-06-15
GATGGCGATCGAGGATGTCGAGTTCCACCTCGGCCCGATCCGGGCGGAGGACGGCAAGGAATACGAGAGCGTGAGCCCGCTGTTCGACGAGATGATCTCACACCGCCTTGGACTGGTCCCGATCCCGACGGACCTCGGGCTGTACAACCGCCGGGAGGATTGCCCGACGTGCCACGGCGAAGGCTGCCCGAACTGCACGATCATCTACTCCCTCAACAAGCGCGGGCCCGGACTCGTGACATCCGCGGACCTCGAGCCGATCGGGGACACGAAGCTCCGGCCGAAGGACGCGAACATCCCGATCGTCAAGCTCGGGGACGGCCAGGCGATGCTAATCTACGCGACCGCGGTCCTGGGCACGGGCAAGGACCACGCGAAATGGCAGGCGACCCACGGAGTCGGGTACCGCTACTATCCGCTCCTGAAGGCGGGGACCAAGGCCCTCGACGCCCTCGATCCGGAAGTCCCGTTCTGCGAGAGCCACATGCAGTCGACCGCGACCGAGGAGGAAGAGACGGTCGAGCTGGCGGCGGACTGCAAGACGTGCGCCAAGTTCGCGGAGCAGTACAAGGTCGACTCCGTCAAGGTGGGCAACGACCCGACGCGCATCGTGCTGGAGTTCGAGACGGACGGGTCGCTCACGACGAAGGCCGTCCTGGTGGCGGGGCTCGACATCCTGTCGAAGCGATTCTCGGAACTCGCGACGCAAGCGGGCGGGCTCGCGTAGTCCGCAGGACCGCCTGCTTCGAGGCTTGGGTCTAACGGGCAAGCTTTAACTAGATTACTATCGTTCTAGTATCCGTATGGAACTCGGCGACCTCGAGTTAGCGGTGCTCCGTGCCGTCCGGAACCTAGGGCCGGCGACGTCGGGCGCAATCTACGACGAAGTGCGGAAGGCACGCGATGTCGCGTACACGAGCGTGACGACGACCCTCTACCGGCTCGTCGACAAGGACCTCATCGCGATTCGGAAGGAGAGCGAGAAGAAAATCTACTATCGGCTGAAAGAGGGCCGGGCGTACCGGAAGGCGATGGCCGCGATGATCGATCGCGTGCTGAACACCTTCGGCGGGGCGGCCGTCTCCTACCTTCTCGAGAATCCGTCCTCCCTTCCGGAGGATCAGCTCGCCTCGCTGAAGACGGAAGTCGAGAAGCGGCATTCCACGGAGAAGCGGGATGCCTAGCTTCTTCGAGATCATCGGCGAGGCCCTCCAGGCATACTGGCGTTCGCCGCTCTCGTTGTCCGTGCTCACGGTCTGTCTCGCCTCGATGGGCACCTTGCTGTACGTCTTCCTCACGAACAGCCGCAACGCGAAGCTGCGGGTGAGCCTCCTGACCGGACTGTACGCCCTGTCGATCTTCTTCTGGGCGTTCGTGGCCGGGAGCCTCGTGCTCTGCGTCTCGCAGGCCCGGATGGTCGCGTATGCGCGAAATGGGGTGCCTTGGGCGGTGCTCGGGGCCGTGGTCGGAGGAATTGCCGCTTCAGCGGTGGTCTCCTCCATCGTCTGGAAGTACGGAAACGCCGCAGTCCTCCGGAAGTTCTCTCCCCGCGATCTCCGCGAGGACGAGGCGTGGCTCTCGCACTTCGTGAAGGTGCTCAGCGAGTTCGAAGGCGTACCCCACGCCCAAGTCCGGATGGTCGAATCGGACCGAGCGCTCGCCATGGCGGTCGGCGGGCCCGATCCGACAATCCTCGTCTCCCGGGGCCTCCTGTCGCTGCTCGACCGGGAGGAAGTCGAGACGGTGGTCGCTCACGAGATGATGCACCTGAAGCACCACGACGCGGAGTTCAAAGTCTTCTCCCGCGTCCTGTCGCGGATCCTGTTCTTCGACCCGTTCAGCAAGTTCTTCGACCCGGCGGTCCACCGGGAACGCGAATACCTCGCCGACGAGATGGGCAGCCGGTCGACGGGGAAGCCCGCGTCCCTCGCCTCGGCCCTCCTGAAAATCGCGACCCGGGGACCCCCACCGAAACCCTCCTGGGGCCTCAGCATCCTCGGACCCGGGCGAGGCGTCTTCAGCCGCTATCCCCCGCTCGACGAGCGGGTGCGGCGTCTCCTTCTACTCTCCGATTTGTTGAACCCCTCGTAGACCCCTCGCCCGGCCAGGCAGGCGCACGAAGGATGGCAGGAACAACGGTCGAAAATCCGAGGGAATCTCTGCCTCGGCGGGCCTTGGCCATGGAAGGTCGGATCGAGACCCTCCTTCACTCCAATCTTCTGTTTGTCATCGTACTCGCCGCAATCAGCTCATTCGTCGTGGCCCTGCGCCTTGTCGTCGCTCTGACGTCTCCCGTCGTCGGTCCCGACTACGGCCACTACCTGATCGCCGCGAACTGGTACCTCGGCCAGGATCGCTCGGGGGAGGGGCCCTTCGATCCTCCGTTCGTACCTCTCCTCGTGATCGGCTTGACGCCCGTGCTCGGAACGATCGGTACTCTCCAAGTCCTGGGCGCGGTCGCGGCCGCGAGCATTCTCGCCCCCGCCGCCTTCCTGATGCAGCGATTCGTGCCCCGCTGGACCGCGATCCTCGCGGCGAGCGTCTTCGCCCTCTGGGAGGGATTCACGGATTTCATCACCTTCGGAGGGGTCACGAATCTATTCGGAATCGCGTTCAGCTTGGTGTTCTTCTACTATTTCTTCTCGGCCTTGGAGGAACCTACGCGGGGAATCATCCCTCGACGACTCGACGTGATCTCGGCGCTCCTTGCGTTCGCCGTGGTCAGCGTCCACCATCTCACGGCCTTTGTGACCGGGGCGACGGTCCTCGTGTGGGTCGGCTCGCGAATCGTCCAAGATCGACGGACGCGCCGAGCGGTCGCTTGGACTGCGCTTCGCGTGGGAGCGCTCGCGGTGGCAATGAGCGCAGTCTATCTGCCCTACTTGTTCGGCGTCACGAGCAACGACATCGCCGGCGGGCTCGGCCGACCGTTTCCGATCGCGAATGTCGGGACGCTGCTCGATCTCGCGTGGAGGTTCAACCCCCTCCTGTGGCTCGTGTTCCTCCTCATTGGGATCGCGGCGTTCGTTCGGTTTGACCGCGCCACGACCCTCCTGCCGTTCGCGCTTGCCCTCCTCATGACTCCAATGCTCCTGGTCCTTACGATTCTCGCATCCCATCCGGTCCGGGGGTTGTACTTCGAACAGTTCCCGATCGTCTTCGCTGCGGCCCTCTGGGGGCAACCCGGAACTTCCAGGTTCTTCCCGCGTAAGCTCCCGGGCATGGCTCCTCAAGCATTCCGCTCGATCTGCTTTGCGCTCCTCCTGATTTCCGTGCCGCTTCTTGCCATGGGCGCCCCGGACGTCCAGCGAGCGGGGATGGCGATCACGCACGATTTCATGACGCCCCAAACCCTCGAGGCGCTCGACTGGATCCGGCAAGAGACGGCTCCCGATGCGGTCTTTGCCGTCGACGGAGCCGTGGCGCCGGTGTTCAATGAATTGTGGCGAGGGACGGGCCTCGGTTGGTGGCTCGAGGGGTATGCCGACCGACGTGCGATCTACGTTGGCCATCCGCCACTGTTAATCTCGCAATCGAAGTGGGAAGACGCGCGAGACGCGAATCGATTGTTTTCCGGGGATACCATCTTCGAGGACGGAACTCTGAGGGTCGCCGACAGCTTTCCGTTCGACGACGGCGCTTCGCCCATGGTATATTCGTCCTTCCTGCAGGATTATCACGAACTTGGCGGGCTATCGGCGCCGCGCATCGTGGACTTTGAGAACTTGCCGGCGTACCCGCTGATTCTTGCGGCGAATCAGAGCGCTCGGAGTGAGCTAAATGGCCAAATCGGGCGAATCTCGGGCACCTATTCCGGTCGGGGCTTCAGCGGCAGCCGAACGCTGACGTACAATGGGAGCCAGCATGCCGTTGAGCTCGAGCTCGCGCTAACGGTAGGACCCGCATCCGGATGGGACGGAATCGAGGTGACGGTCCGACTCCCGCCCCGGACCGAATTCGACCTGAGCGCCCTCTGGACCGGCTTGGTCAGCTTCGACGTGGCGACATTTCCAGGGTCCCCGGATGAGCACGGTTCGATCCAGTTCTTCACCGCCAACTTGTCCATAGCGCAGACGACCAACGCCCCGGATGGAATCGGGCTCAGATGGGTCTTGACTGGCTCCTCCATTGTCTGGCGGGCGGATCTTTCCTTCGCCCGGCTGTCCTCGCCTCCTTGCGAGGGCTGTCCGCTTGCCATGCGCACGTCCTCGGAGATCCTTCGCGAAAGGTCGGTAGGCTTCCTGTTCGTTCCCGTCAGTTCCTCGCGGAATATCCGGCGCTTTGATCGGGAACCCGCCCGCTATTCTCCCATGTTCTCTAACGCAGTCGCAGCCATCTATAGGGTCGATGAGCCGAACCTGTGACCTTGTCCCCTCAGACCTGCTCCAAAAATGGTTCGAGTTGTTGGGAAAACGTTTATACTATCAAAGTAGTAACCCTCAGACTGAGGACCAATCTGCAGTCCAATTTGATTGACGGCCTTCCGCCGCTCGGCAGCAATGGGTTCGCCGAACGTGCAGTCCAGACACTCACCCTGATGCACGAGTGGGGCTATGCTCCCTCCCTTGACACGCTCGCGAGTGAGCTCCTGGGCGGTTCCGTTGATCCATCGCGGATCTTGACATTGGTCCGGGAATCCCCCGCCATCTCTATCATGGACGGCTTCGTTTGCTTGGACGGGAACGAACGACTGGTGGCTAAATCCAAGGAGAGGGTTGCGAGTCACCGACGCCAAAACGGAGAAGCACTCGCCGTGGCGAAGGCTTTCGCACGCGAACTGATTAGGTTCTGCCCTGTGGTGGAATGCGTCGGTCTCTCAGGATCGGCCGCTTCTGGAGGGTACGCAGACGGGGACGATGTTGACTTCGACCTCTTCGCCCGTGACGGCACGAAATATCTGGTGTACGGAGTCGCCCTCGCCTTGGGCCTGAAGGTAGCACTCTTGCGGTGGCATGCCCGAGGATTCCGGAAACTCATTTGTATCAATGTGATCTGGAATCGTTCCGAATCGATGCCGTTTGCCCGCCGGGACAGAGGGCTCGCGTTTGAGCTGCTTCATTGTCAGCCCCTAATCGGGGCGGATACGTTCCGAGAAGTGATCATGAGAAACGAATGGACTTTCAACTTTTTTCCGCAGGTCGGCCAAAGGGTTTTCTCCAGCGACAGCCGCCCTGAGCCCAACCTGTTCGGGCGACTCGTCTTGAGGATTTCCCGGCATCCCCGGCTTCTCCCGGTCGTCGACCTCATGAGCCGGGCAGCAACGAGATGCGTATACGAGCTAGCCCACTTGCTGAGGTCGCGGGACAAGCAGGCGGTGGAGCGTCTCGAGTTCCTGCGACGCGTGAAATATCCGTACGAGGTGTTCCAGGATTGAACGCCTGCGCCGGGCCGAAGCCGTTGATCGCTGAGCCGTGTGTCCCGCGGCAGGGCTTTCGGCGCGAGGTCAGCGCTCTGGCGTAGACATGAGCACGTGATGAAATCAAGCGCCGTATAGGAGGTTCAGAAACGGCGAGTTAACGTTCGGGTCGAAATGGTCCACCAGATAAAATCCGCCGATATATTCGTCGTACGCCTTCGGGATGAGCAGATGAGTCATCACTGGCGAGCCCATCGGCACATCTGCAGTCGTTAGATTTACGTACAGCACAGACAGCGGTGCGTTGACGCCCAGGAAAGTCGCGGACGGGACGTTGTATTGGAGGAACGATACCACATCCGTGTATACTACCTGGTACCCGCGCGCCTCGAGAATTCGCGCGATTTCGACGAAGGTCTCACCGTTTTCGTGACCTTGGGCAACTTTCGCCGAGAACTGTGGGGCCAGAATCACTACCGCAATGACAAACGGGATAACCCATCGGGCCCGAGGTCGGACGCGGCTCGCGACCGACCGAATGTGCATCCCTACGGCCAGATATGCCATCGGAGCCACCACTCCTGCGTAACGGAGATAGGTGTCTACGCTGTTCAGCGAGCGCAGCGGCTCGTAGAGCAGGAAGGCGGCGGATACTATCGCCGAGATTATCGTAGCGATGCCCATGAACAGGAGCAGGGCTCCGAGACGTTGGTCGTGTAGCGCTTGTATGCGTAGTTCAGCCAAGGATCGCCGGCCCTCACGGAACAACAGAAACGGCCAGCCGGTCTGAGAGAGATACAGCAGGAAATAGAAAGCAAGTCCACCCGCGATCACGATCGCGACATGCAGAGGCGTCTCCAGAAGCAGGCGGTTCAAATATCCGACGACTCGCGGATCGGTGTAAGGAGATCCAATGGTGGCGAGGTTGTACGCAGTCCACCCCAACACAGTCGAGGAAAAAATGACCGCCGCCAAGAGGAAGCCGCGGTCCACGAAGATCTGCCATCGAGCGTAGTAGAATCGCCAGACGAGCCCTGCAATCGCCGCAACGACGAAGAGGTAACCTGCCGTGTCGGCAGTCAGGAAAGCCAAGGATGCACCGACCGCGGCCACGCTCAACCAGATGGTCTTTTCGAGCGCCCTCCAGATTCCCCACAGTGTGATTAAGGAGAAGAAAATCAAGGGCGCGAGTGAGCGTCCCTCGCTCATGTTCAGGTAAAGCACAGGGTCCAGGCTCAGTAGCACTTGGGGAGCTAGCGCAAACCATGGCCCTAGTCGACGGAGGGAGAGAAGATACAATAGTATCAAGTCGCCCGCGAAGAAGGTCAGTTCGAGCGTGTGGACCGCGAATTGGTTGAATCCTGCAAGAACCGCAAACGGGGCAAACATGATTGCCATCAACGGCGGATGCCTCGGGTAATCCTGAGTCGGTAGCTCCATACTACCAGACGCAAACAGTGCGTATGTTGTCCGCATATAGTTGGTAGCATCGGGGTTGAGCCCGTCCCCGTAGATCAAGAGATGAAGCGAGAGCGCGATGACCAAGACAAAGATGAAGGGGAGATGAGGATGATCTGTCACGCGCATGCGACCCGGTCCGACTAAGCGCCACAATTTCTCGTGAGATAAGTCTTCCGGAAGTCGAGGCGTAACACCGAAACTCTAGGACCTCTACATACCTACGGACGGCAAGTGAAGAGATATGCGGTGTGACTCCCGAGGACTTTCAACGGCCACCGATGATTAACGCGTATATCAGCCTCTTCCCAGGCCGATCGCAACGGTCCGGACCAGCGGAGGATACGGTGCATGTAATGGGGCGGTATGATGGCGGGGATCGCCCAGATATCCCGGAGTGAAAATAGAGGGGAGAACATCTTGCGAATTTGATTCGGCGTATAGCTCCTGATGACCACCCGATGCCGGTCAACCGGAAGCTCCATCCGCCCTTCGAGTCGACTCAAGGCACGCCGCGGAAACAACATTGGCGCAAGTAAGACGATTTCTGAGGCACAGACCCGATTGAAAATCGAGCAAAAGAAGGGAGACCCTGGTTTCAAGAGCTCCCAAACTCGCTCTGGAACGACAGCCAGGTCAGGCTCATAGCTCAATGAGAAACTCGCATACGCTCCGTCGAACGTATGCTGTCCGAATTCGCTAACCAGCTGGTTTACCTCCGCGGCTGAGACCGCACGCGTAAGAACCCGTTCGGACAGCTTGCGACGCTGAGCTTTCAGCCGGAGCACGTCAAGCGATTCTTTGGAAGGATCACACGCGACGACCGTCTTCCCGAGGCTCGCGAGTTCCAGGGTTTCTCGGCCCGTGCCACAACCGATCTCGAGCACGCGCTGGCTCGTCATTAGCGCGGCTTTTGTGAGACCTAAGGAGACGCGTGCTGAATGTGCAAGGACCAAGTTATCCAGCAGCAGATTGTCATAGCGCGAGGCAAGAGAGTCATAAGCCTGTGCGCTATCGGTCATCTCTCCAATCCCGCATTTTTCGAAAAGGCAGCCGCCCGTGCATATGAATTCGCTGACAACGTACTCAACCTGATTTCGTGAATGTAAGAAGCGTAAAGAATCCCAGATGGGAAAAAGGGAATCTCTCTTCGACGCGAAGTTCGAGAGAATCAAGTACCCGAGGAATCCACCAAAGATTCGGTCCGTGTGTCCCGCGGGGAGGAGGATAGAGTATGTGCAGTCCCCGAACCTCTTTCAGACGAAATTCGGGTTCCATCATGGTCGAAAATCCCTCGACGGTATAGAGAAATGCCTCGACCGTGTCGCTGCCCAAACCGATTCGCGTTCTCACGTGGTCTTTCCTGAGCTTGCGATATCCGTGAAATTTCAGCAAGAACGGTGCCACAACGAGCTCGTAGAAGACTGTTGGATTCAGCAATCCAACCACAAGCGCGCCACGCTCTTTGAGCAGAGGGAGGAGGCCAGCCTTGAAATCGCTGATTCGAGGCTCGAGGTTCAATGTCCCATATGCGGAGTAGGCGGTGTCGAAAGATTCGTAGCCTTTCTCAAGCAGGCCCCCGATCCCGCTCGCGCGCAGGACTGCGAAGCTCGCATGATTTTGAAGACGCCGTCTCCTGGCTTTGGCCTCGGCTATTCGGATCATCTCGGGAGACAGGTCCACTCCTACGACGCGGAATCCTTGCTGAGCAAGGAGGAGTGCTTCGATCCCTGTGTAGCACCCGACGTCAAGGAGCAGGCCTCCGGAGGGTGTCAGGTTCTTAACGGTCTGAATCGCTAGCTGTTTCGCCCGACGACTCACCGCAGACCTGCCAACTGAATTATCGTATGACGAAGCAATTTGATCGTATGCGGACTGAACTTTCCGATAGTACGCGTCCTCGTCAATCTGCATCCGATAGGTTCAGATGTCGCGGCCTAGGTATTAGTCCCTTTGCCAACGTCGAATGATGTGGCCACGCCTCTTGCCTCGACTCTCCTATCGCGCGCAACTGATATTTCCCTCTATGCCCTGTCCGAAACCAAATTGACGCCAAGGGGGAATTACCAATCGGTCCTCCCCGTCGCGGATCGTCGTTCGTCAGCGCGGGGTTGGCAGGCCGCACAACACGACTATGTCTCACTATCCCAAAATACCCGACTATAGCACTTGGGAGTCCGTCACGAAACGGGCTTTCTATCGGGGCCAGGTGCAGCCGATTGGAAGGTGGGTCCGTGGGGTCGTTCTGGACGTTGGATCGAATTACGGCCGATTCTCATCGCTTAGCGAGTCGACAATCAGCCTGGACATCGACAAGAGGTCGCTAACGCGCGGCATCGAGCTCGGAAACATCCGAAGCGCAGTCGTGGGCTCCGCTGTCGACCTCGCGTTCAAGCGTGAGTGCTTCGATACCGTACTCGCGATTGGGGTCACCGAACACATCCCGCGGAGTTTGATGGGCAGATTCCTCGATGAACTCACACGGGTGACGAGACTCGGAGGAACCCTAGTGATCCAAACAGCCTCACCCTACGCTGTATTCTCGCTTTCTCGAATCCGGATATGGAGTGATTGCTTGCATCCGTACTCGCCGTTCCGCCTCAGGAGAGAGCTGCGTCGGAGAGGGTGGCTTCACACGGGTTGGATCTCTTCGGGTCTTGTCGGGATCACGCCTGTCTTTCCGGACACCGCGAACGGACTCGTGCCTTGGGCCGTTGCGGTCACGCAAATCCTCGTCCGTGGTACCTAATGCGGGGCTCGAGCTTCGTAAATCGGGAACGAGGCGAGTTCCATCCTAAAGAGCGCGCCCTTCAGGGCTCTGCTAGTGCTGAACCAGAACCCGTTTCGAGGCTCATGGCGCGAGATCGAAGAGAACCGATCCGCGAGATCGTTCTCCAATTCGGCGGACACGAAGTGTTGGTGGTCTCGGACGAGCCGTCCGCGCCCTCCCAGCCCCCGCATCGCTTCGGCGAAGTCCCGTGAGGCTCGATCGGCGCTCTCTCGATCCCGATGCACGGGAGTATTCATTATTACAAACGCTCCTCCAGGCCTCAGGACTCTCGCGGCCTCTGCAATCCCGACGCGAACATCCGCGAGGTAATGTAGGGATGCGCTGCAAATCGCAACGTCAAGCGAAGCCGCGCGTAAAGGCCAAGAGTCCATGGTCGCAAGCGCGCGCTCAAAACGATTTGGTGTCGAGTCGAAACACGTCGCGGCCCCGAGACCCACGTCCGAATCCGAGGAGATATCGGTAGCGAAGCACCGGAAGCCTGCTTGGGCGAGGCGGTAGGACAGCCAACCGGTGCCGGCTCCTATGTCTGCCACCAGTCGCCCGCGCGGTGAGCCCAAGATCTCCAGCAGCTCTCGAAGACTCTGGGCCTTCTGCTTCCAGCCGGGTCGCCGGATGTAGGGCAACTTCACAAGGTCATCGTGACGTGGCGCCCACTTGGTCTTCTTCCATGTGTAGGATAGGGAGCGCGCTTCGACAAGAAGGCTTTCTTGATCCGGTCGAACGAGGAGCACGAGACCGTCAAGCTGCCGGAAGGACCGACCTTCGGAGAGGCATACCATCTTCTTCCCAGATTCGGCGAGAGGGGAGAAACACACGGGACATGCCCAGACATCGAGATCCATCAGACTGGCTCCGGTGCAATTAACCGATCGAAGTCCGTTCGATTGCCAAGTCCGCCCGGATCGTATGGAGGATTCCCTTCGGGATTGGCTCGTCCTTCATCGCCAGAACGGGCTCCGACGCGCCAATGATCATCTCCCCGAAGTTGTCCAAGTAGAGTGTGTAGTATTGTCCGTTCGTCTGGAAGTCCCGGTACACGTGGAGCGCGTGGCCGTCCGAAAGCATGAAGTTCAATCCCGTGAAGCCACCGTACTTCTCGATGGCAATCGTCCTCATGGCCCGGGTCGCCTTCGCTACGGACTCGTGATCACGGCCCCCGAGGTAGTCGAGCAGCGCGCTGAACAGGACCTGCGAGTCGATCTTCTCCGGATCGCCCGGATCGTTCACGAGCGACCCGTTGTGCTGGAACGCCCAGGTGACGCCGTGCCGCTCCTCGACGAAGGGGTGAGAGAACCGCTGGGCGACGACGCCTTTTGAGTTCGCACGTCGCAAGTGGCCCATCACAATCAAAGATTGTCCGGGTGCGCGTTCGATGTTCAGCTTCGCGATCTTCCACGCCGTGCCGTAGTACTTCGAGGCCTCGGCGGCGCTCCCGGCGTCCCGCATGTGAATCTTCAGCGTGCCGTTCTGGAAGCAGGCGAGTCCCCAGCCGTCCTTGTGCCCCCGCTCGTCTGGGGCACCGAGGGGGCACATGCCCTGGGCGGCCAGGTCCGCGAACTCCTCGAAGAGGTCGTAATACACGGGCCCCTGGCTGACGACGCCCATCATCCGACACATGCGGGCGTCACTCCACTGGCCTTATTTGAGCGTGGCGGGGGCCAAATTCAAACCTCGGCCGCATGACACCCTCCTTCGGGTGCAACGGAACAGCCATAATCCGGCTGCCGACTTTGGAAACGTGGGACGCTTTTCGAACTGATTCAAAAAGGATTTATCTGGGCTGGCATATCCAAGCTACGCTGAGGGGGGAGTGAGATGGTCCGTTCGCGAGCGGCTGCGGGAGGACGTATCGAACTCACTTCATGGACCGGCCTTCCGAATCGCAATCGGCACCGGATGGCACCGACTCGCCCTCAATAGAACCGTCCCGGTGACCGTTTCGATGGAAATTCACGCTGACGAACCCCGAAAAATCTTGGTCACCGGAGCGGGTGGCTTCATCGGTCACCACCTGGTCCGCCGGCTCAAGGAGAGCGGCCACTGGGTCCGGGGAGCGGATCTCAAGTCCCCGGAGTTCGAAGCGACGGCGGCCGACGAATTCCTCCTCGCTGATCTCCGAATCCCGGAGGACTGCGCGCGAGCGGTCGAGGGAATCCAAGACGTGTACCAACTCGCCGCGGACATGGGCGGCATCGGCTACATCAGCTCGCGCCATGCGAGGCTGAGCCGGAACAACGTCCTCATCAACGCGAACATGCTCGAGGCCTCGACGGTCCAAGGGGTCGATCGGTACCTCTACACCTCCTCCGCGTGCGTCTACCCGAACTCCCTCCAGTCGACCGAGGACGTGATCCCTCTTCGCGAAACGGACGCGATCCCCGCGGACCCCGAAGAGGGCTACGGATGGGAGAAGCTCTTCTCGGAGCAACTCACGACGTACTATCATCAGGACGAGGGGTTGGACGTCCGCATCGCGCGGTTCCACAACATCTTCGGGCCGCTCGGGACGTACAAAGGCGGCCGCGAAAAGGCGCCCGCCGCGATCTGTCGAAAGGTCGCCGAAGCGTCGGACGGATCTTCCATCGAGATCTGGGGAGATGGGCAACAGACGCGGAGCTTCTGTTACGTCGACGACTGCACGGAGGGTCTCGTCCGGCTGATGGATTCCGGCTACGTGAAGCCGCTGAACATCGGCACGGATCGCCTCATCAGCGTGGACCGGCTCGTCGATCTCGTCTGCGAAATCGCAAGGAAGCGCTTGGAAAAGCACCACGATCATACGCGGCCCCAGGGGGTCCGCGGCCGCAACAGCGACAACACGCTGCTTCGAACGGTCATGGGTTGGGAACCGACGACGAGCTTGCGGGATGGCCTCTCGAAGACGTACGCTTGGGTCTGGAATGAATTGGATCGCCAGGGTCGTGCGAAGTCCCCGTCCCTCGCCTTCACCGAAGCGATCCCACTCGAAGCCGGCATCGTTCCGGAAGCAATCGAAGCGAGCCCACCTGCCGGTGGAAGTGCCCTCGTGCCTCCGATCGACGCGCGGGTCGGAGTCGCTCCTCAGACTTCCTCCATCACGGATGCGCGAACGCGACCGAGGATCCCTCCCGCCACGTTCAAGTGACCGAGTGCGGTCGAGGTTTCGAGCTAGGACGCGGGTGGTACGGTGATCGATCGGACCGAGCCCGGGCCGCAAGGGGGGCAGGCTTCGCCCGAACGCGCGTTGACCGTGCTGCTCCCGGTGCACAACGAAGCCCAAACGATCGAACAGGTCCTCGCCGGGTTCTGGCAGGAGGTCGTCCGGCCCCTCTCCGCGAAGATCCTGATTTGCGAAGACGGCAGCACGGACGGGACCGAACGCGTCCTCGAGAGACTCGCCCAGACGTACCCCATGCAGTTCGTTGCGGGATCGGAACGGAAGGGATATGCGGGGGCGGTACGCGACGGCCTCGAGCAGGTCGACACCCCACGGGTCTTCTTCGCCGACTCGGACGGCCAATATTATCCGGAGGACTTCTGGAAACTGTGGCCCCATCTGGCGGACTATGACATGGTCATCGGACGGAAGGTCAAGCGGGACGAGCCCCGCCATCGACTCGTGCTCTCCCGCGGATTCCATCTCCTCGCGAAACTGATGACGGGCGTACCCTTGACGGACATGGATTGTGGATTCCGCGTGCTGCGCCGGGAGGTCGTGGACGCCGTCCTGCCCGAGGTCGGTGCCCTCCCGTACAGCTTCTGGGCCGAGTTCACGATCCTCGCCTACAAGAGAGGCCTCCGAATCCTCGAGGTCCCCGTGTCCCACCGATCTCGCCTACGCGGGGAAACGTCAATTTACCAATGGAATCGCCTGCCGATGATTGTGGACCGGCAGTTCCGAGGTTTGGCCACGCTCTCGAGGAGGCTGAGAGGACGGGCGGGAAAGATCTGAATGTCCGCCGATTCGGCCCGAGCCCATGAGCGAGACCGGCCGCTCGTTTCAGTCGTATTGCCCGCGTACAACGGCAGTCGCACGATCGGGCGCACGCTGCAGTCGTTATCGAATCAAGATTATCCGCGAACGGAATGGATCATCGTCGACGACGGAAGTCGGGAGGAGTTGCTCGCGACCGTCGATGCATTTCTTGATGCCCAGGGACGAACGGCGAGGATCATTCGACATCCCAGCAACCTGGGCATCTCCCGCTCCCTGAACGATGGAATCCAAGCCGCGACCGGAGAATTCGTCCTGATTATCCACCAGGACATCGAGCTTCTCACGGTGGATTGGCTCTCGAGGGCCGCCGCATACCTCGAGAGCGACCCGAACATCCAGGTCGTCACGTCCTACTATGGAATCCCGGCCGTGGGGGAATGGTCCTTTGCGGAGCGTGCGTTCGGATTGATTCGGCGCCAGTTCCATCGGCCGCCCGACCACAAACGGGAGTTTGTGCCTTTCTCGGAATTCAAGTGCGACCTGGTGCGGAAGTCGACCGTCGACAACTTGGGTGGATTTGCGCCCGAGCTCCGGGTCGCGGGGGAGGATATCGTGCTCTCCTATCAAATCCGCCGTGCCGGTGGAAAGGTTCTGAAGGCCTATGACTTGCAGGCGATCCAGCGATTCACGGGAAGAGGGGAGACCGTCATCGGAAATCTTGAGAAAGAGTTTCAGTTTGGCCACGCGCTCGGCGGGGTCCTGCGCACCTTCGGGGCGTTTCCATTTCGTGAGCTCAAAACCTCGCCCTACTCGAGGTCGAGATCCTTGCACCGCGCGTCCCAGCCGCCCGTCGCGCTGGCGATGCTCGTGTGTGGGCTGTTGTTCCTGATTCCCGGATGGCTCGTCGCCGGCGTGCTGCTCGGAGTCCTCCTCCTCGCCCGCTTTTCGTATTACATGTTTCGTCTCGGGAGGGACTTCCGGCGTTCCGTCCCTGGATGGCCGAGAGCGATCGCCGAGGCCGCTCTCGCGAGCGTCCTCGGAGTGATGACCGATTTCGTGTATTCAGCCGGGGTCTCCACCGGTTTGATCCGGAGTTCGATTCGGTCGAATAAGAAGGCATCGACGGCATGACGCGACGCAAAGTCCTGGCGGTCACCACGTCACCGCTCCCGTACCGGGGACAGATCACGGATGGACCGGGATACCGCATGTGGAACCTGCTCCATGCGATCTCACCCGACCATGAGGTCCGTGTGCTCAGCCTGTACGAAAGCTTCCACATGGGCCAACGGGATCTGAATCCGGTGTCTGAAAACGGGATCGTAATCGAGCGACCGGGCTTCTCGCCGAGTGGAATCGCAACCCGGCTTCGAGCTTGGGCCCCGGATGTGCTGTATCTCCCATGGTCCTCGCTCCCGTTCATCGGCGACGCCAATCACGACGTGCCTACGCTCCTCGACTATGTTGGGCCGGGCCTCTTGGAGGAGTTCGTCGGGCGCGGACGCGTCCCTCTCGCCTTGCTGCGGCTCCAACTCCGGTCGTTCTGGGCGGGGGACCGGTTCCTGGCAACGACGCAACGAGAACGGTACTACCTCATCGGACTTCTTGCCGCGTCCAAGCGATTATCGACCGGGGACTTCCGTCCGGACGACCCGCTGGTTCACCTCGCTCGGATCACCCCGCCGCCGGAGCCGCCCTCGGCCAGGGAAGCACTTCCCCGCAAGCACGACGACGAGCTCGTCGTGTTGGTTGCAGGCGCATTCCTCCCTTGGTACGATTATCAGAGGCTCGTCGATGCGGCCTTGCAGATGGAACGTGAAGGCAGTCGGATTCGCCTCCTTGTGATCGGGGGAAACCCGCGGAATGCGGAAGCGGCCGCGAGAATCCGGACATTATTCGACGGTCTCCGAGCACGGAGCCTGGCCGAGGTGCACGACTTGGTCCCCTTCGATCAGCGAGGCGCCTACTATGCCGCGGCCGACGTCGGTCTCATCGTCCCTCCTAATTCCGTCGAAGATGAGCTAAGTGCACGAACCCGAATCGTCGACTACTTATGGGCGCGGCTTCCGATCGTGTCCCCAGGGAAGGACGAGTATTCGGCGCTCGTTCTCGACGCCAGCGCTGGATTTCGGTACGACCCCGAGGCGGGCGGTCTTCCGGGAGTTCTTGGCCACCTCGCGATGAACCGCGTCGCAATCGCGGATGCGAAGAGCCGAATTCCAAGCCTCGTCGCAGGACCATTCGATCCGCGCACAGCCCTCAAACCGGCGATGGATTTCATCGAAGACCCACGGATCACTCGGCGAACCCGCAGACGCCTAATGACGGAGAAGCTCCTTGCGGAGCTCTGGGACCTCGCGCGGGGGGTGCGACGGTGAACGAAGGATGAAGCTGCGAATCACGAACGTCTACCGATGGGCGCTGGTGATCGGCCTGGTGATCCGAGTCGTCCTCGCTCCCATTACGGCGCATCCGTGGGACACGTATGTATTCTACGACACCGCCCAGACGATCCTTCAAGGCCGCGACTTCTACGGAGCCACGGCGTACTCATATCCGCCCGGGTGGGCGGGATTCCTCGCAGTTGTCGGCGCCTTCTATCGCCCCCTTGCGGCAGCATGGGGCGCTCATCCCATTACGAGCGCTCGCGTTGACCAACTCATCGGTGTACCTGTGGAGCTCGGATCGCCCCAGCTCGTCGACTGGCTCTTTCTCATGCTGATGAAAACTCCTCTCATTGTCGGCGATCTCCTTGTGGCCCTCCTCCTGGGTCGAGTCGTTGGGACTCGGTTCAACCAACCTTCGAAATCTAAACTCGCCTTCTCTGCTTTCTTCCTGAACCCTCTTGTCATCTGGATATCGAGCGTTTGGGGGATGTTCGACATCCTGCCCACGTACTTCGCGCTCGTGGGGATTCTCCTGTTCCTCGACAAGCGAAACTTCGCCGCTGGCCTCGCCTTCGGGGTCGGAGTCGGTCTCAAGTACTTCCCGGTAATCTTGGTCCTGGCCTTGCTCTGCGGTCTCCGAAAAGGCCAGGATAGACGCTCGGTTCGGGACTTGCTCTTGGGTCTCGGATCCGTCGTCGCCGCGCTTTCGATCCCATTCCTGCTGTTGGACGCACCGGCCTTTCTTACCGGGGTGTTCAGTCCCGCAAGCGGCGTGACGACAGGTCAGCTCAGCGTCTGGAGCGTCGCGAACCTCCTGGGCGTCGTAGATCTTCCCGTCTTGGCGGCCGCGCTGAATATCGGTGTCATCGCGCTCGCAATCGCTCTCATCACATGGGCCGTCGGCGCGCTCCGCTCAAGTCTGGAACCCACATTCTGGATCGATCTCGCCATCATCGCGATCCTCCTCTTCTTCGTACTCTTCCGGTTGGTGAACGACCAGTACACCATCTGGCTCCTCCCGTTCTTGACCCTTAACGTCGTGCTGGCACGAGAGCGAGCGTGGACCTTAATCGGAATCTCGGGGCTCGTCCTCGTGGCGAGCTGGGTAAACGTTGGGCATTATTCGTTCTTCCTCCCAATGGTGACCGCTTCCCCGACCCTGGCGGCGGACGTTCCTCGGATGTGGCTCATCCCAGCGGCGAGAATCGTCCTCGCGGTCGTCTTCTGGCTGTTCTGCATCGTCCTCTTGCGTGGCCGATTGAAAAGCGTCGCGGGCAAGGGCGAAATCTCCGGATTCCTCGGAGCCCGATTCCGAGCGCTGCTCGCGTTTGGCAAGCGGCGGCTGCACACTCTCATCGGCCCGCGCTGAGACCGAACGGCGAGGCTTAGCCGCCTCCTAACATCACGTCGAGGCTGAGGCCGGCTCTAGTCCGAGTTCATCGCCACGATCACCCATGAATGGGTGTTGTGAAGCAGGCTCGTGTCAATGTGGTACGGAGGCAACGGAACCAAACCGGGGTCGATTCCTCGCTTGATCTCCGGTTCGACGTCGTTGAGCCAAACGGTCTCTGCGAGATTCACCGACTCAGAAACGATGATCCCGACTTCCCCCTTGGCTCTTCGCTGCTCCCAACCCGAACGAGCTACGCCGGACGGCACCAGCGCATTCTCGAAGAGGCAGAACTCCGGGAGGTTCCTCTCGAAGAGTCTTCGAATCTCCGCGAATTCAAAGCCGTGATCGGGCATCATTTCCGCGTTGGGAGTCCCGATCACGATCAGACCTCCCCTTCGGGTAATTCGTTTCATCTCGATGATGGCGCGTTCCTCCATCTCATACTCCTTGATGTGCTCGAGGACCTCGTTCGCAACCGCGACGTCGAAGGATTTGTCTCGATATTGCCGCAGGTCGGTTACGCCCTGGACGGTGAAGTTAGCGAGGTCACCGTATCGAGATTTGGCAAACCGGATCGCCTGCCTTGAAATGTCTGCCCCGCAGACGCGTGCCGCCCCGGATCTTCTCAGGATCGCCGAACCGTAACCACTGCCACATCCGATATCGGCAACGGTTTTGCCCGGGACGAACTGAGCGGCAAAATTGTAGAACTTCACGTGATTCCGAAAATTGTTGAGTGTGTTCCTGGTCGCTTGTCGTCTCAACCCGAAAGGATAGAATGCGAGCCCTTCAGGATAGACTCGAACGTAATCCTCAAAGTAGTACTTCCGGGTGAGCCTGCCGAGGAAATGTCCCACCGTGCTGTATATGTTCATGAGTCGCGAGCTAAACGTTGGGAATGGGCGACTCGGCCGCTCGTGACCTGTTCGTAGGCTCGATGTCAAACGGACCCTCCGCGAAGCAACGGTCGCAGGGGCCTAAATACCTATCAAGGGTCGGTCCGAGTCCGCAGCGACGTGCCTTTGCTGAAGGATCGTCGGTGCAAGGCCAACGGGACCTGTCGCTCGAACGAAAGTCGATAAAAGGAAAGGGGAGGGCCGAAGCCCTCCGTTTCGCGCTCAGACCTCGCCGCCGGCTCCGCCGCCGCCGCGGCCGCGCCGGATCTCCTCGAGCTCGCGCTTCGACTCGCGGTAGCGGACGAACAGGAACACGCTCGCCGTGACCGCGACGATTGTTGCCACTAGGAGGGTCAACGAAGTCGCCGAGGTCGCCTGCCGCGAGAACTGCTCGAATCCGCCTGAGGTGACCTCGATCACCACGAAGCTCTCCCGGCCCGCGGTGCTCGCGGTGATGACGACCAATCCCGGGTTCGACGGCGCGGTGAAGACGCCCTGCTGGTTGATCGAGCCAGCCGTGGTCTCCCAGCCGATCGTCCGCCCGGTCACCGCATTGCCGAATTGGTCCGTCACGACCGCGCCGAAGTCCAGGGTCCCTCCCACGGCCACCGTCGTCGCCGGCGCGTCGATGGAGATTCCCACCGGCGGGCCCGCGACGATCGTCAGGGTCGTCGTCCGAGAAACATCCACGACTCCATCATCGTCCACGTCGATCCCGGCGGTAAGCTGCACCGACCCCGGGGTCGTCGTGATGGGTGCGCGGTACAGGATGGCACGGCCGTCCGAGGTGAGCGGCAAGGGCGTGCCCAAGCCTGTCGTCCACTTCACTACGCCATCGGGGTTCGCGTTGCCGTACGCATCCCGGACCGTTGCGACGATCAGCGACTGGGAGTCGACCGCCAGGCTCGTGGACAGGACATCGATGTCCACCCTCGCCGGGGTGGCCGGGACGATGGTGACCTGTTGTCTGCCCACCTCCCCGCCGGAGGTTGCGTTCACGAAGCCGACTCCCACCCTCGTGTCTGCGGTGAACACCCCGCCGGAGTTGAACCTCCCGATGCCGCCCTCCACAGCCCAAGTGATCGCTGCACCGGAGATCGCGTTGCCGTACCGGTCCGTCGCGGTCGCCACGAACGTTCGCTGCGAGCCTGCCGGGATGCTGACGGGGCCGTCGAGACGGTTGCCGCCGACGAGCATGGCGACTTGAATCCGCTCGAGGTCCCCGGGTAGCACGTTCACGCTCGCGGTGCCACGGTATTCGCCCGCGGTCGCCTCCAAGAGGTCCTCTCCTGCGATGGTACCCGCGATGTAGAAGGCCGTGTGGTCGTCGATGGGGAAGATGGTACCGAGACCTCCCGAACCGGGCAGTCCCGTGTCCCAAGTCACGACGCCCGCGGGGATCGGGTTGTCGAACGCGTCGAGCCCGTGCGCGGTGAACAGGAGGGCCTTCCCGACCTCGACGTTCGCCTGGGCCGGATTCACGACGAGCTCGCGAAGTTCCCCGGCTCCATCGCCGCCGAACGCGTACATGGCGCCAAGGTAGTCATCGATCCATATCCATCCGCGCTGGATCGCAGGCGAGGAGGTCGAGGCGAACGTGCCGAGGACCTCCGTGTCGACGATCTGCCCGGTGGTTGCGTTCAGAGTACGGAATCGGCCGTCCCAGGCCGTTCCGTAAACGAACCCGTTCGCGAACGCGACGGAACTCTCCACAGGCCCCCCGATCGACGTCCGCCAGAGGACCGTACCCGTTCCAAGCTCAAGGGCGACATATTGCGAACCATCGGTCCCGAAGTAGATCGCGAATCCGTCCGTCGCTGGCGTCGAGAAATAGATCGCCGTGAAGCCTCCGGTGGACCAGATTGTGCTGCCCGTGAGCGCATCGAGGGCGTACATCGTCCCAGAGGACGTTCCGACGAGGACCATGCCCTGCGCGACGAGCGGAACGGACGTGATCGTGCCGCCGAGCCGAGAGGCCCACACCAGGTTTCCCGTCTGGTCGTTGAGCGCGTACATCCAGCCCGACGTCGTCCCGTAGTACACGATTCTGCCGCTCGTGGCGGCGCCGCCGTACGGCAACCCGTCGCCGTTGAAGAGCCACACGAGGTGGCCGTCCTCCGCGTCGAGGGCGTACACCTGACCATCAATGAAGTCGTTCCACGCCGCGCCGATCACCAAGCCGTCCGTGTACGCCATGGCGACCCGCGCGTTGAAGTTCAGGTGGGTCTCGTTCGGGCCGACCCTCCAGATCTCGTTCCCGGTCTCGGCGTCGAAGGCGTACACATAGCCGCACGACAGGTAGAACGGAGGATCCCTGGGGCAAAACGGATCGGGATCCCCGGCGTAATAACCGTAGAAGGTCGCATAGACAACGCCATCCTTGACCGTCGGCGCGCCGGTGTAGTAGTACGTGTCACCGAGATGCTTCTCCCACAGGACCTCGCCCGAGAACGGATCCCGGGCTCGCAGGTATCCGTCCATGGACGTCCCGTAGAGGATGTTGTCCGCGACGACGGGTCCCGTCCACAGGCTCAGGGTCTGCGACCCGGATCGCCACAACTCGCTGATTGGAGGCTCATGGGGACTCGGCGACTCGCCGTGCCGGCGGTTGTTGTTGTGGAACGTCGGCCACTGCTGGTCCGGCGGCGGGATCAGCTCGACGACGAGGTACGCCGTGCCGTTGACGGACTCGTTCAAAGACGAGGTGCCCGTGACGGCGACCCGTTGCAAGGTGTCCTCCGGCGTGTCCGCCGGGACGTCGTTCTCGACGACAATCGTCACGGCCTGCAGTCCGGGCACGAGCCCCACGTCCGGGATGCCGTCGCCGTCCGAGTCGGAGAGGGGCGTGGTGCCGTCCGCCTCGTACAGGCGCACGGCCCAGTCGAGACTCGACACCGCCACGACATCAATCGTGTCCGGGAAGCCTCCCTTGTTGCGGACCTCCATCTCCGCGCGGACCGTGTCCCCGGGGTTCGGGGTGAAGTAGGCCCGCGGCCCCACGCTGACCCCTGGAGGCGGCACGGTCGTGGTGACCTCGGCCACCTTCGAGCGCGTCAGGTCGTTGCTCGAGGTGAACCGGACCGAGGCCGTCTCCGAGTCGCCCGGCAGGACGTCCGCCGGGACGGTCACGCGGATGATCACGTCGACCGATTCGTTCGTGTCCAGGGAACCCGTGTCCGGGATCCCGTCGGCGTCGGTGTCGACGAGCCGGGTCACGCCGTCCGCTTGGAACAGCTCCGTCGTCCACCCGAGCGCCCCGAGGGTCACCACGGCGTCGAAGGTGTCCGGTCCCGAGAAGCCGATGTTCTTCACGGTGACCCGGTGGTCCACCTCCGAATCGGGGACCGCGTCCTGGGACTGGCGGCTCGGCGTTACGCGCACTCCGACCGGCAGCTGGCCGAAGAACCCGAAGATGTTTCCGTTATAGTCCTCGAGCCAGACCCAGCCGTCCGAGACAGCCGGGAAGGAGGTCGATCCGAACGAGATGAGCGTCTCCTGGTCCACGATCGAGCCGTCGTCCGCGTCGAAGGTGTACAGCCGGCCATCCCAGGACGATCCATAGACGTACCCATTGGCGTACGCGGGCGAGGTCCCGACCGGCCCGCCGATCGAGGTCCGCCACAGCACGGTCCCGTCCGTCGCGTCGAGGCCGACGTACTGGTTCCCGAACGTGCCGAAGTAGATCGAGGACCCGTCGTAGGCGGGCGTCGAGACGTCGATGAGGCTGAAGCCACCCTTCTGCCAGACGACGTCACCCGTGGAAGCGTCCAGGGCGGTCTCCCTGCCCGAGTAATCTCCGACGTAAATATTGCCTTGGGCGAAGAGCGGCGTCGTCGTCACCGTGTTCCCGATGCTGTGGCTCCAGACTAGCGCACCGCTGAACTCGTCGAGCGCGTAGACCGTGCCACCGATGCTCGTGAAGTACGCAAGGCCCGCGCTAACCGCGGCGCCCGTCACCAGACTGTATCCGTCCATATCGAACGTCCACTCGACCGTCCCGTCGGCTGCGTTCAGCGCATAGGCCTTGCCGCTCCAGTCGGTCCCCAACACGAGGCCGTCGGCGTACGCAATCGGGATCCTCGCGTTGAAGTCGAGGCCCGACTCGTCGCTCACGGCCCAAATCGTCTCGCCCGTGTACATGTCGATGGCATAGGCGGTCCCGCCCGAGCTGTCGTAGAAGTTCGCGTACAGAACGCCGTCGTTGGCGGCCATCGTGCCGGTGTAGTAGTACTGGCCGCCCAGCGCGCTCTCCCAGAGTACCTCGCCCGTGAACGGATCGCGTGCCCGCAGGACCCCGTCGAGCGGCGCGGAGAACAGCATGCCCTCCGCCATGATCGGTCCGTTCCAGAACTGGAGCAGATACGGGCCGTCGTCCCACTCCCGATTGAGCGGGGGCTGGAAGTTGCTCGGCGACACGCCCTGCCTCGGCAGGTTGTTGTGGTACGTCGGCCACTCCACGCTTGGAGGAGCGGTCGGGGGCTTCGGCGGCGTCACGAAGCGGTAGTAGTTCGTGGCATTGTCGTCCAAAGCGGTGTTGCCCGCGTCGTCGGTTGACTCGACCGAGAAGACATAGCTCGTGTTCTCCAGGAGGTCGGACAGGACGATCGAATGGCTCGTCACGAGGCGCTCCTCGGAAACCGTGCTGCCCGGCGGGCCCGGGGCGACGGCGTAGTGCACGGCCGACGAGGCCGGCTCGTCGGTCGCCCATTCAATCGTTGCCCCGTTGAACCGCAGGTCCGTCGCCGCCACGTCCGAGATGGCGGGCGCGGTGTCGTCGACCGTGGCCGTGTCGTATACATGTACGTCGACCCCGCCTTGCCCGTCATCCGCGTCGATGTATTCCGCGGTGATCGTGTCGCCGTCCGTGACCTGGAGCTGCCCGTCGGGAACGCCCGACGCGCCGAGCACGAGCTGGATCGAGCCCGCGAACACCGAGGTCGCGTTGCCCGTCTCGGTCAGCGTCACGACCTCCGGGGTGGTCTCGGTCGTCGAGGTCATGTTGATGTCGACGGTGTCCGGCGCGAGCGGGTCCACGTTCAAGCCCGTGTCGACGACCTTGATGTTCACGGTCGCCGAGGATTGGTAGTTGTGGCGGTCCATCTGGATGATCCCGCGCTGCGTCGCGAGGCCGCCCGCCATGACGACCGCGTAGGGCTGCGCTCCGTTCGGGACGTCGTTGGCGGTGACGGTGACGATCCACAGGCCCGCCTGGACGCCCGTGATCACGAGGACCGACTCGACGTTGTTTAGGTGATCGGAACCCGAGGGGTTCGGCTCGGACTCGCCGGGATTCATGCCCGCGTACTGGTTACCAGCGTACAGGGTGCCATCCGGAGCGGTGACCGTCAGGTCCAAGTCGTTCACGAGGCAGGGGTTGCAGCCGGCCGTGCCCGGATAGTCGCTCCAAACGAGGGTGATTTCGACCGACTCGGACGGGTCACCGATCGCGAGGTCGTAGTTGACGACATCGCCCGTGTTCAGGCCGATGCGGTCATCGTCCACGACCAAGCCGCGGGTCTCCCCTTGGAACGCGAGGGCGTCATCGAGAGTGAGCCGGCCGAAGCCCTGGTTGTCGTTCGGGTAGTACGACTCGCTGTTTCCGTACGCCCCGGTGCCCGTCATCTCGCGCGCGCTGTTGATCATCGTCGCCTTGAGGAGAGCCGCCGACGGCGTGAAACCGTCCCCGGGGTTCGGCGCGCCCGTCGGGTACCATCCGTCCATGTAGTACTGCCGGACGAGCGCCGCACTGCCGGCGACCGTGGGCGTCGCCATGCTCGTGCCCTGGTACTGAACGTAGGTCGTGCCGTCCCCGTTCGGATCTTGCCCGAGGGCGGACCAGACCGATTGGCCCGGAGCCATGACGTCCGGCTTGATGCGCCCGTCTTGGGTCGGCCCGCGGCTGCTGAAGCCCGCGACGCTCTCGAGGCCCAGTCCGTTGACCGTCGCGCCGACCGTGACCACGTTCTTCGCGACCCCGAAGAGGTTCATCGAGCGCAGTCCGCTCCCCGCATTCGCCGCCGCGAAGACGACGAGGAAGTCCTGGTTGTTCCAGATGAAGTCGTCCGTGTCGGCGGCTTCCTGGATATATTCGGCCTGGAAGTCCACGGAACCCCAGCTGTCCGAGTGGATCCACGAGTCGCGATCGACCGCACGCTGCCACACGTCGGTGATGGTATCGAAGTAGACGAAGAACCCGTCGTTCGACATGTCCGTCATCTGAATCCATGCGTCGAAGGCTTGGCCATCGTGCGGCCCCGTCGTGCCGTTCGAGCCGGTCGCGTCGCCGTCATAGACGTGCCACGTGCCGTCATCGCCTCCGACGCTGCCGGAGGTGTGCGTGCCGTGGTTGCCGCCGTTGTCCGTGTCGTCGCAATTGTCGGTGCAAGCGGGATAGTAATCGGTGAGCTTGCGCGCATCCGGACCGGGCGTCTTGTTAACCGGATCCCAGAAGGCGGGGTGGTTGTAGTCGATCCCCGTGTCACCGAGGGTGACCGTCTGGCCCGTGCCGTGGATGCCGTGGTCGTGGATCGGAGTCGCGAACGTGTCCGTGTCGCCACTCTGAACGACCCACCGTGCGAGGTCATTGGAAATGTACGGCTGCACGAACCGGTCGACGTACAAGACGCCGGTCACGCGAGCGAGCAACGCGAGCGCGCCCTTGTCGACCTCGACGCGGACGCTGCCTGAGTTGCCGAGGGAGTACGTGATGTGGGTCCCGCCGAGCGCGGACGCCGCGCCCACGATTTCCGGTACGCGGGACCTCTCGAATGCGGTAATCTCCAGGGAGATGCGCAATCCAGTGCCCGACGATGGGGCGGCCGCGGCCCCGCCGAAGGAAGGCTGCGACGCCATTGTCGAGCCAGACGCGCTGGGATCGAATTTCGCGGAGAAGCTGGAAGCGGAGGCGGCGGACCCGTCGGACACGCGGACGCTCTTCGCGGACATGCCGTCGGCTCCGACGGCCGTCACGGCGCCCCCGTCCAAGGAGTCGCCATCGCGGGCGCGCTCCATCGCGCGCTGCGCGATCAGGCCGAACTCGTCGGAGAGGCGCGGGCTCAGCTTGTATGCGGGCTCGAAGACGCCGGTCCACCGCACGACGGGCAGGGCCGCGGCCCGATCGATCGCGGGCCCATCGGCCCGGACGACGAAAGCGTTGTAGGCGATGTACTGGAGGATCGTCACGCCGGTCGAGGCGAGCATCGTCTTCATGGCGGGCGTGACGGGTCCGTTGAATTGAACGATGTAGTAGAATTGCTGGTCCCGGGGGACCGTGTCGTACCGAAGAGAAGCGGGAATCGACGGGGTCTGTGCGAGCGGATCGAACTTGAAATTATTGATTGTGATGTACTTCATATAATCCGGGACCGCACGCGGCATGATCGACGGCGGCGACGCCCTCGCCGGCGTCCCCAGGATCAAGAACGCCGAGAAGACCATCACGAGCACCAACGATATTGCGATGATGCGACTCCACATGCGGCGAGACACAGCGTTCGCTGACACCGGCGATTGAGAACTCACGTATACCCCTTCCCCGTCAACGGTACGGACTCCCTCCCGGCGAATCCAGCGAACCGCCAGATTGCACCGGCCCCAGGTGCGAGGGGGATTAGCATTTTAGGAGATAAGCATAACGGCTACGTTCGGTCCGGACCGGGCCCGGCCCGCTCGAACCCGGGCGCGCTCTGTCCGCATCTCCGCGCTTCATCGCACCAATTGATGCACGGAATTCCGCCGATCCAACGGGGCGCCGGCGACTTCCTCCTACGCGCCCGCACGGACGAACGGCATCGGATGGAGCTTCGCGTGGAGCACGCAACCGCCGCGATCGACGAAGAGGGTGTCCGTCGGCGACACCGCATCGACCCTCAGGAGGGCGAGGGCGATCACCGACCCGACGGAGGGGGACCAGGCGGCGCTCGTCACGGCGCCGACTTTCGGCCCCCCCCTCAGGACGGAGTCCCCGCGGACCGGCGGTAGATCCCCCTCGATTCGGAGGCCGAGGAGCTTCCGGCGGACCTGTCCCACGTACGTCCCCCGGGCGACGGTCTCCTGGCCGACGTAGCAGCCTTTCGTGAAACTGAGCGCCGACTCCGGCGCGACCTCGAGGGCGAGCGTCTCCTCCGTCATGTCGACGCCGAATCGCGGGATCCCCGCCTCGATCCGCAGGACCTCGTACGCCTCCCGGCCGATCGGCACCGCGCCGGCACGGACGAGCGCCTCCCATGCCTCCGCGAGGCTCGAGCCCGGCGACCAGATCGCGAAGCCCCGCTCGCCCGTCGGCCCCATCCGGGCGACATGCCCGGCGTGGCTCTGGCCAACCAGGAAGCTGACGTACGCGTCCAGGGTCAGGCCGCGCACATCGACCCCGAGGGCCCGCGTCACCACGTCGTCCGCCCGCGGGCCGTGCACGCCCATGTGCCCCGTCGGCCCGAGATCACGGAATTCGACGTCGTCACTCACGCGCGCCTTCTCGAGGATCCCGAGGATCGCGGTCTTCTGCGCGGCTTCGATGTCGAGGACGAGGGACTCGGGAAACGCGTACACCCGAAGGTCGCCAAGGACGCGGCTCTTCTCGTTCAGGAGGAGGGCGTACGCGGACGTGCCGGGCGCGAGGACCTTGACGTCCGCGGTCACGAGCCCGTCCAGGAACGGAACCCGCTCGGAACCGGTGAGCTCGATCTTCGCGCGGTCGCTCGTGTCGATCACGCCGGCTCGGGTCCGCACGGCCCGGATCTCGTCCTCCAGGCTCGCGTACGCGGCGGGGACGTTCCACTCCGCCTCGGGACGGAGGATCGCGCCCGCGACATCGTGGAGGGACCGCAGGGGAAGGTCTTGCATCCGGGTCGAAAGAGGCGACCGTCCCTCTTGGATGTTGCGCCAGGTTCAGACAGCGCTCCTCCCGCCTCGCGTCGCGCCCGCCCCATGGGGGTCGGAACCTTGATATCCGGGCGCGTCTTCGTGCGCAAACGATGCCGCCCGACCTCCGCGAGGGCCACGTGTCCATATTCGCGAAGCGGCTCATGCGGAAGCCCCGCACGCTCCATTGCCCCTACTGCGACGGCAAGGTGCTCTTCACCCGCAACGAGGAGCACCTCGACGCGAAGAATTGCCCGCATTGCGGGATGCGCGTCGAGCGGCGGGAGTGGCCGGAGAAGATGTACGACCCGATGCCGATCCTCCGCACGAAGCCCGGCGGCCCTGATTCGATGAAGATCGACGGCCAGGAAAAGAAGGAAGAGCCGAAGAAGGAAGAGAAGAAAGCCTAGCCGAACACCGCGCCGCACTTCAGGCAGTCGCTCCAGTACTTCCCGACCGGAGCGCCGCACTCCCCGCACTCGCCGCCGCGCGAGGTCTGGTCCGCCTTGACGACGACGAGTTCCGTCTCCGCGAGTTTCTCCCAGCGCGGCTCGCGGACGAGCAGGAACGCGTAGTCGTCGGCCCAGGTCTCGAGTTCGAGGAACGCGATCCGCTTTGGGACGATCATGTCGTTGACGCCTTTCAGGAAGTCCCTCGCGTCCTTGAAGCGGACGACCTTCTCCTGGTCGCCGACGATGAGCTTTCCCTTTCGCAGGCCGAGTTCCTTGTCGAGCCAGGTCACGTCTTTCATTTCGGCCGTCAGCTTGAACGAGCTGAGCCGGAGGTTCACCTCCCCGAGCAACGCATCCGGCTCGAACGCCTCCGGCACGCGGAACCCGAGCCAGTCCGCGAGGACCCGGGTGACCGCCCGGTACGGTTGTGCGCGGTAATCGCTGAGGAACGCCGCTCCGCCACCCGGATACGTGGCGATCCGCTTCTCGAAGACCACCTTCGTCGCAGGGACCGTGAGGCCCAGGTCGACGAGGGCCGCGTGCATGTCTCCGATCACGGACGTGAGGTCGGCCGGCTTGGCCGGCGCCGCCGGCTCCGCGGGTTTCTCCGCGGGTTCTGCCTCGGGTGCTGGCTTGGGGGCTTTCTCCTCCGGCGGCGCGCCCTTCGGCTTCGCCGCCTCCTTCGGCTTCTCCTCCGGGTCTTCCTTCCCCTTCTCGGGTTTCTCCTTCTTCCAGAACCTGAGGGGCATCGGCGCGCGCGTAGCCGGGTCGCTCGTAATAAGAGTTGTGCTCACTCACTTCAAGGGTCGCAGACATCGACGCGGCTAAGTATCCGCGGCGCCTAGCCCCGAGCGAGGCACCGGGTTGGGGACCGCGCCGCGGGTCGTCCGCACGCACCGTCTTCGAGATGCATGGCCGCCGATCTCCGAAGACGAGGTCGAGTTGCCGAGCGGGAACCGGAAGCAGTGGGTGCGGCTGCACTTCGGCACCTCGGCGGCCGTGTTGCCCCTCGTCAAGAAGGAGATCGTCCTCACGCGCGAGTACCGTCACGGCCTCGGCCGGATCGCCTTCTCGCTCCCCGGCGGCACCGCGAAGGACGGCGAGAGCCCGGAGGCGTGCGGCCGGCGCGAGCTCCTCGAGGAAACCGGCTTCGAGGCGAAACGGTTCCTCGAGATGTACGCCGGGAACAACCTGACCGCGTACCTCGAGGGGACGCTGCACATCTTCTTCGCGAAGGATTGCCGTCCGACGGACCGCCGGCCCGATCCCGACGAGATCGTCGCGGTCGAACGGATGAGCGTCACGCAGGCGCTCGCCCGCGCGCGAGCCGGCGAGTTCGAGTCGACCGTCGTGACGCTCGCTATCCTCATGGCGGACGCGCGCGGTTGGCTCGTCGGGTGAGGACTCCGGGCCAGGGGGACAGATGAGGGCGGAGGACCTGACGAATCCCGTGGTGCGGGCGGTGGTCGTCGCCATTCGCGACAGCGACCGCAACGCGTTCTTCGCGGCGTTCGCGACGTCAGCGGCGCTGACCGACGACGGGGAGTTGCAACACCTGCGCGCGTGGGCGGATCGAGAGCTGTTCCGGTCCCATGGCCGCCTCGATCCCGAGCGGGAGGGGCGAGACGGCTTGGATGTGTTCGGCCGATTCCACTCGGACCGGTGGGACATGGAGACCGTCTGGCGATTCAATGTCTCCGACGGACTCGTCCATCGTCTCGAGGTCGCCGCCGAGTAAGATGATCCCCGCCGACCGACGGCGGCCCACGGGTCGCGGACGCGAACTTCAATCGAATCTCGAATCCGAATCAGATGAGGGATGCGTGGGGCAGGATTTGAACCTGCGAACCCCTTCGGGACAGCGACCTCAACGCTGCGCCTTTGACCAAGCTGGGCCACCCACGCACGCGCCGCTTTCATTGCGAGATTCGTTATTAAACTTCCTTCGGGAGTCGGCGACCGACGAGTCGCCACCTCCGACGTCGCGTCCCCAAAGGCTAATTTGCGGCGGAGCCGTAGGGTCCACCCGAGGACCCGCCATGCCCGCTTCCAAGCGCGGAACACGCGGCCAAGCGGCCGCGAGGCACCGGACGTTCCAAGTGATCAATCCCGCCACGGGCAAGCCGCTCGCCACGCACTCGATCGCGACGTCGGCGGAGGTCCTCGCGAAGGTGCAGAAGGCCCGCGAGGCATTCCGAACGTGGTCCCGCCTCGCGCCGAAAGAACGCGGCGCGTACCTGTCGCACGCCGCCGAAATCCTGCGGAAGCACAAGGATTCGTACGCGCGGACGATGACCCTCGAGATGGGGAAGGTCATCCGCGACGCGATCGCGGAAGTCGAGAAGTGCGCGTGGGCGGCCGACTACTTCGCACAGAACGGTCCCGACTTCCTGCGGCCGGAGACGGTGCAGACGGACGCTTCGCGATCGTACATCGCCTTCCATCCCCGCGGCGTGCTCGGTTCGATCATGCCGTGGAACTTCCCGATGTGGCAGATCGCCCGCTTCGCGATCCCGGCGCTGATCGCCGGCAACACGACGGTCGTCAAGCCGGCCAGCGCCTCACCGCAATCGGGGCTGAACCTCGAAGACGCATTCCATGAGGCCGGCCTGCCGGACGGCGTCTTCCAGATCGTCGTCGGAGACCGCACGACGGCGACCGCGTTGATCCGTTCCCCGGTGTCCGTCGTCAGCCTGACGGGTTCCGTCGGCACCGGAATCGCCGTCGCTCATGAGGCGGCGAACGACCTGAAGAAGGTCGTCCTCGAGCTCGGCGGTTCGGACCCGTTCATCGTCGCGGAGGACGCGGACCTCGACCTCGCCGCCAAGGGCGCGGTCACCGGGCGATTCATCAATTGCGGACAATCCTGCATCGCCGCGAAGCGCTTCTTCGTCGTGGACTCCGTCGCGGACGAGTTCGTGGCGAAGTTCGCGGAGAACATCCGGCGCCTCCGCGTGGGCGATCCGCTCGATCCCTCGACCGACGTCGGGCCGTTGTTCAGCGAGACGCAACGGGACGAGATCGAGGCGCAGGTCCGGGATGCGGTTCGGAAGGGCGCGACGATCGAGGTGGGCGGGAAGCGGATGCGGCGCGACGGATGGTACTTCGAACCGACCCTCTTGACGCGCGTTACGAAAGACATGCGCGTCCTTCGGGAGGAGACATTCGGCCCCGTCGCGCCCGTCGTCGCCGTGGCCGGCATGGACGCCGCGATTCGGGAGGCGAACGACTCCGAATTCGGCCTCGGCGCGAGCGTCTGGACGCAGAACCTCGCCCGAGCCGACGAGATCGCGACCCGCATTGAGTCGGGCATGGTCTTCGTCAACGGCACGGTGAAGTCGGATCCGCGCATGCCGTTCGGGGGGGTGAAGCACAGCGGCATCGGACGCGAGCTGAGCCGCTACGGCCTCCTGGAGATGGTGAACATCAAGACGGTCCAGATCTTTCCCTCGGATTCCGGCGGGACAGCCGGGCGGGGGAGCACGGAATAGCCACGGCCGGGGCGCATCCCCTCGTTGGTCGACGGGTTTATATCCTCTCCCGGATAGGTACCGATGGGGGGAACGCGATGACCGTTGTGGATCGAGGCGTCGACGCCCGTTCGCTCTGCGCGGTACTGCTCGTCGGCATCGCGCTGTTGCTCGCCTCCGGGAACGGGATGGGGGCGAGTCCGCCGCGGCCCCTCAACGGATCGTTCACCCCGCCACATCATGACAGCGGACGAGATACGAACGGCAACGGTCTGTACGATTTCCTGCTCCTCAACGCAAGCATCATGGTCAGCGTCGCAGACAACTACACCGTCAATGGCTTTCTCCACGATTCGAACTTCACGCTATCCGTGTTCAACGGGACGTCGAGATACCTCGGTCCGGGCTCGTGGGTCGTTACCGTCTTCTTCAGCGGTCCCGCGATCAACGCGAGCGGCGTCGACGGTCGGTACACGATGGACCTGAGCCTGTGGGACTCGGCCTTCAACTTGTTGGACACGGACGTCTACACGACCAACGCATACAACCACTCGCAATTTGATGCTCCGCGGGCGGAATTTTCGCCGCCCTATGCCGACTCGGGCCTCGACACGGACGGTGACGGGCTCTTCAACGCCCTGAGTGTGAATGTGAGCCTGACGGTCGGTACGGCGGGCAATTACATCGTCACGGGCTTCCTGCACGACGCGAGCTTTACGCTCGCGCTCTCTGCCTTCAGCTCCCGCATGCTCGACCCCGGGCCCCACACGGTCGTCCTTTCGTTCCCCGGAAGTCGGCTGAATGCGTCCGGCATCGACGGCCCCTACACCGTCGAGCTCGGCCTCTTCGTCGCGAGGACGTTCGAGTTCCTGGACTCGGACCAATACCTCACGGCGGCGTACAGCCATCTCGAGTTTGAGGAACCGCCATCGATGGTCTCGAACTACGCGACCGCGGCGCCGTCGATCGATGGCGCGTTCGCAACGGGGGAGTGGGCGGGCGCGCACATCGTGAGCTTGACGGCCATCCCGGGGAACGCCGTGCCGGCCTTGCTGTTCGTGATGAACGACGACGGCTTCCTGTACATCGCGTACGACGCCGTCGGCGACACGACCAGGGACTCGCGTGATGTCGCCTCGATCTCGTTCGACACCGGGAACGACGGCATCGGCACGAGCGGACATGAAGATGAGTTCGTCCAGGGTGGTTGGGCTCCGAATAACCAGGCCCATTACGTCTTCACCCAATCCAACAATTGGAGCCTGCGCGACTCGCCGTTCGACCCGAGTCTGCCGAACCAGGCGGGCCTCGCCGGCGCGTGGGGATTCAACTCGAGTCCTGTGCAAGGTACGGCCCATCGGATCTACGAATTCAAGATCCCGCTGGCCCTCCTCCGTGCAGCGCCCGGGGACACCCTTGGGTTCTTCGGCGGCAGCCTGCCCGCGCCGGGCCTCTACGACGACACGGCTTTCGGATGGAGCCTGTGGCCCGAGGCGGGCGCGGGGGCGATCCCGCTCGATGCGTACGGCGACCTGATCCTCGCGAATCCGCCCGACACCGTGGCGCCGACGATCTCGATCACGTCGCCGAGCCCCGGCGCATTCGTGCCCGTGAACTCGGTAACGCTCTCCTGGACGGCCTCCGATCTCGGCTCCGGACTCGATCATTTCGAGGTCGCGGTCGACGGGGGCGCTGCGGTCGTCCTTCCCGCGGACGCGACCTCGTACACGAAGAACGGCCTCGCCGACGGGCCTCACACGTTCGTCATCACGGCATTTGACGCCGCCGGAAACTCACAGGCCGATTCCGTGACCGTGAGCGTCGACACAAACCCGCCCTCACTTCAGATCATCGGGCCCTTGGCCGGTGGCTTGATCGGGTCTGCCACCGTCGCGGTCACGTGGTTTGCCTCGGACGCCGGTTCGGGACTTGCGGGAATTCAGGTCCGCCTCGACGGCGGATCTCCGGCAAGTTTGCCGGGGACGGCGACGAGCCACACCTTCACCGGAGTTTCCGACGGCACCCACACGATCACCGTTACCGGCGTCGACCGGGTCGGCAACTCGGCCGCCGCGACCGCGACGGTAACCGTGGACACGACCGACCCGGACGTCGCGATCGTCTTGCCCGCCTCGGGAAGTGTGATCAGTTCCTCCCAGATCACCACGGTGTTCTCGACGGGAGACGCGACCTCCGGCGTCGAGCGCGTGGAGATCCGCGTCGACGGGGGGCCAGCCCAGAGCCTCGGCGCTTCCGAGACCTCCCACGTCATCACGGGCTTAGCGGACGGACCCCACACGGTGACGCTGACGGTCTTCGACCGTGCCGGGAACTCCGCGTCCACGAGCGTCTCGTTCCGCGTTGACACCTCGTTCTTCAGTCCATCCGGGCCGTACGGGGCGGGAGGGATCGCAGCCCTGGCGATCGTAATTGTCGTGGCGGCCCTCGCCTTCCTCATCTTGTTGCGTAGACGCAGAGGGTCGAAGCCGCCCGACGTTCCGCCTTCGGCGTGAGCCCCTCCGATCGGCACGGTCCGAGACGGCGACCGCTCGTTCGACGGGGTCAAAGAGCATTCAAGTAGCCTTCGGTCCATCGGCCGACCGTGTCTCGCCGCCGTCGGATCGCGGTCCTCGCCCCGATCGCGATCGCCGCCGCGCTGGTGGCCGCCGGATTCGCGCTGACCCATCTCCCGACTTCGCCGTCGTCGGCCGTCAACGGACCACCACCGCCGGTGCAGCCCTCCGCGTGCCCGAGGTCCGTCGGCCTATGTGTCGAACGGGACGTGACCCGAGTCATCGACGGAGACACGCTCGACGTCGAAGGCGATCTCCGAATCCGGCTCGTGCTCGTGGACTCGCCGGAACTGAACGAGTCCGGCGGCCCGGAAGCCCGAGATTACCTCACAGGCCTGTGTCTCGGGACGCACGCCCTCGTGGACGAAGACGATTTCCAAATCGGCGGCGATCGATACGGCCGAATCCTCGCGGTCGTCACCTGTGGTGGCATGAACGCGAACGCCGAGATGATCGCATCCGGCCACGCGATCCCCTACTACCTCTATTGTGCCGCGAGCGAGTTCGGCGGCGCGGGATGGACGGGATGCGCCTCGCCCCCTCCCGGAACTTGCGATCCGGCGTACCCCGACCTTTGCATTCCTCCTCCGCCCCCGGACTTGGATTGCGCGGACATCCCCTACCGGAACTTCCGGGTGCTGCCACCGGATCCGCATCACTTCGACGGCGACGGGGATGGGATCGGATGCGAGACCTAGCGGGCGCCTATCCGGACCGTTGCGGTCGGTTGATTGGAACAGACTACTGACCGGACGCGCTTCACGATTGTCGTTCCGTGGCGACTGACACTTGGCCGTGCAGCAAGCTTAATAGCCGCAACACAGGCTGGCCAGGCCTCATTGAGCGAAAAGGCCATCACGACTTCCTTGGAATCGGCGAGGCGTCTGGCGGTCACGAAGCAGCACCTCGCGGGGCAACGTGCCGCAAAAACCGACGAGGGAGCACATCCTGTCCGTGGTGCGCGACCTTTGCTACGTTCAGTGGGACCCCATCGACGCCGTCGCGACGTCCCATGTCATCTCGTTATGGAGCCGCATCGGGAATTTCCGGTTGTCGGACCTCGATGGATTGCTGTGGGAGACGAAGGAGCTCTTCCTGCACTGGACCCCCATCGCATCCATCGTACTGACGGAGGACTACCCGATCTACGCTTCGATGATGAAAAGGTATCCGGAGTCCCTCTCCGATTCTTGGGGAGGACAGAAGAAGAGAGCGAGGGCTTTCTTGGCCGCGCACGCCGAACTGCGGAGGCGAATATTGAGTGAGCTCAAGAGGGGACCGCTCGAACTCAGCGAATTCAGGGAGTACGTCCGGACGAAGAGAAGTACCGACGGATGGTCTTCCGGAAGCGACGTCTCCGCCATGCTCTTCCATCTCCTGATGAGCGGAGACGTGATGATCGTCGGCCACCGAGGACACCAGAACATCTGGGGGCTCTCCGAAGAATTCCTGCCGCCTCAGGCGAAGCGCCAAGAACTGACGGAGGAAGAATTCGAGCGTGAGGCGGCCCAAAGGGCCATCCGTGCCCTCGGGACCGCGACACCCCGCGAGATCCACCTGTACTTTCCACGCGGCCGATACCTGACCTTGAAGAAGACCCTCGCGCAGCTGCAAGAATCATCGGCCATCCACCAGGTTCACGTCGCCGGCCTCGGTGGTAGAGATGAGCGGTATGTCCATGATCAAGACGTCCCACTCCTCGAGTCGATGCGTTCGGACGGGTGGCAGCCGAGGATGACCCTGTTGGCTCCGTTCGACACTCTCATCAACAGCACGGGCAGGACGGATCGACTGTTTGGCTTCCACTACATCCACGAAAACTTCCTGCCGCCGAACAAAAGGAAATTCGGGACCTTCGTGCATCCGATCCTGTGGGGGGACCGGCTCATCGGCAGAGTCGACCTGCTCCTGGACAAGAAGGACGAGAAGCTCTTGGTCAAGTCGGTCCACGCGGAGCCCGGCGCTCCCGGCGACAAGGATGTCTCCTCGAGAGTCGGAGAGACGATCGAGGCCTTCGCGGGATTTCTCGGGGCGAAGGAAGTCGTATACCCAGCCCGCGTCCCGACGGCGTGGAAGAATTCCCTTCACTAGGTCAATCAACACTCGGGAGGACGCTGAGGGGGAGATTCGAACTCCCGAGGGCCTTGCGGCCCACCAGATCTCAAGTCTGGCGCGTTTGACCGGGCTTCGCTACCTCAGCGGGCCTCGCATCATCCGATGTCGGAAATACCTTCTCCCCTCGTTCATCGGGAGGCGAGGAGCGTCGTCGCGTCGAGCTCGATCGCGATGACCGGCTGCACAAGGGTGTATGCGTCGAGAATCCGCGGATGGATCTCGCCGAATCGACCGATCTCGCGTCTCTCCGATCGGACGGCGGCCGCCCGTCCAGGGATGAAGTTGTCGTCCTCCACGGCCTCCACGTCCGCGTCGTGGCCCACATCGCGCAGGAGGCTGAGCACCAGCGACTTGGCCTCGGTGAACGAGGCCTTGTGGTGCATCGCCGCGGTGGCGACGCGTCGCACGTTGCGCGCCTCGAGCACAACGTCCGCGATCTCGAAGATCCGCTGCGGGAGTTCGCGGTGCTTGTTCAGGCGGAAGATGTTCAGGAGCGCGGGCAACAGGGACGCGCGCAGCGTCGTGAAATCCTCCGAGATCGGATTCGCGATGATCGCCCGCGGCGCGGTCGGGAACGCGTCTCGGGCGGACGCGACGGTCAGGGACATCACTTCCTGGTAGCCGTACCCGATGAGCAATTCGCGGAGCGCTTCCGAGAGGTCGTTCGCCGCGAGCGACGCCCCGATCGTCTGCCGCTGCGGCAGGCCGCGGGGATAGCGGTCGTAGCCGAAGGCGATCGCGAGGTCCTCCGCGAGGTCGTCCTCGTGCAGGAGGTCGAGTCGGTACGCGGGCGACCGCACCCGGATCGCCTCGCCGTCCGGGCGTGCGTCGTGGCGCATCCGCGCGAGGAGGTCCACCGCCTCCTTCGTCCGGACGGACAGCCCGAGGCGCGCGTTCGCGCGATCGAGATGCAGCGCATGCTCACTCGGCGACAGGTCCGGCGTCTCCATCGTCCGATCGGCGTAGCGTGTGTGGACCGTCTCGATCCGACCGCCTCGTTCCGCGAGCGAAGTCGCCACGATCGCGAGGCAGCCTCGCACCGCCTCGAGGTCCGTGCCCGTCACGTCGATGAACACGTTCCGCGTCTCGCTTGTGAGCTGCGTCCGGATGCCGTTGATCACCGGCGGGAAGCTCAGCACCTCGCCGTGGGCGTCTGTGATGAGCGGGAACCGCGGCTTCGACGCAACGAGGTGCGCGTACTCGCGGCCCTTCTCGTGCTTCGTCAGGATGTCGGCGAGGTCCATCTCCTCCGCGAGTCCGAGCGGCGTGAAGCGCACGGTCTTCGGGGGGACTGCATTGTAAGTGAACGGCGGCGTCACCCGGTCGATATCGTGAATCCCGATCGCGACCTTCTTGCGACGCCGCCCGACCGTCAGGTGGAGCTTCTCTTGAAGGTCGACGAGCGAGCGAAGCAACGCTTCGTCCATCTCGAGGCCCCGGACGATGCCGCCCACCGCGTACGGTCGGACGTCGGCGACGCTCGGGTCCACGATGAAATCGATCCCGGAGGGCGCGAGTCGGTACGCCGGCAGCCCGGGCTCGAGACCGAGGTATCCCCGGAGGGCGCGCGCGATCCCTTCGACCGAGTACAAGTCGGGCCGGTTCGGGAAGATGTCGAACGTCATCAGGTCGCCTTCGACGCCTTCCGGCCCC